>Ga0194061_1000414_pt1 | contig 26199 bp, 24 predicted proteins | sample SepL2221m_MetaG_FD_163423 | JGI IMG/M metagenome (GOLD analysis project Ga0194061, IMG submission 163423) | Anoxic zone freshwater microbial communities from boreal shield lake in IISD Experimental Lakes Area, Ontario, Canada - Sep2016-L224-21m | ecosystem: Environmental > Aquatic > Freshwater >... | reverse complement strand
TGGGTCGACGCCGGCATGGCCGTAGCGGTCATAGGCGGCGCGCTTGTTTGCGTCCGAGAGCACTTCGTAGGCCTCCTTCGCCTCCTTGAAATGGTCCTCGGACTTCGGGTTTTCCGGATTGCGGTCCGGGTGGTGTTTCATCGCGAGTTTGCGATAGGCCTTCTTGATCGCCTCCGCGTCCGCGTCTTTGTTTATGCCAAGTACTTCGTAGAAATCGCGCTTTGCCATTGTGTAATTGCCTTAAACGCAAAGACGCAAAGCGCACAAAGTGGAAACTTTGTGCCGCTTTGCGCCGTTCGCGCCGGTGCGTTGATCGGTTACTTTTTCGCGTCCTTGACCTCGGTGTACTCGGCGTCAACGACGTTGCCATCGTCCTTTTTTGCCCCGGCATTGCCACCGGCCCCCGGTGCGGCGCTGTCCTGCGCCTGGGTCTCAGCGTACATTTTTTCGCCCAATTTCTGTGAAACCTGGGCGAGCGCCTGCGACTTGGCCTCAATTGTTTCCTTGCTGTCGGACTTGAGGGCTTCCTCGGCATCTTTCAGCGCCGCCTCTATTTTCGCCTTTTCGTCGGCATCGATCTTGTCGCCGTAATCGGCGAGGGATTTCTTTACCGAGTGCACCAGGGCGTCCGCCTGGTTGCGTGTCGTTACAAGTTCCACGGTCTTCTTGTCATCATCGGCGTGCGCCTCGGCGTCCTTGACCATGCGCTGGATTTCTTCTTCCTTGAGGCCGGAATTCGCCTTGATGGTGATCTTGTTTTCCTTCCCGGTCGCCTTGTCCTTTGCTGATACATGCAGGATGCCGTTGGCGTCGATGTCGAAAGTGACCTCGATTTGCGGCATACCGCGGGGTGAGGGCGGAATGCCCTCGAGGTTGAACTGGCCGAGGCTCTTGTTGCCCGATGCCACCTCGCGCTCACCCTGGAGCACGTGGATGGTGACCGCAGACTGGTTGTCGTCGGCCGTCGAAAAGACCTGCTGCGCCTTGGTCGGGATGGTGGTGTTTTTTTGGATCAGCTTGGTCATCACGCTGCCAAGGGTTTCGATGCCGAGGGAGAGCGGCGTCACATCGAGCAACAGCACGTCCTTGACCTCGCCCTGCAGCACGCCGCCCTGGATCGATGCGCCGACTGCGACGGCTTCATCCGGATTGACGTCGCGCCGCGGTTCCTTGCCAAAGAGTTCTTTGACCATGTCCTGCACTTTTGGCATACGCGTCATGCCACCGACAAGGATGACGTCCTCTATGTCGGTGAGTTTCACGCCGGCGTCCTTGATCGCCATTTTGCACGGATCAATGGTCCGCGCGATCAGTTCTTCGACCAGGCTTTCGAGCTTGGCGCGCGTGATCTTGATGGCCAGGTGCTTGGGGCCGGACTTGTCCGCGGTGATGTAGGGCAGGTTGACCTCGGTCTGTTGCGCCGACGACAGCTCAATCTTGGCCTTTTCCGCCGCTTCCTTGAGGCGTTGCAGGGCCAGCACATCGCCCCTGAGGTCTATGCCTTGTTCCTTCTTGAATTCGTCGGCAAGGAAGTCGATGACCCTCTGGTCGAAATCTTCGCCTCCAAGGAAGGTGTCGCCGTTGGTCGAGAGCACTTCAAACTGATGTTCGCCGTCAACCTCGGCAATTTCAATGATCGAAATGTCGAATGTGCCACCGCCGAGGTCATATACCGCGATCTTGCGGTCGCCTTCCTGCTTGTCCAGGCCGAAAGCCAAGGCAGCCGCTGTCGGCTCGTTGATGATGCGCTTGACTTCAAGGCCGGCGATCCGACCGGCGTCCTTGGTGGCCTGGCGCTGACTGTCGTTGAAATAGGCCGGGACGGTGATAACCGCTTCGGTCACTTCCTCACCGAGGTAGTCCTCGGCGGTTTTTTTCATTTTGCGCAGCACCTCGGCCGACACCTGGGGAGGCGCCATGTTCTTGCCGCGCACGCTGACCCACGCGTCACCGTTGTCCGCCTTGATGATCTTGTAGGGCATCAGCTTGATGTCTTTTTGTACTTCCTTTTCCTCGAAGCGGCGGCCGATCAGGCGTTTTACCGACGACAGGGTGTTTTGCGGGTTTGTCACGGCCTGGCGCTTGGCTGGTGCGCCGCAGACTATTTCCCCGTCATCCAGATAGGCGACGATGGAAGGCGTGGTACGCGAACCTTCCGCATTTTCAATGACCTTGGGTTTCCCGCCCTCCATGATGGAGACGCAGGAGTTGGTGGTTCCAAGATCGATCCCGATGATTTTTCCCATTGCTCTATTCCTCTAATTTCGCGGCAGAAAGTAACCCTGGGCTGGATATTGGGTCCATTCCCCGCAGTTCAATAGGGGTTTGCCCGATTTTTACCGGTTTTTGACCAGCCTAATGCACCCCGGAGGGCTAGGTTTTGGGTTTTGCCACCGTGACCAGCGCCGGGCGCAAGACCCGGTCATGCAGCAAATAGCCTTTTTGCAGCACGCTGACGACGGTGTTGGGCTCGGCGTCCGCGTCGATCATGCTGATTGCCTGATGGCGGTTCGGGTCAAATTTTGCGCCTGCCGGTGAGACTTCCTTGACGCTGGCCTTGTCAAAGGCCGCATCTAGTTGTCGCAGCGTAAGTTCAACGCCGCTCTTAAGGCTGTCGAGCTGGGTGTCGCCGCTGGCCAGCGCGGCCTCAAGACTGTCCCTGACAGGCAGCAAAGATTCGGCGAATGTCTCGGCGGCGAACTTGTGCGCAGCGGTAATATCGGTCTGCGCGCGTTTGCGCACGTTTTCGGTTTCCGCCTTGGCGCGCAGCCAGGCATCGTTCAGTTCCTGTATTTTTGCCTCTGCAATCTGCAACAGTGCTTCAGGTCCTTTGGGGGACTCGTCTGCCACTGGCGTGGCATCTGCTTGCTCGGTCAGGGGCGGGGACTGGCGCGTTTCGCTTTGTTCTTGTGACATGTTTCGGATCCGAGGTAAATAAAAGGGGATATGAGGGCGGGCGACGCCGTTTCAAGCGTTGTCCGTTAATGCAGCCTAATTGGTAGCGCCAAGGGTCCGGGCGCGTTCCTGGCTCGACTTGGCGGCGGCCAAGGCCTCCTGCGGGCTCCAGGATTTGCTGACCCAGCCGGAGATGTGTTCAAGGGCAATGTCTCCCAACGCGCTAATCCATTCGGGGCGCTCGTTCAGGCAGGCAATGGCGTGGAACGTCTTGCCGCCGGCCTTGAGAAAGTCCGCCTTGCCCTCGATCGCGATTTCCTCCAGCGTTTCCAGGCAGTCGGCGGTAAAGCCGGGGCAAACCACATCCACGCGCCCGATTCCCTGTTTGGCATAGGCCTCGAGCGCCTCCGAGGTGTAGGGCTTGAGCCATTCGGTTTTGCCGAAACGCGACTGAAATGTGATTTTCCAGAACCCGTCCTCCAGCCCGAGGGCTTCGGCAAGCAGGCGCGCCGTCTTGTGGCATTCGCAGTGATATGGATCACCGCGGGAAAGGGTATAGCGGGGCAGTCCGTGAAAACTCATGACCAGTTTATCGGGGCGTCCTTCGCGGGCCCAATGTTCCCTCAGCGAGGCAGCCAGCGCGGCGATATAAGCCGGATGGTCATGGAAATGTTTTACCGTGCGCACTTCGGGCACGGTCCGCGTCACGCGCAACCAGCGCGCCAGTTCGTCGACCGCCGTTGCACTGGTGCTTGCGGCGTATTGCGGGTAAAGCGGCAGGAAAAGAATGCGGTCGCAACCCTGCTCCTTTAACCGCGACAGCGTTTTGGCTATGCCCGGGTTGCCGTAGCGCATGGCGTAATCGACTACCAGAGGGGAATCAACGCGTCCGGCAAGGTGGTCCGCCAGCAAGCGCGACAGGCGCTCGGTATGAAAGCGCAAGGGTGAGCCTTGCTCCTGCCAGATCGAAGCGTACTTCCGCGCCGACTTGGCCGGGCGCACGTTGAGGATTACGAGGTTGAGTATCAGCCACCATAAAATTTTCGGAATCTCCACCACCCTCGGATCGGAAAGAAACTCCTTCAGGTAACGCCTCACCGCAGTTGCGGTGGGGGCGTCGGGTGTGCCCAGGTTGACCAGCAGCACCGCGGTTTTTGCCACGTTGGCATGCTGGTAGGGGGGTTCCGGCAGGAATCGCGGCATCAGGTTCTGCCGTCTCAGTGCTGCGGGTTGTCTGAGAGGGCGCTCGAGAGCAGTTTGGCGGTGATATCGACGATAGGGATAACACGCTCATAGGCCATCCTGGTGGGGCCGATGACCCCCACGGAACCGACGATCTGCCCGTCGATTTCATACGGAGCGGAAACCACGCTGCATTCGTCCAGGGGCGAGATACCTGATTCGCCGCCTATGAAAAGCTGCACGCCCTGGGCGCGGTTGCTCACGTTGAGAATCTGTATGAGCAAGGTTTTTTTCTCAAACAATTCGAACAATTCACGCAGGCGTCCCATATTGGAGGAGAGGTCCTGCGAATCAAGCAGGTTTTTTTCGCCCGATATGACGTAATTTTCGGTGCCTTCAGACAGGGCTTGGTTGCCGGCTTCCAGGGCTGCGGTCATCAGGAGCATCATGTCCTGCCGCAACTGCTTTAGCTCATCCTGTACCCTCAAACCGATGGACTCAAAGGTCAGGCCGGCATAGTTCTGGTTGAGGAAATTGGCGGCGGTGGTGAGATCGGCCGGACTGTAGGCCTTGTCCGTGAACAGGATGCGGTTCTGCACGTCACCCTCTGCCGTTACGATAATCAGCAGAATACGCCGTTCGGAAAGGCTGAGAAATTCGATGTGCCTGAAGGCGGGACTTCTGCGCCTCGGTGCGACAACTACCCCGGCAAAATGGGTCAGTTGTGATAGAACCTGGGATGCGGAGCTGATAAGCCGCTGCGGATGATCCGGATTGAGGTTTTCCTCCATTTGGCTGATTTCGCCGCGCTCCAGCGGTTTGGTCGTCAGCAGCGTATCGACGAAGAAGCGATAACCGCGCGGCGTCGGGATCCGTCCCGCCGAGGTGTGCGGACTGGCGATGAAACCCATGTCCTCCAGGTCGGCCATGACGTTGCGTATGGTCGCCGGTGACAAATCAAGCCCGGAGTAGCGTGACAGGGCGCGCGAACCTAGCGGTTCACCGTCGGCGATGTAACGCTCTACGAGGGTTTTCAGGAGTATCTGGGCGCGACGGTCTAGCATGGGACCCATTCTACACAAGGGGAAAAATTCACGGTAACAAAGCCGCAGAAATTCACCTGCTTCGCCTGACGTGGCGGGTCCGGTTGTGATTTAATGCGGCTCCATGACCGCATTCAAGACCATCGCCCTTATTGGCAGATACAACACCCCGGGTGCGGCCGAGTTGCTGCAGCGCCTGGGTATTTTTCTGGCCGAGAAAGGTTGTTCCGTGCTGGTTGAGGCGGAAACCGCGCGTTCTGGAGGCGTTACTGCTTTTCCGCACGCTGATTTTGCCGCGATCGGCGCGCAGGCGGACCTGGCCGTGGTCCTTGGCGGTGATGGCAGCATGCTGACCGCGGCGCGAGGGTTGGCGCATTTCAGGGTGCCGCTTGTTGGGGTTAATCAGGGCAGGCTCGGGTTCATGACCGATATCGCCCTGGAAGCGATGATCCCGACCATTGCCGCCCTGCTTGAGGGGCGGTTTGCCACCGAGGAGCGGACGCTGCTCAGCGCGCAGGTAATGCGCGGCGGCAAATGTGTCTTCGAGACCTTGGCGCTGAATGATATTGTCGTGAACAAGGGTTCGATCGGCCGCCTGATCGAATTCATGGTTCACATCGACGGCCAGTTTGTCTACGACTTGCGCTCGGATGGTTTAATTGTGGCCACGCCGACCGGATCCACCGCCTACGCCTTGTCATCCAACGGGCCGATCTTGCAGCCCAATGTTCCGGGCTTGGTGCTGGTGCCGATTTGCCCGCATACGCTGTCCAACCGCCCGATTACCGTGAGTGATGCCTGTGTCATCGATATTACGCTCAAGCGCGCGCTCGACGCCCGCCTGCATTTTGATGGCCAGCCGCAATATGACCTCAGTGAGGGGGACCAGGTATTGGTCGCGCGCGCCACGCAGACCATCCAGTTTGTTCATCCGCCTGGCTACAGTTACTACGCCATGCTGAGGGAAAAGCTGCATTGGAGTGAGAATCTCTGAGCGCGCCCGCCGGGGATGTCGTGCAAGTTCCATGGGTATCTCCGGGAAAAACGCGGCTGAACCGGATTTGCGCAGTTGTCGTTGCAATTTCAATTAATTTGCCATTGGTGACATGCTCTCGCACCTGTCCATTTCCGATTTTGTAATTGTCGAACGCCTCGAACTCGAGTTCAACGCCGGTTTTACCGCCTTGACCGGGGAGACCGGCGCCGGCAAGTCGATTCTGATTGACGCACTGGCGCTGGCCCTGGGGGATCGCGCCGATCCGATGGTGGTGCGCAGCGGCGCGGAGCGGGCCGAAATCGCCGCCGAATTTGTCGTCGATGCAAAGTCACCTTTGTTGGCGTGGTTGCGGGAGATGGCGTTTGAGGCTGATTCAAACCAGGTGATGCTGCGCCGGGTGGTGGACCGCAGCGGCCGCTCACGCGGTTATATCAATGGCAGCCAGGCCACGCTGACGCAAATGCGGATCGCCGGGGAATGGCTGCTTGATATCCACGGCCAGCACGAACACCAGTCATTGATGAAGCCCGACGCCCAGCGTGAACTTCTTGATGCGCACGCCGGATTACTCGAGGTGGCGGGTACGGTGGCAGCGGCCTATCGTCATTGGCAGCGATTGGTGCAGGCAAGGTCGGAGCACGAAACCAATGCCGCCGCGAGGACTGCCGAACGCGAGCAAGTCGCCTGGCAGGTGGAGGAACTGGACCGCCTCGCGGTCAAGCCCGGAGAGTGGGATACGGTCCAGGCCGAGCACCGCCGTTTGTCGCATTCGGCGAGCCTGCTGGAAGGAACGCAATCGGCGCTTGACAGCCTTTCGGAGGGCGAATCGGCCAGCATGGGTGCCCTCTCGGGGGCGACGGCGAGGATCAAGCAGCTGGCGCAACTCGACCCCGGACTGGATGAAACGAAAAATTTGCTCGAATCGGCGCAAGCACAATTGCAGGAGGCCATATATGCGCTTCGCCATTACGCCGACCGTCTGGAACTCGACCCGGCCAGACTGGCCGGGGTTAATGAGCGGCTGGATGCGATTCATGCGGCGGCAAGAAAATATCGCTGCGATGCGAACGAGTTGCCGGGGAAATTGGCGGCACTGCGGACGCGTCTGGAAGAACTCGAGCTTGCCGCGGATCTTGCCGCCCTTGTCGAGCAGGAACAGGTTGCCAGTGCCAGCTACCGCAACACCGCGGAAAAACTGACCGGCGGAAGAAAGAAAGCGGCCGGGAAATTTTCCAGGGATGTCACTGCTGCGATGAAATCACTGGCAATGGGCGGGGGGGTGTTCCAGGTGGCCTTGAATTCCAACGCGTCCGGGGGAAGCCTTCACGGAAACGAGATGGTGGAGTTCCAGGTGGCAGCCAATCCCGGAGTAGAGCCTCGTTCGCTGGCCAAAGTCGCCTCCGGCGGTGAGTTGTCGCGCATCAGCCTGGCGATTCAGGTGGTCGCGAGCAAGGCCGCGCCGGTTCCCACGCTAATTTTTGACGAGGTCGATGCCGGCATAGGGGGCGCGGTGGCCGAGGTGGTCGGCAAAAAGCTCAAGGAGCTGGGCGCCAGCAGGCAGGTCTTGTGCGTGACGCACCTGGCACAGGTCGCGGCGCAGGCTGACGCACAGTGGTCGGTCGCGAAGCAGACCGACAAGGGCGGCGTAAAGAGCGCGGTTACCGTCCTGGACAAGGCGGGGCGTATCGACGAAATCGCGCGCATGCTCGGCGGCATGTCAATAACCGCCACAACTCGAAAACACGCCGCAGAAATGTTGGGGCTGCACTAGGCCCAGCGGTTTGGTAGAGTTCGGGCATTAACGCACAACGGGAGGGATCCATGCAATCGAGCAAACGGATGGAGCAGGGTTCGGCGCAGGTAATCGCGCTGGTGGTGGTAGCGGTCGTGCTGGCCGGGGCTTACGTTGCGCTCGATTTTTACAGCGAGGGCCAGAAAAATATTGCCATTACCGAGTCGAGGGGGGCAAACCTGATCAACGGCTTGACCAAGCACAAGCTCGAGGCTGGAGGCTATCCGGACGCCCTCGACAAACTCGCGCCCAAGTACATTTCATCCGTGCCCAAGTGCCCCAACGGCGAGCCCTTCGCCTTTCAGGTGTCGGGTACCGAATTCACGCTGACCTGCCAGAAAGTGGCGTTCAAGTCCAATCCCTACAGCTACAGTTCGCGCAGCCGCGCCTGGACAGGCTAAGCGATTTTCAACCTGTTTTCAGCGCCAAACCGTGCCGGCGTCCTTGCCGGCCGACGTGCCTGATCATTGCGAAAAGCCGGGCGAATGCAGGCTTATTTGCCCGGACCGCCCGGCTAGGCTAAAATAGACTGCTTATTAGGCGCGTAGCTCAGCTGGTTAGAGCATCACCTTGACATGGTGGGGGTCGTTGGTTCGAGTCCAATCGCGCCTACCAGCTACCTGCAGTTGTGACAGATATACCGAAAGGGCATGCGTTATGACACCGCGAACTCGGGTTGCTTATTCGATGCAGCACTAGCCGCGGTTGTTGTTTCTGCTTTGAAAAAAGTGCGGCTTGCCCGCACTTTTTTTATTTCTGAGTCTGGAGGATCAAAACATGCCCAATATCACCCTGCCTGACGGTTCCGTCCGCAGCTATGACAAAGCCGTGACCGTAGCCGAGGTTGCGGCATCCATCGGCGCCGGCCTCGCCCGCGCGGCGCTCGCAGGCCGTGTCGACGGCAAGCTGGTCGATACTTCACACGAGATGCATGGCGACAGCCAGCTGGCGATTGTGACCGACAAGGATCCGGCCGGGCTGGAGGTCATCCGCCATTCGACGGCCCATTTGCTCGCGTATGCGGTCAAGTCGCTGTTCCCGGATGCCCAGGTCACCATCGGGCCGGTCATAGAGAACGGCTTTTACTACGACTTTTCGTACAAGCGTCCTTTTACGCCGGAGGATCTCGCCGCCATTGAGAAAAAAATGGCCGAACTGGCGAAAAAGGATTTTCCGGTCACGCGCGAAGTCTTGCCGCGTGACCAGGCGGTGAGTTATTTCAAGTCGATCGGTGAGCACTACAAGGCGGAAATCATCGCCTCGATTCCGGCCGATGACGATGTGTCGCTGTATCGTGAGGGCGAATTTGTCGACTTGTGCCGTGGGCCGCATGTGCCGTCGACCGGAAAAATCAAGGTTTTCAAGCTGATGCGTCTGGCCGGGGCATACTGGAGGGGCGACTCAAAAAACGAAATGTTGCAGCGGATTTACGGCACGGCCTGGGCCAAGAAAGAAGACCAGGATGCGTATTTGCTGATGCTCGAAGAGGCGGAGAAGCGCGATCACCGGCGACTCGCAACCCAGCTTGATTTGTTCCACATGCAGGATGAGGCGCCGGGGATGGTGTTCTGGCATCCCAAGGGCTGGGCGCTTTGGCAGCAGGTCGAGCAGTACATGCGCAAGGTCTACCAGCGCAATGGTTACCGCGAGGTGCGTTGCCCGCAGATACTTGACCGCAGCCTCTGGGAAAAATCCGGTCACTGGGAGAACTACAAGGAACACATGTTCACCACCGAGTCGGAGAAACGCGACTATGCGGTGAAACCGATGAATTGCCCCGGGCATGTGCAAATTTTCAACAAGGGGCTGCGTAGTTATCGCGACCTGCCTTTGCGCTATGGCGAATTCGGCGCATGCCATCGCAATGAGCCCTCGGGTTCCCTGCACGGCATCATGCGCATTCGCGCATTTACGCAGGATGACGGACATATTTTTTGCACGGACGAGCAGATTCTTGCCGAATGCATCGCATTTACGGTGCTGTTGCAGCAGGTCTACCGGGACTTCGGCTTCAAGGAAATTATTTACAAGGTTGCTACCAGGCCGGACAAGCGGGTCGGATCCGACGCGCTGTGGGATAAAGCGGAGGCGGCGGTAATCGAGTCGATGAAACAGTCTGGTTGTGATTTCCAGGTATCCCCCGGCGAGGGCGCTTTTTACGGTCCGAAAATCGAATATTCGCTTAAGGATGCGATCGGCCGGGTGTGGCAATGCGGCACCATGCAGGTCGACTTCAACATGCCCGAGCGCCTCGGGGCCGAGTACGTGGCGGACGATAACAGCCGCAAAACCCCGGTAATGCTCCACCGAGCCATTGTCGGATCGATGGAGCGTTTTATCGGAATTCTCATCGAAAACTTCGCCGGGGCATTCCCGGTCTGGCTGGCGCCGGTGCAGGTGGTGGTGCTGAACATCTCTGAGGGGCAGGCCGACTATGCGCGGGAGGTGGCGGCGGGGCTGGAGGCGGCTGGTGTGCGGGTTGAGACCGATTTGCGAAATGAGAAAATAACCTATAAAATACGAGAACATAGCTTACAAAAGCTGCCTTACCAGCTGATTGTTGGTGAAAAAGAAAAGGCGGCGAAACAGGTGGCCGTGCGGACTCGCAGCGGTGAAGACCTCGGGCAGATGGCGCTGGAGGACTTTGTCGAACGCCTTTTAAACGAGGTGGTGGCGATTGGCACGGCCTAATTATTAATTCCCAGGAGAACCAACATCGCTCAGGAAAAACCGCAGCGCTTGAATAGCGACATCAACGCACCCGAGGTCAGGCTGGTTGGTGTTGAGGGAGAGCAACTAGGCATTGTGCTGATAGCCGATGCCTTGCGCATGGCAGAAGAAGCTGAAGTCGATCTGGTGGAAATCGCCCCTACGGCGAAGCCGCCGGTCTGCAAGATGATGGACTTTGGCAAGTTCAAGTATCGCGAGGCCAAGAAGGCCCACGAAGCCAAGCTCAAGCAAAAGCAGATCCAGGTCAAGGAAGTCAAATTCCGGCCCGGCACTGATGAAGGCGACTACCAGATCAAGCTGCGCAACCTGATAAAGTTTCTCGAAGAAGGTGACAAGGCCAAGGTGACATTGCGCTACCGTGGTCGTGAAATGGCCCACCAGGAATTCGGACATCGGCTTATTGAGCGGGTCAAGACCGACCTCGAGCAATATGCCGTAGTGGAGCAGTACCCCAAGATGGAAGGTCGCCAGCTGGTCATGGTGTTGGGACCGAAAAAAGTGGTTATCGCCAAGAAGAGCGAAAGCAGCAGCAGTACCAGCAAGGCCGCAGCCTGAGCGAGAGCCAGGCGCGTTTTTAAAACAAGCGTTACCGAGGTTCCAGACGGGCAGTCTGGAATGAAGTGCTCCTGAGGAGCCACCCGGTGTCGCAGAAAATGAAGGAATAGTCATGCCCAAGATGAAAACCAAGAGCGGTGCAGCCAAGCGCTTCAAGGTGCGCGCCGGTGGCAGCGTGAAGCGCTCGCAAGCGTTCAAGCGCCACATCCTCACCAAGAAGACCACCAAGAACAAGCGCCAGTTGCGTGGTACCGCAGCTGTGCACGAGACCAACAAGCGCTCAGTCCGCGCGATGTTGCCCTACGCTTAAGGAGCCGCCATGCCACGCGTAAAACGCGGCGTAACTGCACACGCCAAGCACAAAAAAGTCATAGACGCAGCCAAGGGTTACCGCGGTCGCCGCGGTAACGTTTTCCGTATCGCCAAAGAAGCGGTGATGAAGGCGGGGCAATATGCCTATCGCGACCGCCGTACCCGCAAGCGTGTTTTCCGCGCATTGTGGATCGCCCGTATCAACGCCGCCGTGCGTGAGCACGGCCTTTCCTACTCGGTATTCATGAATGGCCTGAAAAAGGCGATGATCGAGATCGACCGCAAGGTGCTGGCCGACCTGGCAGTTGCCGACAAGGCGGCGTTTGCGCAGATTGCCAACCAGGTAAAGGCAAATCTGGGCTGAATTCTCTCGATACGGCTGACCTGATTGGTCGGAACGAAGGGACGGCGCCAAAGCAGCATCTGGCGCCGTCTTTTTTGGCCGCAGCAAACCCCGTCTCCCCATGAATAACCTCGACGCCATCGTTCGTGAAGCACTGGACCGGTTCGGCAGCATTGCCGATGCCGCCGAACTCGAGCAGGCCAAGGCGCGTTTTCTTGGCAAGTCCGGTGTCCTCACCGAATTGCTCAAGGGCCTCGGCAAGATGCCCCAGGAGGAGCGGCGCGATGCCGGCGCAAAAATCAATGCAGCCAAAGAGCAGATCGAGGCCGCCCTGGCCGCACAACGCGACGCGCTTGCGCAAAAGCAACTGCTGTCACGGCTTGAAGCGGAGTCCCTGGACGTAACCCTGCCCGGTCGCAGGCGCGGAGGCGGCAGTCTCCACCCGGTGGTGCTGACCTGGATGCGTGTGGAGGAAATTTTCCGCTCGATCGGGTTCGACGTGGCGGATGGTCCGGAAATTGAAACGGACTGGTATAACTTCACCGCGCTGAACAACCCGGAAAACCATCCGGCGCGGTCGATGCAGGATACCTTTTACGTCGAGGACAAGGACGCCGGCGGCTTGCAGCTGTTGCTGCGGACCCATACCAGCCCGATACAGGTGCGCTACGCCAGGCAGCACGTCGAGCGGCATCGCCACATGGAACACATGCCGCCGATCAAGGTCATCGCACCCGGGCGCACCTACCGTGTCGACAGCGACGCCACGCATTCGCCGATGTTCCACCAGTTCGAGGGCCTGTGGATCTCGGAGGACATCAGCTTTGCCGACCTCAAGGGCGTCTACCTCGATTTTGTGCGGCGCTATTTCGAATCCGATGACGTGCAGGTGCGTTTCCGGCCGTCGTATTTTCCGTTCACCGAGCCCTCGGCGGAAATCGACATGATGTTCGCCAGCGGCCCGAACAAGGGCAGATGGCTGGAGATATCCGGCTCGGGCCAGGTCCATCCCGGTGTCATCCGCAACTTCGGCCTCGACCCTGAGCGTTATATCGGCTTTGCCTTTGGTTCCGGGCTGGAGCGGCTCACCATGCTTCGTTACGGCATCAACGACCTGCGCCTGTTTTACGAGGGCGATTTGCGTTTTCTAGAGCAATTCGCCTGAGCACGGGGCCGGCTGACAATGCAAATTTCAGAAAAATGGTTGCGCACCCTGGTCAATCCGGACTTGACCACCGACCAGCTTGTGCATTTGCTGACGATGTCCGGCCTCGAGGTCGAGGACTGCAAGCGCGTCGCACCGGCTTTTTCCGGTGTGGTGGTGGGGCAGGTTCTCGAAACCGGCCGGCATCCGAACGCCGACCGCTTGTCGCTGTGCCGCGTCGACACCGGCCTTGCGGAGCCGCTTTCCATCGTCTGCGGCGCGCCCAATGTCACTGTGGGTATGAAGGTGCCGGTCGCGAAAATCGGTGCCCGCCTGCCTGGTGACGCACCGGACAAGCCGTTCGAAATAAAGCTCGTCAAAATGCGCGGCGTGGAAAGCCAGGGCATGCTCTGTTCCGCGCGCGAACTGGGATTGTCGGATGACCACAGCGGCTTGCTCGGCCTGCCGGCGGACGCGCCGGTCGGCGGCGACTTCCGCGATTATTACGCACTTGACGACGCACTGCTTACCATCAAGCTGACGCCAAACCGCGCCGATTGCCTCTCTGTACTCGGTGTGGCTCGCGAGGTGGCGGCTCTCACCGGTGCACCTCTCACGGTGCCCGAGATCCTTCCCGTGGCCCCCGTAGGCAACGCCGTCCTTGCCGTGAAAATAACCGACAGCAGTGGGTGCGGCAGATTCACCGGGCGCGTAATTCGCAATGTCAACGCCAATGCGCCTACGCCCGACTGGATGCGGCAGCGCCTCGAGCGGGCAGGGCAGCGCCCGATCTCCGCCCTGGTCGACGTCACCAACTACGTCATGCTTGAACTGGGACGGCCGCTGCATGTGTATGACTTCGACAAATTGTCCGGTGGCATTGACGTGCGCTTTGGCCGCAAGGGCGAGCAGGTCAAATTGCTCAATGAGCAGACCGTCGCCGTTGACGAGACGGTTCTTTGCATCACCGACGCCTCCGGTCCCATCGGCCTCGCGGGCATCATGGGTGGTGACAGCACCAAGGCCGATCTTGACACGGTAAACATTTATCTTGAATCGGCGTTCTTTTTTCCCGATGCCATCGCGGGCCGTTCACGGCGTTACAACTTTACCAGTGACGCGGCGCACCGCTTTGAGCGCGGGGTGGATTTCGAAAACAACATTCCCGGAATAGAGCGGGCAACGCGGCTGATCCTGGGTCTATGCGGCGGCGAGCCCGGTCCGGTGCAGGACCAGGTCGCGCGCCTGCCGGAGCGCAAGCCTGTGCGCATGCGCGTCGCACGCGCACAAAAGATTATTGGCCTGGACATCAGCGCCACCCAGATGGCCGATATATTCGGCCGTCTGGGTTTTGTATTTTCGCGTGATCCTGTCGAGGGGGGCGAAGTGTTTGTGGTGACCCCGCCGGCATATCGCTTTGACATTGAAATTGAAGAAGACCTGATAGAGGAAGTGGCGCGCCTTTACGGCTTTGAGCGCATTTCGGCCAACCCGCCGCGTGCCGTGGCGGCAATGCTGCCCCAGCCCGAATCGATCCGCAGTACCCATGACCTGCGCCGGCAACTGGCCGCGAGCGGATACCGCGAGGTGATCAATTTCAGCTTTGTCGATATCGAATGGGAACAGGACTTCGCCACCAACGCCGAGCCGATCCGGCTGCTTAATCCCATCGCCAGCCAGCTGGCGGTGATGCGCTCGACACTGATCGGCAGCCTGGTCGCCAATGTTCGCTATAACCTGAATCGCAAGTGCGACCGCGTCAGGGTATTTGAAGTCGGCCGGGTGTTCCTCCGCGATCCCGCGGCCGAGGACGGGGCTTTTTCCGTTGCCGGGCTAAATCAGCCGATGCGCATCGGCGCAATCGCCTACGGACCCGCCGCGGAAGAGCAATGGGGCATCCCGGGCCGCAACGTCGACTTTTATGACCTCAAGGGTGATATTGAAAGCCTGCTCGGTTCTGCCACTGACAGGGCGCAGTTTGTTGCCGGACACCATGCCGCTTTCCATCCGGGCCGCTGTGCGCAAATCCTGCTGGACGGAAATCCGGTGGGTTGGCTGGGTGAGTTGCACCCGCAGTGGCTGGCGAAATATGAATTGCCGTCTGCGCCGGTTGTGTTCGAACTCGATGTGGAGGCAGTGGCAAAACGGGCGCTTCCGGCCTACCGCGATTTGTCCAAATTCCCGGCGCTTATCCGGGACCTTGCCGTGGTGGTGGCCGAGGGGGTTACGGCACAGTCGCTTTTGGACGAAATCCAGACGGCGAAAATCGATGTTTTACAGACCGTGCGGCTGTTCGATGTCTATCGTGGCAAAGGCATAGCGCCAGGGCAAAAAAGCCTTGCATTTCGGGTAGTTATGCAAGATACTGCGAAAACATTGACGGATGAAGAGGCCGATTCAGTGACGGCCCGGTTGATCCAGATTCTGGCTTTGCGGCATGGGGCAAAGCTGCGCGCTTAACAGGGAACGGGGAGTGATTCCCCGAGTGACAACGCGGAAGAGGACCTCCTCTTCCCCAGGGGGATGAGAATGACGCTGACCAAGGCCGAATTGGCGGACATGCTGTTTGAAAAAGTAGGGCTGAACAAGCGCGAGGCGAAGGACATGGTGGAAACCTTCTTTGAGGAGGTGCGCATCGCCCTCGAAGCGGGCGACAGCGTAAAACTCTCCGGTTTCGGCAATTTCCAGCTGCGTGACAAGCCGCAGCGGCCGGGCCGCAATCCAAAAACCGGCGAGGAAATTCCCATCACCGCCCGTCGAGTAGTGACATTCCACGCCAGCCAGAAACTCAAGGCGATGGTGGAAGACGCGCAGGAAAATGGAAAACAGCCGAGCCAGCAGTAGCCTGCCGCCGATCCCGGCGAAGCGCTACTTCACCATAGGCGAGGTGAGCGAGCTGTGCGGGGTCAAACCGCACGTGTTGCGCTACTGGGAGCAGGAATTCACCCAGCTAAAACCGGTCAAGCGCCGCGGCAACCGGCGCTACTACCAGCATCATGAAGTCCTGCTGATCCGGCGCATTCGCGAACTGCTTTACGAGCAGGGTTTCACCATCAGCGGCGCGCGCAACCGGCTTGATAACCATCTCGGCCCGAATGGCGCAGCGGCGTCGAGTGCCCAGAAAGCCGACGCGTCCGGCCAGCCTGAGGGTCTTGACGCAAATTGGCTGCGGCAAGAACTCAAAACAGTAATTGATTCGCTGCGCGCTTAGGGCGCGGCGGCTTCCTCTGCTATAATCTGCAGCTCGAGTCGGGGCGTGGCGCAGCCTGGTAGCGCACTTGCATGGGGTGCAAGGGGTCGAAGGTTCGAATCCTTTCGCCCCGACCAATTTAATCAGGTAGTTAAGTGATATTGAAGAGCCGACGCAAGTCGGCTTTTTCTTTAGTAGCGAAAAAGCGCGCCCCATGTGATGCAAATCGACAAACCCGCTGGCATGCGCTAGGCTTTCAACCCGCATCGGTGTTACGCATCGTGCGCACATTTTTACTGCCGACTCCGATCGGTTTGTTCATTCATTTGACGGAAAATGTTATCCATGACATCCAAGGATTCTCGGGAAGTATTGATTGCCGGTGGCGGCATTGGCGGTGTTGCCACGGCGCTGGCGTTGGCCAGGCGCGGCATCCGTTCGCGTGTGATGGAGCGCGCGTCCGAATTCGGCGAAATCGGCTATGGGATCCAACTCGGACCCAATGCCTATCGCATGCTCGACTTTCTCGGCGTGGTGAAGGAAATCGAGGAAACGGCGGTCCACCCCGAATTTCTTGTGCTGATCGATGCGCTGACCGACAAGGAACTGACCCGAATTTCCTGCGGCGCGGCGTTCAAGGCGCGCTACGGGGCGCCTTACATGGTGGTGCACCGGCGCGACCTGCACGGGGCTTTGTTAAAGGCCTGCCAGGGAAGAGAGGAAATTTCCCTCCATACCTCCAAGGAGCTTACTGGTTTTTCCGACCTTGGCAACTCGGTGTTGGCCAAATTTGCCGATGGCACGGAATATGAATGCGCGGCGCTTATCGGCGCCGACGGACTGAGGTCCAGGGTGCGTGAAGAGATCGTCGCCGACGGCGCGCCGCGACTGTCGGGGCATGTCACCTACCGCGGTGTGGTGCCCATAGACCAGATCGAGGACAAGACCCATTTCAACAACATGACCATCTGGTGCGGGCCGGATCTGCATCTGGTGCAGTACCGCCTGCGCGGGGGCACGGTGCTCAATAATGTTGCAACGGTGGTCAGCGACAAGTTCCGCAAGGGCAACCAAACAGACTTTGGTGGTCCGGATGAATTGCAGGCGGTGTTTTCGCACACCACGCCCAAAGTGAGGGAGATGCTGAGCTACGTCGGACTGGACAAGAACTGGGTGCTGAATGATCGCGATCCGGTTCCCAACTGGACGCGCGGTAACGTGACACTGCTCGGTGATGCAGCACACCCCACCTTGCAATATCTTGCATCGGGCGCCGTCATGGCGATCGAAGACGGTGTGGTGTTGTCAAAGCAGTTGGCCGATACGCCCGATAGCATCAACAGCGCGCTGATCCGCTACCAGGAGGCACGCTACCTGCGCACCGCACGCGTGCAGCTTACTTCCAGGATTTTCGGCGACATCATCCACACACGTGGGGGCGCGCGTGATTTGCGCAATCACCTGATGGCGCAGCGGACGCCTGAAACGGTCACTGAATTCGACTGGCTTTACCGCGGTATCGAGGCCGGCTAGCCTCGGGCAGGCCAGCGCCCGGTATCCGTAATATGGCGGCATCGCCCACGGCCACTCCCGGTCACGCCGATTACCTCTCGCGTGAAGAGGTATTGGAGATTCTTGGCATCAAACGCCAGACGCTCTATTCCTATGTCAGCCGCGGCTTTGTCCGCAGCATTCCCCAGCCCGGCGGTCACGCCAGCTATTACCTGCGCGAGGACATAGAGCGGGTCAAGGCAAAAAGCACTGCACGGTCAGGCCACGGCCCCGCGGCCGCCAGCGCAATGCGTTGGGGTGAACCGGTCATTCTTACCAGCATCACCGATATTACAGAGCAGGGGCCGCGCTATCGCAACCGACTGGCGCTTGATTTGGCGCGCTCGCGCTGCTCTTTCGAGGCGGTCGCCGAGTATCTCTGGGCGGGCAACTGGACGGACGAGCCGGTCGCCTGGCAATCAACCCCGGCGCCGGCGGAAATCCCGGCCCTTCTTGCGGCCACGACGCGCTTGCATCCGTCGGTGCACATCCTGCAATTGCTGACCCAGGCGACCCTGTCCCTGGGCATCGCCGAGGGCGGCAGTGAGCGCGTGGGAGCAGGCGGGACGCCGGTGCTGTCGGCGCGTCGCCTGATCCGTACCCTGGCCGGGGTGTTCGGTTTTCTCGGGCCGCGCAAGGCCTATGTCGCCCCGCGCAGCGGCGAGTCCCTGGCGCAAAGCCTGGCACGCGCGCTCGGCCTGCCGCTCGAGCCGGTTATTGTCGATGCACTCAATACGGCACTGGTCCTGGTCGCCGACCACGAACTCAACCCGGCGACCTTCGCCGCGCGCATCGCGGCATCCGGAGGGGCGGAACTGCACTCGTGCATAGGGGCCGCGCTTGAGGTGCATTACGGCATAGGCCTCGGCTGCGACCGGGTCGAGGCCATGTTCGCACCGCCGGCCCAACCAGCCGTGGTGCTCGAACTTGTCAGGACGAGGCTGCAGACCGCGCAAAAGCTGGTGGGCTTTAACCATCAACTCTATCCGCACGGCGATCCGCGCACCCAGATGCTGGTCGACATCGCACGTGAAGCCGCGCGCGACCGCAAGATGACGCGCAACATGCTTCTTGCGCTGGAGGGCATGGAAAAGCAGTTCAAGGCGCGGCCCAGCATCGATGCCGGCCTGGTCGTGCTATGCCGCTCGCTAGGCCTGCCCGACCACACCGCCGGAGGTCTGTTCGCCCTCAGCCGCTCGGCCGGCTGGGTCGCGCATATCCTTGAGCAGCGCCGCGCCGGATTCATGATCCGGCCGCGGGCCAAATTCACCGGCCCGTCCGTGGGACGCTGAGCATTCCCGACCGGCGCCGGATCGGCAGTCGATTTGGCAATCAAGCTTGATTCCGTCCTAGGGGGCTGCCTAAACTGTGCCCTGCAATGCCCCGACAGAGGGCGGAGGAGAAGGCAATGGGAAAAGTTGAGCCGCAGTTGGGCCTGACGCTGGCAGTCGATGGTCTCAAATGGCCGGAAATGCCGGTGTTTGCGTCCAAACAAGACGAACGCCTGCATCGCAAGCAGCGCCTTGCGACGGCGTACCGGATTTTTGCGCATTACGGCCTGAACTACGGCGTGGGCGGCCACATTACCGTGCGTGATCCCATCCTGACCGATCACTTCTGGGTCAATCCCCTGGCCGTTGATTTCAGCCGTATCCGCGTATCCGACCTTGTCCTGGTCAATCATGAGGGCAGGATCGTCGAGGGCACGCGTACCATCAACGCCGCGGCCTATGCCATTCATTCGAGCATCCATCGTGCACGGCCGGATGTGGATGCCGCGGCGCACTCGCATTCGCGTTTTTCCACCACCTTCGCCTCGCTCGGGAAAATGCTGCCGGCGATCACCCAGGAGGCCTGCTCGTTTTACAAGGACCACGCGCTCTACGACGGCTACGGCGGTGTTGCCGCCGATGTGTCCGAGGGCGACATGATTGCGCGCGCCCTGGGACCGCACAAGGCGGTAATCTGCCGCAACCACGGCGCTTTTACCGTCGGTCATACGGTCGAGGAGGCGGTGTTCTGGTTTTTGCGGATGGAGCGTGCCTTTGAGCAGACGCTGATGGCCTGGTCGGCGGGAACGCCGGTGGAAATCGACGATGCCACGGCGTCGCTCGCCGCCCGCCAGGTCGGTTCGCACAAGTCCGGCTGGTACAGCCTGACACCGATGATGGATAAAATACTCGCCGAGCAACCTGACCTGCTCGACTGAGAGACGAACGGGAAAACTGACCATGGATCTTAGCAACATCAAGAACTACATCGACGACCGTCCGGCCGACGGCGTGTTCCGCGTGCACAAGGATGTCTATTCGGACCCGGCGTTGTTCGAGCTTGAGATGAAGTACATTTTCGAGCGCACCTGGTCGTTTATCGGGCACGAGTCGCAACTGCCCAAACCCAATGACTGGATCGCCACCCACATCGGACGCGTGCCGGTGCTGGTGTCGCGCGACGGCAAGGGCAGGGTAGGCGCTTATCTCAACGCCTGCCGCCACAAGGGGGCGCGGCTGACGCGCACCGATACCGGCAACCGCAAGTTCCACGTTTGTCCGTACCATGGCTGGGCCTATGGCTCGGATGGCCGCAGCGTCGATGTCAAGGACAAGAAAGACGGTTGTTACACAGCGGCCTTCGATAATGATTCACACGACCTTGTGCCGCTGGCACGGGTGGCTTCCTACAAGGGCCTGCTGTTTGGCAGCCTGTCGGCAGATGTGCCCGAGCTCGAGAGCTTCCTGGGCGAACTGAAGTTCTTTATTGACCTTGCAATGGAGCAGGGCGAGCACGGCATGGAATTCGTTCCCGGTCGCATAGAGTACGCCTACGATGCCAACTGGAAGCTGCAACTCGACAATGGCACCGACGCCTATCACCTGACCTCGACCCATACCAGTTTCCTTGATGTCATGGCCAAGCGTGCCAGCGGCGGGGGCAACCAGGAGGCGCGGCAGTTCGACTGGCAAAAGCGCTTTTCCCAGGAGGGCGGGGACTTCCAGTTCGCCAACGGCCACACGGTGATCTGGCTCAACCAGGCCGAGGTGATCAAGCGGCCGATATACCCGGGCATCGAGGCGATACGCAAGCGGGTGGGGCCGGAGCGCGCCGACTGGATGCTGAAAATGCGCAATATGTCGGTGTTCCCGAACATGCAAATCGCCGACTCGACCTCGCTGCTGTTGCGCACCTTCCGACCGCTTGCCGTTGACCGGACTGAAATGCGCTACTGGTGCATGGCGCCGGTGGGCGAACCGCCGGCGCAAAGGGCGTGGCGATTGCGCCAGTTCGAGGACTTCTTCAACGTCAGCGGCCTTGCCACGCCAGACGACACGGTCACCTATGAAACCTGCCAGGCCGGCTTTGCGGCGAGCGAGATCGACTGGCTGCAAGGTCATTGCCGCGGTCTTGCCGTGGTCGAGCCCGGTGCGAACGAACTGGCGAGGTCGCTCGGATTCAATCCGGTAGCAAGCCTCAAAGGCACATTTGCCGTGCAGTCCGAATCGGCCTTCCAGCCGGTGTACCGCGAGTGGGCGAGATTGATGCAAGCGGGCATTTCTGGAGGCAAGGCATATGGCTGAGCACCACGACTTGCTGGAAGCCGGACGCGAGGTGCTGGCGCTGGAGGCGGCAGCCCTTGATGAGCAACGCTGGGATGACTGGCTAGCGCTGTTTGCGCCAGATTGCGAATACTGGGTGCCGACCTGGGTGAGCGAGGACACCCTGGCGAGCGATCACCAGTCGCAGCTGTCGCAGATTTATTATTCCAGCCGCGCCGGCCTGGAAGACCGCATCGCGCGCATCCGTACCGGGAAGTCACCGGCATCCACGCCCTTGCGCCGGACCACGCACATGACCTCCAACGTGGTGCTGCTGCCGGGTGCGGCCGGGGGCGGCATGGCGCTGCGCTCGTCCTGGACCTGTCACGTCTTTGACCCGAATTCGAAAAAAACCTATGTGCTGTTCGGCCATGCCAATCACGAACTGCGTTTTACCGAAGCCAAATGGCTGATTGCGCGTAAAAAGACCGTGGTGCAGAACGATTACCTGCCAACCATGGTCGACGTGTATTGCATCTGACAACAAAACGCGCACGCGGCGCTGGTCGCGGTTTTCACTCCAGGGAAAATTTCATATGAAATCACGATTGCTCGCCGGCTTGCTGGCGTTATTGCTGTCCGGCGCAGGTACCGCCGTGTTCGCGCAGGCCTATCCGAACAAGCCCATCCGCATCATCGTCCCGTTTACGCCCGGGGGCGGCAATGACGTGTACGCACGCACCGTTGGGCAGAAACTGAGTGAACGGCTGGGCCAGCCGGTTATTGTCGAAAACAAGCCCGGGGCGGGGGGTAACATCGGTGCGGAACTGGTCGCGCGCAGTGCGCCGGACGGTTACACGCTGCTGTTGGCGCAAAACGGCCTGACCATGGCACCCTTTCTCAGCAAATCACTGCCCTTCGACGTGATGAAGGACCTTGCCCCGATTGGCATAGGCGTCAATCTGCCGATGGGCCTTGCCGTGGCCACTTCGATTCCGGTCAAGTCCGTTCCGGAATTGATCGCCTATGCCAAGGCAAACCCGGGCAAGCTGCTGTACGCGACCCCGGGGATTGGCACGCCGCACCACTTGTCCACTGAAATGTTCCTCAGCATGACCGGAACAACGATGGTGCAGGTGCCCTACAAGGGCGCAGCCGGCATGCTGCCCGCGCTGATGACAGGGGAGGTGCAAGTCTTGTTTGGCGCGTTGAATTCCATGCTGCCGCACATTCAGTCGGGCAAGATCCGCGGTCTTGCACTGGGAGACCGCCAGCGCAATCCCATACTCAAGGACCTGCCGACCGTCGCAGAAACGGTTCCCGGGTATGAATCAGTGTTCTGGTTCGGCCTGATGGCGCCGGGTGGCACGCCCGAGGCGATCCTCAACAAGTTGTCCGAAGAGCAGAGGGTGATTGTCAACCTGCCCGACGTGCGCGAACGCCTGTCCAAGCTGGGATTCGAACCTAACGCGACAACGCCGAATGAAACACGGCGCATTTTTACCGAAGAACTGGAAAAATGGGGCAAGGTGGTCAGGGACGCGGGGATCAAGGCTGAATGAGCAACGAATTCGCAGGACGTACGGTTTTCATCCCGCAGGATTTCATGCTGGTCGATGTCTTCAACGACATTGCCGGCCGGCTGAAGGCGCGCGGCGTTGATGTCATCCACGGACCGGAGTCGATACCGGGACAAAAGGTCGCCTTCCCGAAAGAGCGCTGGGCCGAGTGGTTCGGCCGCGCCGAGGTGGCGATGTTCTCCAGCCGCAATGTCTGCACGCGCGAGATTCTCGAGTACGCGCCGCGCCTGCGCGGTGTCGTCAATCCGACCATAGGCCTGGAAACCGTGGATTTGGATGCGGCGAAGGAACTTGGCATTATCGTCGGGCACGGCGCGACGCCGGAGAATTTTCTTGGCATGTCCGAGGCGACGGTAATGCTGATGCTCATGCTGATGTACAACCCGCAGGCCACCCAGGAGGTCATGCGCGGCACCCGTCCGCGTCCCAAGCCGACCCCTACCGACATGTGGGCGAGCATGATGCTGGGTCGTACGGTTGGTTTTGTGGGCCTGGGTCGCATCGCGCGCGGCGTGGTCGACAGGCTCGCCGGATTCGGCGTGAAAATGGTCGCATTCGACCCCTACGTCAAGCAGGAAGCCGCGCCACCTGGCGTCACCATGACCGATCTCGACACGGTGCTCAAGACGAGCGACATCGTCGGCTTGTTCGTCAGCATCACCGCCGAGACGCGCGGCATGATTGGCGAACGCGCGCTGTCGCTGATGAAGCCGACGGCGTATCTGGTCAATACTTCGCGCGGGGAGGCCATCGATGAAGCCGCGCTGTACCAGGCGCTGAAGCGCAAGCGCATCGCCGGTGCCGCACTCGATACCTTTGTCGTCGAGCCACTGCCCCCGGACAGTCCCTTGCGCTCGTTGGATAACGTCATTCTCACGCCGCACATGGTCGGCCATACCCGTGATGTGTTCGTTTCATTCGGCAAGGCGGGGGAGGAGAACATCACCCGAATCCTGCGCGGTGAACCACCCTTGCATTGCAAGAATCCCGAAATCCTTCCCGTCTGGCGCGAGCGCCTGACGCGGCTGGCAGCGCAATAAATGTCCTGAAGGGCATCGGGCTTGAACTGCACTCCGGCGCTGGCACTCAGGAATTCCACGATCTGACGGATGGTTGAAACCTTTGGCGCGTCCATATTGATCACCATCCGCGCGCTGATCAACCCACCCACCAATTGCCTCAAAATCCCGCCTCAGGCTCATTTCTGCTTGGAAATATGCCCCTCGCTCAGGCTCAGACGCCATCGGACAAGGCCGGGTGTTGGTTTGTTGTTCACGGTCTGGTATATTCAAGAGCTATTGTCCTCACTAAAGGATCATCATGAAACTTAAAACTTTGTTCACAATCGCGACCGTGATCCTGTCAATCGCTGCGGGTACTGCATTTGCACAAGACGACAAAGCCAAGAAACAGGCCGAGATCAGGAAGGCTGCGCAGGTGTCGCTCGGGAATTTCTACAAAGCCGGTCCCAATATCAAGGGCGAAGTCGAGAAATCGCCGGGCTATGCCGTGTTCACCACCTACGGCCTGAGTTTTCTGGTCGGCGGCGCCGGAGGCAAGGGCATCGCGCGAGACAACAAGACCAAGAAAGAAACATTCATGCACATGGCCCAGGCCAGCGTCGGGGCGCAGGCCGGCATTGCCGAGAGCGAGACTTTGATAATCTTCTCAACGCAGAAGTCATTGGATAACTTCATCGCCAAGGGCTGGGACGCGAGCGGGGGCGGTTCACTTCAGGGTGGCGCTGCCGGGACATCGGTGGGCGGGAGCGCCGCGCAAGGTATAGGCGAGAAATCCTATACGCTGACCAAGAATGGGCTAGCGGTCGGCATGATGGTGGCGGGGACGAAATACTCGAAAGACAAGGATCTCAACTAGGCACTAGAAGGCGGCGGGCCGGCCCCGCCGCTGTGTACGTGAGTCCCGTGAAACTCGCGCTACGCGGGGCCAGGCGGGCTTCGCGCTGAGAACTCTCGGCGTCCTGAACTGGTCTCCAGTCGGTGTTCCTGCCGCGTTGCGAAGCTTCAGGGGCTGCTTACGCGATCGACGCAACCGCCGTCAAACGCCTTGGGGCCCTTGGTCCCGGCCAAGCTTCCCAGCGGCCCGTCGACATAACCACCCATGGTGCAGCGAATGCCGGCGCCACCATTGGGCTGTCCCGCAACAGTCTGGTTGGGGCCGTCGCGGCGCGGTTCGCTGAGCAGGTTGACCCCACCGTTAAAGCTGACGTTGATCGCGTCGCCACCGTTGGCATTAATGATGTTGGCGATAACGTCCGCCTGGGCATTGCGGTGCACGGCGATGCCGGCCTCCTTGTTGCCGCTGATGGTGTTGCCGACGATCCAGGCGCCCGAGGTGCGCTCTATATTGATGCCGGGGCCGCCGTTGTTGCGGACGGTGTTGGGTGAGAGCGCCGGCACCCGTGGGATGAACACGCCGATATAGGCGTAGGACGCGCCGGTGACATCGATGCCGATGCCGCCGCTTTGTTCGACTGTGTTGTGGAGAATGCGCGCAATGCTGCCTTTGTCGATGTGAATGCCGCGCCCGCTGTTCTTTGTCACGACATTGCCATCGAGCACCGCGGAGGCGGGGCCGGATAAGTGAATGCCGTCCTGTCCCCCGGTCACGGTGAAACCCTTGAAAGTGATTTCCTTGGCACGGACATAGACAGCGTGCGGGGAGGCCGCGGGGCCGCCCGGGTGCTGGATGGTGGCTTTTTTCTGGCCGTCAAACGTGACCCTGGTGACTTCCGGCGCGATATTGACCTGCTCCTTGCAGGTTCCGCTCACCAGCACGGTGTCACCGGGTTTGACACCGGAGAGAATGCCGCCGATGGTGTTGCCGGCGTCGCAATCAACGGTGATTGTCGCCGCGCCGGCTGGCGGCGCGCCAAAGTACAGGCTTGCCGCGAGCGCGAGCATCGCGGCCCTGCCATTGTTACTGCGGAATACTGTGCGTCGCATTACATCCCCCCTTGAGTGATGACGGTTGGCGCGCCGGTGCTTCAAGCCTGCGCGTGCCTACTCCGGCTTGATATTGGCGTCCTTGGCCACCTTGATGAACTTCGCCAGGTCAGCCTTCATGATTTCCATGCAGCGCTCAGGCGTCGTCCCCAATGGCTCGATGCCCACCGGCGTGAGCTTGTCCTTGACCAGTTGCGGGTCGCGCATCATCTTGTTGATCTCGGCGTTGTAGCGGTCGATGATCGGGCGCGGCGTGCCGGCCGGCACCAGTACGGCAAACCACACATCCATGCTCAGGCCCGGGAAAGGGCCTGCTTCGGCAAGCGTCGGTACATCGGGAAGAATGGCGGAGCGGGTCGCCGCGGCGACGGCAATGGGGCGCAGCT
>Ga0194061_1000412_pt1 | contig 26245 bp, 23 predicted proteins | sample SepL2221m_MetaG_FD_163423 | JGI IMG/M metagenome (GOLD analysis project Ga0194061, IMG submission 163423) | Anoxic zone freshwater microbial communities from boreal shield lake in IISD Experimental Lakes Area, Ontario, Canada - Sep2016-L224-21m | ecosystem: Environmental > Aquatic > Freshwater >... | reverse complement strand
CTTCTGGAGGGGTGGGGAAAGGGTCAAGCGGGGGCGGGCCAGCGACCTGGGCACCCTGGCCATCGACACCCTGGGGGGCAGCCTGCAGGAGCAACTGGCGGCCCTCGACATCGCCCGGGCCCAGCTGGCCCGTGTGGAGGCACAGTTCGGCGGTCGCCGTCGCCGCTTGGGGATTTGGGCCCTCAGGGGCCTGGTGGATGCCGATCTCACGGTCCGCGGGCCGTCGATCCGGCAACTCAACCTCGATCTGGCGGCGAAGGGGCACCTCTGGCTGGAGGGGGACGATCGCGACCTGGCCCTGGGGCTGGAGCCGTTCGTGGCGCGGTTGAAGGGGCCCCTGGGCGGGGGCGCCGGCAGCTTCAGCCTCGAGCACCTGCCCCTGAGCCTGTTGGTGCTGGCCACACCCGTGCCCGCCCAGTTGCAGGGGGCCGTCAGCCTCCGGGGCCGCTACCGCCTGGGTTCGGGCAGCCCCAGCGTCGGCCTCGATCTGGCGCTGGAGAAGGCCGTGTATCGGGGCCAACCCGTGAGCCTTGATCGCGGCCATCTGGAGCTGGCCAGGGGCCTGATTCAGGTCGATCTTTCGCTCCATGCCGGTGAGGTACGAAACAGCATTGATCTCGTCGGCAGTGTTCCCCTCGATCCCGAAGCGGAGGGGCTCAAGTTGCGCCTCGCCAGCCGGGGAGATGGGCTTGGTTTTCTGACCTCCTTTGGGGGGGACGGTCTGCAGTGGCGCAAGGGCAACGCCGATCTCCAGTTGCTGGTGAGGGGCAGCCTGCTGAAGCCCCTCGCCAACGGTTTCCTGCGGCTTCAGAACGGGGAGTTGGTGGCCGCTGGGCAGGCGGTGCGGGACCTGGACGCCACCGTGCTCTTTGACTTCGAGGAGTTGGAGGTCCAGCAGTTCAGTGCACGCATTGGTGAAGAGGGCACCCTCAGCGCCGGCGGCCATCTCAGCCTGTTCAAGGCGGCCGTGCTGGAGAAGCCCCTGAAGCTGACGCTGCGCAAGGCCCGCTTCAGCAACCCCCGACTCAGCGCCAACGGCGATGCCGATCTGCTGGTGGGCGGCAGCCTGCTGGGGCCGGTGATCAGCGGTGAGATCCAGCTCAGCAAGGGCTCCATCAACATCCGTCCGGGTCAGCTGGCCAAGGCGGATCCAGCCACCACCACCGCCACTCCCGCCCCGGTGGCGGCGGCGCAGCGGCCGGTGACCGTGGACCAGTTGATCCAGGAGAAATGGGACTTCCGCCAACCGCTGGTGTTGTTGGGCCAGCAGGTGCCCAGTGCTGGGGCTGATGGGGTCAGCGCGAACCTGCCCAATCTTCCGTTCATTTCCTTCGATCGGCTCCGGCTGCGCCTTGGCCCCGATCTGCGTGTGGTGGTGCCCAATGTGCTGAACTTCAACACCGGCGGCCTGCTCACCCTCGGGGGCAAGCTCGATTCGAGCCTGCGGGCCACGGGTGTGGTGCGGCTCAAGAGCGGTCGGTTGGGCCTGTTCACCACCACCTTCACCCTCGATCCTGATTCCCCGAACGTGGCCGTGTTCACGCCGGCCCTCGGCCTGATTCCTTACCTCGACGTGGCCCTGCGCACCCGCGTCTCCGACTCCATCACGGCCACCATTGGCGGCGATCGCGGATCCATCAACGACCTGAACCCCAACCGCTCCGTCTCGGCCCTCGATCAGCTCAACCTGGTGAAGGTGGTGGTGAAGATCAGCGGTCCGGCTGACCGCATCGGCCAGTCGATCGAGTTGCGCAGCAATCCCCCCCTATCCCAGGAGCGGCTGGTGGCCCTGATCGGTGGCAACTCCCTGGCGGGTCTCTCCGGCGGCAACGCCGGCGCCGCCCTGGCCACGGTGGTGGGCCAGTCCCTGCTCTCTCCCCTGGTGAGTACCCTCACCGATGCCCTCGGCCAGCGGGTCAGCTTCGCTCTTTACCCCACATTCGTGGCCCCGACGGTGGATCAGCCCAGCGAGAACCGCTCCCGCCGCGTTCCGTCCCAGCTGGTGCTCGGCTCCGAGATCGGCCTTGACCTGAGTGAACGCTTCAATTTCTCGGTGCTGGCCGCCCCCAACCGCAGCGATGTGCCTCCGCAGATGACCCTGCGCTATCAGGCCAGCGACAAGCTGGGGCTGCAGGGGTCGGTCGACACCCAGGGCCGTTGGCAGACCCAGCTTCAGATGTTCCTTCGTTTCTGAGATGACCCAGCTGATCGGTGTCGATCTGGGCGGTACGGCCATCAAGCTGGGGCGCTTCGACCAGTCCGGCCATTGCCTTGCCGAACTGGAGCTGCCCACCCCGCGGCCCTCGGTGCCGGGGGGGGTAACCATGGCGATCGCCGCGGGCATCGAGCAGCTCGATCCCCAACGGCAGGCGGCCTGGGTGGGCATCGGTCTGCCCGGACCCACTGACCTGGCCGGTCGGGTGGCCCGGATCGCCATCAACCTGGAGGGCTGGCGGGAGGTGCCCCTGGCCGCCTGGCTTGAACCCCGCCTGGGGCGTCGGGTCACCCTGGCCAACGATGCCAATTGCGCGCTCTTGGGGGAGGCCTGGCGCGGGGCGGCCCGCGGTGTGGCGAACGTGCTGCTGCTCACCTTGGGAACGGGGGTCGGAGGCGGAGTTCTGCTGGAGGGGCGACTGTTCACGGGGCCTGGCGGGGCGGCTGCCGAGCCTGGGCTGATCTGTGTGGACCCGGAGGGTCCCCCCTGCCGCAGCGGCAACCGCGGCTCCCTGGAGCAGTTCTGCAGCATCGGCGGCTTGGCCCGCCTCAGTCCCCTTGATCCGGAGGAGCTCTGTCGCCGTGCCGATGCGGGGGACCCCGAGGCCCTGGCCGTCTGGGCCCGCTACGGCCGTTGGCTGGGTATCGGAGTGAGTTCCCTGGTCTATGTGCTCACCCCGGAGTTGGTGCTGCTGGGGGGTGGCCTGGGCGGTGCGAGTCGCCATTTCCTGCCGGCCCTCTGGCGGGAAGTGAACGGGCGGGTGCTGGCGGTGAGCCGGGAGGGCCTGCGGATCGAGCCCTGCGCCCTCGGCAACGGGGCCGGCCGTCTGGGGGCCGCCTGGTTGGCCCTCGATCGCTTCGCAGCAGATGGCTTGGGATGATGGCGCCAGTGCCATCTCCGCGGCCGTGACCGTTCCCGATCCCACCCCTGAGTTGCTGCAGCGGGCCGCCGCCGTCCGCCGCGCAGCCCTGGAGCTGGGTCGCCTTGATGGGGAACGCCGTCGGCTCGCCGTACGGGCCATGGCCGCAGCCCTGGAGGATGGGGCAGAGTCGATCCTGGCGGCGAACCGGCAGGATCTCGAGGCCGCCGTCGCCGAGCAGCTCGCCCCGGCCCTGCTGGCCCGGCTGAAGCTGGATGGATCCAAGCTGGCCGCGGCCATCGAGGGGGTGCGCCAGGTGGCAGAACTGCCCGATCCGGTGGGTCAGAGGCAGTTGCACACCGAGCTGGACCAGGGGCTGGAGCTGGAGCGCATCAGTGTCCCCCTGGGGGTGGTGGGGGTGATTTTCGAGGCCCGCCCCGACGCCGTCATCCAGATCGCCTCACTGGCGGTGCGCTCCGGCAATGGCGCGATTCTCAAGGGGGGCCGGGAGGCCACCGCCAGCTGCCTTGCCATCCATGGCGCCCTGCGCCAGGGCCTGGCGGCGGCGGGTCTTGCCCCTGAGGTGCTCGAGCTGCTCACCTCGCGGCAGGAGAGCCTGGGGTTGCTCAAGTTGGACGGCCTGGTGGATCTGATCATTCCCCGCGGTTCCAACGAGCTGGTGCGGTTCATCCAGGACCACACCCGCATCCCCGTGCTCGGCCATGCCGACGGCCTCTGCCACCTCTACGTCGACCGGGAGGTGGACGTGGCCCAGGCGGTGCGCATCGCCGTGGACAGCAAGACCCATTACCCGGCGGCCTGCAACGCGATCGAAACCTTGCTGGTGCACCGGGAAGCGGTGGCCACCTTCCTGCCCACGGCGATCGCTGCCCTTGAGGCGGCGGGGGTGGAGCTCAGGGGCGACGACGAAGCCCGCGGGGCCGGCGTGCGTCTTGCCGCAACCGAGGCCGATTGGGGCACGGAATACGGCGATCTGACCTTGGCGGTGAAGGTGGTGGGCAGCCTCGGGGAGGCCACCGAGCACATCGCCCGCTACGGCTCCCGCCACACCGACGCCATCTGCACCAGCGATGGGGACCGGGCCGAGCGTTTCCTGGCAGGGGTGGACAGTGCCGGTGTGTACCACAACTGCTCCACCCGCTTCGCCGATGGCTTCCGCTACGGCTTCGGCGCCGAGGTGGGCATCAGCACCCAGACCCTTCCTCCCCGGGGTCCCGTGGGTCTGGAGGGTCTGGTCACCTACCGCTACCGCCTCCGGGGCGAGGGCCAGATCGCCGGCGACTACGGACCCGGCCAGCGCAGCTACACCCACCGTTCCCTGCCGCTCTGAGGTCTCGCCCATGGCTTCCCGTCGCGATGCCATCCACGTGCGCGGCCTGCGGCTCTGGGCGCACGTGGGGGTGCTGGAGCGGGAACGGGAGCTCGGCCAGTGGTTTGACCTGGAGTTCAGCCTCTGGGCTGACCTGGCTGCCGCGGGCCGCGGCGATGACCTGGCCCTCAGCTACGACTACGCCCACGCCATCGTGGCCCTGCAGCGGTTGGCCCATGGGCTTCGCTGTCACACGATCGAGCACTTTGCCGAGCGGGTGCTCGATGAGCTCGAGCGCCTCTATGGACCGTTGCCCCTGCGGGTGCAGGTGCTGAAGTGCCAGGCACCCGTGGCTGGATTCGGCGGCAGCGTGGCGGTGGAGCGGTTCCGCCACGGGCCCACGCCATGACGGATCCGTTCCCTCCCCTGGTGCTGGTCCATGGGCTGTGGGACACGCCTTCGGTGTTTGACCGGCTCCAGGGGGCACTGGCCGGTCGCCGTGCCCCTCTGCTGACCCCGCACCTGCCCCATCGTCTGGGGGCCGCGCCGATCCTGGGCCTGGCGGAGCGACTTGAGGCCGCCATCACCGCAGCCTTCGGTCCCTCCCAAGCGATTGATCTGTTGGGTTTCTCGATGGGGGGCGTGATCGCCCGCACCTGGATCCAGCTGATGGGGGGGGCAGGACGCACCCGCCGTTTCATCAGCGTGGGTTCGCCCCAGCGGGGCACGGTGATGGCCCAGGCCTGCCCCCCCTGGCTGATGGCGGGCATCGCCGACCTGAAGCGGGACAGTCCGCTGATCCGTCAGCTCAACGCCGACCCTTCCGCCCTGGCGGGCATCGACTGCCGCAGCTACTACTGCGTCACCGACCACATGGTGGTGCCCGGTTCCTCGGCGCTGTTGCCCGTGGGGAAGGCGTTCCCCCTGCCGACCTGGAACCACCGCAACCTGGTGCGTGCCGAACCGGCGGTGGCGATCCTGACGGCCGCCCTGCTGCAGCCCTGAGGGGGTCAGGCGGCTGCCACCAGGCCCGAGTGACGGATGAGGGCCTCCGGCGATGGCGGCCGTCCCCGGAAGGAGGTGAACACCTCTGCCGGCGTGCGGCTGCCCCCGAGGCTGAGCACCGTGTCGCGGAATCTGCGGCCGGTGGCACGCACCTGTGCCTCGTCGCTGAGCCCCACCTCCTCAAAGGCGCTGAAGGCGTCGGCGCTGAGCACCTCGGCCCACTTGTAGGAGTAGTACCCCGCTGCGTAGCCCCCGGCAAAGATGTGACCGAACGAGCAGAGGCCGGCGTCTTCAGCGATTGGCTCCAGCACCGTGGTGGTGGCGGCCACCTCCCGGCGCAGCTGGTCGGGACTGCGGCCGGCTCCCGGCCGCCATTGGGCGTGCAGGCGTAGGTCGGTTAAGGCGAAGAACACCTGGCGGAGGGTGGCGCTGCCGCCCATGAAGGTGCGGGCCGCCTGGAGCTTGTGGAACTCCGCCTCGGGCAGCGGTTCGCCCGTGCGCCAGTGGTGGGCCATCCCCATCAAGGTGGCGTGGTCGTAGCACCAGTTCTCCATGAACTGGCTGGGCAGTTCCACCGCATCCCATTCGACGTTGTTGATGCCCGCCGCCTGGGGCCGTTCCACGGTGGTGAGCATGTGCTGGAGGCCATGGCCAAACTCGTGGAAGAGGGTCTCCACCTCCTCGAAGGTCATCAGGCTTGGGGTGTCCCCCACCGGCGGGCTCTGGTTGCAGATCAGGTAGGCCACCGGCAACACCGTTGTGCCATCCGGTGCCAGTGAGCGCACCAGGCACTCGTCCATCCAGGCGCCACCCCGCTTGCTGCCGGGTCGGCTGTAGGGGTCGAGGTAAAATGCAGCCAGGGGCTGGTCCGTGGCGGCATCGCTCACCTTGAAATAACGCACGTCGGCGTGCCAGATAGGGGCGTCGCCATCGGCCGCGGTGATGCGGATTCCGAACAGGCGCCCGCAGAGGTCAAACAAGCCCTCGAGTACCCGTGGCAGGGGGAAGTAGGGCCGCAGGGCTTCGCTGTCCAGCTCGAAGGTGCGCTGGCGTAGGCGCTCGGCCCAGAAGCTCACGTCCCAGGGGCGCAGCTGGCCCGCCTCCGGCGCAGCCTCTTCCTGCGCAAGGGCATCCAATGCGGCCAACTCCTTCACGGCCACGGGGTAGGCGGCGGCGCGCAGCTGCTCCAGCAGGGCCTCCACCGCCTCCACTGAGTCGGCCATCTTTGAGGCCAGGCTCACCTCGGCCCAGTGCTCGAAGCCCAGCCGCCGTGCCTGCTGCTGCCGCAACTCCAGGATCCTCTCCAACACCGGTGCGTTGTCGTGCTCCCCGGCGGATGCCCGGCTCACATGGGCCCCGTAGATCCGTTGGCGCAGGTCGCGGCGGCGGCTGTATTGCAGGAAGGGGCTCAAGCGGGGCAGATCCAGACCCAGGCGCCAGGGGCCCTGATCGGGATTGGCTTCGCCGCCATCGGCGCGGCGGTCGTCCGCCGCACGGGCCGCTTGAGCCAGAAGCTGCCGCAGGCTCTCGGGCAGCCCCTCCACCTCCTCGGGCTGCCGCAGCACCAGATGCCAACTGTTTGTGGCGTCCAGCAGCTGGTTGCCGAAGCGGGTGGACAGCGCCGCCAGTTCTGCACTGGCGGCGTTGAAGGCCTCCTGGTCGCTCCCCTCCAGGCCCACGCCCCGCAACCGCATCTCCAGTTGTTCAGCCTCCAGAATGCGCAGTTGGGTGCCATCGAGCCTCTGGTCGTCCGAGGTGGCCGCCCGGTGTTGTTCCAACAGGCGCTCCAGGGCTTGGTAAATCGGTCGGCTCTGGCCCATGCGGTTGCCGAACTCCACCACGGCCCCCTGCTGGCTTAGGTGGGCATCCCGCAGCTCAGGGCCATTGCAGACGCCATTGAGATGGCTCACCACCCCCCAGCTCCAGCGCAGCCTCTGGCCGATGCCCAACAGTGGATCGAGCACCTCCTCCCAGCGCAGGGGCCTGCTCCCCGCCAGGAGGTTCTTGAGGCGACCTTCCAGAGCCTCCAGTTCATGGCCCAGCTGCTGCAGGAGGCCAGGGATGTCGGACCTCACCTGCTCCGGGGTAATGGCAGGGAAATCGGGCAGACCCTGGCCCACCAGCAGGGGAGAGGGGTTCTGGTGGTCCAGGCGGGAGTCTGCGGCGGTGGCGAGGGTCATGGGCGCGCGGGAGGAGCCGCCCGGACAGTTCTCCGGTGGCGGGTTCGCCTCGCCATTGTCAGCGTTTTCAGCCCCTGGGTGCGGATGCGCTCCTGGGGAATTCAGCCCAGGGCCGCCAGCCGACTGAGGGCAAGCTGGCTGTGGCTGGCCAGGTCACCAGCCAGGGCTGTAGTGGTGGCCCCGTAGATGTCGATCGCCACCCGGGGCCAGAACCCGATCACCAGGGTGGGCACCATCAGGCTGAGGGCGATCACCAGCTCGCGCGGTTTCATGTCGCCTACCACCGCCAGGGCCGGAATCCTGGGTCCGAAGAAGACCCTCCGGCACATGGACAACAGGTAGATGGGGGTGAGCACGAGCCCGATGGCCGCCAGCAGCACGGTGATGACCCGAAAGCCGGTGGTGAAATCGGGGTTGCTGGTGATGCCGAGGAACACCGTGATCTCACTCACGAAGCCGCTCATGCCCGGCAGGGCAAGGGAGGCCAGGGAGCTGGCCACGAAGAAGGCGAAGGTGATGGGCAGCACCTTCGCCAGACCGCCCATGTTGGGAATCGAGAGGGTTTCGGTCCGTTCGTAGAAGACCCCCGTCACGAAGAACATGGCCGCTGCGATCAGGCCGTGGCTGATCATCTGCAGCATGGCGCCGCTGAGCCCGAGGCTGTCAACGGCGCCGATGCCCAACAGCACGAAACCCATGTGGCTGACAGAGCTGCAGGCGATCCTGCGTTTCACGTTGTCCTGGGCGAAGGCGTTCAGAGCCCCGTAAACGATGTTGACGATCCCCAGAACGATCAGGGCCGGAGCCAGATGCAGGTGGACATCCGGCAGCATCTGCACGTTGAAGCGCAACAGGGCATAGCCCCCCATTTTCAGCAGCACCCCCGCTAGCAGCATTGATACCGGCGCATTGGCTTCGCCATGGGCATCCGGCAACCAGGTGTGCAGCGGGAACATCGGCAACTTGACCCCGAAGCCGATCAGGAAACCCAGGTAACAGAGGATGCCGAAGGTGCCGCCGTAGGAGCGCTGACTCAGTTCCTGGAGGTTGAGGGTGAAGGTATCGCCGGCGAGGGAGAGGGCCAGGCCACTGACCAAGATCAGCAGCGAGGCGGCGGCGGTATAGATGATGAACTTGGTGGCCGCGTATTGACGGCCCTTGCCACCCCAGATCGAGATCAACAGGTAGACCGGCACCAGTTCCAGTTCCCAGGCCAGGAAGAAGAGCAGGAAATCCTGGGAGAGGAACACCAGGGACTGGGCTGAGGCCTGAACCAAGAGCAACCCGAAATAGAGCTGGGTCTTGCGGTTGATGTTCCAGCTCGCCGCCACCGCCAGCAGGGTGACCAGGCCGCTGAGCGCCACCAGGGGGGCTGAAAGCCCGTCGGTTCCCAGGGACCACTGGAGTCCGAGCAGGGGCAGCCAGTCGACCCGTTCCACCAGCTGCAGGGAGCTGTCACTGCCGTCGAAGTACTGGCTGAAGACCCAGATCATCAACAACAGATCGGCCAGCAGCACCCCCAGGGCCAAGGTGCGTGGTCCGCGGGGATCGGTGCCGTCCCCCGGCAGCAGGGGCATCACCAAGGCCCCAGCGGCGGGAAGCAGGGTGATCAGGCTGAGCCAGGGAAAGTGGGAGTCGCTCAGGGTTGACGCGGCCGACAGGGGCAGATTGGCGTCCATCGCAGCGGCATCTGGGTGGTGAAGGACCCCCGACCGCGCTGGCCAGGTCAGGCTTGGCTGAATTTATCAGCAGGGCTCGGGGTGCTGTGAGTACAACTACTCAGCCTCGGTGGGTCGCGCGTTGGCGGCGGCTTCCCATCGGCTCCCTCCGTGTTGCAGCCGCAGCACGGAGGCCCTTGAGGCCACCCCTTCGCTCTCCCAGGCCCGCACCATCGCCCGGCTGACGGTTTCTGCGGTGCTGGTGGGCGCCAGGGCCAGCAGGCTGGGCCCAGCTCCGCTGATCACACAGCCCCAAGCCCCCGCCTTCAGGGCCGCTTCGCGCACCTGCCGTCCCCCCTGGATCAGGCCCCAGCGGTAGGGCTCATGCAGTTTGTCGTGCATGCCGTCGGCGATCAGGTCGCCGTTGCCCGTGCGCAGGCCCTGCAGCAGCAGGGTGAGGGAGCCCAGGTTGGTCACCGCATCGGGAATCGAGACCACCTTGGGCATCACCCGCCGGGCCTCACTGGTGGAGAGCCGAATGGTGGGGATCGCCACCACGGCCATCACCTGGTCTGACCACTCGCAGCGCACCACCCGCCAACGGTGAGAGGCCGCCTTGGCGGTCATGCAGAGTCCCCCCAGCAGGGAGGGGACGACGTTGTCGGGATGGCCCTCGATGTCGATGGCCAGCTCCAGCAGCTTTTCCTTGCTGAGGGGCTCCCCCACCAGGGCATTGGCGCCGATGAGGCCCGCCACGATCGCGGTCGCGCTGCTGCCCAGGCCCCGGGCGGGCGGCACTCCCAGCCGCACCCGGGCCTGGATCGCCACGGGCTTTTCACCTGCCTCCTTCCAGACCCGCTGGGCGGAGCGGTAGATCAGGTTGTCCGGGCCGCCGCGCAGGTGGGAGCCCTCCGTGCCTTCGATCACCAGATCGAACTGTTCGCCATCCCCCTCGATGCAGCGCAACTCGAAGTGGTTGTTGAGATCAAGGGCGGCGCCGAGGCAATCGAACCCAGGCCCGAGGTTCGCGGTGGTGGCGGGAACATCCACCAGGACCCCCTGGCCGATCTGGGGCCGGGTCATGAACTGCGTGCTTCTGGCCACAGTGTCCCACCCGCCGGGTTCGTGCCTCCGAGCCCAGCCCGTGGAGCGACTCCTCAGGCCAGCAACATCCGGGCCCGGCAGGCGGCGCTGAAGAGGCCCGCCTCCGGATCGATCAGGGCGCGCACCGGGATGGTCTCCAGTTGGGGAGCAAGCCGGCCCTTGTGCTGGAAGGCCGAGAAGAAGCGAGGGGATCGAAGGGCACCCAGCAGCTTGCCGGCCGTGCCGCCCCCCAGCCACAGGCCCCCGCGGCAGAGGCATTGCAGGGCCAGATCCCCCGCCACCGAGCCATAGGCGCCAAGCCAAAGGTCGAGGGCTTCCATCGCCAGAACATCGCCCGCTTCAGCCGCCGCAGCCACAGCCGCCGGCAGATCCGCCGGCCCGTCCGAAGAGTTCTCTGGGGCCAGGGGATGCACCCCCTGAACGCGCCGTTCTGCCACGAGCCAGCGGAAGACGTGGCCCAGCCCCGTGCCACTCACGATCCGCTCGATCGACAGGCGCTCTGCCCCCAGGTCGGTCTGGAGCCATTGCTTTAAGCGCCATTCCGCCTCCGTGCGGGCAGCGAATTCCCCATGGCCCGCCTCGCTGGCCATCGCGATGAGGCCCTTGCCATCGTGGGCGCCGATCGCCACCCCCAGGCCGGTACCGGCCCCCAGGATGGCCACCGGTGCTCCCTCCACCGCGTGGCCCTCCCGCAGCAAGGCCTGCTGGTGGTTGCTCAGGTGGGGCAGGCCGTAGATCAGCACGGCGAAGTCGTTCACCAACTCCAATTGATCCAGGCCGCACTGCTGGGCCAGGTCGGTTTGCCTGAGCTCCCAGGGCAGGTTGGTCACCTTCACCCGACCGTCCAGCACCGGCCCGGCCACCGCCAGGCAGCCCGCCCGTGGTGCCTCGAGCGCCGGGCTCCCGGCCCGGCAGTGCGCCAGGAAGTGGTTGATCAGGTCGGGGAACTGGGGCCAATCGGCGGAGGGGTAACGCTCCGCCTGCAACTGAATCAGCTGGCCGCCGTTGCGTTCGTAAAGGGCCAGCAGGGTCTTGGTGCCGCCGATGTCGCCGGCCAGCAGGGTGGTCATCTCAGGCGGCCTGGAGTTCCAAGCCTGCGGCCCGCTGCCCATTGGCCGCGGTAGCTGCTGCCACCACCTCGGCCACCGCCACGCTGCCCAAATCCCCCTGGCGCCGGCTGCGCAGGTTGATGGTTCCCGCTTCGGCTTCGGTGGCCCCAATCACACCGAGCACGGGGATCTTCTGTTGCTCCCCATTGCGAATCAATTTGCCCAGCCGCTCGCCGCTCCGATCGACCGTGGCACGCACCCCGGCGCGACGGAACCGTTGCTCGAGGGCCTCCGCATAGGGCAGCACCTCATCGGTGACGGGCAGCAGCCGGATCTGCTCGGCCGCCAGCCAGAAGGGGAAATCACCGGCGTAGTTCTCGGTCATGATTCCGAAGAACCGCTCCAGGGAGCCAAAGATGGCGCGGTGCACCATGATCGGCCGCTGGCGGGAACCGTCGGCGGCCACGTAGTCGAGCCCGAAGCGCTCCGGCAGGTTGAAGTCCAGCTGGATGGTGGAGCACTGCCAAAGCCGGCCGATGGCGTCCTCGATCTTGATGTCGATCTTGGGGCCGTAGAAAGCGCCGCCGCCCTCATCCATGCTGTAGGCCCAGCCCTTGCGCTCCAGGGCCTCGACCAACCCCTGGGTGGCCAGCTCCCAGACCCCGTCGTCGCCGATCGATTTTTCCGGGCGGGTGGAGAGGTTGATTTCGTAGTTCCTGAAATCGAAGGCCGAGAGGATCGTCTCGGTGAGGTTCAACACTCCGAGGATTTCATCGCCGATCTGCTCCGGCAGGCAGAAGATGTGGGCGTCGTCCTGGGTGAAGCCCCGCACCCGCATCAGCCCGTGCATCACGCCAGGGCGCTCGTAGCGGTAGACCGTGCCCAGCTCGGCCCAGCGGATCGGCAGCTCCCGGTAGGAGCGCAGGGAACTGGCGTAGGTGAGCACGTGGAACGGGCAGTTCATCGGCTTGAGCTGGTACTGCCGCTCGTCCACCTCCATCGGGCCGAACATGCTCTCTTGGTAGAAGTCCAGGTGGCCGGAGGTTTTCCACAGGCTCAGGTCGGCCACATGGGGGGTGTAGAGCAATTCGTAGCCCGCTTCGAAATGGGCCTCGCGCCAGAAATCCTCGATGAGCAGCCGCATGCGGGCGCCCTTGGGGTGCCAGAACACCAGGCCGGCGCCGGCTTCGTCTTCGATGGAAAACAGGGCCAGGTCCTTGCCGATGCGGCGGTGGTCGCGGCGCAGGGCCTCCGCCTTGCGGCGCTGGTGTTCCGCCAACTGCTCGGGGGTTTCCCAGGCGGTGCCGTAGATGCGCTGCAGCTGGGCCTTGGTTTCATCGCCGCGCCAATAGGCACCGGCCACGCTTTCGAGCTCGAAGGCCTTGGGGTTGAGCTCACCGGTGTGGGCCACGTGGGGCCCAGCGCAGAGATCCCACCAGTCGTCCCCCAGCGTGTAGAGGGTGATCGGCTCGACCAGGCCCGCGAGGATCTCCAGCTTGTAGGGCTCGTTCTGGGCGGTGATGCGTCGCTCGGCCTCCTGGCGGCTCACCTCGATGCGCTCCAGGGGCAAGCGGCGGCCGATGATCCGGCCCATCTCCTTCTTGATCGCCTTGAGATCGGCCTCGGTGAAGGGTTCGGGGTTGTCGAAGTCGTAATAGAAGCCGGTTTCGGTCCAGGGGCCGATGGTGACCTGGGCCTTCGGGAACAGCTTTTGCACCGCCATGGCCAGCACATGGCTCATGGAATGGCGAATGCGCAGGAGCTGGGGGCTTTCGCTGGTCTTGGGCAGCTGGATGGCCTGCTCTGAATGGGGCTGGGCTGACTCTTCCGCCGCTGGGACCACTGCTGACACCGCCCATCCACCGGGAAGGTCCATTGTAGTTGGCGGAACCTTCCCATTCCCTTGGCGCGCTCCCTGCTGCCACCCCTGCGACGGGTCGCTCGGGGCCCTGCCAACCCCGCCAGGGAGCTGGGTTGGGGCAGCCTTGGGGTGACGATTGTGCTGGCCCTGCGCGCCTGGGGGCTGCCGCTTCCCCTGCCCGGCTGTCCATTGCGGGCCCTCACCGGTATCCCCTGCCCCACCTGTTTTCTCACCCGCTCTGCCCTGGCCACCCTCCACGGCGACCTGGGGGAAGCGCTGGAACTGCATCTCTTCGGTCCGCCGCTGGTGGTGGGGGGCCTCTGGCTGGCCCTGGTGCAGGGGCTGCTGGGCCGTCCTCTGCCGGCCTGGCCCTGGGGGCGGATCGCTCTGGGTTTGGTGTTGGCGGCTTTTGCCTATTGGTTGGTGCGGCTGGCCCAGGGAACCTTTCCCGTGCAGCTGCCGTAAGGGGCGGTCTGAATCAGCTGGTGGCGCGCAGGCGCTCCAGGCTCTGGGCATAGAAGCGGGATAGATCGTTGCCCCGCTTGACCGGCTGGCCGTAGTGGCTCTCCCCTGCCTGGTTGGGAAAGGAGGCCCAGATCGGAGCCAGACGAGCCATCAGATCGGGCGTCAGCCGCCCGCGGTCGATGGCGGCCAGGGCTCCGCTTCGCTCCACCAGATAGAGGGCGGCCTGGTCCTGGTTCGCGGGCCCGAAGCCCCGCAGGTTGAGGGAGTCGGCGGCGCTCTCCCAGGTGGCGGGCATGAACTGGTAGGCCCCGGCGGCGGCGCTGGCGTAGCCCCGCACTACCACCCGCTCGGGGTGACGCTTCAGGTTGGACACCAGACCACCGCCAAAGATCACCCGGTAGCCCTCGGGGCTCCCCCCCCGCCAGGTGCCCTCGGCAAAGCGGATGGTGTCGAGCAGTGCCTTGCGCTCCGGAGTGATCGCATAGCGGGCGGTCCAGGCCGGTTCCACCAGGCCATGGCTCGGCGTCCCTTTCGTCTTCTGCGCTTCGGCTCCATGGGTTAGCTCGCTGGTGCCCACCATGAGGGACGTGCGTCCTGGGGCGGCGGGGAGCAGCGGCAGGAGCAGCAGGGCACTGCAGCAGAGCAGGGGGGACGCCAGGCGCATGGGCAATTGGTCGTTCAGCGGTGGGCAAACCCTGACGAACGAGGTGGGTGAAGGGCGAGGCCCCCACGACCGAACTGGACAAATGCGACGCGCTGTGTAGTTGTCAAGCCCTTCAGGCTCGGACACGGCCAAGAACGTTGGGACGGCAAGGGGCGACGCTGCCCCACGGCTGTGGGCCTCCTGCCCAGCGGAAGCGCCGCGATTGCCGGTGAATAATCAGATTTCCTAATGTATGGAGTTGCTTCAGATCAGCGGCTTCGGCGCCTCCCCAGCCCCTGCCCCAGCCGTTGCCCATGCCGCGATCGCCCCCACCAACGCCCGACGCTGGTTCCATGGCGATACAAAGTCTTGCCCTTGCGCCCTTCAGGTGGCCGGCAGAAAGCCCAGGGCGGTGCGGACCCTTTCCAATGTGGCGACGGCCACGGATTCGGCCCGGGCGCGGCCGTCCCTGAGCACCTGGTCGATGCCGCTGGGGTCCTGCTCCAGTTCGCGGTAGCGCTCCTGAATCGGGGCCAGGGCCTCCACCACCGCCTCGGCTAGAAGGGGCTTGAAGCTGCCCCAGCCCATGGCGGCGCACTCCGCGGTGGCTTGCTCTCGGCTCCGTCCCGCCAGCACCGCGTACAGCCCCAGCAGGTTGTCCGCCTCAGGGCGTTCCGGGTTACCGAATTCCAGGCCGATCACCGGATCGGTCTTCGCTCGCTTGATTTTGCGGGTGATCAGTTCCGGGGGATCGAGCAGGTTGATGCGGGATCCCTCATTGGGGTCGCTCTTGCTCATCTTGCTGCTGCCGTCGGTGAGGCTCATCACCCGTGCGCCGTCGCGGAGGATCAGGGGCTCGGGCACTTTGAGCACCGGGATCCGCTCGCCATCGGCGTCCTTGCTGCCGAAGCGGGCATTGATTCGTTGCTGGGCGATGTCCCGGGCCAGCTCCAGGTGCTGCTTCTGGTCCTCTCCCACCGGCACCAGATCGGCGTCATAGAGAAGGATGTCGGCGGCCATGAGCACCGGGTAATCCAGCAGCCCCACCGACACCTGGTCCCCCTGCTTGATCGCCTTTTCCTTGAACTGGATCATGCGTTCCAGCCAGTTCAGGGGCGTGACGCAGTTCAGCAGCCAGCAGAGCTCGCTGTGGGCGCTCACGTGGCTCTGGGCGAACACGGTGGAGCGCTCCGGATCAATGCCACAGGCCAGGTAGAGGGCCGCCGTGCGCCGGGTATCCGCCGCCAGGGCAGCCGGATCGTGGGGCACGGTGATGGCGTGCAGGTCGACGACACAGAAAAACGTGTCGTGGCTGTCCTGCAGTTCCACCCAGTTGCGGATGGCTCCGAGCCAGTTGCCGAGATGGAGGGCACCCGTGGGCTGCACCCCGGAGAGGACCCTGGGCCGCGTGTTACCCCCGGACATCAATCAGCCCTCGCCGGCGCCTGGTTCCTCAACCGTGGCGGCCGTTTCGGCCGTAGCTGCCCCCTCTGCAGCGGGAAAATCGGCACTCACGGGATCGGCGTTCAGCAGATCGGCGGTGGTATCCGCCTCAAGGGGCTCCAGCTCGGCGGCGGAGGGCTCTTCGGCGCTGGTCTCGCTGGTGGTCGAGGGGATCGGTGCGGGTCGGCTGGGCCGGGCGAACGGGTTGGCCCGGCCCACGGGGGCACCGCCCCTGCCCGCTCCCCTGCCCTCGCCGCCGCGCTCTGGACGGGGGGTCCGGCGTTCGCGGCCGGCGTCCGCTCCCCCGGCGGCGGGACCCTGGGCCCGGTGCCGGGCCACCAGTTCGTCGAGTTTGCCCTCCTCCAGCAACTGGGCCACCGTGCGGATCGAAAGACCCAGGGCGGCCACGGTGGAACGCAACTGGAAGGCCTCCTGAACCACCTGGGCAGCCCGCAGTTCGTTATCGCTCAGGCGGATGCGGAAGCCGCCGGCCTCGCGCGGGCCACCGCCCCGCTCGCCACCGCCCCGCTCTCCATTGCCACGGCTTCCCTCGCCACGGTTGACTGCGCCTCGATTGCCTCGAAACCCTCCCTCCTGGCGCTCCTGGGGTTGGGTGGATGAAGTGATTGGGTCGGCCATGGCCCCGCCTGGACTCAGGCGCAAGTGTGACGCATGGGGTGCATCGGCTGGAGTAGCCAATGGAGGCCATGGGCGTCGTCGCTGCCGCTACGGGCCAGCACGATCAGGGGCAGGGCCCGCTGCCCGCCCGTCTCGAACCGTTCGCGGTAATCCCGAAGGAACGCGAGGTAGCGATCCAGGGTCCAGCCGTGGTGTCCCCGGTCCTGGGCCCGCCAGAACCTCAGAAGTGCCTCCTGGCAGGCGGTTCGACCGAAGTCGGCCCAGCAGCGCTGCTCGGCGGCCGCCGCATCCAACCCCAGATCGCGGAGCTGGCGGAATCGCACCAGTTCGGGCGCCTCGGCGCTGGCGTCCGGGGGAAGCCGACCGCCCAGATCTTCCAGCGCTATGGACTCCAGGCGCAGCCAGCAGCGGTCGAGCAGGAGCACCGGCAAGCGGCCATGGAACCGATCGGCCTCCACCAGGGTGGTGAGCTGGCTCTGGGCCAGCTGGCGGTGCTGCTCCAGGGGCAGCGGATCGGTGCGGTAGGGGGCGTCAACCATGGGCCCCATGGAAGGTGATCTCAGCCACCGCGTAGTCGCGGGGCTCCAGGTGAATTGTGCAGCGAACCGGGCCGAACCGGTCCTCCAGCCGCTGTTCCACCTCTTCGGTGATGGCGTGGGCGGTGATCAGGTCTTCGGTGTCCACAACCATGTGCATGTCGATGAAGACCCGTTGACCGAGGACGCCGCGGCTGGCGATGTCATGGCAATTGAGCACCCCTGGCACCGCCATGGCCACCTCGTGAATCGCTTCGGGGGCGATGGCGATCTGGTCCACCAGCCAGGGGAGGTTGGTGCGGATCACCTCCCAGCAGGCCCGCACCAAAAGCAGGGCCAGGGGCACCGCTACGGCGACGTCGAACCAGTACTGGCGCAACAGCACGGAACCGGCCAGACCCATCAGCACCACCACGGTGGTCCAGATGTCGCTGACGGTGTGGTGGGCATCGGCCACGAGCAAGGGGCTGCCCAGCCGCCTGGCCTCACTGCGCTCATAGCCCGCCAGCAGGATGTTGAAGCCCAGCACGAGCAGCAGCAGCAGCAGCTCCTTGCCGGAGACCTGCAGCGGTTGCAGACCATGGTGGAGCCGCTGGGCCGCCGTCTGGAGGATTTCGAAGGCGGTGAACAGGATGAAGGCGGCGATCGCCAGGGCACCGATAGCCTCGTACTTGTCGTGCCCGTAGGGATGGTCCCGGTCGGGTTGGGGGTCCGAGAGGCCGTTCGTCAGCAGCCCCAACAGGCTGGAAAGGCCGTCGGTGGCACTGTGCATGGCGTCGGCGAGGACCGCCAGCGAGCCACTCATCAGGCCCACCCCCAACTTGGTGAGGCTCATGGCCACGTTCACCGCCAGGGCCACCATCAGGACCCGCTTCACCTCGGCCCGGTTGTCCAGGTCCCGGTTGACCAGGGCCCGGTTGTCCAAGGGAGTGGGGCTGGCGGTGGCCATGGCCAGTGGCGGGCTCGACCCCAAAGGTATGGGTCCGCTCCCCGCCGTGGAGGTATCAGACCCGACGCTGACCTGGGCCTGGCCCTGATCCTGAGCTAAAGATGCACCGATCTGCGGTTCGCGCCTTGCCCCCCACCGCCCCTGCGGATTCGCCGCTCTCCGCCATGGTGGCGCTGCCGCGCTGGTGGCCCCTGGGCGGGGTGCTGGTGGGGGGCTGGGTGATGGGCGATGCGCTCCATCTGCCCCTCTCCGCCGTGGTGCCGCTGGGGGCGGCGATCGGGGGTTGGTGGCTGCTCTCCGGGCGCCGCAAACCCGTCCGATTGCCCGCGCCCCGTACGGGTGCGGCCTGGCTGGAACGCTGCACCCAGGTGATGGCCCAGTTCGAGCGCCTGGAGGCCGGCGACCACCCCTGCCTTGAACGACACCGCCAGGACCTCCAGCTTCTGGCCCAGCGGCAGCAGCGCTCGGCCCTGGAGGTGGCCCTGGTGGGCCTGGTGGAGACCGATGGGGCCCTCATCACGGCGGTGGGCTCGGCCTTGGCGGGGCCACTGGCGGTGCGTCTCCACGGAACCCAGCCCCTGGCCAGTGCCAGCTCCGATTGGCGCTGGCCAAGCCAGTTCGAGCACTGCGACCATTTGCTCTACAGGCTCCGCGCCCCCCTGCGGGCTGCGGATCTGCGCTGGCTGGAGTCCCTTCCGAGCGAGCAATCCCACTGGCTGCTGGTGGAAGCGGAAGCCTCGATTCCCCGGGAGCAGCTGCGCCAGGAACTGGTGGCCCAGCTGCCCAGTTGCCCTGGCGATCGGCACCTGTTCTGGGACGGTGACCAGGCTTCCCTGGCCCAATCCCTGCTCCCCTTGCGCCGTCGCCTCAGCGAACGGGGCCGCAGTCAATTGGAGGGCACCCAGGTCCGCTGCCTGCGCCAGCTTCACGGCCGACTCCAGGGGGACCTGGAGGGCCTGCGCCGTCAGCGCTGGAAGCAGCTCCAACAGCGCACCCAATGGGTGGTGGCTGCCGGCGTGTTCGCCGCCCCTCTCCCCAGCCTGGATCTGCTCGTCCTGGGGATCGCCAATGGGCTGATGCTCCAGGAGATGGCCCGGCTCTGGGACTGCCCCTGGTCAGCCGATCAGCTGAGGGAAACGGCCCTGGAGTTGGGCAAGGCGGCCCTGGCCCTGGGCCTGGTGGAGTGGAGCACCCAGGCCCTTGCCTCGCTGATCAAGCTGCACGGGGCCACCTGGCTGGTGGGGGGGGCGATCCAGGCCCTCAGTGCCGCCTACCTCACCCGGGTGGTGAGTCACGCGATGGCCGACGTGCTGGCCCTTTCCGTGGGGGTGGAGGCCGGTGATCTGGAGCGGCTGCGCCGTCAGGCCCCCGTGCTGGTGGCCCAGGCCGCGGAGGCGGAGAAAGTGGATTGGGGTCAGTTTCTGCAGCAGGCCAGGGAGTGGTGTCTCCAGCAAGGCACCCGCTCAGGCAGCCCACTTGGTGCAGCGTAAGGATTTGTTGCACAGGCCCAGGGCATTCGTAACGTTATCGGTAGTGGGCTGAAGTTTCGTATCCGCCGCCGCGGCGATCATGGGGACTTTCCTTAGCTTGGAGCTGCCGAACTTCTTTGTCTTCTCAGGCTCGTTCTGTGCAGGCGAGGAGGGGCTGGCTTCCATCCCGTCCTCATAGGTTCCATGACCACTGCCATCCGCAGCGGCCGCACAGGAAGCTGGGAACGCTTCTGCGCCTGGGTCACCTCCACTGAAAACCGCCTTTATGTGGGTTGGTTCGGTGTGCTGATGATCCCCTGCCTCCTGGCGGCCACCACCTGCTTCATCATTGCCTTCATTGCTGCTCCCCCCGTCGACATCGACGGCATCCGGGAGCCCGTTGCCGGCTCATTCCTGTACGGCAACAACATCATTTCCGGCGCTGTTGTGCCCTCCAGCAACGCCATCGGTCTCCACCTTTACCCGATCTGGGAAGCCGCCAGCCTCGATGAGTGGCTCTACAACGGCGGTCCCTACCAGCTGGTGGTCTTCCACTTCCTGATCGGCATCTTTGCCTACATGGGTCGTGAGTGGGAACTCTCCTACCGCCTCGGCATGCGCCCCTGGATCTGCGTCGCCTACTCCGCCCCCGTGGCGGCTGCCAGCGCCGTGTTCCTGATCTATCCCTTCGGTCAGGGTTCCTTCTCTGACGGCATGCCCCTCGGCATCTCCGGCACCTTCAACTTCATGTTGGTGTTCCAGGCCGAGCACAACATCCTGATGCACCCCTTCCACATGCTCGGCGTGGCCGGTGTGTTCGGTGGCAGCCTGTTCTCGGCCATGCACGGTTCACTCGTCACCAGCTCCCTGGTGCGTGAAACCACCGAAAGCGAGTCCCAGAACTACGGCTACAAGTTCGGCCAAGAGGAAGAGACCTACAACATCGTTGCAGCCCACGGCTACTTCGGTCGCCTGATCTTCCAGTACGCCTCCTTCAACAACAGCCGCAGCCTGCACTTCTTCCTGGCCGCCTGGCCCGTGGTTGGGATCTGGTTCACCTCTTTGGGGGTGAGCACGATGGCCTTCAACCTCAACGGCTTCAACTTCAACCAGTCGATCCTTGACGGCCAAGGCCGCGTGATCAACACCTGGGCTGACGTGGTCAACCGCGCTGGTCTGGGCATGGAAGTGATGCACGAGCGCAATGCCCACAACTTCCCCCTCGATCTGGCCACCACCCAGACCGTGCCCGTGGCGCTGATGGCTCCGGCGATCGGTTGATTGCCTGGTTGGGGCGGTCTTCGTGCCGCCCCTGGGCCCCCTCTCCATGGAGGGGGCTTTTTCATGGCATCCTCCCTGTCGCCACGGCTGGGGTGCACCGTTGTGAGCCGGTGGTTGGCGAAGATGGCTCTGCCTCCTCCGTCGAGCCTTTGCCGGATCAGCGATGGCCCTGGTGGCCCCTGTTGCCGCTCTATCCCTACGGCCAACGCCGCACCCTGGTGCGGGAGCTGATCCCTGGTCAGGTCTGGAGTTTTGAGCAACTGCTGGGGATCTACTACGTAGCCGTCCCCATCCGCATGACCGTGGTGCGGCTGCGCCAGGGGCTCCTGCTCTACGCGCCGGTGGCGCCCACCGCTGAGCTGCTGGCAATCCTGCGGGACCTGGAGCGTCGCCATGGCGCCGTGGTCACGATTGTGTTGCCCACGGCCTCGGGCCTTGAGCACAAGCTGCCGGTGCCCGCCATGGCCCGGGCCTTCCCCCAGGCCTCCCTCTGGGTGGCACCGGGCCAGTGGAGCTATCCCCTGTCCCTTCCCCCTTCCTGGCTGGGTTTCCCGCGCCAGCGCACCCGGGTGTTGCTGGAGGATGGCGTGCCCCATGGCGATGAACTCGACTGGATCGGCTTGGGACCGGTGGATCTGGGGTTGGGCTCCTTCCAGGAGATGGCCTGTTTTCACAGGGCCGCGGGGGCCTTGCTGGTCACCGATGCCCTGGTGGCGATCCCTGCGGAGCCGCCCGAGATCTTTGCCGCGGACCCCACCCCCCTGCTGTTCCACGCCCGTGACCGGGGCGACGAACCCCTGCAGGACACTCCCGATCGGCGCCGTTGCGGTTGGCAGCGGATGGTGCTGTTTGCCACCTACCTGCGCCCCGGCGGAGTGGAGGTGGCGGGCTGGGCCGAAACCCTTCGCTGGGCCCTAAGGCCGGGGCTGCGCAACCGCCGCAGCCACTTTGGTCTTTATCCCTTCCGCTGGCGGCCGGGCTGGCAGGGGGCCTTCATGGCCCTGCTTGATCAGACAGGCCAGCCCCGGTTGCAGCTGGCTCCTGTGGTGGAGCGGCTGGTGTTCCCGCGCCAGCGTCCGATCCTGGCGGCTTGGCTGCGGCATCTGGCCGCCTTGGAGGGTCTGCGCTGGATCATCCCTGCGCACCACAAAGCACCGCTGGGCTGCGGGGGCAGCGATCTGCTGGCTTTGGCCGAGGCCGTGGAGCGGGAACTATCCCCTCCGGATGTCCAGTCGCAGTTTCTTGCCGCCCTGGACCAGACGATGGTGACCTTGGGGGTGGTTCCCTCGCCAAGGGGCGACTGAGGCCGCCGGTCAGGAGCTCGCTTCAGAGCTCCAGTTCGCCGGGATCGGCGTCAAGGACATCACCACCAAAGAGGCTGGATTCCAACTCCATGCGCTGCTCCATTTGCCGCAGGAAGTAGCCCGTCATCATGGCCGAGGCCAACAGGCCGGCCAGGTTGTCGCGGCTGGCCTGAATCTTCACCTCAAATTGCTCGCCGGGGAGCATGCCCAACAGGCCCTGAACGTTGTGGCGGATGATGTCCTGGATATCCCCGCTGGCGGAGCGGGCCACCCGCTGCAGCACATCCGGAGATTGGTCCTGCAGGTACTGGATCAGGGAATTGCCGCTGATCGCCTCGCTGTCCGTGGTCAGGAACTCCGGGTTGAACATCTCCGGTGTTTTCTGCGGCACACAACCACCCTAGCCCTTCTCCCCACCTTCAAGGGTCCCCGGCCGCTGGCCCGGGAAGGCGAATCGAATCGGACCGATCCGCTCGGGCGGCCAGTAGCGCAGCACCGCGGTGCCGATCACCCGCTCCCGGGGAAGGGGGCCCCAGAGGTGAGAATCCAGGCTGGCGTTGCGGTTGTCGCCCAAGACCATCAGCTGGCCCTCGGGGACCGTCAGGGGGGGGAATCGGTAGGCCATCGGGGCCTCCAACCAGCGTTCCTCAATCGGCTGGCCGTTGCGCCACAGGTGCCCGTCTTTCACTTCGACCTGATCGCCCGCTTCGGCCACCACCCGTTTGATCAGGGCCGCGCCGGGGTCGTAGCCAGCCTCCAGCAGGGCATCCGGTGGGCGGAACACCACGATCGTGTCCACGGGCAGGGCCGCCCCCAGGCGGGGTCTCAATTTCTCCACCAGGATGCGGTCCTGGAGCTGCAGGGTGGGCAGCATCGAGCCGGAGGGAATCCAGCGGGGCTCGATCACCCAGGTGCGCAGCAGCAGGGCCACGGCGACCCAGAGCAGCAGGGAGAGCAGTTGCCTGCGCAGGGGGTTGGGGGCCTGGGCCGGCGCGGCAGGAAGGCTCATCGGTGCGGTCCCTGGGTCATGGCGATGGGGGCTGTTCAGCATGATCTATCCATCCTGAACACCAAGGGGTCCCGCTGACCGTGCCCGCTCCACCGTCGGCCGCTGAAGCCAACCTCAGGGCGGCCCTCACCCTGCTGGGCCGCCTGAGGCAGCAGGGACTGCGCTGGGTGGTGCTGTGCCCCGGCAGTCGGTCGGGCCCCCTGGCCGTCGCCGCCGGGCTGCTGGAGCGCCAGGGTCTTGGGCTGACCACGGCCCTTGATGAGCGTTCGGCGGCGTTCTTCGCCCTGGGTCTGGGCAGGGGGGACGGGGTGCCTGCGGCGGTGGTGACCACCTCCGGAACGGCGGTGGCGAATCTGCTGCCGGCGGCCGTGGAGGCGGACAACGCCGCCATTCCCCTCCTGCTGCTGAGCGCCGATCGGCCCGCCCATCTCAAGGGGCGGGGAGCCAACCAGACCGTGAACCAGGAACAGTTCCTGGCCTGCTCCTGCCGCCGGGTGCTCCAGGGCCATGGGGAGGGGCTGGCCGCCATGGATTCCGCCGACCTGGAGCGGCTGGCCAGCGAAGCCTGGCGGGCCTCCTTGGGCATGGGGCCTGGCCAGCCGGGCGGACCCGTCCATCTGAACCTGCCGTTCGACGAACCACTGCATCTCCGCGGAGCGACGTTGGCGGCGTTTGCGTCGGCCTTGCCGGCAGCGATGTCCGCGACCTCCAACTGGGGAGACCCACGCGCGGCTCCCCAGGCCCACCGTTTCGCTTCGCCGCCTGCGTTAGGTGAAGCTCTTCGGCTGGATCCAGGCCGCCCCGGGGTGATTGTTGCCGGCCCCTGGCGGGGCAGCCGGGCCCAGTTCGCCCCGTTTTTGGAGAGCCTGCGGCTTTGGCAACGGCGCAGTGGCTGGCCGCTGCTCGCCGATGGCCTTTCCTGGCTGCGGGGTCTGACCGATCTTGGGGCCCTTGCCGCCTACGACCTGTTCCTGGAGGAGCCCCAGGGGCTGCCGGGTGTGGATCAGGTGTTACGACTCGGCCCCCTGCCGGCCAGCCGGCGCTTGCAGCAGTGGCTCTCGGCCACGGGCGGCCAGCAGGTGGTGATCAGCGAAGGCGACGAGCGCCCCCTCGATCCCCTGGGCACCGCCAGTGGTCAGTGGGCGGCTGGGCTGACGGCCTGGATGGATGCCATCGGTGGCGTTGCTGATGGCACCCCCGCTGCAGCCATTGCTCCTGGGGCGCCCAGGTGGCTGCACGCTGAGGTTTCCACCCAACGGCTCCTGGACCAGGAACTGCCGCTGGAACCGAACGAACCGGCCCTGGCCCGTGCCCTCAGTCGCCTGTTGCCGGAGGGGGTCGCGGTGATGCTGGCCAGCAGCAGCCCCGTGCGCGACTGGGAAAGTTTTGCCGATCCCCAGGCCCCCCCTCGCCGGGTGTACGGCTTCAGGGGGGCCTCCGGCATTGATGGCACCCTCTCGTTGGCCAGTGGGCTGGCCCAGAGCGAGGGGCGGCTGGTGCTGCTCACGGGGGATCTGGCCCTCCTCCACGATGGCAACGGCTGGCTCTGGGGCCACCAGCTGCGGGCCCAGCTCACCGTGGTGGTCATCCAGAACGGCGGTGGTGGCATCTTCGAACAGCTGCCCATCCGCCCCGGCGCTGAAGCCCAGGACTGGCTGGATTTCGATCGGCTCTTCGCCATGCCCCAGCCAGTGGACCCCCTCGATCTGGCCCAGGCCCACGGGGTGCCCGTTCTCAGGGTGGGCCATCTCGAAGGGTTGGGGCCGGCCCTGGCCTGGGCCGAGCCGTTGCCGCTGGCGGTGCTGGAGCTGCGGACTGACCGGGTACGGGATGCGGCCCTGCGGCAACGGCTGCGCAGAATGGTCCCGCCACCTGCCGAGCGTTGATGACAGCCCCCGTGCAGTGGACCTCTGCGGGCTCCTACGCGGACATCCTGTTCGAGCTTTCGGGCGACGGCATCGCCCGCATCGCCATCAACCGTCCGGAGCGGCGGAATGCCTTTCGGCCCCGCACGGTGCAGGAACTCTGTGATGCCTTTGCCCGGGTGCGCGACAACCCGGAGGTGGGTGTGGTGCTGTTCACTGGAGCGGGGCCCGCCGCCGACGGGGTCCATGCCTTCTGCTCCGGCGGCGACCAGAGCGTGCGTGGCGAGGGCGGCTATGTCGATGAGCAGGGCTTGCCCCGCCTCAACGTGCTCGACCTGCAGCGGCTGATCCGCTCGCTGCCCAAGGTGGTGATCGCCCTCGTGGCCGGCTACGCCATCGGCGGCGGCCAGGTGCTGCACCTCCTCTGTGACCTCAGCCTGGCGGCGGAGAATGCCGTCTTCGGCCAGACCGGGCCGAGGGTGGGCAGCTTCGATGGCGGCTTTGGCGCGGGCTACCTGGCCCGGGTGGTGGGCCAGCGCAAGGCGCGGGAGATCTGGTTCCTCTGCCGCCGTTACGGCGCCGAGGAGGCCCTGGCCATGGGGCTGGTGAATGCGGTGGTGCCCCTGGCCGAGCTGGAGGCGGAAGGGGTCCGCTGGGCCCGGGAGGTGCTGGCCCACAGTCCCACGGCCATCCGTTGCCTCAAAGCGGCCTTCAATGCCGAAACCGACGGCCTGGCGGGCATCCAGGAGCTGGCGGGCCAGGCCACCCACCTCTTCTACCGAACGGCAGAGGGCCAGGAGGGCCGCAATGCCTTCCTCGAGAAACGGGAACCCGATTTCTCAGAGGTGCCCTGGCTGCCCTAGCTGCCCTAGTTGGTGGATGGCAAGGCACGAAGACGGCTGTCTTGCCTCAAGCCGATGATCCCCGCCCAGGGCCCCATGGGCCCGCAGAACCATCCCATGGAAGGTGTCCTTGTCGATTGGCTTGCTGAGGAAATCGTTCATGCCGCTCTCCAAGGCGGCGGCCCGGACGCTGGGGCGAGCATCGGCGGTGAGGGCCACGATCCAGGGACGATCACCCTGACCGGTGTGGAGCCGGATGCGCCGGGTGGCTTCGTGACCATCCAAATTGGGCATCTGCACGTCCATCAGGATCAGGTCAGGATCATGGGCCTCCTGGCACTCCACCGCCATCTCCCCATCCGTTGCGAACTCGACGCCGTAGCCCAGGTGCTGGAACAGCAGTTCACAAACCCTGCGGTTGACCGCGTTGTCCTCGGCCACAAGGATCCGCATCGGGTGGCGTAGGGCGAAATCGCCATCGAACAGCTCTGAGGCCTCCCCCTCCGGCGGGATGGCCGCCTCCGAGGGGGGTGGGTAGG
>Ga0194061_1000411_pt1 | contig 26285 bp, 13 predicted proteins | sample SepL2221m_MetaG_FD_163423 | JGI IMG/M metagenome (GOLD analysis project Ga0194061, IMG submission 163423) | Anoxic zone freshwater microbial communities from boreal shield lake in IISD Experimental Lakes Area, Ontario, Canada - Sep2016-L224-21m | ecosystem: Environmental > Aquatic > Freshwater >... | reverse complement strand
AGTTCGGCTCAGTGAAACAAATTGATGAGGGCCGATCATGATGATGAACAAACCGAAAGCCAGGGGCCATGGCGCCGTCGCCGCCAGCCTTCTCGTATGGATCCTGTCGTGTAGTGGCTGCGGGGGAGGCGCTTCGTCCACGGCTGGCGCTGCACCGGCCACGGCGGAGGCCGTAACCAGCACGACAACGACTGCCAATACCAACACCAATAGCACCGCAAGCACACCAGTCAGCACCGATCAGGTGGCAACGGCGAGCGCACTGTCCCGCGCGGCACCTGCCACGGCCTGGCGTTTCGCACTGGTGGGTGATGCCCATGTGCCTTCATCGAACATATTGGGGGAAATGGCCACGGCCATGGTCGCCGACGGGGTGAAGCTGGCCCTGTTTGCCGGCGACATTACCGAATCGGGGGGCAGTGCTTCTGCCAACACCTTTGCCGCGCAGCTGGCCGCATGGAAGAGACTGGTGGCTCCCCTGTACGCCGCCGGAATCGGTGTCTACCCGATCCGTGGCAACCACGAAAATGATGCCAGGCAAAGCGTGGACACCTGGAACGCGGCTTTCTCTGGAAGCTACCAGCTCCCTGCCAACGGGCCGACCGGTGAGACCAATCTGAGCTATTCCTTCACCTACAAGAATGCCCTCTTCGTCGGCCTGGACGAGTACGTCAATATCCACCGGGTCAACCAGCCCTGGCTGAACCAGCAGTTTGCCGCCAACCAGACTCGCCCCCATGTTTTCGTCTTCGGTCACGAGCCTGCCTTCAAGGTCTTTCATACCGACAACCTGGACAATTTCGTCACCGAGCGCGATACCTTCTGGAAGAGTCTGACCGGCAGCGGCGCCCGCACTTACTTCAGCGGTCACGACCACTTTTTTGATATGGCCCGCGTGGATGACGGGGACGGCAACCCCAACAACGACATCTACCAGGTGGTTGTCGGAACCGGCGGGGGCGACTTGTTCGACAAGCACAACTATGGCGGCGCCAACTCCAGCTACACCCCCACGCAACTCGCACACACGATGGCCAACGGCTATCTGCTGGTCGAACTCAGCGGTGAAACCGACCAGGACTTAAAGGTGTCCTTAACCTTCAAGCAGCGCACGGTAGGCGCAAACGGTGCCGTGTCTTACGTGCCGGATTATTCTTTTGCCTATACCGCAGCCGCCAAAGTGAGCAGCGCACCGTTGGCCAACTATCCCGTGGTGGACACCGGAGAAACAGCCTCGTACAACGCCCGTACGGAAATTGCCGCACCAGCGCCGGGGGCCGCGTTTTATGGGCAGGATGCGCAGTACCAGGGCCTGCAACCCAGTTACAAGGACAACCAGGACGGCACGGTGTCGGATCTCAATACGGGCCTGATGTGGGTTAAGGCCAGGGGTGGCAAGACGAGCTGGGAGCAGGGGGCTGCAGGCGCGGCCAAGAGCACCGTTGCGGGCTACAGCGACTGGCGCATGCCCACCATCAAGGAGTTGTACTCCCTGATTCAGTTCACCGGCGCGCAGGGCACCAGCATGACCAGCACGGCGGGATACATCCCGTTCATCGACAGCAAAGCCTTTGACTTTGTCTATGGCAGCGGCAGCAGCGCCGTGGGTGACCGCGTTATCGACAGCCAGGATTGGTCCGCCAACTTGTACGTGGGCAAGATCATGTCCAACCAGACCGGCGCGTTTGGTGTCAATTTTGCCGATGGCCGCATCAAGGCCTACCCCGCAACCTCCAGCAACTATGTTCGCTATGTGCGGGGCAACGCGGTCTATGGTGTCAATGCGTTCAAGAACAACGGCGACGGCACCGTCACCGATGCGGCGACCCACCTCATGTGGTCCCAATCAGACAGCGCGCTGGGTATGAATTGGCAAGCCGCCCTGGCGTGGGTGCAGGAAAAGAACGCCAAGGTCTACCTGGGCCGCAGTGACTGGCGCCTGCCCAACACCAAGGAGTTGCAGAGTATTTTGGACTACAGCCGCGCCCCGCAATCGGCCGACAGCAGCAAGCAGGGCCCGGCCATCGACCCGGTCTTTAGCTGCACCGCCATCACCAATGAAGGCGGTGAAAGGGACTACCCGTTTTACTGGAGCAGCACCAGCTTCAAGGACGGCAGCACCGACGGCGTCGCGGCGACCTACATCAGCTTTGGGCGTGCTCTGGGCTATATGAAGCTAAACGGCAGCACCAGCTACGTGCTCGTGGACGCGCACGGCGCAGGAGCCCAACGCAGCGACCCCAAGGCTGGCAGTGTGAGCAACTACCCTCTGGGGACCGACGCCAACGGCCATACCGTCTACGGTCGCGGACCGCAGGGAGACGTGGTTCGGATCAACAATTTTGTTCGCTTGGTCAGGGACGCGAAGTAGGCAATTCGGGACGCAGGAGTTGCCAAGAAATATATGCCATATAGGCCTGTAGCCTCCGTGGAATATGCGTTAGGCGCTCCTGATTCGATAGTGACAGGGCTGGCCTGAATTATTCCTGTTCCTTGTTCCAGCCACCTCCCAAGGCCTTCACCAGTTGCACGCTGGCACGGCGTTGACGCGTGGCCAGGTCGAGCGCGCTGCGTTGAGACTGCAGCGCAGCGGCCCGGGCCGTGATCACTTCGAGGTAGTTCACTGCCCCTTCGCGGTACCGGTTGGTCGCCAACTCCAGTGCGCGTTGCGTCGCAACCTGAGCGGCTTGTTCTGATTCGGCGGCGCTGCGGAAGTGGTTCAACAGGGCCAGGCTATCTTCTACCTGTTGAAACGCGCCTAGTACTGTGCTGCGGTATCGCGCTGCGTTTTCGTTCAGCACGGCCTGAATCCGATCGACTTCGGCCTGACGTTTGCCGGCATCAAACAGGGTCATGAACAGGCTGGGGCCGATGGCCCAGTACAAATTGGGTGCGCGCAGAAAGTTGTCTATGTCACCGGTCTGGTAGCCACCCAGAGCGCTGAGGGTGATGGCAGGGAAAAAGGCCGACCGTGCGACACCTAGGCTGGCGTTGGCGGATGCCATGCGGCGCTGGGCGCCCGCAATGTCGGGGCGGCGTTGCAGCAAGGTGGAAGGAACGCCTGTGGGCACCTCCGGTAGCGCCATTTCGGTGGTCTGTGGTGCCAGATTGAAGTCAGACGCCGATTCGCCCACCAGCGCTGCGATGGCGTGTTCCAGTACCGCTCGCTGGGCGTTGGACTGTTGCAATTGCGATTGGGACGATTCCAGCTGGGCCTGTGCTCGTGCCACATCCAGACCGGAGGCAATGCCGCCGTTGCGACGCGACGTGGTGAGGTCCAGTGCCTTGCGGTAGTTATTGACAACCTCAGTCAGTAACGCGCCATCTTGGTTTAGGCCACGCAGGGTGATATAGGTGTCGGCCAGTTGGGCTTGGAGGCTAAGGCGGGCCGATTCCAGGTCGGCCTGGGCGGCTTGCAAGCCGTAGTTGCCCGCAGCGACCTGGTTGTGCACCCGGCCCCACAGGTCGAACTCATAATCCAAATTCAGGCCCAGGGTGTAAGAGCCGTACTGGTCAGGCGACAGCGGGCCCAGCACCCGAAGCGGCCTGGCCTGGGATTGTTGATCACGCTGTAAATTTCCCGTCGCGCTGAGTGTTGGGTACTGGCTGGCACGAGCTTGCTCGGTGCTGGCGCGGGCCTGCTGGTAGCGCGCCAGGGCGGCGCTGAGGTCGGGGCTATTGGCCAGCAGCTTTTGCTGCAGGGCATTGAGTTGCGGGTCGCCATAGAGTGTCCACCAGGGGTTGCGTGCCAGGGCGTCTGCTGGCTGGGCTGGGGTCCATGGCGTGGCTTCCTTGAATCGGGCGGCGATGGGCACTTCGGGCACGCTCAGCGTGGGCGACGAACTGCAGGCAGACAAGCCAAGACATAGGAGCGCCATCCAGACGTGGGGGGAAATAGCCGCTGTTTTCACGCGAACTACTTTCCTGAACCCGCAATTGCCTTAGGCGCTATTGGCCCGGCAATGCGCACCAGATCGCCTTCACCGACCCCATCGGGCGGGCTCTCAATGACGCGGTCGGACGCGCTGAGGCCCGTGGCCAATGCGATGACCTTGCCGTAGTCGCGGGCGATGGTCACGGTCTTTAGCACGACCTTGTTGTCGGCATCCAGCGTGGCTACGTGCATGCCCGACTTGTCGAAAATGAGTGCGCTGGGCGGGATGTTGAGAAACTGGACGTCACCCTCCAGATCCAGGCTGACGCTGGCAAAGCCACCGGGCAGCAGATCTGCCTTTGCGTTATCGACCGAGAGCTGCACCAGCATGCTGCCGGAGCCTGCGGTCACTGCGCGTGCGGTGGATTCCACAGTGGCCGTATAGGTTTGGCCAGGATGTTCGGGAACCCTCAGGCGCGCCTTGGTGCCACGTTTGACCAGAGCCACGTAATTCTGCGGCAGGCTTACATAGACCCTCAGGCGACGCGTGTCCGACACCACAAACAATTCCTGTCCGACACCACCACTTCCGGCATTGATCAACGCGCCTACGTCGGTGGAACGTGAGGTCACCGTTCCATCAAACGGCGCCACGATACGCGTAAAATTTTTAGTCGCCAGGAATCGGTCCACATTGGCCTGCGCCGCATTCGCCGCAGCTTGTTTGGTAGCCAGGTCGTTGGCTTTTTCTTCCGCCTCCTGGCGTGACACGGAATCGCTGGCCACTAGCGACTGCCAGCGTTTGGCGGTGGCTCCAGCCAGTGACAGGTTGGCCTGGGCGCTGGCCAGATCGGCGCGCGCTTGCAGCAACTGCTGATCCAGGTCAGGGGCTTCGATTTCGGCCAGTAGTTGACCGGACTTGACCGGCGCGCCAATGTCCACGTTCCAGCTCTTGAGGTAGCCGCTGACGCGTGCGTAAATGGGTGCGCGCGATTGTGCTTCCAGACGGCCGGGCAACTCCAGCGTGGCACTGGCGCCGGTGTTGCTGGCGCTGCCAGGTGCGATCACCACGACGGTTCGAATGGCCTGGACATCTGCCTGTTCGCGCAAGCTGGCAGCGTCCGAACGACGGCTGATGACACCGCCAGCCACCACGACCAGAGCAAGTACTGCAAGCGCTATAGCGCCAATGCGCAGTGTTCGCGGGGAAACTGTTGAAAGATCAGACGACATCAAGTTCTCCAGAGGCAGGCACGAGCGCCGGCGTCTTGCGGTCTTTGGCATGCGCAAGACTGAACACCACAGGGACAAAAAGCAGGGTGGCTATGGTTGCAAAAATCAGACCTCCAATCACCGCACGACCGAGTGGTGCATTTTGCTCGCCGCCTTCACCCAGCCCCAGGGCCATGGGCAACATGCCGATGATCATGGCCAGCGCGGTCATCAGTACCGGGCGAAACCGAACAAAGCCGGCGTCCAGCGCTGCGGCGGCTGCGTCGCCAATGGCATCCAGGCGCTCGCGCGCGAAGCTGATCACCAGCACGCTGTTGGCGGTGGCCACTCCCATGCACATGATGGCCCCGGTCAGCGCCGGAACAGACAGTGTCGTGCGGGTGGCAAACAGCATCCAGACAATTCCGGCCAGAGCAGCTGGCAGGGCGGTGATGATCACAAACGGATCGCGCCAGGACTGAAAGTTGACGACAATCAGGAAGTAAATCAACACGATCGCGCCAAGCAGCCCGAACAGCAAGCCCGAGAATGCACTGTCCATGGTGCGCACCTGCCCGACCAGCGCTACGCTGGAACCCTTGGGTACTTCGGCAGCGGTATCGGCAATCAACTGGCGAATATCACTGGCCACGGAGCCCAGATCGCGGTCCTGTGTCGTTGCGTTGATTTGAATCATCGTCTGGATGTCGTACTGGCTCACTACCGCATTGCCCATGCGTCGGGTGAAGTCGGCCATACCACCCAGCACTTGCGCATTTCCGTTGGCCGTGGTCGCGCCGCTGATCGGCAGGTTGGCCAGTGCCGCCAGCGAGTCCAGGTTGTATTGTGGCACTTGCATTACGATGGGGTAGGACACCCCGTTGGCCGGGTTCAGCCAGAAGGTCGGTGCAACCTGACTGCTGCCGGCCAGGTTAACGACCAGACTGTTGGTTACATCGCGCGCAGTGATGCCAACTTCCTGGGCCCGGGTTCGGTCCAATTTGATATCAAACACCGGACTTTTCAGGGACTGCTGGATGCGTGCGTCAGCCACGCCGGGAATCCGGCGGATGCGGGCCAATAATTTATTGACGTACTCATAGTTGCCGGCCAGGTCGCTGCCGCGGACTTGCAAGTCGATTGGGGCGGGTGCCCCAAAATTCAGGATCTGGCTGACAATGTCTGCGGGTGGGAATGAGAAGGTGGTGTCCGGAAAAGTACGGGGCAAAATTTCACGCAGTTTTCGCACATATTCGGCCGTGGGCCGGTGTTCCTTGCGCAACGCGATTTGTATATCGCCGTCCTGCGTGCCGATCACGCCGGTGCTGTTGTAGGTGAGGTTGATCGAGCTGGGCGGCAGGCCAATGTTGTCTACCAGCGTGACAATTTCCTCGGCGGGAATGACCCTGCCAATGGCTTCTTCAATCGCCGCGAACCGCGCTGCGCTGTCCTCCACCCGGGTGCCTGTTGGAACGCGCGCGTGCATCAGTATCTGGCCGCCATCGACTGAAGGGAAGAAGTTGCGTCCCAGAAACGGTGTGAGCGCGAACGACGCCACCACCACTACCATGAAGCCGGTCACGAAGGAACCGCGGTTCAGAAGGGCGAGTTGCAGCACGCCCTTGTAGCCGTCGCGAAAAGCCTCGAAACGGGCCTCAAAACCACGTTGAAGTCGGACCAGCGGGTTGCGACTTGGTGGCAGGGCGCTCGCGTTGCCGTGCATGTCGGTGTGTGGCGCGTGTGGTTTGAGCAGGTACATGGACATGGTCGGAACCAGCGTGCGCGACAGCAGAAAGGAGCAGGCCATGGCGAACATCACCGCCTCAGCCATGGGCACAAACAGGTAGCGTGCCACGCCCTGCAGAAAAAACATCGGCACAAACACAATGCAAATGCACAGCAGCGAAACAAACGCCGGGGTCACGATCTGGCGCGCGCCGTCCATGATGGCGGTCTCTACGTCCTTACCTTGCTCCAGGTGCCAGTTGATGTTTTCAATGGTCACCGTGGCGTCGTCAACCAGAATGCCCACAGCCAGCGCCAGACCACCCAGGGTCATGATGTTGAGCGTCTCGCCAATCGCTGCAAGACCAATCAGTGAACCCATAATGGACAGGGGGATAGACACGGCGATGATTACCGTGGAGCGCCAGCTGCCCAGGAACAACAGGATCATCAGACTGGTCAGTGCCGCGGCAATGATGCCTTCCACCGCGACGGCGCTGATGGCGGCGCGAACAAAGATGGACTGGTCGTTGATCGGCGTCACCAGCAGGTTGGGCGGTAGCGAAGCGCTGATTTGGGCCAGTTTTGCGCGCACACCATCAACAATGGCAAGTGTCGAAGTGGCGCCGTTTTTCAACACCGACATCAGCACCGATCGTCCGCCATCCACGTGCACGATATTGGTTTGCGGAGAACTGCCGTCATGCACATTTGCCACGTCACGGATGTAGACCATCGCGCCATTGATCACCTTGATCGGCAGGTTGCCCAGGTCTGCAATGGCCGAGGGCGCATTGTTGAGTTGAAGCGTGTATTCCAGGCTGCCGATTTTTTGGTTGCCAATGGGTACGATCAGGTTCTGTACCGCCAAAGCATTGGCAACGTCCTGCGCCGACAATCCGCGTGCCTGCAGCGCACCGGAGTTCAGGTCAATTTGCACCAATCGCTGGCGTCCGCCGTATGGATAGGGAATGGCAGCACCCGCCACGGTAACCAAGGGTGGGCGGACCTCATTGACGCCCAAGTCGAACAGATTCTGTTCTGACAGCCCTTTGCCCGACAGCGCCAGTTGCAGGATAGGCACGGTCGAGGCGTTGTAGTTCAGGATCAGGGGGGGAGTGATGCCAGGTGGCATTTGCTTAACCACAACCTGCGAAATGGCGGTGACCTGGGCGTTCGCCACCGCGATATTGACGCCTGGTTGGAAGAAGATCTTGACGATACCCACGCCGGCATATGAGTTGGCTTCGATGTGCTCAATGTCGTTGACCGTGGTGGTCAGGCTGCGCTGAAACAGCGTGGTAATGCGTCCGGCCATCTGGTCGGGTGGCAGACCGGTGTACTGCCAGGCCACGGCGATCACAGGGATCCGTATTTCCGGGAAAATGTCGGTTGGGGTGCGTAGCGCAACCAGCGGACCAATGATCAGCAGCAGCAACGCCAGCACGATAAAGGTATACGGTTTGCGCAGTGCAACGCGAACGATATCTACCAGCATGTCGCATCCTTGAGCAGCGGGAGAAGTAGGGGATTCATGATGACATTCTGGTAATACGCCAGCGTTGAACGGCGGGTTTGTGGCAGGCGATGCAGTCGCTCGCCAATGCGCGCTTTCTGGGAACCCAATTTCCTTCCATTCTCATAAGGCGGACCGGCGGTTCAACCGCGTTGCAGGACACGCTAAGACGCTCGAGATTACTTCAACAAACATCGCATCGCATCGCACTCTCGAATGCCTCGTGGTTATGTCAAAAAAATTGAGTGTTTCACATCTGCTTTTTTGGATTGCAGGATTTAACTTCTTTTCCGCTCGCATCAGTTAGGTATTGGATTTTTGCGGAAAAAGTAAAACGTTCGCTGTCAGGCAACCATGTCTGTGTCTGCCAGTTGCTGCACCCATTTTTATCCCTGCCTGAAACGGCTCGATAGTCATCAAATCCGTCTCCGTTGAAATCGCGGACCTGCCACATCGCTGCATCAAGGAGATCGGCATCGACAGCTTCCAGACGACTCCTGAAAAGTTGGCGACCGTGTCTGCGGGTTTGGTGGACCACGACAGTGGTTGCGTAAATATTCAGCTTGAGAGTCGTGCCGGCCCAAGGCTTCGATTCGGTTAGTGCCACGTAAATATCAAACTGCGCACCGCTAGCCACCTTCGTACCAGTGGGCGTCGAAGGTGTCTTTTTCGCTGTTGCCGGCAAAGAATAGGAGAGCAAGCCCGCAAAGCAAGCAATAAACAAAATCTTGTAACGCATTTCATGTTTCCTTGTATCTGGCGCAGGCGATGACCCGTTGTGTCGCCGTGCTCGGGCATGCATCAGTTGATTCATCAACTGGGAGTCGAGTTGATTGCACTCTACAGCGGAACCTTGAAAATCCGATGTCTGTTCTTGAATGGAGTAGCCGAACCGAATCATTTTCCAAGGTTATACCCGCAAGGAGTAAACTTTCTCCAGGGCGACCTAGAGTCGAACTGAAGTGTCGCGTCACAACTTCTTTTTGGGACCTTATGAACAACTCACGCGGCGTTGTACTGTGTCGCTCGCGACGCAGTGCCTTGACGGCACTGCTCGCGACCTTGGCGTGTACCCTGCCCGCATGTTCCAAGCGCGCGCCGCTTCGGATTTCTGGACACCCTTGGCCCGGCTACGAACCTATATTCTTCGCAGAAACACAGAAACAGCTCACCGACGCGGTGCTGCTACAGCACTTGCCCACGATTAAGGATTCAATCGACGCATTGAGGGGCGGCACAGTAGATGCCGCCATGCTGACGTTGGACGAGGCTTTGGCGCTGCAAGCGCAAGGCATGAACCTGCAAGTCATTTTGGTGATGGACGTTTCCAAGGGCGCCGACGCCCTCGTGGCCTCCAAACAATATCAAACCGTGACGCAACTGCGTGGCAAGCGCATTGGACTGGAACAGAGCACATTGGGCGAGTTGATGCTGTCCATGGTGCTGGACAAGGCTGGACTGAAACGTGCGGAAATCAAACCGGTATTTTTTGCATTTGAGGAGCAGGAGGCCGCCTACAGTGCAAACAAAATTGATGCACTCATCACTTATGAGCCTGTGGTTGGGCGACTGGTCGCCAAAGGGGCGAACAAGTTGCTGTCCACGCGTGACTTGCCGGAATCCATCTTTGATGTTTTGGTGGTCAAAACGGATGTTGCCAGGGACTATGCGCAGGCATTGGAGCAAACCCTGCGGGGGCACTTTTGGGCACTTGAGCAGTTGCAACGCAACCCCTGGGACACGGCCTACCGGATGGTTCCGCACGCCGGCGTTTCCGCTGAGGAGTTGGTCGAGTCTTTTCGGGGGCTCGAACTGCCGGACCTCATCGCCAACCGTCGCTACCTCAGCCGGGACAACGGTCAACTGACGGGAATTGTTGAAAAGCTCTCAGCCATCATGCTGGCTTCCGGCAATATCAAGAAGCCTGCCAACGCAGCCAACCTGTTTACCGACGCTTTCCTTCCAAGGAGTCACAGTTGAGGTTGCTTGCCCTGATTCTGTGTTTTATGACTGGCCCTTTGTTGGCCGGCGAATCGCTCACGGTGGGTGTGCTGGCTTTTCGCAATGAAGCGCAGACCACGGCCCAGTGGAAACCGCTGGAGAACCACCTCAACATGTCGGTTTCGGGGTTCACGTTTACCGTGAAAGCATTGAACCTTAAGGATTTGCGCGAAGCCATCAGCCGCAGGCAGGTGGATCTGGTCATTACCCAGCCGGCGGAGTATGTGCGATTAACCCACCAGAACGGGCTCTCAGCCCCGTTGGCGACCCTGCTCAATAGCCACGAGGGCAAGCCAGTGCGGGTTTTCGGAGGAACCATCGTCGCCCGGGCGGACGCGGTCAACATTAATTCCATCCATGATCTGAGGGGAAAAAAAGCGGTCACCGCATCAAAAGAAAATTTCGCCGCCTATCAGCTACAAGCATTCAGCCTCAGGAACTCTAATATTGCTCTGGGCTCTGTGATGGAAACCGGGCTTGCGCAGGATGCCGCCATTGACGCAATACGCCGGGGCGATGCCGATGTCGCCTTTGTTCGTTCCGGGCTGGTGGAAGCCATGATCCGGGAGGGCAAGCTTGAGGCGGGCGACATCAAGATCGTGAATCAGCAGTCGTTTCCGGGCTACCCGTTTGCTGTATCCACGGCGCTGCATCCAGAATGGCCGGTGGTCGCATTGCCGCACGTGCGCGAAGAAACTGCTGCGCGGGTCGCTGGTGCTTTGCTGTTACTGCCCCATAACAGTGCAATACCGCAGCAAATTGGCATTTACGGCTTTTCGATCCCGTCGGACTATGAATCGGTGCGCACCGTCATGCGGACCATGAAGATTCCCCCTTTTGACGTGGAAAGCCGTGTTTCCCTGGTTGATGTGTGGGACGAATACCGTGCGCTGATTGTGATCGCACTGGGCTCGGTGATTGCCATTGCCGTACTGGCTGTCAAATCCACCCTGCTGAGTCGGCGGTTCCGGGACTTGAATGAAACGCTGGAAACACGCATTTCTGAGCGGACGGCAGAACTTGCTCATCGCAATACGGACTTGGCAAAAACGCTTGACGAGTTGAACCAGACCCGTGACGAGTTGGTCGAATCGGCCAAACTGGCGGCACTGGGTTCCATGGTGGCCGGCATCGCTCATGAACTCAATACGCCAATTGGAAACGGGCTCACCGTTGCGACCACTCTGGAAGGGCGAACCAACGATTTCAAGAAAGAAATGGCCGTCGGACTGAAGCGCTCGACACTTGATGCCTATGTTGCAGACGCCACTTTTGCAAGTGATATTTTGGTGCGCAGCCTGGACAAGGCCGCCACGCTGGTGTCGAGTTTCAAGCAGGTCGCAGTGGACCAGACCAGTTCACAGCGGAGAAAATTCATGTTGCATGACACGATCTCTGAGGTTCTTATGACGATGGGGCCGAGCCTCAAACGCACCGGCTGCCAAGTGCTGCTGACTGAACCACCGGACGACTTTGAATTGGACAGTTATCCCGGCCCCCTGGGGCAGGTCATCACCAACCTCATCACCAACAGCGTATTGCACGGCTACGAAGGCCGCGAGTCGGGGGAGATTCGGGTTGTTGTGTCGCGCGCCGATGATGACCACGCGACCATCGCAGTATCCGATGACGGCGCAGGCGTTCCAGAGGGCAACCTGTCGCGGATTTTTGAGCCATTTTTTACCACACGCATGGGCAAAGGGGGCTCAGGCCTTGGTCTGAGTATTGCCCGCAACATCGTGGTCGGGACGCTCGGCGGGAAACTCAGCCTCAAGAGCACGCTGGGCCATGGCGCCACGTTCACGATTTGGATACCGCAAAGTGCCCCTTCCGCTACCGGCTGAACACGGATAGGCGGAAATTACTAAGCCGAAAAAATTACCCGGTTACGTCCGGACTGCTTGGCTTCATACATGGCCGTATCAGCACGCTTCAGCACATATTGATGGTCCGGGTGGCCGTCGTATAAGGCCACGCCTATGCTGGCAGTCACGTTCATCGTGCGACCTTGCCCAAGCTGGAACTGGGTTGACTCGAACTTGGAGCGAATGAGCTCGGCCACCCGTATGGCGGACTCTTTGTTGACCTCTACGAGCATTACCAATAGCTCCTCACCGCCATAGCGAAACACAAAGTCACCGTTGCGCACGCATGACATCAGCAGGGTGGCTGCCTGCTGCAGCACCTGGTCGCCGACGTCGTGACCGTAACCGTCGTTGACCCGCTTGAAGTGATCCAGGTCGAGCAACAATAAGGCAAATCCGCTATTTCGGGTTTGCGCGACGTGAATCTCGCGGCTGATAACTGCCGGCAGAAAACGTCGATTGAACAAACGGGTCAATACGTCACGGCCATTTTCAGCTTCCTGATGGCGTTCAAAGAGGTTGTTGAGCAAAAACTTCAGGTTGTCGATTTCATACTGCAGTTCGGCCACTCGATCACCACTTGCAAAGGGTCGTCCGTCGCGCGGTGTGATCAGTGGCAACACAGTGGCATCAATCCGCTCGATGATGTCGAGAATCTGATCGACCGCGGCGTCTCCTTCAAACATGGCGACTGCCTTGTGGTTGAACCACATACCAAACTCAGACTGACGCAAAGCCGGTAAAGTCACGTTCCCACTGGCGCGGTGCAAGGTCATCATCACCTCATGGGCCCATTCCATCAGCACTGCGCGTTGGCGCTCGCGTTCAACTCCGACGTTCTGCCCAATCGAAAACAGGCGGTAGGCCTCGTCGGTGCGCGCTTCACGCTGACTACTGCGTTCATACGACACACTCATCAATTCAAGAGATAAATCGATCAGACGGTCGGCAAAAGAGATGGCCTGTGCCAGCAAAACAGGATCATCGAACTTCGGCGTCAAGCCGGCGCGAACATCGTTTTTGATCAAGCGTGCTCCACGCGACACCAGATGTAGAGGCAGCTGAATACGCGCGTGCACTTCACCCACATAGCGCTGGTGCGCAACAATGGTGGCCGGCTCTTGTGGCGGGTGTTGAAAAATTTCGTTGAGCCATCGCCCCATGGATGCATGCAGACGCTGGTTTACCACCTCGGCGGTCAAGAATACTTTGGCCTGCGGGTGGCCCAGCATATGGCTGTAAAACTTGTCAGCCAGAGTGTTGGCCTGCTCAGACATCAGCTGCGCCAGCGCTGCTCGGCAAACTGCAGGGGCGGCTTGCACAATGTCACGCCACTCGTTCTCAGCAGACAGTTCGGGGTGTAATGCGTGGTTCATCAGGTTTGTACCTTCTACTCGTTATTTTGCCGCCATGCTTGCACGGTCACCGAGCGAAAAAGAGAAGCGGTCCCGGTTGTTTGAATAGTATTCTCCGACATTTAAGCGGACTCCGGGCGAATCGCAAAAGATGCAGGTTTATGGGAGACAGAATCTTGTGAGCCACCAGCGCGGAAAATCAAGCGAACGGGTTTTACTATGCTGGTGGCCCAGCGTCCCGTGAAACCCAATGTGGGCGTGGCGTTGGCTCCCTTGATTTAATAAACGTTTTAGACACATTGCGGGTCCTCGCCACAGCGGGCTTACCGGCGTTCCAGTTCAACATCCTAATTTAACGAGCCTACCAAGTCATGTCCGGCAATTCAGTGAGAGGAGTCTTCCGGGCCTTCACGCACCATTTCGTAATCAGAGCTGCGAAGACCACGCAGCAGCGTGTCAGTCTCGTCGCTGGTAATGCCCAGCGCCTCCAGACTTTGGGCTGCTAATCGTAAACTAGCCTCCAATGCCTCCGGAAATGTATGCGCTACACCCACGCGCTGCAGTGCGTCACAAGTCACAAGATTTCCAGCGCGTGCCACGATGGTGATGTGTGGAGCCAGTGTGCGAATCAAGGAAGCCGCACGCACTGCTGCATCGCCATCGTCAATGGTCAGGACGACCAATTCAACCGACTGCAGCGCAGAACTGCCGAGCAACTCCGGGTTGCAGATGTCGCCGTAAAACACGGGGTGGCCCTCGGTACGCCATTTATCCACTAGAGCGGCATCGGAGTCGAATGCAATGTAGGGGATGCCGCTGCTTCCAAGGATAGTTCCCACGGTATGGCCCACACGACCGTAGCCTGCGATCACGGCGCGAATGGCATCAGCTCCAGACTGGTCATGATGACCGTACGTCGGTGCCATACCGATTGCGTCGGGAGCATAACGCTGAGCCAGCCAGCCGCCTAGTTTGATCAGGATCGGAGTGAGCAACATGCTGAAAGAAATAACGGCAATTGCGGTGACAAAAATCTGGTCGTCGATCAATCCCAATGCCTTGCAGGCGCCAAACACAACGAAGCCGAACTCTCCCCCCTGGGATAGAAGGAAAGCAACACGTAAAGCTGTCCTACGACCGGTTCCAAAAGCCAGGCAAAGTCCGAAAAGAATAGCAACCTTGATAGTGACGATGGCAAGTACGTGTGCGGAAAACACTAAAGGGTTGCTGGCCAACGCCTGCACATCGACCGACATGCCAACCGCCACGAAGAACAGACTCATGAGCAGGCCCTTGTGGGGTTCCATGGTCGCTTCAATCTGCAGGCTGTAGCGCGAGGTTGACAACATCATTCCCATCAAAAAGGCGCCAAGAGCCATCGACATCCCGGCGCGGTCCATGGCTAGGGCTGCCATGAACATGGCCGCCAGTGCGGTCAGAAAGAAAGCTTCCCGGTGGTTGCGACGGGCCAAATAGTCCAGTGCCCAGGGCACAGCGTAGCGTCCTATAACAACAACCATTGACACCATGGCCACCGCAACGCCCGCCCTTTCCCACAAGGGCAAACCATGCGGGAGGAGGCCCGTATCCGCAATAACGGGAATTGCTGCCAGCAGCGGCACGACAGCCAGGTCCTGCATCAACAGCACTGCAAAAGCGGTCTGACCATGCGCACTGGCGACCTCACCCTTGTCACGCAGCATCTGGATGACGATGGCGGTTGAAGACAGGGAAAAGCTGGCGCCGAGTAGCAGCGCCGTCGTCCAGCTTTCATGAAAGAGTCGAAAATAGACTGCGATGCCCAGTGTCGACAAAATGGTCTGGAGCGACCCCAGCCCAAACAGCATGCGCCGCAAACCCCACAGGCGGCTGGGTTTCATCTCCAGACCGATCAGAAACAGCAACATGACGACGCCAATTTCGGTGAATTGGCGAACACTGTCGACTTCGTTGGTGACAAATGGTCCGGGCGTGTGCGGTCCAACAATAATGCCCGTGACCAGCAAGCCCAGAATGGTTCCCAGACCGAGATGGCGAAACAGCGCCACCGCTATGGACGCGACGACCAGCAATAAAACCGCAGAATAAATGAAGGAATGGGGATCCATGGACGGTGCAAGCCAGTCAACTCCAAATGGAGTTCATAGGGGTTCCCGAACATTGTCGCTGCAAAATTTCCGTCAACTGATCGCTGCGGGTTCAATGTCTTGTTCCGGCACGCAGCGACGCCGCCGGTGGCTCAGGTGCAACTCTTGTGATCCTTCTGCGTGAGCAATCTTACGTCGACTCGCGCTTAAACAAATATTCAATCGTAGCTTTGGAATCCTGGATATTTTTGGAAACACGAAGTTAGGCATTGCATCTTTTGGGCCACCAGCGCAATAAAGTCCAAGCGAAAAAAAGCCGGGTCACCCCGGCCTTTTTTGTTCAATCGACTGTCAAAGCTTAGTGGCCAGAAGATGCCGACGCACCCAGACCGGTTTCCGAGCGCACTTGCTGTGCTTTGTACGCAGCGCGTTCCTGGGTTGCTTGTGGGCTGCGGTCCAGAATGGAAAATAGCCACACGCCGACGAAGCCGATGGTCATCGAGAACAAGGCTGGCGAAGAGTAGGGGAACCAAGCCGAGCCTTTAGGGTTGCCCAGTGTGGCTTCCCAAACCGAGGGTGACACCACGGTCAACGCAACGGAAGAGATCAACCCCAGGAAGCCACCAATGACAGCGCCCTTGGTCGTGCAGTCTTTCCACAGCACGGACATGAACAGCACCGGGAAGTTGGCGGACGCGGCAATCGCAAAGGCCAGAGACACCATGAACGCAATGTTCTGCTTCTCAAATGCAATGCCCAGGCCCACAGCCACAACGCCCAGAGCGAGCGTGGTCATGCGGGACACTTTCAGCTCGGAGTCGCTGTCGGCGTTGCCCTTTTTGATCACGGTGGCGTAGATGTCATGTGACACAGCAGAGGCGCCTGACAGGGTCAGGCCAGCCACCACCGCCAGAATGGTTGCGAATGCTACTGCGGATATGAAGCCGAAGAACACGTTGCCGCCAACTGCCTTGGCCACCAGAACCGCAGCCATGTTGGCCGAGCCGCCGCCGCCCTTGATAACGCCCGTAACGACGTTGGCAAATTCGGGGTTGGTCAGCACCAGCGTGATGGCGCCAAAACCGATGATGAAAATCAGCACATAGAAGTAGCCGATCCAGGTAGTTGCCCAGAACACCGACTTGCGTGCCTGTTTTGCATCAGGCACGGTGAAGAAACGCATCAGGATGTGGGGCAGACCAGCCGTACCAAACATCAGTGCCATACCGAAAGAAATTGCGGAGACGGGGTCTTTGATGAAGCCGCCTGGTCCCATGATGGCCAAACCGATTTTGGCAGCTTCTTCGGAGGTTTTTCCAGTGCCGCTGGCAATGGCAGTCTTGACTTCCACGCCACGGGCAAACAGTGCCTCAAAGCTGAAACCAAATTGCGCCATTACCATGAAGGCCATGAAGCTCACGCCGGCCAGCAAAAGGCAGGCCTTGATGATCTGCACCCAGGTGGTTGCTGTCATGCCGCCAAACAGCACGTAAATCATCATCAGCGCTCCGACGATCACCACAGCCATCCAGTATTCCAGACCAAACAACAGCTTGATCAGCGAACCTGCACCCACCATCTGGGCAATCAGGTAGAACGCCACCACCACCAACGTGCCGGATGCCGCAAAAATGCGGATAGGCGTTTGCTGGAAGCGGTAACCGGCCACGTCGGCAAAGGTGAACTTGCCCAGGTTGCGCAGGCGCTCAGCCATCAGGAAGGTGATGACGGGCCAGCCGACCAGGAAGCCGATCGAATAAATCAGACCGTCATAGCCCGATGCCATAACAGCTGCGGAAATGCCCAAAAAGGATGCGGCTGACATGTAGTCGCCTGCGATAGCCAAGCCATTCTGGAAACCAGTAATGCCACCACCACCGGTGTAAAAGTCAGCAGCCGATTTGGTGCGACCTGCTGCCCATTTGGTAATGAAAAGCGTGGCCACCACAAAGGTGCCAAACATGCCAATGGCAACCCAGTTGGTGGGTTGTTTTTCAACCTGGCCCAGGTCGGCGCCAGCGGCTTGTGCCACTGCCGACGCGAGGAGCGCGGTCAGAGCGATGAGAAATTGGGTTCCGGCCTTCATTTGGAAGCTTCCTTCAGGATTTCAGCGGTCAGTCGGTCGTATTCGCCATTGGCGCGACGCACGTAGATGCCAGTGATGACGATAGTGAAAACGATGACGAACATTCCAATGGGAATGCCCACCGAGGTGACGCCAGCGCCAATGGGCTGAGCCAGGAAAGGCTTGTTGAACGCGATCAGGGCGATGTAGCCGTAATACACCACCATCATGATGATGGTGAGCAACCAGCCAAACGAATTGCGCTTTCTGCGCAGCTCGTGGTACTTGGGGTTGGCCTCAATCTTGGCCACTATAGGGTCTATCATGTCTTTCCTTTGAAGGTTGAAGTCCGCATGCATAACGGCCCCGAGGGGCTGTCGCTGGGGGTGGATCATCTGTGGGTGGTCTGACTAAGCCCTTACGCGTTCTTATTAGGACTTTCCCTAATACTTTCCTTTGACTAAGTGCGTGTTTACCCGTAACTTGTGCCCTGTTTTTCACATTGAAAAAAAATATGCACGGGTTACTGCCTAACGCGTAAGTATGCGTTCAGTTCGCTGTCAGTTGTTGTTGGACACACGTCAGTACGAGGTCAGAACCCGGACACATAGTCGCCTCACCGAGTCAAGTCGGTGGAACAAATAAATTTAGATTGGAGACAAAACTATGGCAACAGTGGCCGCACGTCCGATGACGGCGGAAGAGAAGAAGGTGATCTTCGCTTCCTCGTTGGGTACCGTTTTTGAATGGTACGACTTCTACCTGTATGGTTCGTTGGCGGCCATTATTGCCAAGCAGTTCTTTAGTGGACTGGATGAAGGCTCGGCCTTCATTTTCGCGCTGCTGGCGTTTGCGGCCGGTTTCATCGTGCGTCCGTTTGGCGCTTTGGTGTTTGGTCGTCTGGGGGACATGATTGGTCGTAAATACACCTTCCTGGTGACCATTTTGATCATGGGCTTGTCGACCTTCATCGTCGGCATCTTGCCGAACTACGCAACCATTGGCGTGGCGGCTCCCGTGATCCTGATCGCTCTGCGTATGCTGCAAGGCCTGGCGCTCGGCGGTGAGTACGGTGGTGCTGCAACCTATGTGGCAGAGCATTCTCCACAGGGCCGTCGCGGTGCCTACACATCCTGGATTCAGACAACGGCCACATTGGGCCTGTTCCTGTCCCTGATGGTGATTCTGGGAACCCGTACCATGATTGGCGAGGCAGCATTTGCTGACTGGGGTTGGCGCGTGCCGTTCATCGTGTCCATTCTGCTGTTGGCCGTGTCGGTCTATATCCGTTTGAGCATGAATGAGTCTCCCGCTTTCACCAAGATGAAAGCTGAAGGCAAGACTTCCAAGGCGCCATTGTCCGAGTCCTTCGGCCAGTGGAAAAACCTGAAAATCGTGATCTTGGCCCTTATCGGTCTGACAGCGGGTCAAGCAGTGGTTTGGTACTCCGGTCAGTTCTATGCCTTGTTCTTCTTGACCCAGGCGTTGAAGGTTGACGGTGCAACGGCCAACATCATGGTGGCTATTTCCCTGATCATCGGGACCCCGTTCTTCATTGTGTTTGGTGCATGGTCTGACAAGATTGGCCGCAAGCCCATCATCATGGCTGGCTGCCTGTTGGCCGTGGTGACGTACTTTCCGGTTTTTGAGGCGTTGACCAAGGCGGCCAACCCTGATCTGGCCAAGGCGCAAGCCGCGAACAAAGTGGTGGTAACTGCTAACCCTGCCGAGTGCTCGTTCCAGTTCAACCCAACTGGTACAGTCAAGTTCACGTCATCTTGCGACATCGCCAAACAAGCACTGGCTGGCGCGTCGGTGAGCTACGAAAATGCTGTTGCTCCAGCAGGTACCGTTGCCAGCATTGCCGTGGGGACTACCGTGATTCCGGGCTACACGGTCAAAGGACTGTCCAAGGAAGATGCCAAGACCCAGGGTGATGCGTTCAAGAAGGGTCTGGCAGACGCTTTGAAGACCGCCGGTTATCCCGCCAAGGCTGACATGGCCAAATTTGACAAAGTCACTGTTGTTGCCATCCTCACTTACCTGGTGATTCTGGTGACCATGGTGTACGGCCCTGTTGCCGCCATGCTGGTCGAAATGTTCCCCACCCGCATTCGCTACACATCCATGAGCTTGCCCTACCACATTGGTAACGGATGGTTCGGTGGTTTGTTGCCAACGACTGCGTTTGCCATCGTGGCCCAGACGGGTAACATGTACAACGGTTTGTGGTATCCCATTATTGTTGCCGGCATGACCTTTGTGGTCGGTATGTTGTTTGTCAAAGAAACAAAAGACGTGGATATTTACGCCAACGATTGATGGCCCGAGTGAGTTAACGACCCCGGTTCCTAAAGGCCCGGGGTCGTTTTTTTATACTGAAACTTTGCGGGACAGACCTTTAGCTCTGTCCACAACTGATTAGGGATGTTTATGTGGAAAATTGTTGTGGGTTTTGCAGTATTCGCCGGGTTGGCGTTGTTCATTTTGAGCAAGGGTGGGGACATTGATATGAGTGGTGAAAAGCACGGTGCAGAAGCCACACATGCCCCCGAGCCTGCTGCCGCTGCGTCAGCCTCCGTCACATCTGCACCAGTTGCACCCGCATCGACAGTGGCCTCGTCACCGACCGCCAGCGCCAGCAAGTAAGTCAATCAATTCGTAGAGTCGCATGGCGAGCCAACAACGGTTTATTATTCGACCATGAAGATGCACTCTGAATGAAATACGTTAAGACAGAGATTGGCCAGCTGGCTTTCAAATCTCGTTCGCCTTTGTTTTCGTCGAGACAACGAACGGCCTTCATCATGTTTGACGGAAACAAGTCGGTTGAACAGGTGGCGGCTGCTGCTGCGGGTTTGGGTTTGTCGCAAGACGATGTTGACCACATGGTAAGCCACGGTTTTTTGGCCCCTGCACCGGGCGAGCTTTTACTGGCACAGGCGCAAGCAGACCAAGTCGCCGCGCGGGACGTGGTGACCAAATCCTTTCAGGCGCACTCGGCCCAGGACCGTTACAAGGAGGCCAAGCCCTTGGCCACCAAACTCACCGCGGGCTTGGGGCTGCGCGGTTTTCGTTTGAACCTAGCCGTTGAGTCCGCCGGCGGGGTTGATGAACTATTGGCCTTGCTGCCAAAAATCAAGGATGCAGTGGGCGCCAAGGCCTGTGCGGAGTTGGAGCGCGCGCTCACCGAATAGTATTGGTGTGCCCTCATTCGCGGGCCCCAGTTGTGGACGTCCACATTTGGGTTTGACCTTGCTGCCTGGTCGGCGCATGACCTTGTGGGGCGCGCTGCGCGGACAAGTCCCTAGAATGATTGGCCGCATTCAAAAAGACACCACACCATGACCCAGGGAACCATCCGCATTCGCGGTGCACGCCAGCACAACTTGAAGAATCTGGATCTGGACATCCGCACCGGGGAACTGACCGTGGTAACGGGCCCCAGTGGCTCGGGCAAGTCCAGCCTGGTGTTTGACACGCTGTACGCCGAAGGTCAGCGCCGCTATGTGGAAACCTTCTCGGCCTATGCACGCCAGTTTCTGGATCGTATGGACAAACCGGCCGTGGACAAGGTCGAGGGAGTGCCCCCGGCGATTGCCATCGACCAGACCAATCCGGTGCGTTCGAGTCGCTCTACCGTGGGGACGATGACCGAGTTGAATGACCACATCAAGCTGCTGTATTCGCGCGCCGCCCATTTGTTCGACAAGGCCACCGCCCAACCGGTGCAGCACGACACGCCCGACACCATTTACGCCGAGTTGCAGCGTCGCGCGGCAGCGCATTTGCCCATACCAGATCCTCGCTTGGTGTTGACCTTTCCGGTGGAGTTGCCCTCCAGCACAACGGCCGAAGAGCTGACCCAATGGCTGTCCGCCAGCGGCTTTACCCGCATCCATGCCGAGCGTGAGGTGGATAAGAGGAAGGTGCTCGATGTCGTCGCCGACCGCTTCCGCATCGTTGGTGTGGAAAAAGCCCGCGCATTGGAAGCGATCGAGCTGGCGCTCAAGCGGGGCAGTGGCCGACTCAATGTTTATGTAGTCAATGAGGCTTTAGCCCCCGTAGAACCTGCGCAAGCAGCTACTGAAACAATAGCAAGTACAGAGCCCCTGGTCTGGCGCTTTTCCACCGGACTGCACTGCCCGCAAAGCGATATTCGCTACGCCGACCCGATTGCGTCGATGTTCTCGTTCAATTCCGCCGTGGGTGCCTGCGAAGCCTGCCGGGGCTTTGGCCGTGTGGTGGGTGTGGATATGGGCCTGGTCATCCCGAACGACAAGCTTACGTTGCGCGCGGGTGCCGTCAAGCCCATGCAGACCCCAGCCTGGCAGGAGTGCCAGGACGACCTGATGCGACACGCCGAGGCCTCCGGCATCCCCCGTGACACGCCCTGGTACAAGCTGACCCCCGAGCAGCAAGGCTGGGTGATCAACGGCTCACCCAACTGGAACGGCAAGTGGAACCAGCACTGGTTTGGTATCAACCGCTTCTTTGCGTACCTGGAGACCAAGGCCTACAAGATGCACATCCGGGTGCTGTTGTCCAAGTACCGCAGTTACACGTCGTGCTGCACCTGTGGCGGGGCGCGGCTGAAAACCGAGAGTCTGCTTTGGCGCATTGGGACCAAGGAACAGGCGGATGCTGTTCTTGAACCTTCCAGACGTTTTATGCCGCAAGGGGTTACCTGGTCGCGCATGCAACTGGAGGGCTTGCCGGGGCTGTGTTTGCATGACTTGATGTTGATGCCTATCGACAGGCTTAGGCGTTTCTTTGATTCGTTGCAGGCGGGGCTGGGCAAGGCGGAGGCGCCGGATGCCTCATACGGCCCAAATGCGGCCGCCAAATCGGCAACCGACACCCCCACCTCGCCCAGCCCCTCCGTCGCTCCGGTTACATCGGAGGCAGAAGCCAAAACATTGAAACTTCTTCTTGAAGAAGTCTGTACCCGCCTGAAATACCTGTGCGACGTTGGCATTGGCTACCTCACGCTGGACCGCCAGAGCCGCACGCTCAGTGGCGGTGAAGTGCAGCGCATCAACCTGACCACGGCGTTGGGAACCTCGTTGGTGAACACGCTGTTCGTGCTGGACGAACCCAGCATCGGTCTGCACCCGCGCGACATGCATCGCATCATTGTGGCCATGCAGCGTCTGCGCGATGCCGGCAATACGCTGGTGGTGGTGGAGCACGACCCGGCGGTGATGCTGGCGGCCGATCGCATGATTGACATGGGACCCGGTCCCGGAGAAAAGGGTGGTCAGATCGTTTTTGACGGCAGTACCGAGGCACTGCGCGGTGCCGACACCCTGACCGGTGCCTACCTGGGCGGGCGCAAGCAGGTGGGCATGGGTTTCAAGCGCATGGTGGCAGAGAACACACCGCGTCTGATTCTGGAAGGTGCTACCGAGCACAACCTGAAGAATGTCCACATCGAGATTCCCTTGCAGCGCCTGGTGTGTATCACGGGGGTGAGTGGCTCCGGCAAGTCCACGCTGGTGCAGGACGTGTTGGCCCCGGCCCTGTTGCGCCACTTTGGCAAGGCCACCGAAACGCCGGGCGCGCACAGCCGCCTGCTGGGTGCAGAGCAGCTGAGCGAAGTGGTGTTTGTAGACCAGTCGCCCATCGGCAAAACCGCACGCTCCAACCCGGTGAGCTATGTCGGCGCGTGGGATGCGATTCGCGAAATCTTTGCCGGTGCGGACTTGTCGCGCGAGCGGGGCTACACCGCCAGCAAGTTCAGCTTCAACGGTGGCGATGGCCGTTGCCCCACGTGTGGTGGTTCGGGTTTTGAGCACATTGAGATGCAGTTCCTCAGCGACGTGTACCTGCGCTGCCCGGATTGCGATGGCAAGCGCTATAGGCCCGAAATTCTGGAGGTGACGATGGAGAGAAAGGGCCACCGCGTCAATGTTGCCGATGTTCTGGACCTGACGGTGAGCCAGGCGGCAGACCTGTTTTCCAACGACCGCGACGTCATCCGTGCCCTCCAACCCATCGTCGACGTAGGCCTGGAATATGTAAAGCTGGGCCAACCCGTGCCGACGTTATCAGGTGGCGAGGCACAGCGCCTCAAGCTCGCCGGGTTTCTGGCCGAGGCCGCCAGGAGCAGCACCGCCAGCCGCCAGGCGGTGGCTCGACGTGGCACGCTGTTCATGTTGGACGAGCCCACCACAGGCTTGCACTTTGACGACATCGCCAAACTCATGCGCGCCCTGCGCAAGCTACTGGACGCCGGGCATTCGCTGCTGGTGATCGAGCACAACCTGGACGTGATCCGCGCATCCGACTGGTTGATTGATCTGGGGCCAGAAGGCGGTGATGCAGGCGGTGAAGTCGTGGCCCACGGCACCCCGGAGGACGTGATGCTGCACGCCACGTCGCACACAGGGCAAGCGCTACGCGAGTACGCCGCCGCTATGGGGGTCATGCATGAGGTAGCGGAGCCCAGTGCAAAGTATTTGGCACTTGCTGCTGCGGGTGTTGTTGCACGCGCTGCCGGGGATGGGGTCACGCCGGGTTCCTCATACGGCCCAAATGCGGCCGCCAAATCGTCACCCGGCGCAACCCAATCCCCGGCGGACAACTGTATTCGTATCGTCAATGCAAAAGAACACAACCTCAAGTCTTTGAGCGTTGACATCCCTCGCGGCAAGTTCAACGTCGTCACCGGCGTCTCCGGCTCCGGCAAATCCACCCTGGCATTCGACATTCTGTTCAACGAAGGTCAGCGCCGCTACCTTGAGTCGCTCAACGCCTACGCCCGCAGCATCGTGCAACCCGCAGGCCGCCCCGAGGTGGACGCGGTCTACGGCATCCCGCCCACCGTAGCCATCGAGCAGCGCCTGTCACGTGGCGGGCGCAAGAGCACCGTGGGCACGACCACCGAGGTCTGGCACTTTCTGCGTCTGCTCTATGTCAAGCTGGGCACGCAGCACTGCATCCACGACGGCGCGGCGGTGGAGCCGCAATCGGCGGACCGCATTGCGGCGCAGTTGCTAAAAAATTTCCGTGGCCAACACATTGGTCTGCTCAGCCCCCTGGTGTCGGGTCGCAAGGGTGTCTATACCGAGTTGGCCGATTGGGCGCGGCCACGTGGCTTCACGCATCTGCGGGTGGACGGCAACTTTTTGCCAACCACGAACTTTCCACGCATTGACCGTTTCAAGGAGCACAACATCGAATTGCCGGTGGCCAGCCTGGATGTGAACCCGGCCCAAGAGGCACAACTGCGCGCGGCTCTGGCCACTGCGCTGGTGCATGGCAAGGGTGTCGTGCATGTGATCACTGGCATGAATGGTTTGAAGGAGGCGATGTTGGCCGGCACACCCGCGGCCGGCATTGGCAGCGTGCAGGTGTTTTCGACCAAGCGCGCTTGCCCGGTGTGTTCCACCTCGTATGTGGAGCTGGACCCACGACTCTTTAGCTACAACAGCAAACACGGCTGGTGCCCGGATTGCGTGGGCACTGGCGTAGCCTTGACCAAGGATCAGCGCAAGGTGTTTGACGATTCGGTGAAGGATGATGACAACAAGGGGCGTGAGCAGACCTTCGCCGAAGCCGACATTGAAGACCTGCACGACACGAATTGCCCTACCTGCCAGGCCACGCGCCTCAACGCCACGGCGCGGGCGGTGCGCTTCAATGGTGTGGGTATCACCGACATTGCGCGCCTCTCAGTGACCGATGTGCGCAAGTGGGTGCAGACGCTGCAGGTGATTGGCGGCATGACGACGCGTGAGGGTGACATTGCGCGTGACCTGGTGCCCGAGATCAAGAGCAGGCTCGAATTTCTGGAAGAGGTAGGTCTGGGCTACCTCACGCTGGACCGCGGCGCGCCCACACTTAGCGGGGGCGAGGCGCAGCGCATCCGCCTGGCGGCGCAACTGGGCAGCAATTTGCAGGGCGTGTGCTACGTGCTGGATGAACCCACCATTGGCCTGCATGCGCGGGACAACAAGATTTTGCTGGGCGCGCTTCGCTCGCTCAGCGACAAAGGCAATACGCTGGTGGTGGTGGAACACGACGAGGAAACCATTCGCCACGCGGACCACATCATTGACATCGGGCCCAGCGCGGGCAAGCGCGGAGGGCGTCTGGTGGCCGAGGGCTCAGTTGCTGATGTGCAGAACGCTACTGAGTCGCAGACCGGGCGGTATTTGTTGCATGCGATGCGGCATCCACTGGCCTTGCGGAGACCTATGGTTTCGTTTGCTGCGTCTTTTGAACTCGCTGCGGAGGAGGCCGGTACGCCGGGCGCCTCATATGGCCCAAATGCGGCCGCCAAATCGGCACCCGGCGCACCGGCCTCCTCCGCGGACAGTGGTTCCAAACCAATCAAGAAACTCAGTGCCAAGGCGGCCAAAGCTGCTGCTGCGGCAGCACAAATCAATGCAAGCGCTGCCGCCAATGCGGAGCTGGCAGACCGCACCCGCGTAGCCGCCGAATACGCGGCACTAGCCAACCGCTCCACCGCACGCACCTCTATCGCAGCAGCGGGTAGCCCTGGGGTAGGTGACGATTTGGCGATCGCGCAGCGAGCGCATGAGGAGCCTGCCCCAGGGCTACCCGCTGCTGCGATAGAG
>Ga0194061_1000409_pt1 | contig 26338 bp, 19 predicted proteins | sample SepL2221m_MetaG_FD_163423 | JGI IMG/M metagenome (GOLD analysis project Ga0194061, IMG submission 163423) | Anoxic zone freshwater microbial communities from boreal shield lake in IISD Experimental Lakes Area, Ontario, Canada - Sep2016-L224-21m | ecosystem: Environmental > Aquatic > Freshwater >... | reverse complement strand
GCAACGTCCTCTTCGGCCTGAAGCTGAAGCCGGATCTCAGCAACAACGATCGCATCGAAGTCGCGCGCTACTACCTGAAGCTCGTCGGCCTCGACGGCTTCGAGCACGCGAATATCCACGAGTTGAGCGGCGGCATGAAACAGCGCGTCGCCCTCGCCCGCGCACTCGCGCCGAACCCTCGCGTGCTGCTCATGGACGAGCCATTTGCCTCGCTCGACGCCATGACTCGCGAGCAGCTCTACGGCGATCTCCAGAAAATCCACGCTGCACGCAAAAAGACGATCCTCTTCGTGACGCACAACGTCCGCGAAGCCGTCTGCCTCGGCGATCGCGTGCTGCTTTTCTCGCCGCGACCCGGGCGTATCCGCAAGGAGTTCAAAGTCGAGCTGCCGCGCCCGCGTGAATTCAACGACGTGGCCATGGCCTCCCGCGCCGCGGAGATCACCGGCGAACTCAAGACGATCCTCGCACCCGGGATCGGCGGCTCGACTTCGACCATCCGGCCACGCTGAACGCGGCGAAGCACCGACTTGCCCAAGCACTTTCACGGATCATGAAACAATTTCTCGCATCGCTCACATTCTTCGCCGTGCTCCTCGGCGCATGGGAATACACCGCACGCCACAGCGGTGCTTCCTCACTGCTCCTGCCCGCACCCACCGCCGTCTGGCAATATCTCGTCGGCGCCGCAAAGGACGGTACGCTTTCCGAGGCGACGCTCGTCACGATGAAGCGGCTCTTCCTCGGCTACCTCGCAGGCATCGGCATCGGCATCCCGCTCGGCATGCTCACGGCGCGCTTCAAATTTCTGCACAACACCGTCGGCACGATCGCGCTTGGATTGCAGACGCTGCCGAGCGTGTGCTGGGTGCCGCTCGCGCTGCTGTGGTTCGGACAGACGGAGACCGCGATGCTCTTCATCGTCGTGATGGGCACCGTGTGGGCCGTCATCCTCGCGACCGATCACGGTATCCGCCAAATCCCGCCGATTTATCGCGAAGCCGCGAGCACGATGGGCTCGAAGGGCCTCCACCTCTGGCTGCGCGTGCTCGCACCCGCGTCGCTCCCGCACATCGTCAGCGGCGCGAAGCAGGGCTGGGCCTTCGCGTGGCGCTCGCTCATGGCGGCGGAAATTTACATCACCATCCTGAGCGGCATGGGCATCGGCCACCTGCTGCATTACGGACGCGAACTGCACGCCATGGATCAGGTCGTCGGCCTCATGTTCGTCATCATCGTCATCGGTTTCCTCGCCGACAAAATCATCTTCAGCCCATGGGAGCGGTTCCTCCACCGCCGATGGGGCCTCAACAATTCGTAACCACGCACACCATGACTGCAACCAAACCGCACACATCCGAACCCTGGGTCGAAATCATCCGCCGCAAGGTCGGCACAATGCGCTTCGGCAGCGTGCAGCTCACCATCCACGACGGCCGCGTCACGCAGGTCGAGTCCACGGAAAAGACGCGCCTGCCTGCCGAGCAGGACGAAGCGCGGGATTCGCGCAACGACAATGCGCGCGATGCACGGAAGGAGAACGCACAATGACCGCGCTGGACCTTCTCGATCACGCACTGCCGGCAACTGCTCCCGCATTTTCGCCGGAGAAACCGCGCCAGTCGCTGCGCAAGCTCCTGCTCCCACTCTTCCGTCGCGTCGCAGAATCCTCCTACGCGTGGCGCGCGGAATCCGTCGGCTTCTGGCACGCGGATGGCACGCGCCATTGGATGCCCCGGCTCGTCTTCAAGCGCCCCGGCGAGACGCCCGATTTCAAGGTCGGCATCTTCGCCGGCGTCCATGGCGACGAGCCCGCAGGCGTGTTCGCGCTCTGCGATTTTGTTCGCGCGCTCGACGACTCCGCCGTCCGCGGACGCGGCTATGAACTGCACGTCTATCCGCTCGTGAACCCGACCGGCTACGAGGACGGCACCCGCCATTCCCGCAGCGGAAAGGACCTCAACCGTGAATTCTGGCGCGGCTCGCTGGAACCCGAAGTCGCGCTGCTCGAAAAGGAAATCCTCCGCGAAAAATACCACGGCTACATTTCGCTGCACTCGGATGACACCAGCGAGGGCTTCTACGCATTTGCCCGCGGCCACACGCTCACCGAGCACCTGCTCCGTCCCGCACTCGCCACCGTCGAGGCCGCGCTGCCGCTCGATCGCCGCAGCGAGATTGACGGCTTCCACGCGCAGGAAGGCATCATCCACACCGCTTACGACGGCATCCTCAGCGCGCCTCCCGGTGCGCGTCCGCATCCGTTCGAGGTCATCCTCGAAACGCCCACTCAGGCACCCATGCACCTCCAGCGCGGCGCGTTCGTCCTCGCGCTCGTGGAGATCCTCACACACTACCGCCGCTTCATCTCCTACGGCGGAGACCTGTAAAGGGCGCACCACTTTTCCACCGGCACACGCCGGGGAACATTCACCAAAAAACACATCACTCGCCGACCGGACTACCGGAGGTGTGAGGAAGCAAAAACGCATCCAAACACCATGACTACAAAACACATCCTGAACGGCAGCATCGCGCTGCTCACCCTCGCACTGCCCGCCTTTGCAGCCAGTGCGGCAAAGAAAACAGAAACAAAACCCGCCGCCGAAAAATCCGCACTCACGTTCGCGGGCGGCATCCTCACCCTCGATCTCGAGGAACGCCTGCGCTGGGAAGTGCGGGACAACAACCGTGACTTCGACCGCTCCGTGAATGACGTGCGCGACGACGGCTGGGTCCTCAGCCGCTTCCGGCTCGGACTCACCGTGAAACCGGCAGACTGGCTGAAATTCTACGTTCAGACGCAGGACACGCGGGAGTGGTTCGGGCAGCGCGGCAATGTGCCGGGCATCAACGGCGTCGAGGGCGGCGACTACTTCGATCTGCGCCAGGCATACGTCGAAATCGGCAACCTCAAACAGTTCCCGCTGAGCCTTACCGTTGGCCGTATTCCGCTGGATTACGGAGACAGGCGCCTCATCGGAGACAGCCGCTTCAGTAATTTGGGCCAGAGCTTCGACGGAGTGAAGCTGCGCCTCCAGACCGACAAGTTCTGGGTGGACGCCTTCGCCGTGCGCCCCGTGCAATTCCGGAAGTACGAAGTGAACGACAGCGACAGTGCCGACAACTTCTTCGGCATCTACGGCGGCACGGATGCGCTCGGTTTCCAGACCACGGAGCTGTATTTCCTCTATCGCGACAAGGCCGACGCGCAGCCCGACCTGAGCCCCACGAATACGAAAAACCCGGATGGCACTTACCGCGGCCCTGCCCAGCGCCTTGTCACGCTGGGCACACGCTGGAAGTCGAAAAAAGATGCCCTTCACGGCTTCGACTACACCGCCGAATTTGCCTACCAGTTCGGCAATCTCTGGACCGGCGACAAGACCACGCCGCGCCTGAACCACCACGCCTTCGCCCTCGCACTCATCGGCGGCTACACTTGGGAAAACGTCGCATGGAAGCCCCGTCTCGGCTTTGAATACGACTACGCCACCGGCGACAAGAATTCCAAGGATGGCAGCAGCCAGTCCTTCCAGAATCTCTTCCCGGCGAACCACCAGCATTACGGCTTCATGGACGAATTCGCGTGGCGCAACCTGCACGACGCCCGCATTTCCTTCAGCGTAAAGCCGCACAAGGACCTGGAACTCACCCTCGACTACCACGCCTTCTGGCTCGCCGAGACCACCGACTATTGGTACACATCGAACGCCAACAGCACCATCCGCACGACGACCCCCTCCACAACCGCCAACGTCACCACGACCAGCAAGGGCAAGACAACCACGAAGAAGGTCACCACGCCGGGCAAGGACGTGCGCACCGTTGGCGCGAGCAACTTCGCCGGGCACGAGATTGACTTCACCGCGAACTGGAAGGTGAACAAACACCTCAGCTTCCTCGTCGGCTACAGCCACTTCTTCGCGGGCACCTACCTCCGCGACACCGGCGCGCACAGCGACGCCGACTTCGGCTACGCGCAGGCGACGATCACCTTCTGACCGGCAGAAAGCAAACCGCAGATCAACGCGCAGCCGTGTCCGCAAGGGCACGGCTGCTGCGTTTCCGGTGCAGATGAAATGCACCAGCAATCCCTGGCTCCCGCCGTGCCGCGCCGCTTCCTCAAGTTCCTTCCCAGCCGGCACAAGATCGAACTCGGCGGCCAGCTCTTCGCCATACTCCGGCAGCCCGGCGGCTCGACCGCAGTGAACGTGGCTTTCCACGGCACAATTATGCGCTTCGATTTCGGCATCCCGCGCGCGGCGGTCTTCAGGAATGGTTCACGATCTTCGTCGAGCACACACTGGCGGCGAAGGCCCGCAGCTCGACGTGGTAAAGCGCGATCGCCTTGTCGTTGGCGAACCATTCCGGGAAACATCGCACGGAGAGCGCTGTCCCGCCGGGGGACGGGGTCACCTTGACATGGAGTCTTACGGAGAGGGTCCGTTGATCGTGGCGGAAACGAGTGTGGAACTCGCGCCCGGCCATTTTTTCCACGGTCTCCGCGAACCGCGGTTCCAAAAAGACCCAGCGTACGACTTTTGCCACCAGCTCCGGCGCGCTGTCGGTGTGGACGACGATGGTCTTCTTCGCACCCCAGAGTTCCTCATCCGTCATCGATCCCCTGGAAATGGATAGAGCGATGGCCGCGCCGCCAAAAACCACGACGCAGAAGACGAGCGTTATGATCTGGGGCAGTTGCATCAGGCGAGACGGCTTGGATCTGTGATTATCACGAGCGTTCAATTCGTTTCCCACGGGGCCGATTAGATTTATTTTCTGTTATCCGCCAGACGCCCATTTTCTCCGTGCGTAGCCGCCTCCTGCGATCTGCGGCCACAGCAGTGGAACGCGCCGCTCCGCGCGCTTTTCGGCGGAGACTGGAAGGCTGGCTTTTCCGTCATGGACGGCGCATGGTGCGCGCCGTCCTTCCCGCCAGCCATCCCGATGCCAACCGCGCTCACCATTCCGACCGAGGCTCCCGTGATGGTCTTGCCCGAGGCGGTCCTGCTGCCGAATGGCATCATGCCCCTGCGCATTTTCGAGCCGCGCTACCGCGCCATGCTCACGTGGGCGTTGGAGCACGACCGCATGTTCTGCATCGCGCAGATGAAGCCGGGGATCTCCGAGGCCGTCACCGAAGATCAGTTTTTCCATACCGCTGGCATCGGCCTCATCTCGGCGTCCGTCACGCAGCCGGATGGCACGTCGCACCTCATGCTCCAGGGCATCGCCCGCGTGCGCTTCGAGGGATTCGTGGAGACGAAGCCATTCCGCATCGCGCGCATCCAGGTGCTCCCGCCAATCGTCAGCGACGCTGAGGAGGCCGTCGCACTCATGGAGGAAATCCGCGATCGCTGCTCGGTGCTGCGTGTGAACGGCGCGCCCCTGCCGGATTCCTTCACCGAAATGCTCGGCAAGATTACCGACCCCGGCGCGTTCGCCGATGCGGTTAGCCACTCGCTCATCAGCGCCGCGCGCGAGCGGCAGCTCCTCGTCGAGGAGCCCGACGCCACAGCCCGCCTGAGCATCCTCACAGTCATGCTTCGCGGACAGTTTTCCGCGGGCTAAAACGCAATCACGCAGCGGAAACCGCCTGCTGCGTAACGCGACGCGTGCAGCGAGCCGTGCCGCCACGCGGACAGGATCTGGTGCGGATGCGTGACGGCCCACGAGCCGCCGCGCAGCGCCTTGCGTCCGTCGGCCTTTGCGGGATCGAAGTCGTCCATCGTCCACTCCCACACGTTGCCGCCCATGTCGTAGATGCCGTTTCGGTTTGGCTTGAAGCTGCAGATCGGCGCGGTGCGGCGGAAGCCGTCGCGATAGCCGGGGATGTTTCCGATCTGCGGCGCGTTGCCATCGTCCCACGCCTCCGAGCCGGCGTAATTTCCCGCGCCGGGGGGCGGCGGCCATCTCGTGCCCCACGGATAAATTCCGATCTGCGGAGTCTCACGGATTTTTTCCACTGGTGGAGGCCACATCTCCGCGCGCTCCAGTCCTTCCGGATACGCAGCGGAAATCTTGGCGGTGATCTCCGCGGGCGAGCCGGGTGCTTCGTCCGTGAGCCCGGCGGCGAGGCTCCATTCGGCATCGGTCGGCAGGCGATAGCTCTGATCGGCGCGCAGGTATCCGGCGCGACGCTCGCGCTCGGTGAGCCAGGCGCAGAAAGCGATCGCGTCGTCCCAGTTCATCCCGCAGACCGGATGCGTCGCGCGCTGCTCAAAGCCGGGACTTTTCCACGAGTCGCCGCGCTGCTTCCAGTCGTCCGGCCCCATGGAATACATCTGCCCGGTCGCATCGTGGGCCGTGTCCTTCACAAACGCCTCGAAATCCTGCACGCGAGTCTCCCACGCGCAGAACAGCACGCGCGACCCGGCGACCGGCACGAATTTCATCCCGAGGCTGTTGATCCACTGCGCGCCTTCCGCGGGCGGCGCCGTCGGCTTGAAAGTGCCGCGCGCGGCCTCCGCGAGAAGTTGCCTCTCCTCCTCGGTCAGCGGCCGCGGCTTCGGCTTCGGCTGCGTATGGTCGTCGGATCGCCCGTGAAAAATCACCCACGCGACAATGGAAACGGCCGCGGCGACACCTGCGCCGGCGAGCGCAGCGCGATGGCGTCGCACGATTTTCCCGAGACGGTAGAAAGGCGACGGTGCGCCCGCCTCCACGTCTTCGCCTGCGAGGTGCCGCTGCAAGTCGAGCGCGAGCGCGCCCGCCGTCGGGTAGCGTCGGCTGCGGTCGCGCTCGAGCGAGCGCATCACGATCCAGTCCAGATCACCGCGCAGGCTTCTCCGCAGCCGGGCACCGTCCATTTTTCTCCGCTGCGCGATCTGCTTCTGCGCGACGATCTCCGTGCGCTCGAGCCGCGTGCTGGGCCGGTCGGGCTCGTGCTCGCGCATCCATTCCTGGATCTGCGGGAGCGCGAGCGTCTTGATCTCGTCGCGCGCGAGCGGCGTGTCGCCGGTGAGCAGCTCGTAAAGGATCGCGCCGAGCGAATACACATCGCTCCGCGTATCCATCTCCTGCGGCAGCACGCCGGCCTGCTCCGGACTCATGTACTGCGGCGTGCCGATCGCGAGGCCCGTGATCGTGAAGAGCGTCTTGTCCGTGAGCTGCGCGCCGAGCGCCTTCGCCACGCCGAAATCAATGACCTTCGGCACGAACTTCCCGCCCATCTCGCCCACGAGGATGTTCGACGGCTTCAGGTCACGGTGCAGGATGCCCTTTTGATGCGCGTGCTCCACCGCCGCGCACACGTCGCAAAAAAGCCGCAGCCGATCCTCGATCGGCAGATTCCGCTCGTCGCAAAACGTGGTGATCGGCACGCCCTTCACGCGCTCCATCGCGAAATACGGACGCCCCGCCGCAGTCATGCCGCCCTCGAAAAGGTGCGCGATGTTCGGATGCGACATCAGCGCGAGCGCCTGCCGCTCCGCCTCGAAGCGCGCGATGATCTCGCGCGAGTCCATCCCCGGCTTGATCACCTTCAGCGCCACCTCGCGGTGCACTGGCTCGGTCTGCTCCGCGCGCCACACCATGCCAAATCCTCCCTCGCCCAGCAGCTCCAGCAGCTTGTAATTCCCGATCCGATCGCCCGGCCTCTCCAAAGTCACCCGCTCGAAATCACCGCCCGCGCCGTCCGTCGCGAACAGCTTGTCCAGAGCGGAGAGCCTGTTCGCACGGGCGGCATTTTCATCCGGGGAATCGGGTGTTCCCGCGGACTCCGGCAGATTTTCCGGCTTGTCAGAATCGTTCATGGGGCGGCGCTCAAGCGCGCACGGGCGGCAATCTCAGGGCGCGACCCGACGCATGACAAGGATCGAAAAGCCGCCGCCGACCGTGGCGCAAGACGGCGGGCTGCTGGATGAGGATGAACTGTTTCGTGTTCAGCGCTGCGCATCGGCTTCCGATGGTCTCTGCTTGGGTGTGAGTCCGGTGAAAGCCGGAGCCGCGACAAGGATGATGGCAAACGGGATGGAGCACATCAGAGGATGGAAAATGGGTTTGGAAATTGGCGGATATGCTTATCCCGTTGACTCAGGTAACGCTGATTTTTGAAGTGCGTCCTGCCCCCGTGATGCCGCTGCGCGGGGCCAAACTCTTAACGTTTGACGTTCAACTTTAAACTTCCAACGAGGACACCGCCGCGACGGGCGCGGGCTCCACCCACTTGCCGTGTTCGCGGATGAGATCCTTCAGCCGGTCCACGGCTTCAGCCTCGGGGATGTTGAACTTCACGGCCTGCTTGCCCACGTAGAGGTTCACCTTTCCCGGTGCGCCGCCGACATAGCCGAAGTCCGCGTCGGCCATTTCGCCGGGGCCATTCACGATGCAGCCCATAATGGCGATTTTCACGCCTTTGAGATGCAGCGTGGAGGCTTTGATTTTTGCCGTGGTGCTCTGCAAATCGAAGAGCGTGCGCCCGCAGCTCGGGCACGCGACGTAGTCGGTCTTGAAGATGCGTGCGCCGGCGGCTTGCAGGATGTTGAACGCGAGGCGCAGCGACTGTCCGGGCGCTTCCTCGCCCTGCACGAGGATGGCGTCGCCGATGCCGTCGCAGAGGAGTGAGCCGATGTTCACGGAGCTTTCCAGGAGCGTGTCGAGGAACGGGCGCGCGGCGTCGGCGGAGGGGAAAAAGGTGTCCTTCAGCAGGATGGGATGCACGGCGTTGAGCTGCGCGGCGAGCAGGCGGAATGCGGCGATGACGGGGATGCCGACGCCGTCGCGCACGGTGACGAGATGCGGCTCGTCGGCTGCGTTCAGCTCGGCGATGGCGCGCTCGTCGCGCGGGTCCACTTCGATGACGCCGGATTTTTCGCACACGAAGTCGGGCTGGAAATCGCCGAGCGATTTCACCTTGTGCGCGATCTGGTTGAACTTTGCTTGCCGGATGGCGACGCGCGGGACTTCCTCGCCGCCAATGTAGGACAGGCTTCCAGCCTGTCCCTCCGCGGCGGAGACTGCGGAAGGCACTTCGATGCGGGACGTGGCACGGCGGCGGTAGCTGAACGGATCGAACGAGACCGGCGGCTCGTTTTCGCTGCCGAGCGCCGGGGAGAGGCTGGAAGCCTGTCTCACATTGACGAGCGCCATTGCGACGGGGATCTCATGCACGCTGTCCTCGGTGAGCGAGACGCGGATGGTGTCGCCGACGCCGTCATTCAGCAGCGAGCCGATGCCGATGGCGGACTTGATGCGGCCGTCCTCGCCGTCGCCGGCCTCGGTCACGCCGAGGTGGATGGGGTAGGCCCAGGAATTGGCATCCGCTGCGTTAGACGTTGGACGTTTTTCTGCGGCTCCGGGTAAACGTCCAACGTCCAACGTCCAACGCTCAACGTCCAATTCCTGCAATCGCGCCACGAGCAGCCGGTACGCCTCGATCATCACCTTCGGGTTCGACGACTTCATCGAGAACACAAAGTTGTGGTAGTCGTGCTCGCGGGCGATGCGGGCGAATTCCAGCGCGCTCTCGACCATGCCGAGCGGCGTGTCGCCGTAGCGGTTCATGATGCGATCCGAAAGCGAGCCGTGGTTGGTCCCGATGCGCAGCGCGCGGCCGTGCTCCTTGCAAAATTTTACCAGCGGCGAGAAACGCTCGCGGATGCGCTCCAGTTCGGCGGCGTACTGGTCGTCGGTGTATTCCTTCACCGCGAATTTTTTCGAGTCGGCGTAGTTGCCGGGATTGATGCGCACTTTCTCCACCCACTTCGCCGCCTCCATCGCGGCCTCGGGCTTGAAGTGGATGTCCGCGACAATCGGCACGTCGCATCCACGCGCACGCAGTCCGGCGACGATGTGCTGCAAGTTCGCGGCGTCTTTCACCGTCGGCGCGGTGATGCGCACGATCTCGCAGCCGACCGCGACGAGATCGAGCGTCTGCTGGATGGACGCCTCGGTGTCCATCGTGTCGCAGGTGATCATGGACTGCACGCGGACGGGGTTTTCGCCGCCGATGGCGACGTTACCGGCCTGGACGACGCGCGTGGCGCGGCGCTGAAAACGATAGAGCGAAGGACAGTGCTGCATGGAAAAAATGGACGTTGGCGTGCGGGCCGCAGCTACATCGGTTTCTCGACTGCGGTGCGCGGCTTGAACCGCATCGTCGCCTTCTCCTTCTTGCCGCCGAAGACGTCCTGCACATCGAAGAGCGTGATGAATAGCATCAGTCCGATCACGAGCAGCGTGCCGGCGATTTGCACGTATTCGACCATCTTTGCGGTGCGCGCGCCGGGCGGCCTGCCGCGGATGAGCTCGACGAGCGCGAGCGTGATGTGGCTGCCGTCGAGCGGCGGGATGGGGAGCATGTTCATGAGCGCGAGGTTCACATTGATCACGACGCTGAACCACAGCACAAGCCGCCAACTGTCCGGGCTCTCGAAGAGCATGTAGTAGATGCGCATCATCATCACCGGCCCGCCGAGCTGCTGGATGCCGATGCTGCTCTTCGAGGTGGGCAGGAGCTTTTTCACCGTCTCGACGATCTGGCCCGCCGCCTGGCTGAGCTGCTCGCCGGGATGCGGGTAGATGGGCCATGTGCGCCCGCGGAGGTCAAAGGCGAGTCCGTCGCCGGGCTCGATGGAAATGCCGATGCTCGGCCGCAGCTTCGGCGAAGCGTCGCTCGCGAGCGGCAATTCCGGCGTGACTTTCACTTCCACCTTCTCCGCGCCGCGCTCGACGGCGAGCGTCACGACCTTGCCCTCATGCGCCCAGATGTGCTCGATGAATGCGGAGCCGTACACGATTGGCTTTTCATCCGCGGAAACGATGCGATCCCCCTTTTTCAACCCCGCGGCCTCGGCCGGGCCGCCGGGGAAAACCCCACCGACGATGAAGCCGCGCGGCTCGAAATTGAGGACCGTGGTCGGGAATGTGCCGTCCGCGTTTTTCGCTCCACGCTCGACCGTCACCACGATCGGTTTCCCGGGATTTGCCTTCACCCATTCGCCGATGCTGTTTGCGCCGAAGATCGGATCGTCGCCCACGCGGACGAGCACGTCGCTCGGCTTGAAGCCGGCCTTGTCCGCCGCGCTGCCTACCACGACCGTTGCGACCATCGGGCGGTTCATCGCCTCGATGCCGATCATCTTCAGGCCCTTGCGCTGATACCACTTTGTCGGCTCGACGATGGGCGTGACTACGCCGCGTTCCACCTGGCCGCCGCGTTTCACGTAGAGGGTGATTTCTTTCTCCTCACTGCCGACGATGCTCCAAGTGACCGTGTCCTGCGCCTGCCCGCCCCAGCGCTTGATGTCGTGTCCGTCAATGCGCTGGATTTCGTCGCCCGGCTTGAGGCCGGCCTTCGCAGCGGGCGAATCCGGCTGCACAAAACCGATCGTCGTCGTGCGCTCGCCTTCCGAGACGGGCCTGCCGACCTGCCACACGATGATCGCGAAGAGCGCGGCGAGCAGAAAGCTGAACAGCGGCCCGGCGAATGCGACGATGATTTTGTCGAGCGGCTTGAGCTTCGGCAGATCCTTCGCGGCAAATTCGCCCTGGCCCTCAATGGCGGAATCCATGAGCTGCGGCAATTTTACGAAGCCGCCCGCCGGGATGCAGCCGAGGCTGTACATCACGCCGCCGATGCGCTTTTGCCAGATCGGTTTTCCAAACCAGATGCCGAAGCCCTCGATGTGCAGCCCGCGCCATTTCGCCGCGAGGAAGTGGCCCAGCTCGTGGACGATGATGAGCAAATTAAAGATGAGGATGACCTCGAGAAGAATGCCGATGACTTTGAGGACGGCGAAAAATGAATGCATGTGAGAGGGGCGGACAGTATTCGGCGCGCGACGTTCAGCAACACGAACCTCGCGCTAGCGAAGTTCGTCGAGCGAATGCAGGACGCGCAGGCCGGGGATGGCGTCGAAGTGGCGGTCGTACGTGAGCACGACAGCGCCGATGCGCAGCGCGCACGTGGCGATGATGATGTCCTGTGCCGGCATGTTGTTGCCTTTGCGCGTGACGTGCCAGCCGAGTTCGCAGGCTTCTTCCCAGAGGCTGTTGTCCGTGGTTACGTTTTGCATCACGTCGAAAAACGCATCCATCCCTTGTCGCGCGCGTGGCGTGGCGAGTCCGCGGATCACTTCGAGGCGCACCATTCCGCAAGTGGCGAGATCGGTGAGATCGAGCCGGCCCATCAGTTCCTCGCCTGGATCGCGCCGCGTTTTCAGCAACGTGATGAAGACGCAGCTATCGACCAGGACGGGGCTTTCCATAGCGAACAGGCGGCGGCTCGGCGACCCTTAGTGCGAGCGGATCGTAGTCCGGCAGGACGGCGTTCGCAAGTTCGTCCGGCGTGAGACCGAGGCCGGTCTTGCCAAACTCGCGGAGCTTCCTCTTGCGGACCAGTTCACGCAGGGCAAAGTCCACCGCGTCGGTCTTGGTGACGCAGCCAAATGTGTCCATCACCTCGTCGAGGAGCTTTTCATCAATGTGCATGGTCATCTTCATGCCATACTGGGTATGGCAAGCTCTGTGCCGCGTCAAATTCTATTTCGAAAATCCCGCGATTTTCTCCGCTGCGATCACGCGTGCCCACGAGTCGGCATCGAGGATTTCTGCGAGTGTGGCGTGCGGGATGTTCGTGTGGGCGCGCATCACGCTTTCGACCGTGCGCCAGATCGCGGGGAATGTGCAGCGGTCTTCGAGGAAGGTGGCGACGGCGACTTCGTTCGCGGCGTTCATCACGGAAGGGAGCGTGCCGCCATCCGTGCCAGCCCAGCGCGCGAGATCGAGCGCGGGGAAATCTTTCGTTCGCGGGGCTTCGAATTCGAGCTTTGCGAGCTTGGTAAAATCGAGCGGCGGCAGGCGATTTGGAACGCGCTCAGGCCATGTCACGGCGAACTGGATCGGGAAGCACATGTCCGTCGCGCTGAGCTGCGCGAGCACGGAGTTGTCCACAAATTCCACCATCGAGTGGATGATACTCTGCGGGTGAACGATCACGTCCACGCGCGCCATTTCCACGTCGAAAAGCCAGCGCGCCTCGATCATTTCGAGGCCCTTGTTGAAGAGCGTCGCGGAATCGATCGTGATCTTCGCGCCCATGACCCAAGTCGGGTGTTTCAGCGCCTGCGCGCGCGTCACTTTTTCCAAATCCGCCGCCGGCCACGTGCGGAACGGCCCGCCGCTCGCCGTCAAAATAATGCGTCGCACCTGCTCGGGACTGCGGCCTTCGATGCACTGGAAAATCGCGTTGTGCTCGCTGTCCACGGGCAGCACTTGCACGCCTTTTTTTCGCGCGGCGGTCATCACGGCTTCGCCGGCCATCACGAGGATTTCCTTGCTTGCGACCGCGATGTCCTTGCCCGCCTCGATTGCCGCGAGCGCGGGTCGCAGGCCCGCAGTGCCGACGATGGAGATGAGCACCATGTCCGCCTCGGGCATCGTCGCGAGTTCGCACAGGCCGTCTTCGCCGACGTGGAGCGGGATTTCTGATTTCTGATTTCTGATTTCTGATGTGGCGGCACCCTCGTCGCCGATCGCGATCGCGCGCGGCGAAAATTCCCGCGCCTGCTCCATCAGCCGGGCGACGTTTTTCCCCGCGGCGAGGCCGACGATTTCCATGCGCTCGGGGATGTCGCGCGCGACCTTCAGCGCGCTCTCGCCGATGCTCCCCGTGGAGCCGAGGATGACGACGCGGCGCTTCTTCATCGGGGCATGATGAAGCGGAGGTAGAAATACATCATCGGCGCGGTGAAGAGGATGCTGTCGATGAGGTCGAGCGCGCCGCCGATGCCGGGGAGGAATTTGCCGCTGTCCTTCGCGCCGCAGCTTCGTTTCAGCAACGACTCCGCGAGGTCGCCGACGATGGCCGCGAAGCCGAGGATCAGCCCGAGGATCACCGCGTGCGTCTGAGTCAGGAAGCTCAGGTGCTTTGGCATCAGCGCGACCAACCCGCAGCCGCCGCCGACGCTGAACGCGAGCGCGCCAAAAAATCCTTCCCACGTTTTCTTCGGCGAGATGTGCGGCACGAGCGGATGCTTCCCGATGAGCGTGCCGGTGAGATACGCGCCCATGTCGCTGAATTTCGTCACCAGCACGAGGAACAGCACATACCAGTGCCCGGTCACATTCCCGTCAATCCGAGGAGTGAGATACACGATTTTCGCCACGAAGCTGAACGGCCACGGCACGTAGAACAGCCCGAAGAGCGTCAGCGCCATCGTCTCCAGCGGCACCAGTTCCACCACGCGCACGAACATCTGCCGTGCGAATACGACGAGCATGAAAAGAAGCAGCGCGCCGATTTCAAAATTGTAGAGCGCATCCGGCTTCAGTCCGCGCCAGCCGAGCAGGTAGAAGCTCCCGCCGAGCATCAGCGCGCCGCAGAACAGGCCGAACATTTTGAAGTTCGGCAGCTTCTTCGCGTCGAGCATCAGGTAATATTCAAGCAGCCCCACGAGCCCGAGCCCGGAGATCAGCAGCACGAAGCCCTTCTCATTCCCGCTCAGGATCGTCCACAGCGCGAGGCTCCACAGCACGACGGTGCTCGCGAAGCGGCGGAGAAAAGTGAGCTTGCGGTCGGTCATCGGCATGGGCGGCGCGGAACGTGACGGGCAGCCGCAAGCGTGTCGAGCGCCGACCACCAAACAACATCCACCGCCGGACTGCGCTCGCCGTGTCGAATGTTCAATGTTGGATATTGAATGTCGAATGTGCCCGGGCTTGCTACGGGTGCGGCGGAGCCGATAGCGTCGTCGGTTCCGCAATGAGACTCCACACCCTCGCCCTCGCCCTCGCCGTGCTCTGCACCGGCGCGCACGCGGCTCCGAAGACGCCGCTCGGGGATTTCGATTCGTCAGGGAAGTTCGGCGACATGCCGATTGACATCGCCGCGGAGAAACTCAGCGCCTCGGGCTCGATCTCCATCGCCTCGGGCAATGTCCAGCTCTCGTACGGCGCGACGACGATCTTCGCCGACGAGGCGCAATACGACCCGGCCACGCGCGACGTGATCGCCACGGGAAATGTGCGCATCTACCGCGACGGCCAGCTCGTGACCGCCGAGCGCGCCGTGTACAATCTTGAGACAAAGGACATCATGAGCGCCTCGGTGAATGGCGACCATTTCCCCTACCTCTTCTCGGGAAATTCGTTCCAGAACCACTCGGGCGGCAACGGCTACCTCGTCAAGGGCGGCGTCTTCACCACGAGCGATTCCCTTCAGCCCGACTGGTCCATGCGCGCACGCCGTATCCGGATGTACCCAAATGACAGCGTCATCCTCTACGACGTGGATCTCTACATCGGCGAGACGCCCGTCATGCGTCTGCCGTACCTCTACCAGTCGCTGAACCGCGAGAACGCCTTCAGCATCACGCCCGGCTACCGCTCGGTGTGGGGTGCCTATCTTCTGACAAATTACACCTTCCCGCTCACCGAAAAACTCGGCGCAACCCTGCGGATGGATTATCTCACCAGCCGCGGTTTCGCCATCGGCATCGGCACCAAGTGGGCACCGAAAGAAGACGGCGGAAAAAACTGGGGCCGCTTCAGCGCTTACGGGCTGCACGACTCCGGCGCGGACATCAACAAGACCGCGCTCGCCCGTGAAGCCATCCCATCCGGCCGCTACCGGGTCTCGCTCCAGACGCGGCAATATCTCACCGACGACATCTACGCCTCGGTGAACATCAACAAGCTCAGCGACTCGCGATTTTTGCAGGACTTCTACGAGTCGGAATTCATCCGCAATCCGCATCCCGACAATGCGGTGAGCATCACGAAATTCGCCGACGACTACACGATGACGCTGCTCGCACGGGGGCAGGTGAACAAATTTTTCGACACTACGGAACGCCTGCCCGAGTTAGCGATCGACATGACCCGCCAGCCGATCCTCGGCAGCAGGTTTTTTTACGAGGGGCAGACATCCGTCGGCAGCTACCATCGGAATTTTGCAAAAGGCACCGCCCTGCCCGACTACGGATTCACCCGCGTGGATTCGTTCCACCAGTTCCTCTTTCCGCAGACCTATGGCGGCTGGCTGAGCGTCGTCCCCCGCATCGGCGTCCGCGGCACCTGGTATTCGGAGACGGGCAGCACCGTCCAGACCGCGCCGCTCACTCCGCTCGAGCTCAGCGCCGCCACGATCAAGAACGCCGACGGCACGATCAACCGCCTTATGAAGACCGGCTCCGTTTTCCGTCCCGTCTTCAATGCGGGCGTCGAGACCTCGTTCAAGGCATCGCGAACCTACGAGAGCGTGCAGAGCCGCAAGTGGGGGCTCGACGGCATGCGCCACATCATCCAGCCGTATGCGAATCTCAGCTACGTCACCACCGACTCGGATGGCAAGCAGCTCTTCCAGATCGACCGCCTCCAGCGCACCTCGCAGTTGCCGGGGATTGATTTCCCGACGTTCAACAGCATTGACGCGATCACCAGTTGGAACATCGCGCGCGTCGGCGTGCGCAACCGCCTCCAGACGCGCCGCGACGATTCCACGTTCAACTGGCTGGAGATGGACAGCTTCATGGACATCCGCCTCCAGAGCCCGAACTTTGGCTCCCTCGATCCCGATCCGGGCCGCTATTCGAATTTCGTCAACCGCATCCGCTGGAACCCCGTTCCGTGGGCCGCCGTCACGGTGGAATCGCAGCTCCCGCTCCTCGACAAAGGCTTCACCGAGGTAAATTCCGACATCTACTTCATGCCGAACGACCGCATGAATTTCAGCATCGGCCACCGCTACCTGAATGGCAACGTGCTCTTCAAGGACAGCTCGCTCGTGAACATCGGCGCCTACTTCCGCGTCAATGACGACTGGAGCCTCTCCGCGCGCGGCGTGTACGAATTCCGTGATCACATCTTCGAATACCAGAGCTACGAAATCCACCGCAACCTCACGAGCTGGGTCGCCAGCATCGGCTTCACCGCCCGCAACAACGGCACCGCCACCAAGTCTCAGAACGACTACGGCGTCACCCTCTCCTTCACGCTCAAGGATCTCCCGAACATCCGCCTCCCGCTGAATGTGAATCCCGGCCTGAGCGACAACACGGCGAGCAGCACGAGCCGGTAGCCGCCTAGCGCGGTGGAGAGTGTCGTGTGGAGAGTGTCGTGGGTGATTTTCAAATTGAAGATCCTCCCTGTGTCTCACTGTTCCCCTCGTGATCCTCGGTCACCGCTCGCCACGCCCCCCGCCTTGCCTTTCGCGTACTCGCGCGTAGCCTCCGCGCCCCATGCTCGACATCGCGCTCATCCGCAAAACGCCCGACGAAATCAAAGCCCGCCTCGCCGCGCGCGGCGGCGACTTGGCCGCGCAGATTGATGCCGTCCTCCGTTGCGACATCCAGCGCCGCCAGGCCGAGACGAAGCTCCAGCAGCTCCAGGCCGACCGCAACCGCATCAGCAAGGAGATCGGCGCAAAGAAAAAAGCCGGCGAAGACACGAGTGCGATCGAGGCGGAGGTGCGCGGCTTCGGCGAAGACATGAAGCTCCTCCACGAGGAGAGCGCCGCACTCGACACCGAGCAGCGCGATCTCCTGCTCGGCATCCCGAACACCCCGCACGAGCAGTGCCCGCACGGCACCGATGCCGCCGCGAACCCCGAACTCCGCGCGTGGGGCACAAAGCCCGCATTCGCCTTCCAGCCGAAATCGCACGTCGAACTCGGCGAAAATCTCGGCCTTTTCGACTTCAACCGCGCGACGAAAATCGCCGGCTCGGCATTCACCTGCTACACCGGCCCCGGCGCACGGCTCGAACGCGCGCTCATCAATTTTCTCCTCGACACACACACGCGCACCGGAGGCTACACCGAGATCGCGCCGCCGCTCCTCGTGAACGCCGACGCGCTCATCGGCACCACGCAGCTCCCAAAATTCGCCGACCAGCTCTACCACTGCCCCGAGGACAACCTCTACCTCGTCCCCACCGCCGAGGTCCCCGTCACAAATCTCCACCGCGAAGAAATCCTGAAGCTCGATCAGCTCCCGCTGAAATACGCCGCCTACACGCCCTGCTTCCGCCGCGAAGCCGGAGCCGCCGGCCTAGGCACGCGCGGGCTCATCCGCATGCACCAGTTCGACAAAGTCGAACTCGTGAAAATCTGCCACCCCTCACAGAGCATGGCCGAATTGGAACTGCTCACCGCCGACGCCGAACGCATCCTGCAAACCCTCGGCCTGCACTACCGCATCATCGAACTCTGCACCGGCGACCTCGGCTTCGGCTCTACAAAAACCTACGACATCGAAGTCTGGGCCCCCGGCCAGGGCAGCTACCTCGAAGTGTCGAGTTGCTCCAATTTCGGCGACTACCAAGCCCGCCGCATGGCGCTGCGCTTCAAGGACGAGAACGGCAAAAACCAATTCTGCCACACGCTTAACGGCTCCGGCACCGCGCTCGCCCGCCTCTACGTCGCGCTCCTCGAAAACCACCAGCAGCCCGACGGCACCATCGTCATCCCCGAGCCGCTGCGCCCATATTTCGGCGCGAAGAAAATCGGGTGAGGCGTCGTCGCCGGAACTGCGCGTTATAGCATTTCAATAAAATGGATACAGCGTGTCCACGGTCTCCGTGGCGTCGCCGATGATGATGAGGACTTTGGGTTTCGGTGCGTTCATGCGCGGAGTGTTGTGATTTGAAATGTGTGACCAAGGACGAGTGCGGCGTCACGCGAGGATCTGCCGGATCACCTTGCCATGCACATCCGTGAGCCGGCGCTGGATGCCGTTGTTGTAAAAGCTCAGCTTCTCGTGATCGAGTCCGAGCAAGTGCAGCGCAGTCGCATGGAGATCGTAGCAATAGGCGGGATCCACGGCGGCCTTGAAACCGAGTTCATCGGTCTCGCCAAATGCGGTGCCGCCTTTGATTCCGCCGCCCGCGAGCCATGCGGTGAATGCGCCGGGATTATGGTCGCGCCCCTTGCCCTGCGCTGCGGGCTGGCGGCCAAATTCCGTCGTGCAAATGACGAGCGTGCTTTCGAGCAGGCCGCGTGATTTCAAATCGGTGAGCAGCGCGGCCGCGCCCGTGTCGAGGACCGGCCCCCAGTATCCGTGGTCGCGCACGATGTCCTCGTGGCTGTCCCAGTTTGGCCGGATCTTTTTGGCTACGGTGTTTTCTGCGCCGCAGAAAATCTGCACGAAGCGCACACCGCGCTCCACCAGCCGGCGGGCGAGCATGCACTGGCGTCCAAACGGGCCGATGTCCTCATGCCCGATCGCGTAGAGCTTACGCGTCGCGTCGCTCTCGCCGCGCAGGTCGGCGGCTTCGGGAGCGCTGAGCTGCAGGCGCGCGGCGAGTTCGTAAGCGGCGATGCGCGCATCGAGTTCGCTGTTGCCCGAACGCGCGGCGGCGTGCTCGCGGTTTAGCGTCTGGAGAAAATCACGGCTGACCTGCTCGGCCTCGCCGCGAAGATTGCTGAACTCCTTCGGCGGAAAAAGATCGGCGATGGGCGGCTTGCCCGCATCGGTCTGCAGCGTGGTGCCCTGATGGATGGCGGGGAGGAATCCTGCGCCCCAATTGATCACACCGCCCGGCGGCAGCCCGCGCGGATCGGGCAGGACGACGAATGCCGGAAGCTCGTCACTTTCACTCCCGAGCCCGTACGTGACCCACGCGCCCATGCTCGGGAAGCCGGGCAGGATGAAGCCGCTGTTCGCCATGAACATCGCCGGGCCGTGCAGTGCGCTCTTGCTCTGCATCGAGCGGATGAACGCGATGTCGTCCACGCGCTCCGCGAGCTTCGGGAAAAGATCGCTCATCCAGCGCCCGCACTGTCCGTGCTGGCGGAACGGCCAGAAGCTGCCCTGGCAGTTGCCCGGCTTCGATGCGAAGAACGTGAGCTTGCCGTCGGGATCGAATGGCTTGCCTTGGCGCTTCGCGAGTTCCGGCTTGTAGTCCCACGAGTCCACATGGCTGAGCCCGCCGGGGCAGAAAATCTGGATCACGGCCTTCGCCTTCGCCATGTGGTGCATGCGCTTCGGTGCGAGCGGATTCGTCGCCGCCTGCGCATCATGCATCATCGCCGCGAGCGCGACACCGCCGAGCCCGCCACCGAGCTGCGAGAGGAAATCGCGGCGCGTGACGAAGCGCTTTCGTTGTCCGCAGGGGAAGGCGTCGTTCATGGTTCAGTCGAGATACAGGAACTCGTTTGCATTCATCAGCGCACGGCACAGCGCGAAGAGTCCCTGCGCGGCGACGAGCGTGGCGGCGGCACGGGCTTCGGCGGCAGTCGGCTCACGCTGGAAAGCGAGGGAAAATGCACGCGTGATCGCAACCTCGCGCGAGGCGGTTTCATTTTCCGCGCGAGTCGCAAAGTGCCGCGCCTGCTGGAGCATGAACTCGTTGTTGCTCAACGCGAGCGCCTGCAGCGCGGTGGTCGTCTGCACGCGCGCGGGCGTGAGGTTCGCCGGGTTCGGACAGTCGAGCGTGGACATGAACTGATGCGGCGTGGTGCGCACGATGAAGCGGTAGATGCTGCGGCGCCAAAGCTCCGGCTTGTCCGGCGTGATGTATTCGTAAATCGGCGCATAAGCTTCGGTGTAATTGAAATCGCGGAAGCCGGGGCCACCACGTTCGATGTTTAATTTTCCGCTCACTGCGAGCACCGCATCGCGCAGCGATTCCGCATCGAGCCGCCGCGGATTCTGCCGCCACAGCAGGCGGTTTGCCGAATCCACCGTAGCCGCCGACGGGAGGAGGCGGGCACTCTCGATTGCGGATTGCGAATTGCGAATTGCGGAAAGGTTCCCGCTGGCTGCCTCTGCTTTTCCGCGTTCGGGATCCGCCCGCCTCGTTCCGTCGGCGGCTACGGATGATTGCCGGTACGCCGCGCTCGTGCAGATGAGCCGGTGCATGTGCTTGAGCGACGAGCCGCCTTTCAAAAACTCGCCGCCGAGCCAGTCGAGCAACTCGGAGTGCGATGGCCTGTCTCCGCCGAGGCCGAAGTCGCTCGGCGTCGTCACGATGCCCTGGCCGAAATGGTGATGCCACAGCCGGTTCACAAGCACGCGGCGCGTGAGCGGATTCGCGGGATCCGTGATCCATTTTGCAAGCGCAGCACGGCGTTCGCCCTCGGGCGTAGCGTTGGTTCCAAAATCAACCGCCGCGTGCTTCGTCCACGCGAATGCGCCGGGCGTGACTTCCTGCTGCGGATCCTCGGGGTTGCCGCGGCCCTGCACTTTCACGGCTGGCGGCAGCGGCTCGCTGATGGTCGCATACACTTTTGTTGGGACGGGCAGGGCTTTGTTCACGCCTCCGAGTGCGGCGGCTTGTGCGCGAAGGTCGTTGAGCTTTTCCCGCGAGGCAGCGGCGGGCTTCGACTCGTTCATCGCAGGCGCGAGTCGCGCATCGCCGAGGAAAAGCAGATCGCTGCTGATGCCATCGCCTCCATCGGTCGCCACCAAGGTGAGCGTCTTCGCGTCGGCGGGAATCTCGATGTCGAGGTGCGCACTCTCAGTCTTCTTCATCATCAGCCGCTGGAAGCGCTCCGTGGTGTCCACGAACACCGTGAAGTCTGCGAGCGTGTTCGCCGCATTCGCTGCCGCGCCAAAGCCGAGTTCAGCGGTGAAGCGCATCGCCTTCAGTCCGTTCGCCGCGCGGATTTTTGCGAGGTCGAATGTGATGCCGCTGTTCGCGTGCAGTCCGAGAATCGAATGATCCTTCGCGGCAAAATCCACGCCGTTGATCGCCGTGCCGGGCTGTGCATTCAGAGGCCCGTTGCGAATCGCGTCCCACGTGTGACCGCTTGTCTCCGGCAGTTTTACTTCCTGCTTGAGGGCGACCGGCACCGGATTGCGGCCATCCGGCACGAAGACCCACTGCACGAAGCCGAGCGGGTTCGGTTCTAATTTTTGCAGACGGTTCGCTGTGATGTCGCGATGGAAACCGAGCACCGCAGTCACCGGCGTGCCGTCGCGCAGACTGATCCCCCGTCTTTTCACACCCGTGCCGTGGCCATCGCCGCCGCCCACCATGTCCGCGAGATCGAGTCCTTCGCCGGAGAGCTTCGCGATCTCGGAACGCACCTTCGTACGTTCCTTTGTCAGCCGCGCATTTTCATCCGCGATGCGCTTGGTCTCCAGCGCATTCACCTCGCGTTCGCCGCGCTTCACGCCCGCGAAGACGGCCCACAGGCGGTAATATTCCTGCTGCGTGATCGGGTCGAGCTTGTGGTCGTGGCAGCGCGCGCAATTGATCGTGATTCCCATCGTGGACGTGATGACCTGCGTGACCATGTCGTCGAGATCGCCCGCGCGTGCGGCGCGCTTCAGCACGTCGCTTTTCGTCTCCACCTGTCCAACAAAATCCCACGGCCCTGCGGCGAGAAATCCCGTCGCAATGACTGACTGCGGATCGCCCGGCGCGAGCACGTCGCCCGCGATTTGCTCGCGGAGAAAACGGTCGTACGGCTTGTCCGCATTCAGCGACTCGATGACGTAATCGCGATACCGCCACGCATCCGGGCGGAGCATGTCGCGTTCGAAACCGTGCGTGTCCGCGTAGTGCGCAATGTCGAGCCAGTGCCGCGCCCAGCGTTCGCCGTAGTGCGGCGAGGCGAGCAGTTCATCCACGAGCTTTTCGTAAGCGCGCGGATCGCGATCCTTCACAAACTGCTCCACGCGTTCCGGTGCCGGCGGCAGCCCGTGCAGATCGAAGCTCAACCGCCGGATGAGCGTGCGGCGATCCGCCTCGGGCGACATCGCGAGCCCCTTCTCCACGAGCTTCGCGCGGATGAAACCATCAATCGTAGCGTCCGTCGGAAAATCCGTCCGCACCGGCTGCACGGCCCAATGCTGCAGCCGCTTGTCCACCGCCGCCGCGCGATCCGCATCATTCTCCGGCCACGCGGCGCCAGCCTCGATCCACGACTTCACCGCAGCGATCTGCACCGCGGTGAGCGCATCGCCTTTCGGCGGCATCCGCTCGTCGTCGTCCGTGCTCGCGATGCGTTTGACGAGCGCGCTCTTCGCGATATCGCCCGGCACGATCACTGGGCCGTCGTGCCCGCCCTTGAACGCAAACACCTTTGCATCGAGCCGCAGTTCGCCCTTCTGCTTTTTCGTGCCGTGGCATTCCACGCAGCGCTCGCGCAGCAGCGGGCGGATGTCCTTTTCAAAGTCAGCGGCGTGCGCTGTGCCGGTCGCCGCAAAAAACAGTGGAAGAAACCGTTTCATGGAAAGCCGGATCATGTTTGCGGAATGATGAAGTCAGCGGATCACCGCGCGCCGCTCACTTCACGCCCATGAGGTGCTTCAGGATGTAAAGCTCGAGCGCCTCGTAGTCGCGCGCGTCGCGGAACTGCTGCACGAGCTTCGCATTCAGCGTGCGCGACTTTTCCACGAGGTGCAGGAAAAGCTCGCGGCTGTTTTTCAGATGATCCGTCACGGGGCAGCCGCGCTGGGTGCGCATCGCTTTCACGTCGAGCCCGATGAATTCGCCGCGCTTCCCGTAGCCGGATTCTTCGAGCACGCGGACCTGATTGAACCCGACGCGCAGATTGGCCCCGCCAAAATTTTTGTCCTGATCGTATTTCAGCCCGTTCTGGTCGTTGAGGTGGACGCTCGCGAGCTTGTCGTGCGCCAGTGCGAAGGCCATCTCGTCGCTCGGGTCGAGGCCCGCGAGCAGCGCATGTGCGCTCTCGATGAGGCCCTTCACGCGCTTGTGATCCTTGGATGCGTAGGAAAGCGTGAGCGCGTGGCCGATGGTCGGCACGTAGGCTTGGTCGGTCGGCTCGTTCGGCTTCGGCTCGATCCAGATTTCGATTTTCGAATCGTAGTCGAGGATCGCATTCACCGTTTCGAGCAGCCGCTGATACGCGAGCCGCGCGTCCTTCGCCTCACGGATGTAGCTGCCTTCGCGGGCGAGCCAGAGCACGATGGCATTGCTGTCGATCGCCCGCGCGATATCTACGGACTTCTTCGTGCGGTCCCACGCGTAGGCGCGATCCTTCGCGCTGTTCGCGGTGTAGCAGCCGTCGGTCGTCTGCTCGGCGAACCACAGCCGCGGCGCGACGAACTCCGGCGTGAGGCCGTGATTGCCGAGCATCTTCTTCACGGCGGCGCATTTTTTCATGACCTGCGCGGGTGAAAGTCCATCCAGGCCCGGCACCACGTCGTCGTCGTGAAACTGCACGCCCTCGAAACCGAGCGGACGGTAGAGCGCGAATTTTTTCTCGTGCGGAAACGCCTTGCGCGTCTCGCCGCCGAAAGGGTCCGCGCCTTCGCTGATGTTCCAGGGGCCGAATGAAAAACGATACTGTGTGGGTTTGGTCTTGCTCATGTGTGGAGGTGTTTTGGAAAGCAGGCGCGGAGGGGTTTCTTAGCCGCACGGTGAGAGACATCCGACGGCACGCGATATTCAAGCGTGAAATCCCCGCCGCGGCTTGAGCCAAACCGCCGCGGTGTATTGTCTCGACGGGCATGGGTACCTCTCACGGGCATTTTCCCCGCCTCAAGATTCAGCGAGCCAAGCCGCATCTCCGCTGCGCGCTGATGATGTCGCTGCTCCTCATCGCCGCACACGCGGAACCGCACACAGATACATCCACCCTCACAGGAAAAGTGATGTGCGGCTACGGCATGGATGGCGCATTCGTACAGCGCTTCGTCGCCGGAGTCCGCGATCCGAAATCGCTCCGGCAAAACAACACCGTGCTCGCCCACTGTCGCGACCTGGTGGAGTTTTTCAAAAAGGACGGCTGCACCGTGATGCTCGGTGTGCCGACGCACTGGCGCGAATTGACGAACGACGCCCTCGTCGATTCCGCGCTGCCCGCATTCCCCTCCCATGCTGCGGAGGCGTCGGATAGCTTTGATGTCGTCATCTATGGCGGCGTGCCGTGCGGGATTGCTGCGGCTATTGCTGCGGCACGTGAGGGGGCAAGCGTGTTGCTCATCGAGCCGACGAAGCACCTCGGCGGCTTGAACACGAGCGGGCTGAATACCGCCGAGACCGAGCACATGCTGAAGTGGGCCTTCGGCGGTGTGGCTCGCGAGGTGTATGAGCGCATCGCGCGGCATTACGGGAAGTGGGAGCCAGCGTATTATTTCGAGTCGCACATTGCGGAAAAGGTGCGCCTCATCTCCCGCACCACATTCCAGAGTCAGCCGAGCGCCGCGGAACTGAAGCTCGCCGAGCAATTCCTCGCCTCCGAAGCAACGCCGGCGAAGACCGCCGAGACCGCTCCGATCGCCATCGGCCGAGCCGCGGAACTCGAAGCCAAGCTGCGCAAGAAGGCCGCCACCAGCGGAGACAAGTTCACGCCGCTGAACGCGCTCGAGCGCTACACGCAGATCGTCCTCCTCACAAACGAGCTGATCTTCCTGAACTGATCGCGCCATAGCGCGGGCAATCCCGCCCGCAAAAATCCCCGCTTCCGTCCGTCGCGGAAAATTCGGATAACCCGCGCAACATGCGCGTCTTCATCCCGTGGTCATCGCACCTGCTGCCCGCCGTGGCTGCACGTCTGATCGCGGATCACGCCGCGGATTCACCGCATCCGCGCGAGTCGGATCTCTCCGGTTGGCTGCTCGTCGTCCGCGGTCGCAGCGCACAGCGGCGCCTTCTCGCCGCGCTCGCGGCAGAATCGCAACGGGCAGGGCTCGCGCTGATCCCCCCGCGCATCATCACGCAGAGCACGCTCGACGACGCACTCTTCGGCACCGACGCCTCGGTCGCCTCCGAACTCACGCAGCGCCTCGCGTGGACGCTCGCCGTGCAGCGCGCGGAGCCGGAGTTAATCGAAAAAATCTGGGCCATGCCCGGCGGACGCGGCGGCATCGCGAATCTCGCCGCCGTGCTGGATCGCACCTGGCGCGTGCTCGGCACTGCGGGCGTGGATTTCAGCGGCGCATTTTCCGAACTCGCCAAGATCGCGCCGGACTCCGCAGACATCGAGCAGGAGCGCTGGGAATCGCTTCAGCACCTCCTCGACGAATATCGCGCCGTGCTCGGCACATGGGGCTTCACCGATCCCGCGGCCCGACGCGCACGCCTCGCAGCCACCGGCAGGCCGCCCGCAGATCTCCGCGTCGCGCTCATCGGCATCGTCGAACTCACGCCGGAATTTGTCCTCCTGCTCAAGACCCTGCCCGAACCGCCGCTCGTCTTCATCCACGCGCCGGAATCCGAATCCGCCGGTTCCGATGACTGGGGCCGCCTGAACGCGGCATTCTGGGCGAAGCGCCCGTGCCAGTTTTCCAACGGCGAAATCCACGTCGTTCGCGGCGTGCGCCAGCAGGCCGCACGATGTGCCGAACTGATCCGCGATTGGAAAAGTGCGGGCCTCGCCGGATCGGGAATCACCATCGCCGTGCCCGAACCCCCCGCAGTGCCCGCGCTGCTGCACGGCCTCGCCGATGCAGGCATCGAGGCCCGCGCCGCCGAGGGA
>Ga0194061_1000408_pt1 | contig 26349 bp, 25 predicted proteins | sample SepL2221m_MetaG_FD_163423 | JGI IMG/M metagenome (GOLD analysis project Ga0194061, IMG submission 163423) | Anoxic zone freshwater microbial communities from boreal shield lake in IISD Experimental Lakes Area, Ontario, Canada - Sep2016-L224-21m | ecosystem: Environmental > Aquatic > Freshwater >... | reverse complement strand
TCACAAAAACATCCAGTAGCCGTGCGCCCTGCTGCATGGCCAGGAGCCACCCGAAGACCTTGGCCATTGCAATGATGAACAAGATGCCGCCTGCCGCCACTTGCGATCGCATGATGAGTGCCGGCAGCTCGCTCCAGGGTAACTCACGGTTGATCAGTGTGCCCACCAGCAGGGCATAGAACACTGCTAACGCTGCGGCCTCCGTCACCGTCACAATGCCAGTCAAGATGCCACCCAGTACGACGACCGGAGCACCCATGGACCAGATCGCGGCCTTGCCGGTGACCATCACCTTTTTCCATGTGAAGGGCTGACGTTCACCGTATCCCTTGCGCCAGGAAATAAATACCGCCACGATCAGGAAGGACACTCCGAGCAGGATGCCCACCATCATTCCACCCGCAAACAATTGGGACGTGGAGATATTGGTCATGAAGCCAAAGATCACCATGGGGATAGACGGCGGAATAATGATGCCAATTGATCCACCTGCGGCCACCACCGCGGCCGCGAACGCGGGAGGATAGCCCTGGCGAATCATGGCCGGAATCACCACACCACCAATGGCCGCCGTATCTGCAGCTGCAGAACCTGAAATGCCCGCAATGATCATGGACGCCACAATGGCTGCAGCAGCCAGCCCACCCGGAGCCCAGCCCACCAGACTGTCACAAAAGTCAATCAACCGGCGAGAGATTCCACCCACCTCCATGATGGACCCTGCAATCATGAACAGCGGCACAGCCAGCAGGTCGAACGAGTCAACGCCGGAGAATATCTGCTGGACAACCGTTTGCCCCAGAGCAGCCAGAGTCACCGTTTCCGGAAAGACGCCCGGCGCGACGATCAGGCCAATCGCGGGTAGCCCGATGGACAACGCGATGGGTAACCCCAAGGTCATCAGCAAGAACATGAGTGCAAAAAGCAGAATGATGATCACGAAGCCAACTCCTTCTTCTTGGCCATGTCGGCCAGAATGTGCAGCAGGAAGATGGCTCCGCTGAGTGGCACGACCGCGATCGGCAAAGACATGGGCATTTGAATCGCTGTGGACGTCTGCTCCCAGGAGTTCAGGGTGTAGATGGATCCGTACCATGTGATCAGTCCAAAACACGCCAGGGTCATCAATTGAAGGGCGCGCATGATGATCTGCTCAACCAATAGTCCAAACCGCGCACCGAACCCGGCCAGCCCGATGAAGTGCGCGCGTTTGTACGCCACGGTGGCACCCAAAAAAGTGGTTGCGACCAGCAAATAGCGCCCAATCTCCTCTGACCAGCTGAGTGAATGGCCCATATAGCGGGCGAACACCTGGATAAAGAGAATCACTGAAATGGCGATGCCAACGACCAGTAGTAATTTCTCAACCTGGCTATTCACCCACTCGCTGGCCGCCAGTAGCTCTTGGCTCAATTTCATTTAATCTCCGAATAGAACAGGCGCACAAAAACCATCTCTGCGTAGCGCCGAACGCTACGCTTCCAAATCAATCAACGCGCAGCGCTTATTTGACGGTTTTGCGAATGTCTTCAACGATCTTCTTGGTGTCTCCGCTTAAAGACGCGTAGACAGGCTCGGTCTTGCTACGGAAAGCAGCCAGGTCAGGGTTCTCGACCACCTGCATACCAGCAGCCTTCAGCCCGGCCAGTTGGCTGGCTTCGTTGTCGCGAACAAAGCGACGACCGGCAAGGGACGCCACAGTGGCTGCATCCATGAATGCCTTGCGGTCAGCAGCAGGGAGTTTGTCCATGAATGGCTTGCTGCCAACAAACACCAGCGCCGAATAGACGTGGCGCGTGATTGAAAGGTATTTTTGACCCGCCTCATTGAGCTTGCCAGCAGAAATGACGGAGATGGGGTTTTCTTGTCCATCGAGCACGCCTTGCTGTAGTTGTGTGGTGATGGGCCAGGCCATGGGCGTTGGATTGGCGCCAATCGCACGCCAAATGGCAAGGTGCGTTGGGGATTCCATGGTACGAATCTTCATGCCCTTGAGATCGTCTGGGCCATTGACCGCATGCTTGGAATTGGTGACGTTGCGAAAGCCATTGTCCAAAAAGTGCATGCCTACCAAGCCCGCTTTGTCGAAACGTTTCAACAAGTCCTGACCAATCGGGCCATCCAGCACCTTGTCAGACGCCTCATAAGAGCTAAACAGGAAAGGCAACTCCAGCGCCTTGATTTCCGGTACAAAGGCTTCCACCGGGCCGGTTGTGCAGACGCTCATCTGAACGGTGCCCAGTTGCAATTGCTGCAAGACCTGCGTCTCACTGCCCAGCGCCGCCGAGTGGTGCACGACGACGTCGTACTTGCCGGGCAACGCCTTGTCCAGCTCTTCCTTGAATTTTTGTGCCGCAACGGTATGCACAAAAGTGGGGCCGGTAACGACGCCAATATTCACTTTCTCAGCCGCCAACAGGGGGGCACTGAAGGCCAGGGCCATGGCGCAAGACAGGCTAGTGAGAGTGCGGGTGATGAGTGTCATATGTTTCCTTGAATAGCTTTTGTAAGGTGCCAATCCTACTCCGATGCCATTTTGCGCAACGTAGGCAAGCCCACGCCGGTCGCTTCAAATCCGCCATCGACCGCCAGGACCTGGCCGTTGACGTAAGCGGCATCCGCGCTGCACAGGAAGCCGGTCACCGCTGCAATTTCCTCCACCAACCCGTAGCGGTTCAGGGGAATGACATCATGGTAATCCGACCGGATGGCAACGCTGTGCACCAGCTTGGCCATTTCAGTTTCCACAGGTCCGGGAGCTACAGCATTGGCACGAATACCAACAGTTCCCAACTCGGACGCCTGCTGTTTGGTCAAATGAATCAGCGCTGCCTTGCTGGTGCCATAAGCCACCCGCAGCGTACTGGCGCGCAGACCCGATATGGATGCAATATTGACTATGCTCCCACCACCGCCGCGCAACATGACAGGTACGCACGCCTGCGAGCACAAGAATGCACCATCCAGATTGGTTGACAGGACAGCGCGCCACTCCGCATAGCTGGTCGTTCCAATGGTTTTGAATACCGCAATCCCGGCGTTATTGACCAGGGAATCGATACGACCGAATAGGCTGTCAACCTTTTCAATCGCGCTTTGAACCTGTTCGGGGTTGGATACATCACAGACCAGTGCCAAAACTCGCGATTTGTCATTCAACTCAACCTCCGTGCGCGCCAAGGTGGCTGCATCAATATCGAGTAGCGCGACTCGGTAGCCCCGCGATAGAAACCAGCGGGCAATGCCCAGGCCAATGCCTCGGGCGCCGCCCGTCACTACGGCCACGGAGGTTAAGGAAAGTGCAGTTGTCATGGATGTTGGAAGTGGTGATTTTGGCGTCTGACTTTACCGCCATAATGTCTTGTCGCTGCACTATTTCAGGGCGGCAATGAACAAAAAATATTTACCGGAGACCCTCTATGCACATTTCCCGCCGCTCCTTGCTGGCAGTCGCTGGCGCAAGCGCCATCACCCTGCCAGCTTTCGCCCAGAAGGCTGATTTCACCTACAAGTACGCCAACAATCTGCCGGTTACCCATCCCATGAACGTGCGCGCGAAAGAGATGGCGGACGCCATTCGCGCAGAGACGCAAGGGCGCGTGGATATTCAGCTGTTCCCTAACAATCAGTTGGGTTCCGATACCGACATGCTGAGCCAGTTGCGCTCCGGTGGCATTGAGTTTTTCACGCTGTCCGGTTTGATTCTTTCTACTTTGGTTCCTGCAACGTCCATCAGCGGAATTGGCTTTGCGTTCTCGGACTACGACGCAGTCTGGAAAGCCATGGACGGTGATCTGGGAGCCTACATTCGTGCGCAAATCGTCAAAGCCGGTCTGGTGCCCATGGACAAGATCTGGGACAACGGCTTTCGCCATATCACCTCGTCGAGCAAACCCATTACCAGTCCGGCAGATTTGAAGGGATTCAAAATCCGCGTGCCGGTGTCTCCGCTGTGGACCTCCATGTTCAAAGCCTTCGACGCATCGCCCGCGTCCATCAACTTTGGTGAAGTCTACTCAGCGCTGCAGACCAAGGTGGTCGAGGGGCAGGAAAATCCGCTAGCCATTATCTCGACGGCCAAGCTCTACGAAGTGCAGAAATACTGCTCACTGACCAACCACATGTGGGATGGTTTCTGGTTCCTGTCCAACCGCAAAGCATGGGAGCGTCTGCCCAAGGATTTGCAGGTCATAGTGGCCAAACATATCAACGCTGCAGGCATGAAAGAACGTGCTGACGTGGCAGATATGAATGCGTCCCTGCAAAAAGATCTGGCCAGCAAGGGCTTGGTATTCAACCAGCCCAAGACCCAAACGTTCCGTGAGCATTTGCAAAAGGCCGGCTTCTATGCCGAATGGAAAGCCAAGTACGGTGACGAGGCCTGGGCGATTCTGGAAGCCAACGCTGGCAAACTGGCATGAGACAGAACGCCGTGATTGCCCTGATTCCTTAACGTCTTCTTGTATGGCATGACCACATCGCCCGACCTGGTACCTCTCGACCGCCCCTGGCTCAATCGTATTGACAACGTTCTGGGGGCGCTTGTGGAAGTCCCGGCGGCGTTGCTCGTGCTGGCGGACATTTCCGTGCTTTTTGGCGGTGTGTTTGCCCGGTTTGTGCTGCATCGGCCTTTGGTGTGGTCGGATGAATTGGCTTCCATGCTGTTTTTATGGCTGGCCATGCTGGGCTCGGTCGTCGCGTTACGCCGCGGGGAGCATATGCGCATGACGGCGTGGGTGAGCAAGGCCACGGGGGCACGCGCAGCCTTGCTGGAAGCGTTTGCAATTGCTGCCTGCCTGGCTTTCCTGGCTATGGTGGCGTGGCCTGCCTGGGAGTACGCATCGGAAGAAGCCTACATCACCACACCGGCGCTGGAAATTTCCAATGCCTGGCGTGCTGCGGCCTTGCCGGTTGGCATTCTGCTCATGGCCGTGTTCGCCGTCTTGAGACTGGCGCGCTTGGCCAATCTCCAGCAAGTATTGCTGGCACTGGCAGGCACTGCTGCCATCGCAGGTGCATTCTGGCTGGCCAAGCCGCTGTTTGAAGATCTGGGACGCCTCAATCTGGTCATTTTCTTTGTTGGCGTGGTGGCGAGTTGCGTGTTTGCTGGTATTCCGATTGCCTTCGCCTTTGGCCTGGGCACCTTTGGCTACCTGGCGCTTTGCACGGGCACGCCGTTGCCGGTGATTGTGGGGCGCATGGACGAGGGTATGTCCCACCTGATCCTGCTGGCGGTGCCGCTGTTTGTCTTTTTGGGCTTGCTCATCGAGATGACAGGCATGGCCCGGGCTATGGTGAATTTTTTGGCCAGCTTTCTGGGTGGTGTGAGGGGAGGACTGTCCTATGTGCTGGTGGGCGCGATGTATTTGGTGTCGGGCATTTCCGGCTCCAAGGCGGCAGATATGGCTGCTATTGCACCTGCGCTTTTCCCGGAAATGCGAAAACGTGGCGCCAACGATGGAGAACTGGTGGCACTGCTGGCGGCTACCGGTGCGCAAACGGAGACCGTACCACCCAGCCTGGTCCTGATCACCATTGGATCGGTGACTGGCGTATCGATTGCTGCCTTGTTTACAGGCGGTCTGCTTCCCGCGCTGGTCCTGGGACTTTTGCTCTGCGCTGTGGTCGGTTACCGCTATCGGCATGAGGATGTGAGCAGTGTGCAGCGCACACCCTGGCCTCAGGTCGTTCGGCTGGGCCTTATTGCATTGCCGGCATTGGCCCTTCCGGTTGTGATTCGCGCCGCCGTGGTGGAAGGTGTTGCAACTGCCACCGAAGTGTCGACCATTGGAATTGCCTATGCCGTGCTCGCGGGGCTGCTGGTTTACCGACAATTTGACTGGAAGCGCCTGGGCCCTTTGCTGGTCAGCACGGCGTCGCTTTCAGGTTCTATTCTGCTGATCATTGGCACGGCAACTGCCATGGCCTGGGGGCTTACGCAGTCGGGGTTTTCCAATTGGCTGGCCTCTGTCATGCAGGCGCTTCCGGGTGGGGCTCCGATGTTCCTTGGCGTGTCGATTGTGACGTTCGCGGTACTGGGTTCGGTGCTGGAGGGAATTCCGGCGATCGTGCTTTTTGGGCCACTGCTTTTTCCGATCGCCCGCCAGTTGCACATCCATGAAGTGCACTACGCGATGGTGGTCGTTCTGTCCATGGGACTGGGGCTGTTTGCGCCTCCACTGGGGGTTGGGTACTACGCGGCCTGCGCCATCGGTCGGGTCAACCCGGACGAAGGCATTCGCCCCATCGTCGGATACTTGCTGGTATTGCTGCTCGGAACCGTCATCGTAGCGGCAATACCCTGGATCTCTACAGGCTTTCTCTAACGATCTTCCTATTTCTTTGGCTTGTCCAACGCGTCCTGCATGGCTTTCATGGGGTCATCATTGTTGGCTGCAGGAGCCGGGGCAGCATCGGGTTCGCCAGCTTGTGGTTCTGTCGGCGCCGAGGCATCCAGTGTCGGCGGTTGGGCAGCAGACATGTCCACCTGCATTTGCGCACCCACCTTGTCGAGGTCGTACACCTCTTCCTTGTCCAGACCGCTGGAAACAATTCCGGGGAAGAAGATGATCAATCCGACCATGATGACCTGGATCAGTACGAATGGCACCGCACCCCAGTAAATCTGCATGGTCGTGACCGGCTGGATTTCTTTCTTGGTCAGGCGGTCGGTATAGGCGGTGGTGGGTGCCACACTGCGCAAGAAAAAGAGGGCAAAGCCGAATGGTGGGTGCATGAACGAAGTCTGCATGTTCACGCCCAGCAACACACCAAACCAGATCAGGTCAATGCCCAACTTTTCGGCCACCGGGGCCAGCAGTGGCACCACAATGAATGACAACTCGAAGAAGTCCAGGAAGAACGCCAGGAAGAAGATCAACAGGTTGACCACAATCAGGAAGCCGGTCTGACCGCCGGGCAAACCGGTTAGCAAGTGCTCGACCCACTTGCCTCCGTCCACACCCTGGAACACCAGACTGAAGATGGTCGAGCCAATCAGGATAAACACCACAAAGCTGGCGAGCTTGGTCGTCGATGTCAATGCCTGCTTGAGCAGCGTCATGCTCAGGCGCCCACGGGCCATGGCCATGATGAATGCGCCAAGGGCACCCATGGCACCACCTTCGGTCGGTGTGGCAACGCCCAGGAAAATGGTGCCCAGCACCAGGAAGATCAGCAGTAGCGGCGGAATCAGCACAAAGGTGACACGCTCGGCCATACGAGACAGTAGGCCCATGCGGGTAACTTTGTTGATCGAAGCGATGACAAAGGCCAGCATGACCCCGGCACACAGCGACACCACAATGGTTTCGTCGGTGGCCACCGTCTCCACAATTTCGCCTTTGAACCAGCTCAAAACGGCAGCGTAGTGTTCGCCAAGATAGATCGCGACGCCGCTAGAAATAATGGTCAGAATTAACAGGGACAGCAGCCCACTTTTTCCGTCATCCTCGCGGATGGTGCGTGCTTCGGCCGGCAATGCGGGAACCCAGGCTGGACGAAGGATGGCGACGCCAACGACGTACAGAATATACATGGCGGTGAGTGCGAAGCCAGGGATGAAAGCGCCTTTGTACATCTGCCCTACGCTGCGACCCAACTGGTCTGCCAGAATGATGAGTACCAGGGACGGTGGAATGATTTGTGCCAAAGTTCCCGAGGCGGCGATCACGCCGGAGGCGATGCGACGGTCATAACCGTAGCGCAGCATGATGGGCAGTGAAATGAGGCCCATTGAAATGACCGATGCCGCCACCACCCCGGTGGTTGCCGCCAGCAGCGCACCGACAAAAATGACTGCGAAAGCCAGACCACCGCGCACCGGTCCAAAGAGCTGACCAATGGTGTCCAGCAAGTCCTCGGCCATACCGCTGCGCTCCAGGATTAGCCCCATGAGTGTGAAGAACGGAATCGCAAGCAGGGTGTCGTTTTGCATGATGCCGAACAATCGCAGCGGCAGGGCTTGCAACAACGCCTCCGGCAGCATGCCCAATTGCACGCCGATAAAGCCGAAGAAGAGTCCGCAGGCGCCAAGGCTGAATGCCACCGGAAAGCCCATGAGCAGAAAGAGAATGAGCCCACCAAACATGATGGGTGCCATATTGCTGGTAATGAATTCCATGGTGGTGTTCCTGTCAGGCGGCTTTGTTCTTGGATTCGGCCAGTTGGCGAATCGCTTCGGCCAGTTCTTCTTCAGCCGTCTTTTGAATCTTCTTGGCAGTCGGGTCGTCAATCAGGCCCTGAAGGAATGCCAATCGCTTGATCAACTCTGACCAGCCCTGCAACAGTAGCAAGGAGAAGCCCAAAGGGATCATCGCGTAAACCGGCCAACGGATCAGGCCACCCGCATTGGAAGACATCTCGCCGGACTGGTAGCCTTTGAGTGCGAACGGAATGCCGTAATAAAGAATGGCCAAGCACACAGGGGTCAGGAAGAAGCTGAAGCCTACGACATCGATCCAGATTTGCGCACGCTTGGACAGGCGACTGGAAACGACGTCGATTTTGACGTGCTCGCCGTTGAGTAATGTATAGGCTGACGCAATCAGGAATGATGCAGCGAACAAATACCACTGCACTTCCAGAAAGGCATTGGAGCCCACATTGAATGCCTTGCGAACGATGGCATTGACCGCGCTGATCACGGTAGAGCCCAGAATCAGCCAGATGACATGCTTGCCGATCTGGCCATTCAACCAGTCGACCGCTCTTGAAAATTTAAGTAGGGCGTTCATTTTGTCTCCGCGTTGGATGGGGGGTCACTGGCTCGGGGCAGGGCTCCGGGTCAAGCGCAAAGTCTATCGGGTATTGCGGCAAATGGCTTTAGGAAAGCTGACAGGTTTGTACGCTTTTGGGGTGGGTAAACCCCATATACAAGGCAAGTCATTCCGAGTTGGCAGCCGTTTCAATGCATCAAGCGGTACTGCGCGACGTAGACTGCGGCGCCGGCCAGATAGCCCACCAGCGCCAGCACGCTGATCTTTTTCATGTACCAGAAGAAGTCGATTTTTTCCAGGCCCATCGCCGCCACGCCGGATGCGGAGCCAATGATCAGAATGGAGCCGCCCGTGCCCGCGCAGTAGGCCATGAACTCCCATAGAAAGCTGTCGGTCGGGTATTGCGCCAGGTTGTACATACCCATGGAGGCGGCCACCAACGGCACGTTGTCCACGACGGCGCTGACCAATCCGATCAGAACCACGATCACGTCCTGGCGGCCAATGGTTTGCTCCAGCCACTGGGCTAGCGCACTCAATATGTGGGTGTGCTCCAGAGTCGCCACTGCCAACAGGATGCCGATAAAGAAAACAATCGAGCCCATGTCGATCTTGGTCAGGGCGCGTACCAGCGTCAGGTGCTCCTTGTCGTCATCGGTCTTGCTCTGGTGCATCAAGTCGCCCACTGCCCACAAAATGCCCAAGCCAAAAAGAATGCCCATGAAGGGGGGCAGGCCGGTGAGTCCTTTGAACAGGGGTACTGCAACCAAAATGCCAAGCCCCAGGTAGAACATCAGTGTTTTTTCAAAGTGGCTCGCCATGCAAGTGATAGTGTTTGCATCGCGTTGCGGTGCCACCACCATCTTGCCGCGCAACATCCGGGCAGTAATAGCGAGTGGTACCAAGAGACTGACCATGGACGCCAGAAACACCGACTTCATGATGTTCCACGAGGTGATCTGGCCGCCAATCCACAGCATGGTGGTGGTCACATCGCCAATGGGTGTCCAGGCCCCTCCGGCATTAGCGGCAATGATGATGATGCCGGCAAAGAACAGGCGGTCTTCATGCTTTCCAAGCAGCTTTTTCATCAGCGAGACCATCACGATGGTGGTGGTCAGGTTGTCCAGAATCGAGCTCAGGAAGAAGGTCACAAAGCCGACCATCCACATCAGGGACGAGAGTTCGGCCGTGCGGATGCGCGAAGTGATGACGTAAAAACCGTCGTGCGCGTCCACTACTTCAACTATGGTCATGGCGCCTATCAGAAAGAACACGATCTGCGCTGTGCCCATCAGCGACTGCCCCAGTTCTGCGCCTACCATGGTGTGCTCACCCGTGCCGACCGCGTAAACCGTCCATAACAAACCCGCACCAATCAGTGCGGTGGCTGACTTGTTAATTTTGAGCGGATGTTCCAGTGCGATGGCGGCGTACGCGATCACAAAAATGGCGATGAGCGCAGTCAGCATAGCTTTGTTCCTCTTTTTTGTAGTGCGTTCTGCGGAGTCTAAGGGCTATTGCGGCGTTAGCGGCTGAAGAATCCCTGACGTGCAGCCGTTCATCCCATGCGACCACGTATCCACTGCAGCACGGTACGTGCACTGTCGCGCACGGCACGTACACTGGCCGCTGTGGTGCGCCAGACCGGGGAATCTTTAACGCGAGCGATCAAGGCATCTTTCCAGAGTTTCCAGCGCCCATACAGGCGGGCAAACCAGGCCAACCGCATCAGGGCCGGCTGGGTCAGTGCAAACAGGCGAGCGACGGCGGCGGTGCCCAGCATCTTGGCCGCCAGCACAACGGCAATGCCCAGCACAGCATGCCCCCGACTGATCCAGTACAGGGCCAGTAGTTTGACCGGCAGTAGCATGAGTGCTGGTGCAAAGAAAGCCACCAATGCTCCATAGGGTGGTAGACGCACAATGAAGGCTTCCATGCGCGCCCACAGTGGCAACTTCGCAAGCCGGGCCATCAACCGGGCCAGCGGCTCCCAACCCCATTCTTCAAAGATCAGCACCAGGGCCAGCACCGGCGCGATGGTGAGGTTGAACAGGTTGGCGATCAGGCGCCTCAGCAAGGTCATGGGTTTATGGAGTGCCGAGAGTTATGAGTCATATGGTGCTGTATCCCCCTTAGAATGTGCGTAACGCGCTATTGAAAAGATAGCATGTGTTGCACAGTCCAGATGCCCGCAACGGTTAGTAGCAACGAGCCGACCAAATGCAAACCCGCCGTACCCAGCGCCAGCAAATAGCGTTGCTGCATCAGCAAGCCAACCACTTCGGCGCTGAAACTGGAAAACGTGGTCAGGGCACCCAGAAACCCCGTGACCAGTGCCAGACGCCACACGGGGTCGAGCTGGGGCAGAGCTTGAAAAACGGCTACGCAAACGCCAATCAGGTAGCCGCCAATCAGGTTGGCTGCCAGAGTGCCCCATGGAATGACGCCGCCGGGGCTGAGCCACAGACCCAAGCCCCAGCGCGCCAAGGCTCCTGCGCTGGCTCCCAGACAAATTGCAATGACAGGCCACATGACGCCAATTTCCCAGTTTTGTATTCCCCGATGAATTTGCCGGGGAGAGGATGAATCCTATCCTCACCGTGCTTCGGCTGATGGATATGCATAGCCTGTGATCATAATTGGCCATGAACCTGCGTTTTGTGGAAGCCTTTTACTGGGTTGCGTCGCTCAAGAGCATTTCGCGTGCGGCCGACAAACTTTTTTTGACCCAGTCCGCTATGTCGAGTCGCATTTCGACTCTGGAGGACGAGTTGGGGGTGCTATTGCTGGATCGACGCGACAAGCAGTTCAAACTAACCGTGGCCGGTGCACGGTTTCTGGTGTACGCCCACAAGTTGCTGGAGTTGCAGCGCGAGGTCAAAGCCGAGATGGGATCCGGGACTCCCATGGCCGTGGCTATGCGCATTGGTGCGATTGAATCGGTGCTGCATTCCTGGCTGATTCCCTGGTTGGAAAAACTGCGCCTGGACCAGCCCGGCCTGGAGCTGGAGTTGACGGTGGAAACCACACCGGTGCTGACGGATCAAATCCAGCGCGGCACGCTGGACCTGGTGTTCGCAGTGGTGCCAGCGTCTGCTGACGGGGTCCGCAACCATGCGCTGCCGCCCATGGAGATGGCGTTTGTGGGCAATCCCACACGGCACACCAAAAAGAAATACCGGCTCGATGAGTTGGCTGAAATGGAGTTGCTGACCTTCCAGAAAGGATCCCAGCCCCACGTCACCCTGCTGGACCTTTTTCGCCAGCACCGTCTGGAGCCCAAAAAGGTGCACGCTATTTCTTCGATTTCCGCCATGGTGCAACTGGTGCAGGGTGGCTTTGGTGTCGCTTTGTTGCCCCGCATTGCTGTGCAGCGGTTGACAGGTTTTGCTGATCTCAAGGTGCTGAACTGTGATGTGCAGTTGAAGTCCTTGCCCATCCACGCCAGCTACCGCACCAGCCCAGCGTCCTCGATGGTTGAAACGGTTGTCGAGTCGGCGGTGGAGTTTGCCGATCGCGCCACGGGCACCAAAACGGGCAGCCCGAAGACGGTGTCCGTGTCAAAAAAGGTGCATAAGGGTAAATCCTTATGATCGAAAAAATCGATGCTGCAAGCAAAAAATTATGAATTTGCACAACCCCATGTGAACTTCCACAATCCGCCAATCGTCATCAAAATGACTTATGCACTAGGGATTTCACGTGAGCACTTTATCGCAGTCCATACCGTCGTTTTTCACCCCTGAGGAAAGTCGCAGCGCACCTCAGGTGCGCAAGATGATTCGCCAGGGAGTTTGGCATTCCCACACCAGCGGGCTGGCCAGCGACCATGTGCAGGGCAATGTGGTCATTCTTCCCGAGGCTCTGGCCAGCGACTTTCTCCGCTACTGTCAGCGCAACCCCAAACCCTGCCCCGTGCTGGCGGTGTCGGAGCCGGGCCAGGCCAAGTTGCCTAGCCTGGGCGAGGACATCGACATTCGCTTTGACCTTCCGCGTTACCGCGTGTGGCGCGATGGGGTCGTGGTCGATGAACCGATTGACATTGCTGCCGTGTGGCGGGACGACTTGGTGACATTTGTGCTGGGCTGCTCGTTTTCGTTCGAGCAGGCCTTGCTGGAAGCGGGTCTGCCCTTGCGGCATATCGCCCAGGGCAAGAATGTGGCCATGTACCGCACCAATATCCAGACCCAGGCGGCGGGCGTGTTCAGTGGCCCCATGGTGGTGTCCATGCGACCCATGAAGGCCGCCGCCGCAATACGCGCCGTGCAGGTGACCTCTCGCTTTCCCAGTGTGCATGGAGCGCCGGTGCATTTGGGCGATCCTTCCCTAATCGGCATCCGCGACCTAGGTGCGCCAGAATATGGCGATGCAGTCGAGGTGATGGATGACGAAATTCCGGTGTTCTGGGCCTGCGGTGTTACGCCTCAATCAGCCTTGGTCCAAGCCCGCCCAGCGTTTTGCATCACCCACGCGCCCGGGGCGATGCTTATCACGGATCTGCTTAATCAGCAACTTGCCTCTTTTTAAGCGTAAGAGTTTGAAGTATCGGTGGGTGGTATGTTTGGTGTCGAATGGTTCAATCAATTTAAAAGGAGTGTGTCAATGAAAAAATACCTATGGGCTAAATTGGTCGCGGTAGTGGGTGGTGCTTGCATCACGGTCAGTGCGTACGCGCAGCAGGAAGTCAAGATCGGGGTCATCTACCCGTTGACGGGCCCGGGGGCCGCGGTGGGTGCGGAGTTGCGCAACGCCTTGGAATTGGCAGTTGACGTTATCAACAACGGCGCGCCAGGTATTGCCGAACTGCCATTCTCGGCCGGCAAAGGTTTGCCCAACCTGAAGGGTGCCAAGATCAAGTTGGTGTTTGCCGATCACCAGGCCAACCCCCAGACCGGTGCGACCGAGGCCGAGCGTTTGATTACGCAAGAGAAAGTAGTGGCGCTGGTGGGTGCCTACAACAGCGCGGTGACGGCCACTGCGAGCCAGGTTGCCGAGCGGGCGGGCATTCCGTTTCTGAATCCTGAATCGTCGTCTGCTTCGTTGACGCAGCGCAATTTCAAATGGTTCTTCCGCACGACACCGCATGATGATTTGTTTGTGCACAACGCCTTCGAATTCTTGAAAGAGCTGGAGGCCAAAAAGGGTATCAAGCCGGGCGCCATTGCATCCCTGAACGAAAACGGTTTGTGGGGCACCGAGACTACCAAGTTGCAGGCTAAGCTGGCACCGGAATTCAAGTTCAACCTGGTCAAGCAGGTTGCCTATCCCGCCAAGACCACGCAGCTAACCTCCGAGGTGCAGACGCTCAAGGCCGCCAATCCCAACCTGGTATTGCAGTCCTCCTACACCGCGGACGCCATCCTGTCGATCAAGACCTATAAGGAACTGGGTTTCTCGCCGGACATGATTCTGGCTAACAATGCCGGCTTCACCGACACTGATTTCATCAAGACCTTGGGCAAGGACGCCGAGTACATCATTACCCGTGAAGTTTGGGCACTGGACCTGGCCAAGACCAATCCGCTCATCAAGCAGGTTAATGACTTGCTCAATAGCCGCTACAAGATCAACTTTACCGGTAACTCCTCGCGGACCTTTACTGGCCTGATGGTGATGGCCGACGCCATCAACCGTGCGGGTTCCACCGAACCCGAAGCCATCCGCAAGGCGCTGGTGGAAACCGACATGCCCGGCAACAAGCTCATCATGCCGTGGAAAGGCGTGAAGTTTGACGCGACCGGACAAAACACGCTGGGACAGGGCATTCTGGTTCAGATTGTGGACGGCAAATACAACACCGTCTGGCCCTTCAATATGGCAGCGCGTGAAGTCATATGGCCCATGCCGAAGTGGGAACAGCGCAAGTAAGTTGCTGGCGACGACGCACTTGTTAAGAAAGACACACCATGACTACGGAAATCCTTTTGCAGACGCTTGCGTCGGGCATTTTGATTGGGTTGATTTACGCACTGGTTGCCATCGGCCTGACCATGATTTTCGGTGTCATGGATATTGTGAACTTTGCGCATGGTGAGTTCCTCATGCTGGGTATGTACTCCAGCTTCTGGCTGTTTTCTTTGTATGCCCTGGATCCACTGCTGACCTTACCGCTGACGGTCATCATGTTGTTTGCGTTTGGCGTGCTGCTGTACCGGTTGGTGATTGTGCGCATCATCAATGCACCCATGTTGTCGCAAATCTTTACAACCTTTGGCATCATGATCTTGCTGCGTGGCGTGGCGCAGTTTTTCTGGAAGTCTGACTTCCGTTCCATCGAGAACTCTTCCGTGAGCGGTACGGTGAAGTTGGTGGGCATCCAGCTTGGCAAGCCACAGTTGGTGGCCGGCGTGGGTGCCATCGTCATCACCGGCCTGATCTACTTCTTTCTGAACCGGACACGGCTTGGCGCCGCATTGGAAGCTACTGCGTCCGACAAGGAGGCGGCACGCCTAATGGGTATCGACTCCCACAAGATGTTCTCGCTGGCCTGGGGTATAGGTGCGGCTTGTGCCGGGGCGGCGGGAGTTTTGCTGGCGACTTTTTTTCCGATCTTCCCAGACGTTGGGGCCAACTTCATTCTGCTGGCTTTCGTGGTGGTTAACCTCGGCGGTTTTGGAAGCGTGACCGGTGCCTTTTGGGCAGGTATTCTGGTGGGTGTGATTGAGGTCATGGGCGGGTTGCTGCTTGGGCCACAGTACAAGACTGCCATTGTGCTGGTGCTGTTCCTGGGCGTGTTGATGTTCCGCCCGCAGGGCTTGATGGGCAAGGCATAACACCATGAAGAATTACCACTTCGCCATCTTCACCCTGGTGGCTGCACTTCTGTTGCCGGCGGTGATAGATTCCTCGCATCTCAATATGGCGATTCTGGTGCTCATGGCGGCACAGGTCGGCGTGGCCTGGAATATGGTCGGCGGCTATGCCGGGCAGGTGTCACTGGGGCATGCCGCGTTTTATGGTATCGGGGCCTATGCTTCGACCCTGTTGCTGGTGAAGTTTGGCGTCAACCCGTGGATCGGTGTGCTGACCGGTGGCGTGGTTGCGGCACTGCTGAGCCTGGCATTTGGCTGGTCATGCTTTCGCCTTAAGGGCCACTACTTTGCTATGGCCACCATTGCTGTTGCCGAGCTGGTGCAGATTTTCTTTACCGAGTGGGAATACGGTGGCGCGGCCGTGGGCCTGTATGTGCCCCTGGACAAGCCGGGTTGGTTGTGGATGAGCTTCTCCACCAAGCTGCCGTACTACTGGCTGGCGCTGGGTCTATTGTTGCTCACGCTGGCCGCCAATTGGTGGATCGAGCGCAGCTACCTCGGGTACTACTTCAGGGCCATCAAGGATGAGCCAGACGCTGCACGCAGCATCGGCATCAACATTGCCCGCTACAAACAGATTGCGCTGTCGGTCAGCGCCTTCTTTACGGCCATCGGTGGCAGTCTGTATGCGCAGAAGGAGATATACATTGACCCGAACTCGGTCCTGTCCACCGCGCTGTCCATCAAGATGGCACTGGTGGCCATCCTGGGCGGTGTCGGCACGCTGTTCGGGCCTGTCATTGGCGCGGTGATCTTGACCAGCATTGAAGAATTCACGCGCATCTTCTTTGGCGGGACGGGGCGTGGCACGGACGTCATCATCTATGCCAGCCTGATCATCGTGATCGCGGTGTTTTACCCTACCGGAATCATCGGCTGGATGCGCAGTTTCAGAGAACGCCGCGCGGCGCGTGCCGATGCATCGCGGCAGATCGCCGCCCACGCAGCTTCCGCAAGCACCAACAACGGGGAGGCCGCATGAGTCTGCTGGAGGTACACCAGGTCAGCAAGCGCTTTGGCGGACTGACGGCCAACCAGGACGTGTCGTTCAACGTCGATGCCGGTCAGGTCGTGGGCCTGATAGGACCCAATGGCGCGGGCAAGACCACGTTGTTCAACTGCGTCGCCGGGTACTTTGCACCCAGTGCGGGCAGCATCATGCTCAGTGGTCGCAACATCGCGGGCCTGCCACCCGAGGCCTGTGCCAAGGCGGGTGTTGCGCGCACCTTCCAGGTGGCGCGCACCTTTGGCAGCATGACGGCCTGTGAAAACGTGATGACGGCCGCGATGCTGCTGCAGCACAACGTGGCCCGGGCCCGCGTGGCAGCCTTGCAGTGGCTGGCCTTCGTCAATCTGGAACGCTTTGCGGACAAGCCCGCAGCGAGCATGACCATCAGCGAGCAGCGGCGTCTGGCAGTGGCACGCGCACTGGCCATCCAGCCCAGCATCCTGCTGATGGATGAAGTGATGGCGGGCCTGAATCCGTCCGAGGTTCGACTGGCGGTCGACGTCGTTTTAAAAATACGCGATAGCGGCATCGCTTGTCTTATCGTGGAACATGTTCTGGAGGGCATCATGCCGATTGCCGACAAGATCGTGGTGCTGGACCGTGGCGTGAAGATCGCTGAAGGCACACCCCAGCAGGTGTCGAATGATCCGCACGTCATCACTGCCTACCTGGGAGATGAGTGATGCTGGCGATTGATCATCTCAAGGTCTGTTACGACGACGTGCTGGCGGTCTCCGACGTTAGCCTGCGCGTCAAGCCCGGAAAAATTGTGGCCCTGGTGGGTGGCAATGGCAATGGCAAGTCCACCACCTTGCGCGCCGTGGCGGGCTTGAACGCTGCCGCAGCGGGCAGCATCACATTCAACGGCCAAGCTATTCAGCGCATGCCGGCGCACAAGCGGGTGCCCCTGGGTTTGTCGCTGGTGCCCGAGGGTCGGCGCCTGTTTCCGCGTCTGACTGTGCTGCGCAATCTGGAGTTGGGCGCCTTTACCCGCATCGACCGCCATGAAGTGGCCCGCGGCATTGAGGAGATGCTGGCTTTGTTTCCCATCCTGAAGGAGCGCGCCACTCAGTTGGCTGGCACCATGAGCGGAGGTGAGCAACAGATGCTGGCTATTGCCCGCGGACTGATGGCCCGGCCCAAGCTGCTGATGCTCGACGAGCCGTCCTGGGGCATTGCGCCCAAATTTGTGACCAAGGTGCTCGACGTGATCCAGCAGGTCAATGCCACTGGCGTCTCCATTTTGCTGGTTGAGCAAAACCTGCAAAAAGCCTTGCATATTGCGCACTACGGCTACGTCATTCAGACCGGTCGCATCGTGATGGAGGGCGCGGGGCAGACCTTGCTGCACGACGAACGCATCAAGAAGGCATACCTGGGCCTTTAGGCCCTGGCCACTTCAGGAGTACCGAATGAAACATCTTTGGATTGCTGCGCCGTGCGCGGCCGGGGTGAGTCACGCCTTGGACTTTTCCTGCGAGTGGATTCGCCCGTTTGGCATCGAGGCCAATGCCAACTTCGTCTCCTCATCTTAATCAAACCCGAAGGCCTCATCCGAGAGCAGAATCATCATGCAAAACAGCAACACCCCCCTGGACCGCAAGCTCTGGCAATTCTGGATCGACCGCGGCGGCACCTTCACCGACGTGGTGGGCAAGCGCCCCGACGGCACGCTGGTCACGCACAAGCTGCTGAGCGAAAGTCCCGAGCAGTACCGCGACGCGGCCGTGGCCGGCATTCGCCATCTGCTGGGTCTGAAGGCGAATGAGCCGGTTACGCCAGACGTGGTGGAGTGCGTGAAGATGGGGACCACCGTGGCCACCAACGCGCTGCTGGAGCGCAAAGGCGAGCCCACATTGCTGGTGACAACGGGGGGTTTCAGGGATGCGTTGCGCATTGCGTACCAAAACCGTCCCCGAATCTTTGACCGCAACATTGTGCTGCCCGAGTTGCTCTACAGTGCGGTCGTCGAGGCGCAGGAACGGGTGGGCGCGCATGGGGATGTGATCGAACCCCTGAATGAGATGCTATTAAAAGAGGAGCTGCTTGCGCAGTATGCACGAGGGATGCGCGGTGTTTCAATAGTTTTCATGCACGGCTACCGCTATACCGAACATGAAAAGGCGGCGGCCCGCCTGGCGCGGGAAGCGGGTTTTACCCAAGTCAGCACCTCGCACCAAATCAGCCCGATGATGAAGTTTGTGAGTCGGGGTGATACCACGGTAGTGGACGCCTACCTTTCACCTATTTTATTGCGCTATGTTGAGCAGGTGGCGGGCGAAATGCCAGGCGTGCCGCTGTACTTCATGCAGTCGTCCGGTGGCCTGACCGACGCCCATGCGTTCCAGGGGAAGGACGCGATTTTGAGCGGCCCCGCAGGCGGCATCGTTGGCATGGCCCGTACCGCCGCGATTGCGGGCATTGAAAAAGTCATTGGCTTTGACATGGGCGGCACATCGACCGATGTGTCGCACTATGCAGGCGAGTTTGAGCGCGAGTTTGAGACCCAAGTCGCCGGCGTGCGCATGCGCGCGCCGATGATGAGCATCCACACCGTGGCAGCGGGTGGCGGCTCGATTCTTACGTTTGATGGTTCGCGCTTTCGGGTGGGCCCGCAGAGCGCAGGTGCTAACCCGGGCCCAGCCAGCTACCGTCGCGGCGGCCCGTTGGCTGTAACAGATGCCAATGTGATGCTGGGCAAGGTGCAGCCGCGGTACTTCCCCAAGGTGTTTGGCGCGCAGGCCAATGAGGCGCTGGACGCTATCGTGGTGCATGAAAAGTTTTCTGCCCTGGCTTTGCAGACGGGGCGTGCACCGGAAGAAGTGGCCGAAGGTTTTATCGCCATCGCCGTGCAGCAGATGGCCAACGCGATCAAGAAAATTTCAGTCGCCCGTGGCTATGACGTAACCCGCTACACCCTGCAGTGCTTTGGTGGTGCCGGTGGTCAGCACGCCTGCCTGGTGGCCGATGCGCTGGGCATGACGCGGGTGTTTGTGCACCCGCTGGCAGGTGTGCTGTCGGCCTACGGCATGGGGCTGGCAGATCAGACGGTTATTCGCGAACAGGCAGTTGAGGCCAAGTTGGTGCCACAGGCCATCCCGCAGGTCAGTGCCCAACTCGATGCCCTGGCCAAAGTGGCCGAAGCGGAATTGGCTCAAGAACAGGTCAACCAGGGTCAGATCACCACGCATCTGCGCGTCCACGTTCGCTATGAGGGAAGTGATGCGGCGTTGGTGATTGCGTACCCGAAGGGCGACGACTGGGCGCCGCAGGACATCGTGTCGCAGATCGAAGCAGGGTTTGAAGCAGCCTATCGGCAACGCTTCTCATTCTTGATGCACGGCAAGGGGTTGATCGTTGAGGCGGTGTCGGTGGAGGCGGTCATTGCCGGTGACGCCCCGGCCGAGCCGCGCTACACCATGCATGCTCCGCGTGACCTACGTCAGAGCGGTGCGGTGGCCGAGATGGTGCGTATGTATTGCGATGGCCAGTGGCTGGACGCGGCATTGGTGGTGCGTGAAGCGCTGCGCCCGGGTGACGTGATTGCCGGCCCGGCCATCATTGCCGAGAAGAATGCCACTACCGTCGTCGAGCCTGGCTGGGAAGCGACATCGACAGAGTTTGACCACCTGGCCCTTGTCCGTATTGCGCAGCGCGCTATCAAATTCGCAGCGGGAACGACGGTGGACCCGGTGCTGCTGGAGGTGTTCAACAACCTGTTCATGAACATTGCCGAGCAAATGGGCCTGCAGTTGCAGAATACCGCCTACTCGGTCAACATCAAGGAGCGGTTGGACTTTAGCTGTGCGCTGTTTGATGCCGAGGGCAACCTGATTGCCAACGCACCCCACATGCCGGTGCATCTGGGCTCCATGGGCGAGAGCATCAAGACCGTGATTCGCGAGAACAAATCGAGCATGCAGCCGGGCAATGTGTATGTGCTCAATGACCCCTACCATGGTGGCACGCATTTGCCAGATATCACTGTCATCACGCCGGTGTATCTGGGCGACAAGCCCTTGTTTTATGTGGGTAGTCGCGGCCACCATGCCGATATTGGTGGCACCACACCGGGCTCCATGCCGCCGTTCTCCACGCGCATTGAAGAGGAGGGCGTGCAGATCATTAACGTGTTGCTGGTGGACCGGGGTGTGTTGCGTGAGGCCGAGATGATTGAGCTGCTGCAAAGCGGTGAATACCCGAGTCGCAACCCACAGCAGAATATGGCTGACCTGAAGGCCCAGATTGCTGCAAATGAAAAGGGCGTGCAGGAACTGCACAAGATGGTGGAGCACTTCAGTCTGGACGTGGTGCAGGCCTACATGGGGCATGTGCAGGACAACGCCGAAGAGTCAGTGCGACGTGTCATTACACGTCTGAAAGACGGCCAATTCACGCTCAAACTGGACAACGGCGCACAAATTCAGGTGGCGATTCGCGTGGATGCCAAAGCGCGGAGTGCCGAGGTCGATTTCACCGGCACCTCACCGCAGCAGACCAACAACTTCAACGCACCCACAGCGGTGTGCATGGCGGCGGTGCTGTATGTGTTTCGCACCCTGGTGAATGATGACATTCCGCTCAATGCGGGTTGCCTCAAACCCATCAAGGTGATTATTCCGGCGGGTTCCATGCTCAACCCCAACTCACCAGCATCGGTGGTGGCGGGCAACGTGGAGACATCGAGCTGCATCACCAATGCGCTGTATGGCGCGCTGGGTGTGATGGCGGCCAGTCAGTGCACCATGAATAACTTCACCTTTGGCAACGCGCGTTACCAGTACTACGAAACCATCAGCGGCGGCAGCGGCGCTGGTGCCCTGATCGACAACGCCGGCCAGGTGGTGGGTGGCTTCAACGGCACCAGCGTGGTCCAGACCCACATGACCAACTCGCGCCTGACCGACCCCGAGGTATTTGAGTTTCGCTTCCCGGTACGGCTGGAGAGTTATTCGATTCGCATCGGTTCCGGTGGCGCGGGGCGATGGAAGGGCGGCGATGGCGGAGTGCGGCGTGTGCGTTTTCTCGAACCTATGACGGCCAGCATTCTTTCCAACGGGCGCACGCAAGCGGCATTCGGAATGGGTGGTGGGCAGTCGGGACAAGTTGGCATCAACCGCGTGGTGCGAAGTGATGGAACGGTGGAAGAACTGGGCCACATTGGACAGGCGGAGATGCAGGCGGGTGATGTTTTCGAAATCCACACGCCGGGTGGCGGAGGCTTTGGTACACGCTGAGGGCTGGCCGCACTATTCGTTCAAATAAAAACCCGCCTCGGCGGGTTTTTATGAAAGCGCAATGAATGCCTATTTCTTGGGGGCACTGGCGGGTGCGGCAGGCGCAGCTGCATCAGCTTTGGCGGCTTTCTTATCTGCCTTGGCTTGCTTGGCTGCTTCTTTTTTGGCCTTGGCCTCGTCTGCCTTTTTGGCCTTTTCTTCGGCCTTGGCCTTCTTGGCGTCGTCGGCCTTCATCTTGGCTTCAGCCTTTGGGTCTTTCTTTTCTTCCTTGGCTGCGGGTGCAACGACTGGTGCGGCGACAGCAGGCTTTGTGTCAGCCTTGGCAGCAGGCGCAGCAGCTGCACCCTTGAATCCAGCGCCGTTAACGGTCAGGCCTTCAGCAGAAAATTTGGCTGCGTTGCCATCGCCCACACCTTTGACGCGCTCGACAAAGTCGTTCCAGTCTTTGAAGTTGCCTTTCTTGCGCTCATCAAGAATTTTTGTGGAAATGGCGGGGCCGATGCCTTTGATGCCGTCTAGTTCAGCAGCGGTAGCTTTGTTGACGTCTACGGCAGCGAAAGCAACGGCTGCGTACAGCATGGTCACAATGGCCAGAATTTTTTTCAGCATGAGGGGTTTCCTTCAAGAGTGGAGTGGGTGAAAAAATGGTACCGATTAACCGGCGCCACTGGCATACAACGAACCGACCGTCGGTAGCGTTGACGTGAATACCGAATTAGGGTCAGGAAAACCTTGAAGGGCAAACGGTCATGCATGCACGGCCGACAGGGCATGCACGTAGCTGCGAACACCTTGTTGCACGTTGGCGAATGCGTGGTCACAGCCTGTGCTTCGCAGTGCGCTGAGGTCAGCCTGTGTATAGCTCTGGTACTTGCCGCGTAGCGCTTCGGGGAATGTGATGTACTCAATGAGTCCGCCTGAAACCGCTTGCGCCAGCGTCAGCGCGGTGTCTCCCTTCTGTTCGCGCAGGGTGTTCACAACCGTGATGGCTATGTCATTGAATGGCTGAGCGTTGCCGGTTCCCAGGTTGTAGATGCCAGACTCGCCGGGATGGTCGAAGAACCACAGGTTGACCGCAACTACGTCATCGATGAAAACGAAGTCGCGCATCTGGCCACCTGCGGAGTAGCCCCCGTATTCGCCAAACAGCTTTACCTTGCCATCCGCCTGAAACTGGTTGAACTGGTGGAAAGCAACGCTGGCCATACGGCCTTTGTGCTGCTCCTGCGGGCCATAGACGTTGAAGTAGCGAAAGCCGACCACCTGATTGGTCTTGCCCGCCTTGGTGCGCTGGAAGTCGTGCCCACACTCGCGTCGCATGCGTTGATCAAACAGCAGCTTGGAGTAGCCATAGACATTGAGAGGGCGCTCGAAAGCGGGGTCCTCGCGGAAAGTGTCCGAGCCGCCATAGGTTGCGGCAGAAGATGCATACAGCAGGCGTGCACCGCGTTTTTGACAGGCTTGAAACAGATGGCAGGAGAGTGTGTAATTGTTGGCCATCATGTATTTGCCATCCATCTCCATGGTGTCGCTACAGGCACCTTCATGGAAGACCGCTTCAATCTGGCCGTAGGAACCACCCGCAAAGGCATCATAGAAAGTGTCGGCATCCACATAGTCGGCGATGCGCAGCGAGGCCAGATTGCGAAATTTGTCTCCTTGTTTGAGGTCGTCCACGGCAATGATGTCATCGATGCCCCGAGCGTTCAGGCCCTTGATAATGTTGCTGCCGATAAAGCCGGCGGCGCCGGTCACAACGATGCGGGTCATGGAAATCCTCTACTTAATTCTTTGCAAATAATTCGTTGTAGCTCACCGTGGCGGTACCAAACTTGCCGACCACAATGCCCCCCGCCATATTGGCTACAGGTACCGCGTCACGCAGACTCACGCCTGCAGACACCAGCGCTGCCATGGTGGCAATGACCGTGTCGCCCGCGCCGGTCACGTCAAACACTTCACGCGCCTGGGCACGGACATGCAATTCCCCCTGCCCGTCGAACAGAGTCATGCCTTCTTCGCTGCGGGTCAGCAGCACGGCGTCCACGTTCAGTTGTGCTCGCAGTGCGCGAACCCTGCTGCGCAAATCTTCTTCATCGCGCCATGGGCCGATGACCTGCTGGAGTTCGGCGCGATTCGGGGTGATGACGGTGGCTCCCTGGTAGCGGGTGTAGTCGCTGCCCTTGGGGTCGACCAGAATAGGCTTGCCTGCCGCGCGCGCGCGCGCAATCATGTCGGTAATGTGGCCCAAGCCGCCTTTGCCGTAGTCCGAGAACAGCACCGCACCGTGCAGGGGGAGCAGTGTTTCGAAAGCTGCCGTTTGCGATGCCAGCAGCTCGTTTTTTGGGGTGTTCTCAAAGTCCAGGCGCAATAGTTGTTGCTGGCGGCCAATCACCCGTAGCTTCACCGTGGTCGTGAGTTCTGCATCACGGCCAAAGTGGGGGTGAATGCCGGTTTTTGCCACCAGCGCTTCGAGCTTGTGGCTGGCCTCGTCGTCCCCCACTACGGTCAGCAAGGAGGCTTGCGCCCCCAGTGTGACAACGTTGTAGGCAACGTTAGCGGCACCGCCATTGCGCTCTTCCTCCCGGGTGATGCGCACCACAGGAACCGGGGCTTCAGGGGAGATGCGGTCGACCGCGCCATACCAATAGCGGTCCAGCATGACGTCGCCGACAACCAGCACGCGGGCGTTGGCCATTTGGTCTTTGGAAATGTTCATAGTTCTTCTACTCTTCGGGCGGGGTAGCTGTCCCACGCTTGGCAACCTGGGCATTGCCAGAAATGTTGTTTGGCCTCAAATCCGCAGGCCGCACAGCGGTAGCGGGTCAAGGGCTTGACTGCCGCATCCAGCGCGCGCTGGACCTGGGGGTGAAACTGTTCGTGTTCCAGCTTTTCGCCTGCAATCCATTTGGCAGCTGCCACTAATGATGGCTCGCTTTCAAGGTGGTGCGCATACCATTCGCGGGCGGTGGCAGTCGGCGCGCCACTGGCGGCCTCCAGGGCGACGATGGCATCCAGTACGTCCAGTGAGGGCGTATGGGTGTAGACCGCTTTCAGGCGGGCCAAGGCGTGTGCACCTTGGCCACAGGCAATCGCGTATTGGGCGAGCGGAGGTGCAATGAGAGAAATGGCGCCAGGCGCCGTGGTGAGTGCCTGGGTCAGAGTGTCGCAGGCAAGCGCGGGGTTGCCCTGCAAATATTGGATCCGGGCCAGATCCATGCGGGGCCTTGGGGCATCGGGGGCAATGTGCATGGCCTGCGTCTGGTAGGTCAACGCTTGTTCCAAGTTATTGTTTGCGGCACAGGCAACAGCCTGCTCACAAAGGTAGTGGGACAAGCGCCCCTTGAAGCTGCCTTGGCCATTGGATTCGAGCTTTTGAGCGATATGAGCCGCGTGCTCCCAGTCGCGTGAGCGTTCGTAGTTGGCAAGTAGGGCCAGGCGCGCCTGCCCCTCAAAACGGGTACCCTCCAGTTTCAGAAGGGCGTCCTCAGCCCTGTCCAGAAGACCGGCTTTGAGGTAGTCCAGTGCCAGTGCATGCTGCGCACGGTGACGGTCATCCGGACTCAGATCCCCACGGGAAAGGAGATGCTGGTGAACCCGCACCGCCCGTTCGTACTCGCCACGTCGACGGAACAAGTTCCCAAGTGCGAAGTGCAATTCAGAGGTGTCAGGATCGCTCTGAACGGCTTCGATGAAGGCATCAATGGCCTGATCCTGCTGCTCATTGAGCAAAAAATTCAGACCTTTGAAATAGGCTTTTGGTGCCTGCCGGTTCTCCATGCGAAGCTGTCGCACGTCGAACCGTGAGGCCATCCAGCCCAATACAAAGGCCACTGGTAGCGCCAACAAGATCAGGCTGAGATCAAATTCCATAAGGAGGCTGCGTGGGCGCTGCTTTTTCAGTTGTCACAGTTTGAGCTGGTTCCCCAGACCGTCGTGCCAGGGCTGTAGCTCTGCGGTGCTGCCACCAACGTGGCACCATGCCTAAAACGCCAACGAGCAGCCCAATCGCAAAGGCACTCAACACCACTAGAACCAGCGGCGCGGTCCATTGCTGTCCAAAGAAAAAGCGCACTGTGGCATCGTGCTGGTTGTTCAGCGCGAAAGCAAAAAGGGTAAAAAAAATGGCTGCTTTAAGCATCCACTTAAAGAACCATGCAATCTGTTTCATCAATCTCCCTTGTGGTGGCTAGGAATTCTAATAGCCGCCGGGTACCTCAGGGTTTGATTTTGGCTTCGAGTTCAGCGGTGCGCTGATCGACCGATTCGCGTAGAGCTTTGCCTGGCTTGAAGTGGGGGACACGCTTCTCGGGAATCGCCACGCTTTCGCCGCTGCGTGGGTTGCGACCCATGCGGGGAGGTCGATGGCTGATGGAGAAGCTGCCAAAACCGCGAATCTCGATACGGTGCCCAGCAACCAATGCATCGTTCATGGCGTCCAGAATGGCCTTGACGGCAAATTCAGCGTCGCGATGGGTGAGTTGGCCAAAACGGTTGGCCAATTCTTCAACAAGGTCGGAGCGTGTCATGGGTGGGGAGGTTTATCCAAGAAAAAACGACCGGTACCCCAA
>Ga0194061_1000407_pt1 | contig 26356 bp, 21 predicted proteins | sample SepL2221m_MetaG_FD_163423 | JGI IMG/M metagenome (GOLD analysis project Ga0194061, IMG submission 163423) | Anoxic zone freshwater microbial communities from boreal shield lake in IISD Experimental Lakes Area, Ontario, Canada - Sep2016-L224-21m | ecosystem: Environmental > Aquatic > Freshwater >... | reverse complement strand
AACTCCCCCAACCCGCCCCAATTATGCTATAATCCCGGGTTTTAAGTCCTTTACGGAAGTATTCGATGGATCGTTCGCTGATACGAAATTTCTGCATCATCGCCCATATTGACCACGGCAAGTCCACGCTGGCCGACCGCCTGCTGGAACGCACCGGCGCCATCACCAAGCGCGAGATGGAATCGCAGTTCCTTGATGATATGGATTTGGAAAAAGAACGCGGCATCACCATCAAGGCTTCCGCCGTGTCGGTGCAATACCAGCACCCCGATACCGGCGTGGTCTACATGCTCAATCTGATTGATACCCCCGGCCACGTGGATTTCCATTACGAAGTCGCCAAGGCCCTGCAGGCGTGCGAAGGCGCGTTGTTGCTGTGCGATGCCACCCAGGGCGTACAGGCCCAGACCGTGGCCAACGCCTATGCTGCCATCAACGCGGAACTCGAAATTGTCCCCGTCATCAACAAGGTGGATTTACCCTCCGCCCAGACCGATGCCACCGCCGAGGAAATGGAGCATGTCCTGGGCATTGATGCCCTGTCGTGCGTGCCCATCTCCGCCAAGACCGGCCTGGGCATTGATGAACTGCTCAAAGCCATCGTCGAAAAACTTCCCCCCCCGCGCGGTTCGGTGGAGGCACCCCTGCAGGCGCTGATTTTCGACAGCAAATACGACGATTATCGCGGCGTGGTGGTCTATATCCGCGTGATCAACGGCATTCTGACCAAGGGTCAGAAAATCCGTATGATGGGCAAGAACGCCTTTTACAATGTCACCGATCTGGGCAAATTCATGCCCCGGCCCGCCCCGGTGGAATCGCTGGGCGCTGGCGAAGTGGGCTTCATCGTCGCCAATATCAAGGCCATTCAGGATGTGAACATCGGCGATACCATCACCGATGTCAATACCCCCGCGCTCGAAGCCCTGCCCGGTTACAAACCGCCCAAGCAGATGGTCTTCTGCGATTTCTACCCCGGCCAGAACACCGAATATACCCAGCTCCGCGAAGCGCTCGAAAAGCTGCGGCTCAATGACAGCAGCTTCACCTTCGAACCCGAAACCTCCGACGCCTTGGGCTTTGGTTTCCGCTGCGGCTTCCTGGGCCTGCTGCACATGGAAATTGTGCAGGAACGTCTGGAACGCGAATTCAATATCGAGGTCATCCAAACCGCCCCGACCGTGCCCTACGAAGTCGTCATGGCCGATGGCACATCCAAGAGTATTGACTCCGCCAGCGACCTGCCCGATGCCGGGCATTATCAGGAAATCCGCGAACCGATCATCCGTGCCAACATCATCATCCCCGCGCGCAATATCGGCGATGTCACCAAGCTCTGTCAGGAACGGCGCGGCGTGTATAAGAAAACCGAATTCATCACCACCGACCGCGTGATTTTGGAATACGAAATCCCGCTGGCCGAAGTGATCTTTGATTTCTTCGACAAGCTCAAAACCGCCACCCAGGGCTACGGCACGCTCGATTACGAATTGCTGGGCTTCCATTCCGATGATCTGGTCAAGATGGATATTCTCGTCGCCGGTGACAAGATCAGCGCCCTGTCGCTGATTGTCCACCGCAGCAAGGCCGACACCCGTGGCCGGGCCATCATCCGCAAGCTCAAGGAAGAAATCGGCCGCCACATGTTCGAAGTGGCCATCCAGGCCGCCATCGGCAGCCGCGTGATCGCCCGCGAAAGCATCTCCGCCATGCGTAAAAACGTCACGGCCAAGTGCTACGGCGGCGATGTGAGTCGCAAACGCAAATTGTTAGAAAAGCAGAAGGAAGGCAAGAAACGCATGAAGCAGGTCGGGCGGGTGGAAATCCCCCAGGAAGCCTTCATGGCGATTTTGGAATCTGGCGAGTAATTACACGCACACCTATGACGACCCCGAGGGCACGCAGCTGGCGTGCCCTTTTTTTATTCCAGCCAATTATCCGCGCATTCCAATTCCACTTTCAACGGCACGCGCAGGCTCATGGCCTCGGTCATGGTCTGGCGCATCACCGCGGCCACGGCGTCCGCCTGTGCGGTGGGGCACTCCACCACCAATTCGTCATGAATCTGCATCAGCATCCGCGCCTGCAACTGCGGGGTTTGCAGCAGCGTCTGGTGTAGTTTGACCATCGCCAACTTGATCAAATCCGCCGCGGAGCCTTGAATCACACTGTTCAGCGCTGTGCGCTGGGCGAATTGCCGCCGCGCGATCTGGTTGGAATTGATGTCGGGGATCAACCGGCGCCGGCCCAGCAGGGTGGTGACGAATCCCTGCATGCTGGCCTGATTGAGACACGTCAGATTGAACTCCGCGATGCCCGGGAATCGGTCGCGATACGCCTTGATAAACCGTTCCGCCTCGTTCTGCGGGATGCCCAGCACCCGCGCCAGCCCAAAGCCCGTCTGGCCATAGATAATGCCAAAGTTCACTGTCTTGGCCACGCCGCGCTGGGCGTCGGTGACCTCCGTGGTGGGTATCCCATAAATCTCCGCCGCCACCACGCGGTGAATATCCTGATCTTCCGCAAAGGCTTTGAGCAACGCCGCATCGGCGCTGTAATGCGCCAACACCCGCAACTCAATCTGCGAGTAATCCGCCGCCAGCAACTTGCCCCCCGGCGGGGCGATAAACGCCCGGCGGATCAATCGGCCCGCTTCGCTGCGAATTGGGATGTTCTGCAAATTTGGATCACTGCTCGACAGCCGCCCCGTGGCCGTGACCGTCTGGTTATAGCTGGTATGCAGCCGCTGCGTGGCCGGGTCGGTCAGCGTCAGCAGGCCGTCAATAAACCCGCTCTTGAGCTTGGTATACTGCCGGTATTCCACCATCTTCGCCGGCAACGGATGCTGCGGCGCCAACGCCTCCAGCACATCAATATCCGTACTCACACCCGTCTTGGTTTTCTTGATCACCGGCAGACCGAGTTTCTCGAACAGCACCTGCCCCAACTGCTTGGGCGAATCCAGATTAAATTCCGTCCCCGCCAGCTTGCGGATTTCGCCGCGCAGATCGTCAATCTTCTGCCCGAAGGTCTTCTGCAGTTCGCGCAGATAATCCAAATCCATCCGCACGCCGGCAAATTCCATATCCGCCAGCGTCTGCATCAGCCCCATTTCCATATCCAGCAGCGGTTGCATCTCCTGCGCGGCAATCTGCGGCTGCAGCACACCCACCAACCGCCAGGTCATCTCCGCATCTTCCGCCGCATACCGTGCGGCCGTGGGCAGATCCACCGACGCAAAGCTGCGCTGCTGACTGCCCTTGCCGATTAAATCGGTCAGTGGAATCATGGCCATGCCAAAATATTCCGCCACCAGCGCATCGAGACTGTGCGACGCCCGTTGCGCGGCAATCAGATAACTGGCGATCATGGTATCAAACCAGATACCCGCCACCGGCAAGCCATGCCGCCGTAGCACATTGCAGTCATATTTCAGATTCTGCCCCACTTTGCGGATGGTCGGCTCCGCCAGTAATGGGCCAACCGCCGTTTGTACTTCTTCCAGACTTAGTTTCGCCCCCGGCCCCATGACCGGCACATAAAACCCGCGTTTCTGTCCCGCCGATAATGACAGCCCGCACATCCGGCTGGTCATTGCGCCCAGACTATCAGTTTCCGTATCCAGCGACAGATACGCACCCTCTGCGGCCAGCGCGGTACGTAATTCCGCCAGCATAGCCGTCAGCGCGGCTTGGTCATTCACCAGCAGATATTCGCCATCAGTGGGGGGCAGGCCGATAACCACTGCTGCCGGGGCATCACTTCCGGGGTTATCCGCATCCGCTGCGGGTGTTTCCGGCGGGATGGCCGCAAACAATCCACCCATGGGCAATTCCGCCACAGGTTTCGCTTTGGGGGCAGGTTTGGGCGCGGTGATAGGGGGGCTGCCGGGATTAAGCTGGGCCAAAAACCGGTTGAACCCCAGCGTACGGAATACGTCCACCAATTTCGGCCATTGCTCCTGCCGCCACTGTGCACTCTGCCAGTCCAACGTCACGGGCACATCATCAATCAGCCGCACCAGTTCGCGGCTCTTGTCCAGTACCCCCGCATGCGCCCGCAATGCCTCGCCGATCTTGCCGGCAATTTCTTCCCGATGGGCCAGCACGCCGTCCAGCGAGCCATATTGGCTGATCCATTTCGCCGCCGTTTTGGGTCCCACGCCGGGAATGCCGGGGATGTTGTCCGAGGTATCGCCGGTCAGGGCCAGCACATCGCGCACATGCTCGGGCGGATAGCCTTTTTTATTTACCAGTCCCGCCGCATCCAGTTGTTCCAGCGTCTGGATGTCATACATCCACGTGGTCTCGTTGATCAGTTGTTCCAGGTCCTTATCTTTGCTGCAAATATAGACTTCCGTCTGGGCGTGCTGCGGATCAGCGCGGATTTGCCGCACCAGCGTGGCAATCACATCGTCCGCCTCAAAACCCGCGGATTCATACACCGGCACGCCCAACAATCCCAGAATCTCACGGATGCGCATAATCTGCGGCAGCATGTCATCGGGCATGGGCTTGCGCGTGGCTTTGTATTGGGTATCCAGCGCCAGCCGCGCTGCCGATCCCCCGGCCAGATCCATCGCCACCACCACATGGCTGGGCCGGCGCGATTCGTTGAGCTTCTGCAACATCGCCACAAAGCCATACGTGGCATTGGTCGGTTCACCACTGGGACTGCTCAGCCCCGTCAATGCGTGATAGGCCCGGTAAATCTGGGCATGTCCATCAATGATATAAATGGCTTCCGCCATGCGGGCCTCAATTCAGCGAGGGGTCGGGGGGGATGAAACGCTGGTCCACATTGGGGGCGCTGTGCGTGGGATGGATGGCTTCCATCAAAACCTCCCACAAGTCCGGCGGTGTGGCCAGCAATTGCTCGTTATCCAATTTGGCCACATACCACGAGCCGATGGCCAACTCACTTTCCAACTGCCCCGGCCCCCAGCCCGCATAACCGATGAATATCCGCGTCAGCGGTGATTGTTCCAACAGTTGTCCGTGCCACGTGGCATCGCCGGTAAAGTAAATCCCCGGGCACACCTGATCGCCCATATCGGCATGATCATGCAGCGCCAGGGCCGTACTCTCGCACGGTCCGCCCTGATACAGCGGCGCACTACTGGGACACGGTCCCGCGCCACCGAGGAAATTCCAGATCACCTCGACCGTGGTTTCCATGGGCCGGTTCAAAATGATCCCCAGTGCCCCTTGTTCATCATGGCGCAGGATCAAAATCAGCGCATGGCGGAAATTGGCATCTTCCAATTCCGGCGCCGCCAGCAGCACAAACCCCTGAAGATTATCCGGACGCGGTTTTAACATACCCCCATTGTTCCATATCCCCCGCGTGCGGGCAAGGCGGAGAGTCGGGATTCTTTGCGCACTTGGCTAGATTGCCCGCACGCGTTTTGGGTCGTGGTTTTATTCGGCTATACTACCCACATGGCGAAGTCTTCCGCATCTTCTGAGCAGGATAAGAACGCCCCGCACATTCACAACCGGCGGGCCTCGTTCGATTACCACATTCTCGAAAAATTCGAGGCCGGCATTGCCTTGGTTGGCAGCGAGGTCAAGTCCATCCGCTTGGGCCGCGTCCAACTCGGTCAGGCCTTTGCCGTCCTGCGTGGTGGGGAGGCATTTCTGCTGGGCTGTCATATTGACGAATACGAGCAGGCTAATAAATACAATCACGATCCCACTCGCACCCGCAAACTGCTCCTGCACCGCCGCGAACTGCTGCGCCTGGGCCAACGGCTGCAAGCCGACAAGGGCCTGACGCTGATCTGTCTGGACATGTACTTCAAACGCGGCAACATCAAAGTCTGCCTCGCGGTCTGCAAAGGCAAGACCAAAGGCGACAAACGCGAAGCCATCAAGGAACGCGATGTGAAACGCGAAATGCAGCGCGCCGTACGGCGCGGCGGCTTCTAGGGTGCCCCATGGATGACCAACTGGCGTATCTGCTCAACGGCTTGTGCGCCCGCACCTATACCTTGGGTCGCATCATGCGTTTCCGCCGGTTGCAGCGCGGCACGCAGGCCACCACCTACGAATTACTCACCGCCGGCGGGCGCGAATACACCCTCGCCTTCTGGCCCGCCCGGCACAGCCCCCTCCATATCAGCACCATGTTCGATCTGTTTGAGGCCCTGCGCAGTCAGCAGTTCCCCGTCCCCGCGCCGGTGCGCACCACCGCGGGCGCGTGGCTGGCCGATGGCCCGCAGGGCGAAACCATGGGCCTTTGGCAAAATGTCAGTGGCCAACATCTGGCGCTGGAACGCTGGACTGGTACCATGTTCAGTCATCTCGGTTTGCGTTTGGCGTGGCTGCACGGCCTATTGGCCATGATGCCCTTACCCCTGGAATTGCAGCACCAAAGCCTGCCGCAGCGCTTGGACGCGGCCCTGACCACCCTGCGCACCCGGCAGGACGCCCCTTGGCTGCACGACGCCGCCTGGGACCGTCTCACGGGCGAATTGGCCGACTGCGAACCTTGGCCGCGCGGCTGGATCCATGGCGGCATGGGCCCCGCAGCCCTGTTATGGGATGACGAGCAGCAGGTCTGCTGCATCGTGGATGCCCTGTACCATCGCGGCGGACATCCGCTGGAAGATTTGCTGGAACTCACCCTCACCTGGCAGCGCCTGCATCACACCCTGCCCGAAACCTACAACGTACTCTTCGAAGCCTACACCAGCATGGCCGCGCTACCCCGGTGGCCGTGGGATCAGGTCGTCTCGCGCTGGTTACTCAGTCATGTGGAACTCGCCGCCGCCGGCCGCAAAGACCCCGCCCCGACCCTGGCGCAGCAGTTAGCCCAACGGCATCATCTGGCAGAATGGATCCGTGATCTCAGCGGGCTGTAGCCGTTGATGGGGCATAACTACTGGATACAAATAGAGATGCGCTGCATGACGACAAATGCAGACAAACTCAATCCCACCGTACTACACCGCCATTAATCCCGCTCTGGTTGGCCCGGCGACTTGACAAGAATAAGACTGCGGAGTAGTTTTTTGCAAAAGCGCAGATTTAGCTCTGAAGTCGCAAATTCAAATCTGAAGTGCATAAAAAGTTACGTGACATGGGAGGTCTAAAATGCAGCGCAGAATCATGTCGGTCCCGCTGGTCGTCATTGGATTGGCCATGCTGTTGTTGATTTCGCTGATTGGTTCGCGCTTCGCCTTGGGGCAGGTTTCTGCTATCCCCAAACCCAAGCTTGCGTTCGTTGATCTGGCCGTTAAGGGCGAAGTCGGTATTCCGGGTGCTGGCGAGGTACTTTCCGAACTCATGCTGACCGAATTTCCCGGCAAGCGCTACCAGCCGGTCGAGAAATCCAAGTTTACGGCGCTCCTGAAGGAACAGGGATTGACTACCGCCGAGGTCCGGGACACGCCCGATAAAGCCTACGCCAAGCTCAAGGATGGGGTGAGTTACCTCGTCGTGGGGAGCATCAGCAAGCTCAAGTCCTATACGCTCACCGCCCGGGTAGTGGAAGTGGCGACCGGGAATATTGTCCAGTCGGTGGAGATGACGGCCGAGACGGTGGAGGATTTGCAGGATTGCACGGCCGAGGCGGCGAAGATTCTGGAAATGACCCCGGACGAGAAGAAGGCGTATCTGGATGAAAAGCAGTTCGCAGCCGTGCTGGAGGAAGCCAGAAAGAAGGTTACGGAAAAGGATTTCGAGGGGGCGGTGATTCTCTATAGGCGCTGCCTGGTCATTAGGTATGACGTGATCGTAGTGGCAGAACTGCGCAAGGTGAGGCTGGAGATCGACAGGGCGTTCCGGCTTTTTTGTGGCAAATTGACCATCGTCGTTGTCGCAAATACCGAATACGGCTATGACTGCCGAATTCGCGATGCCATCAAGGAAGTCACCAGAAGGAACGGGGGCACGGTGACAGCGGATATTGGGAAAGCAAAATCGAATGAGCAAGATATCTGGGTCGGTGTGCAAACTGGCAAGCACTCGGAAACCTCAGCAATCGTCAGGAAACTCAACGCGCACATGATCATTTGGGTTCAGCCCGACACGATTAACTCGGTCGAAGTAAGGGTAATCGCTACGGACAATGGTGAGGAGATTATGTCCCGTACTTTTGACACCTCGAATGTAGCGGCTCCATCGAAAACAGGCCAACTCTTGGTGAACCATGACGCCCCCGTTTTCGGTCAAGTTTTACACTCAGTTATTCGGGCTTGGCAACAGCATATTGCAGTGAAGTAGACCGTGTCGTACTGCGATGGTCGCAGGCAAAACTATCGTTGGATTACGGACTATGTTCCGAGTAAGTCACACGATGCGAAATGTATTATCGGTTGTCGCAACACTGGTCGGCTGTATGCTGCTCTTGAGCCTGCCGGGATGTGGTCGCACCTCGTCCACGAAGATTGTTGGTTCCTGGCAGACCACCCTAGCCCAAGGACTCGTCCTTACCACGACCTATTCGTCTGACGCCACCTATTGATGAACTTGGAATGGCGCAAATTGATGTCCCGAACGTTGGAGAACGCGCATGATTGATTACACATGTTCCAAATGCCGCACCCCACTGGCTAGTCCTCGTGCGATGATGGGCCAGTTAGATGAATGCCCCGTATGCCGGACCAAGAACATAGTTCCCGACGCGCCTGCTTCGGGCGCACCGGGGCGGAAACGTTCGTGGGTATTAACCATTAGCGTATTGGCAGGAGTTCTACTGCTGGTTGTGGTACTGGTTGGGGCTGGACTTGTCTATTCTCTTGGTTTTGGCTCTCCAGACAAATTTACCATTCAGGTAACCCCAACCCAGCTAGAAGAAGTATTAGTGTCCAAGGAAGGAGCTAAGGCATATTTCAGTACGAAGCATACTTTTACGGACCCGGTCGAACTCAAGCAAACCCGAGAACAGGACAAGTATGAAATCAAGGCAATGGTCGCCTCGGTAGATCGAAATATGAAGCCCATAGTCTACAATCTGCCATTCGGAAAAGGCACCGTCTATAAGTTGTACGGGCGGGTTAAATTCTTTGATCATGTATTCACCGCTGCTGGCTCTGAACCGTTAGTGTTTGTTGTAAAAGAACCGAAGATGTTTTCCTCTTCTAGGCAATTTGTCCATATTGGCGGTAGCGGTACCGTGGTGACCAACGACGGCACGGAGGTGCCACTGGACGGTAGCGTTGCTGCAAGGGCAGCGATGGAAGGATACGTGGCTCCCAAGGAAGCCATGAGATACGCGAAGAATAACATGAGAAGTATCTCTCAGGCTACAATGATATATGCCAACGAAAACAGTGGCGAATACCCCCCTGATCTGGTCGCGCTCATGCGGAAGGCAATTGTTGATCCGAAGTGTTTTTTGGATCCACGGTTGAATACTACCCCTATGGTTACATCGGGAGCACTCGCCGACGTTAAACAGACAGATCTCGAGTCACATTGTGATTTTTATTATGCTGGCGCGGGCGAGCCTAACAATAGTGATGCCGGTGCCATTCTTCTCTATGACAAAGGCCGGGCGGGCAGCGAGCGTCTGGTGGGCTTTGGCGACGCCCACTGCGAAGTTTATAAGGCCGGCTCGATGGAACTGCGTGCTGTTGTGCAAACTGCCAATGCGCTACGTAAGAGCGGTACAAAACTACCCGAGGACCTGATGGGGCCACCGTCGGGGAAAAGTATATCTGTTACCAAAGGACGGCCTGAGGTTCAGAAGCCAGACGTTTCTACGCCGAAACCATCGGGAACCAAGAGTGTGGCCGAAATACGCTCCCTGGCCGAACAAGGTGATGCCGACAGCCAATTCAGCCTCGGTATTTTTTATTCCACAGGCAACGGCGTTTCTCAAGACGATACTGTGGCTGTGATGTGGTATCGCAAGGCCGCCGATCAAGGACATGCTCTCGCTCAGTACAATCTCGCCTGTATTTACGAGAATGGCCAGGGGGTTGCCAAAGATTCAAAATCGGCTTTTGGTTGGTTGCTGCTGTCTGCAGCCAGCGGGAACAAACAGGCCGCTGCGTTGCTTTCACAAACCGAAGCTTTGCTTTCTCCCGGACAGGCACTTGAGGCCCGTGACTGGGCCAAAGCATGGAAACCAGTGACGGCGAAATCAGCTACTGGACGCGATTTTCTCGTCCCCGAAATGGGAGATCCGCGACAAGAATAGAATTTGTGGTTTACTAATAGCAGAATAAGTATGGTAAAGAAAATCAGGGCATTGTTCAGATCGTGGAATGTCTTCTGTTGTTCAGTCAAGCGGAGGCCACAATGATTACGTTTACCTGCCCGACGTGTGGAAAGGCGTTCAATGTTCGTAACGAACTTGCCGGGCGTGATGGCAGATGCGCGTGTGGCGCGGTAATCCAAGTCCCCAGCGGTGGGTCCGGGGCGCAGGAGGCCCATACCTCCTCGATCCCCACTCGCACCACACCTACCCCGCCTACAGCAAAGACTCCCAATGCGAACGCTCCTGTCAATTCCCCACCGCAATATATTGCAACCAAGTCGCCTCAGGGTGTCCAATACATCCCCCTCCGCAACGTCCCAGCCCTCATCTCCTACTACATTGGCATTTTCGCGCTGCTGCCGACGATCTGCGGCGGCATCGTCATCGCCGCCCTCAGCTTCATCAGCGAGACTAAATTGGTAGGCGCTGTGCCCTGCTTTTTTTCGCTCCTGCCTTTTTTCGGTGCCATCGTAGGCGTCGTCGCTATTATCCTTGGTATCAAAGGGATCAGCGTCTATCGGCGTAGCCCCGAAGTACGCGGCAAAGCCCACGCCCTGACCGGCATAATCTGTGGTTCGCTCTGCGGTATTCTGGCTTTGTTTTTAGGCCTGTGGATATTGATTTCCATGTTGACCATCAAAAGGTAATCCCCACGCTGGTTTTCGTTCCGATCTGCTGATTGCCCTACAATGGAGCTTTCATGACCCAGGTCCCAAACTCCCGTCCCAGTAATCCCGCCACCACCGTCAAAGCCCCCGCCATTGCCCTCCGGGTGTGTGGCTGCATCGGCATCTTCCTATCCGCAGGGGCCATCCTGTTTGGCCTGTGGTTCCTTGGTCTTCGGTTCATCGGGGGAGTTGGCGATTCTGATATTCAGATGGCCGGAATCTTCTACATCATCCTCGGCCCCCTCGATATGATCGGCAGTGTGATCATCCTTCTAGGTGCCAGAAATATGCAAAAATTGCAGAGTTTCAGCTTCGCCAGAACGGCCGCCATCGTCGCTCTCATTCCCTGCGTCTGCTCGCCCTGTGGTATTTTTGGGATTGCTTTCGGCATTTGGGCCTTGGTTGTCCTTTCCCGACCCGAAGTCCGATCCGCTTTCCAGAAGCCCTGAACCGGCTGATTGCGCGTACGATAGCGAACCAAGCTATGGTCGCCATCTGTTGATTACTTTTGGCAACTGCCTGACTGCTGAATCCACCAATGCCCTCTGCGTCGCCGCATAAGGCGCTGGTTTAGCTTTCCAGAATAATCTTGCTGGCTGGCTTGGGGGCTTCGCTGCTGGCCGCGGCGTCGGCCGGGGCGCCCGAAACGCCTTTATTCACCTGTTCCTGCACCAGTTGCATCAAATCGGTGTATTCCTTCTGGGCCACGCCGATCTTCTGGAGCAACGGATGAATTTTGAGGCTCTGTTGCAGCGATTCGAACTGCGCTTTTTCCGGCATGCTGATGCTCTGGCCCATCTGTTCTTTGTAGCTCAGTTGTTCGACCAGTTGCTGAAACTGTTGCAGCAGGTCGCGGGCGCCGACATCCAGCTCCAGTTGGCGGGATAATTCGCGGAAATTCTTGACGGCCGGATCGGTACCGATCAACTGACCGAGTTTGGCGGATTGGGCGAGGATTTCTTGACGATCGGCCATGATTAAGGCTCCCAAAAAGGTTAAAACGCCAAGTATAGCCCAAAATGGTGATGGTGGGGAACCACGCGGGTAATTTCCTGCGCTAAGTTTCGTAGTTAAGGATTATTTTGTCCGGTTGCTCAGATATGCAAAAACCGCTATATTCTTGGCTCTTTGCGTGACAAAGACTCCGGGCAAGTGCTTCGGGGCTTGGTACTACTTTTTTTAGGAGACTGGCGTATGGCCGTCAAAGTTGCAATTAATGGTTTCGGTCGCATTGGTCGTCTGGTGTTCCGCGCTCTGGTTGAACAGGACCTGCTGGGCACCCAGTTTGAAGTCGTGGCCGTGGGCGATATCGTCCCCGCCGACAACCTTGCCTACCTGATGAAGTATGACTCGATTCAGGGCAAGTTCAACGGCACCGTCTCCTCCAAGAAGTCCGCCCCCGATAAGGTGGAAGACGATGTGCTCGTGGTCAATGGCCACGAAATCAAGGTCGTCTCGGCCAAGAGCCCTGCGGAATTGCCCTGGGCCGCCATGGGCGTGCAATATGTCATCGAATCCACCGGCTTGTTCACCGACAGCGAAAAGGCCAAGGGCCACATCACTGCCGGCGCCAAGAAGGTCATCATTTCCGCTCCGGCCAAGGGTGAAGACCTCACCGTGGTCATGGGCGTCAACCAGGATAAGTACGAAAGCGCCAAGCACAACATCGTGTCGAACGCTTCCTGCACCACCAACTGTCTGGCCCCGGTCGTCCATGTCCTCCTCAAGGAAGGCTTTGGCCTGACCGAAGGTCTGATGACCACCGTGCACAGCTACACCGCCACGCAAAAGACCGTGGACGGCCCCTCGAAGAAGGACTGGAAGGGTGGCCGCTCCGCCGCCATCAACATCATCCCCTCGACCACCGGTGCGGCCAAGGCCGTGGCGCTGGTTCTGCCCGAAGTCAAGGGCAAGCTCAGTGGGATGGCCTTCCGCGTTCCCACCCCGACCGTCTCGGTCGTGGATCTGACCTTCAAGACCGCCAAGACCACCACTCTGGCGGAACTCAAGGCCGCCATGAAGAAGGCTTCCGAGACCTACCTCAAGGGTATCCTCGGTTACACCGAAGACGAAGTCGTCTCCAGCGACTTCATTCATGACAAGACCTCGTCCATCTTTGATGCCGGCAGCTCGATCGAATTGAACGGCAACTTCTTCAAGCTCGTGAGCTGGTATGACAACGAATGGGGTTATTCCAACCGCGTGATTGACCTGCTGACTTACATGGTTGGCAAAGATGGCGCCAAGTAAGATTACTTACGCCTAAGTGAATAAATGCAATATGGGACGGTCCATCCGGGCTGTCCCGTATTTTTTAATTGTATATATGCGTATATTTCGTACGCATATACGTAAATATTGCACCCATCCACACTTACTTCGCGACTTTATCACTCAAAACCCGGATAATTTTGCGAATTAGTTGCATTTTTACCCCCATTTTTGGTAATTTATATGCACTATGCCTACTGCACAAAAATCAAAATCGGGTAAAAGTGTAAAATCTGCTCCGGTGAAGAAGGTGGAGAAACCCAGCAAGGTGGTCAAAGCCACCAAATCCCCCAAGGTTGCCCCGCGCCCTGCGCCCGTAGTAGTAGTGGCCAAAGCGAAAAAGTCTGCCCCGGTAAAAGTTGTGCCCGCGCCCGTGATCGAAGTAAAAACCAAAGCCACCAAATCCAAAGAAGTGAATACCAAAGTAGTGAAAACCAAAGGCAAGCAGCCCCAAATCAAATATGTTCCTTCCTCGAAAACCGTCCACTACACCGCCCCGGTCGCACCCGCCCCGGCGGTGAAGCTTGATCCCTTCGGCAAAGCCGTGGAATTTCTGACCCAAGCCACCGATTATGAACGCATGCGCGTGGTCCGGTACAACACCACCACATTCAGCCTGGATCGGATGCGTAAGTTATTGAAACTGCTGGACGATCCGCACACCAAATTCAAGACCGTCCATGTCGCCGGCACCAAGGGCAAAGGCAGCGTTTGCCACATGCTTGCCGCGATGTTGCAGGGTGGGGGCCTCAAGGTGGGGCTCTATACCTCGCCGCACGTGACGGACATTCGCGAACGTATCATCCTCAACGGCGCGATGATCACCCCCGACGAATTTACCGAACATGCCAAAAAGGTCGAAGCCATCTACAAAAAAATGGCCGACGATCGTCCCACGTTCTTCGAACTGGTGACCGCGATGGCATTCGACTACTTTGCCCACCAAAAAGTGGACATTGCCGTCATTGAAGTCGGCCTCGGCGGGCGTTTGGATTCGACCAACGTCATCATCCCCGAAGTCTCGGCCATTACCAGCATTTCCAAGGACCACATGGCGATTCTCGGCCCCACGCTGGTGAAAATTGCGGAAGAAAAAGCCGGCATTATCAAGAAAGAAATCCCGGTCGTCACCATTGCCCAGACGCCGGAAGTGGAACAGGTGTTCCAGAAAGTCGCCGCCGCCAACAAGACTACGCTGAATATCGTGGGCCGCGATCTGGAGTTCTCCTACCGCTTCGAAGCCGGTCGTTTGCATGCCCCGATGATCCGGGTCAGCCTCCTGACCGAGCACAGCAAGTTTGAACACATTCCCGTCCCGCTCTTCGGCGAACATCAGGCCCTGAATCTGGGTCTGGTCATGGCCGTCGTTGACAAGCTCAAACAGCGCGGCTTTGTGATTGATGAAGTCAAAGCCTGCGAAGCCCTCAGCCGCGTCTACATCCCCGGCCGCATGGAAATGGTCAACCAGGACCCGCGGGTACTGGTGGATGGCGCTCATAACGCCTCCTCGCTGCAGGCCCTGTTCCGCGCTGTGGGTCAGCATATTCCCTATGACTCCATGGTGGTGATCTTCGGCTGTAACTGCGACAAGGATATTGACGGCATGTTGGAACAACTCCAACTCGGCGCCGACAAGGTCATCTTCACCCGCAGCAAGGACAACCCCAAGAGCGCCATGCCCGACGAAATGGCCAACCTGTATATCGAACGCTACGGCAAGATGGCTCAGGTGGCCACCACGCTGACCGAGGCGCTCAGTATTGCCCGCCGCGCCATCAGCCGCGAGGATTTGATCACCGTCACCGGTTCGTTCTATCTCGTCGGTGATGTGAAGGAACACTTCCGCAAGCGCGTTGGTCTGGCGGCCTGGCAACCCAACTAAGGTTTTTGTTCATGGCTGATACTTCCCCGGATACCCCCGCCGGTCGCCGCGCTGCCATGCTGGAACGCATCCGCGAAGCCACCGGTTTTCTGACCTCCCAGACCCCCCGGCCCGACGAAGCCGGTCGGCCCGTGCGTCAGGTCGCCACTGATGATCCCAAGCGGTTTGAGCGCTGGGGGCAGTTGGCCCGGAAAAATGGTATGGCCGTGGAACGCTGCCGGCGGGAAAACATTCTCGCCGCGGTGGATCGCTGTCTGGAAAAACACCCCGTCACGCAGGTCCTGCTGGCCTTTGAAGATAAACAACTCCTCGCCCCCCTGACCGGCCACCTCTTGGGCCATGGGCTGCAGGTTCACCATTGGGGCGAACCGCAATCCCGCGAACTGGCCTATCAATGCGAAGTTGCCGTGACTGATGTCCGGCTGGGCTTGGCCGATACCGGCGCCCTGCTCGTCTGGAGCGATCCGGGTTTTGGCCGCGCGGCCACCCTGACCATCCCCATTCATGTGGTGCTGCTCCCGGTGGAAAGCATTGTCGCCGATCTGGTGGATGCCCTGCTGGTAGTCGCCGAACGCTTTCCCCAACAACTCCCCAGCAACATCGTCATCATCAACGGCCCCAGCAAGACCGCCGACATCGAAATGAACCTCGTGACCGGCGTGCACGGTCCGAAGTATCTCTACGTGGTCGTCGTTGACCCCGCGTAACCCCGCACTGTTTTAATCAGCCCCTTATCCCCACCAATAAACAACCCCCCGGCCTCGTGACCGGGGGGGTTATGTTTCACTGATAGTATGGCAACCGTTTACTTCGATCCGTTCCGCGCCACAAATTCCTTCACGCGGTTGACTTCGCCACTGGTTTCATCGGCTTCAAACAAAACCGTTTCGCCATTGGGACCAAAACCGATCTTGGTCAACAGCATCTTCGGTTCTTTGTTTTCCTTGGTGAATGCATCCGCCGACTTCTGCGAAGCAAAGACGAAAATCCGCTTGGAACCGGTCTTGGTGGTGTAGTCCACCTGGGTGTAACCGCCGTTATCCAAACGATACTGCGGATCCAACTGGCAACCGATCAAACCGGTACCAACCACGCCCGCCGCCAACAACATCAACGCTTGCTTCCGCATGTCACGATCCTCCAAGGGGTAAAGTAAATCACTCACTTGGCGGTATTGTCCGCTTCGGACTTTGCCGCAGCATTATGATCTGGTTCAGGTTCGGTTAAGGTGCAATGGCCATCTGGCTAAACTTTCATGCTGACGGTTTCGATCAATTGGCCTTCATAACGCTGGGTAATCGGGCTGATGACCCCGCGAACAAACTCTTCGGTCTGTTCCGGGCTCCGGCCCACGTACCGCAGCGGGTCCATCGCCTCGCCGATATTGACCTTCGCGAAGGCGCTGTCGGCTTGCAGCCGGGCCAGCAGGTCATTGGGCTTGCCCTCCTGCTTGACCACGTTGGCTGCGGCCATGGCATGGGTGCGGATGCGTTCATGCAGGTCCTGACGGTCCCCGCCAGCCTTCACGGCATCCATCAGCAGATTTTCGGTCATCATGAACGGCAATTCGGCCTGCAGCCGGCTTTCAATCACCTTGGGATTCACCACCAGCCCGCGCGTGACATGAATCAAAATATCCAAAATCGCATCGGCGGTCAGGAACGCTTCCGGAATAGACAGCCGCTTGTTGGACGAATCATCCAGTGTCCGTTCGAACATCTGCTCCGCCGCGGTCATCAACGGCTGCTGGACCATCCCGATCAACCAGCGCGACAGCCCGGTCACCCGTTCGGTCAGCGCCGGATTGCGCTTATAAGCCATCGCCGACGAGCCCACCTGCTCATCCTCAAACGGCTCCTCGATTTCTTTCATGGCGCAGAGCAGACGGATGTCCACCGCATACTTGTGTGCCGCCGCCGCCAGCGCGCCCAGCGTGGCGAGTACCTGCACATCCACGATCCGCGAATAGGTTTGGCCCGATACGGGATGCACCCGTTCAAAGCCCAGTTTTTCCGCCACCAGAAAATCCAGCTTGCCGACCATCTCGTGATCGCCGTTGAACAATTCCAGAAACGACGCCTGCGTGCCAGTGGTCCCCTTGATGCCGCGCAGCATCAGGGCTTTCTGCCGTACTTCCAGATCGCCCAGCACCAGCACAAAGTCATAACACCAGAGAATCGCACGCTTGCCCACCGTGGTGGGCTGGGCGGGTTGCAGGTGGGTATAGGCCAGACACGGCAACTGCCGGTGGGTATGGGCAAACTTGCCCATTTCGCCGATGAGGGTCGCCAATTTGCGCCCGATCAGATGCATCGCATCGCGCATGATCAACACATCCGTGTTGTCCACGATATCCATCGAGGTCGCCCCCAGATGCATGATCGGCTTGGCCGTGGGACATACCTTGCCGAAGGTATGCAGATGGGCCATCACATCATGCCGTACGCGGGCTTCCTGCCGGGCGGCTTCCGCGAAATCAATATCTTCCAGATGCGCTTTCATCTCATCGAGCTGCGCATCGGTAATCGGCAGGCCCAATTCCTGCTGGGCCCGCGCCAGCGCCAGCCACAGCTTGCGCCAGGTGCTGAATTTACGTTGTGGGGAGAAGATCTCCAGCATCGCCCGCGAAGCGTTGCGCGACACCAAGGGAGACTGCCAAATCGTGTTGGGATTGATTGGTTCGGTCATGCTGAAATCCTCGGCTAAGGCCAAAGATGACATCGTACCAGATAGGGGGATTCTGCGAAACTTGCACGGCTGTGGGGGCGCACCAGACTGACGAATTTATTGAGGTTCCAGCAACCGCAATTCGGTCATGCGATACGGGCTGTAAGCTTGGGCATTTTCATAGATCGGACTCAGTGCCGACTGCCGCAGATCGCTACGGCCCGACAGTGTGGTCCAGTCGTTGCGGATGATGTTCACCCGGTACCGGTCACCCGCCACTGCGGTAACCTGCAAGGGCTTGGGTAATTCCTTCAGCGGTACGGCAATCACCACCGCCCAGCCCGCTACACCCGCCGGGGCGGCATAGTGCCGCGCGGCCAAACTGGCCATCTTCTGGCCCTGAATCTGACTGATGGGGAAATTATTGTCCGGCCGGCCATCTTCCAGCGGTTTGGGCGGTACCGCGCTGCGATACCACGTATGCCACAGGTTCCCGGTGCAATCGGTGCCGATGCGGATGTATTCCGTACCATTCTTGGGCACCGATGTATCCAGCCACACCTCGACCGAATCATTTTCCCACGGCTTGGCCGTATTCGCACCCTCGGCAGTGCGGATGGATTCACTATCCGCACAGACAAAGGCAAAATACAGGTAATCATGGTCATAGGTACTGGCCACCTGAGTCTTACCCGCAGCCACCCGGGCATTCAGCGTGGGGGTCAGGGTTTGCCAGGCCTGTTTCTGCCAGATTGCGTCGCTAAACGGATTGGTTTCGAGCGGTGAGGTGACGGCAGGCGCGGCCACCAGTACGGCCGTCGAAGGCGCCGGACGGGCGTTGGCTGTTTCCGGCGCAGTATTACCTTTACAACCCGACCAGAGCAAGCCCACGGTCGCGGCCAATGTGGCAATCGCCAGCAAGTGGAACGCTTTGTGCATTACAATCCTGTATCTAACCAGTCCGACATTAACGCTTCTACACTACAGGGCCATCCGCAGCCTTACAGGCTGACACCCCAAAGGAACCTCGGTTAGGCCCCTTGGGTGGGTTTTTAGTGACTCGCCTGGGCATCATACGTCGCGCCCTGCAACAGGCCACTCACATCAGCCGCCGGAGCCTTCAGCTTGATCAACCAGCCCTTGCCGTAGCAGTCCCTATTCACCAGACTGGGGTCATCCTTCACGGCTTGATTCACTTCAACAACTTCACCGCTGATACCGCAATACAATTCGCTGGTCGCCTTGACTGACTCAATTTCGCCAAAAGCCTTGCCCGCAGTGACCTTCTTGCCTACCGCCGGCAACTCTACAAAGGTTACATCGGTCAATTCGTCCACGGCGAATTGAGAAATTCCTACGGTGACCACATCACCGGAGATCAAATGCCATTCGTGACTGGGCAAATACAGGCGATCGCTGGGGCTGGACATGATGACTCCTAAAGGTTTATCGTGCATTTTACGCAATTGTCATAATCCGGAATGCTTATATGCATCCCGTATGAGGCGAGTATAGCGACATTTGGTCAAGGCACAAAGCCCTAAATCACTTCAAGTCTTTAAATCGTACATCGCCGTCGTTATTACAAATTTTAACGGCTGCTTGTGGGCATAAGCCAACAAGTTTTCTACGGCCAGTTCCGGCAGCTGATAGGGGGGCTGCTGATCGGGCGGATAGCCCTTCCCGCTACTGATAATATGCCGGGTGATGATGGCCCCTGGCAAGCCCGCCAGCGGTGAGGCCGCGAAATCATGTTCATTTTCCAACACATCCAACCCCGCCAACAAACGACCGGCCGCGACTTGCTCCGCCAGTTCCGCTTCGTTGATGATCCCGCCTCGGGCCGTATTGACCACTATCCCGCCTTGCGGTAACAGTGCCAACAACGCACGATTCACCGAATGACGGGTTTGGTCATTGAGCCCACAGTGGATGCTGATGGCCTCGTTGCTGCGGAAGAGTTCTTCCAGACTGCTGCAACGGCGCCACGCGTCGGCGTAGTCTTGGGCATACGGATCATAAAACGACACCTGCGCCCCCAGCGCCGTCATCAGTCGGGCAAAATGTTGCCCAATCGGCCCCAAGCCATACACCCCCACCCGCAAGCCGCGCGACGTACAGCGATAGGCCTGATACACGCGCTGGTCCTGATTGGTCAACGCATAATCATGCAAACGCGGCACCTGCTTGAGCAGGCACAACAGCAATACCAGTGCCCCCTCGGCAACGATTTCCACCGCATTGCCCCAGTTGGTCACAATCAAACCCGCGCTGATATGTTCTTTGCTGACATATGGACGAATTGTGCCGTGCAGATGGCACAGATATCGTAACTGCCCCCAGTTGCCGATTAATTCCTGTGGCAGGGCCGGACTCTTGCGCCCGGTCATCACCACGTCACACGCCCGGCAACGCTCCGCCAGTGTGGCGCTGTCCCAATAGCGGGACCGGGGCATGAAATCCAGTTCATAATAGGAGGTCAAGGCCGCAAAAACCGCCGGATTCTGTAGATGAATATCTTCGGCCAATATGCCTAGTCGCATGGTGTTGAGACTTTCTTGCACCCAGTTAGTTCATCGTTCATTGCTTCACGGCCGCGTGGTGGCGGACCGTGTGGTCGTGGTTACAGGTACGGTCGTGGGGTTGGTCGTTGGTTCCGTGAAGTCAGGCAGCGTCGTGGCCGCCGGCCCTAAGACCACCGGTTGTTTGATCTCTTCCAACTGATCCAAACGCCGCTGGGCCAACTGTGCAAAGGCAGTGTTGGCAAACGCCCCCTTGGGGTCGGTGAGTTTGGTGTACTGTTCCTTGGCCAGGTCCCAGTTGCCCACGCTTTCGCTGACCGCCGCCAGACCCACCATCGCCAGCGGTACCGCCAGCTTGTCGTCGGGATACTGGGTCAACACCTTCTTATACGCTTCCTGGGCATTTTGCCGGGCTTCTTCCACCGTCATCTTGACGCCCTGCACGCCTTCTGGCGGGGCGCCGGCCAGAATGATCTGATGATAAAATTCGCCCAGTTTGACCAGCGCAATCGCCTGTACCGTGGGGATGTCATAATCAAGCGTGATGGATTTGAGCTTCGCGGGGGGATTTTCCCGGCCGGGTATCGTGGCCAGTTCCAAATTGGCCCAGGCCTCGTGGAGCTTCTGCTCCTGCCGATTCTTGTTCCAGTGGTAGAGCTGCACCACCAGAATCGCCACCGCCACGGCCAACAGCACATACGAGCCATAATCCTTCAACCACATGGGGAAACGTACCAACCACGTGGCCAATTCATTCGACTGCAATTCCTGCTTTTCTTCGGGCTTCATGCCAACTCCGCAAAGTTTGAGATTCTCGGACTCCGGGCATTATAAGCCAAATTGCCCCCAGCGGAAACACCGCCGGGAACCCCGTTTACAGCTTCAGCGTTCCAATCCGGGCCACCGCCTCTTGAATCCGGCTCACATCCACCGTCAGGGCCATCCGCAGATACCCCTCCCCGGCGGGGCCAAAACCACCCCCGGGCACGGTTACCACAAAGACTTCCTCGATCAGCCGGGCGCACAATTCCATGCTCGGGATGTTCTTGGGCGTATTCACCCAGCAGAAGAATCCCGCCTGCGGTTTGCGGAACGACCAGCCCAGGGCGGTCAGCCCGTTATACAGCGCATCGCGGCGGGCGCGGTAAATATTCATCTGCTGTTTCACCTCCGGGTGGTCGTAATGGTTCAGCGCCACCACGCCCGCGGCCTGAATGGCGTTGAACTGGCCGGAGTCCACATTCCCCTTCACCTGCGCCAGTGCGCCGACGATGGCCGCGTTACCCGCCGCCCAGCCGATGCGCCAGCCGGTCATATTAAAACTCTTGGACAGCGAATGAAACTCAATGGCCACATCCAGCGCCCCGGGCACTTCGAAAATCGAATGCGGCGCGGCCTCAAAGTAAACTTCCCCATACGCCAGATCATTGGCAATCACCCAACCATATTTGTGCGCTTCGGCCACCACCTGTTGATAAAAACTCAACGGCGCCGTCGCGGCGGTGGGATTATTGGGGTAATTCAACCAAATCAGCTTGGCTTTGCGTTTGATTTCTTCGGGAATCGCCGATAAATCCGGCAGAAAGTCATTTTTCTCCAACAGCGGCATCAGATACGGCACCGCCCCGGCGAACAACGCCCCGGAGTTGTACACCGGATAGCCGGGTTGCGGCACCAGCACCACATCGCCGGGATTCACCACCGCCAGCGGCAGATGCGCAATCCCATCTTTGGAACCAATCGTGGTGATAATGTTCTGGTCGGCATTCAGCGTCACGCCAAAGCGCCGCTGCATAAAGTCCGTGGCCGCATGGCGGAACGCCGGCACACCTTCATCGAACGGATAACGATGGTTCTTGGGTTCGTAAATGGCCTTGGCCATCTCGTCAATGATGAATTTGTGCGTGGGCAAATCCGGGTCGCCCACGCCGAGGTTGATCACGTCCTTGCCCGCCTGCATCAGGGCGCGTTTTTTCTTGTCTATTTCGATGAATAAATAGGGGGGCAGAGCCTGGAGTCGTTGCGTCTTGGTAAAAGCCATCGTTCGGTTCCTTTTCGGTTAGCATGAAGGCACAAAGTCTAGGGATTTAAGCGCGAAAGTAAAGCGTAAGTGACCGCCAAGGCTAAGATTACATATATACGAATGTATGGCAGGCAGGGCACACTACATTTAGGGGTGTTTGAGCGGTGATAGGGGCCATACACCACTAGATGTGGTGGAGGGAAGCGGTTTCGCTCGAAAAATTAATTGTGCATAGTGTTGTAACTTATTCTAGCCCAAACACTTACCGGTAAAATTCTTTTTCCCTTGCTTCCAACCCCTATTGGTAGTATCCTTTCCCCTATGTAACACTATTGGTTGTGCCCCTGTCATGGATTTGTGTGCATGAAGCTTGCCAAACTAGAACTCTCCGGTTTTAAGTCGTTTGCAGACTACACCGAGTTTAACTTTGATGATGGTATCACCGGCATTGTCGGGCCCAATGGCTGCGGCAAATCCAACGTCGTGGACGCCGTCAAATGGGTGCTGGGCGAAATGTCCGCCAAGTCCCTGCGCGGCGATGGCATGATGGATGTCATCTTCAATGGCTCGGGCACGCGCAAACCCATGGGCATGGCCGAAGTCAGCCTCACCTTCACCAACGAAGACCGGCGTCTGCCCATTGACGCCGAACGTGTCAAGATTACCCGCCGGCTGTATCGCGATACTACCAGCGAATATCTGATCAACGCCAAGATGGCCCGGCTGAAAGACATCCGCGAACTTTTCCTCGATACCGGCATCGGCGTGGATGCCTATTCATTGATCGAACAGGGCCGCGTGGCGGCGTTGATTGATTCCAATGCCCAGGACCGGCGGGAAATTTTTGAAGAGGCCGCGGGGATTTCGCGCTTCAAAGCGCGGAAAAAAGAAACCCTCAAGAAGCTGGAAAAAACCGACCAGAACATGGCGCAAGTCACACTCGTGGTCGAAGAAGTCGAAAAGCAACTGCGCAGCGTCAAGGTGCAGGCCGGCCGGGCGCGCAATTATCAGGAATATGCCAACCGCCTGCGCGAATTGCGTTCCGCCTATGTGCTGCGGGAATATGAACAGCTTGCGGGCCGCAAGAACACCCTCTCCGAGCAACTCGCCGATGTGACCGATGAACTGGCCAATGCCCGGCGCAAATTGGACGAGACCCGCACCCGCCAGCAGGAAGTGCAACTCGAACTCGACGCCGCACAGGAACAGGCCCGCACCACCGAACGCGATGTACTCAATACCCGCAACGAATCGGTGGGCGCCGCCCAACGCAAAGATTTCGCCATCCAGCAAATCACCCAGATGACCCAGCAGCAGGAATTGCTGACCCAGCGTCTGGGCGATCTGACCCAGCGCATGACCCACCAGCAGGCCGAAGCCACGCAACTGCAGACCCAGTACGAAGGCGTGGATGCCGAACTCAAACGCCACGAAGCCGTGGTGCAGGAAGCCAGCGCCAAGCAGGAACAGGCTGCCAAACAAATCGCCGCCATGAACCGCACGCTCGATGAAAACAAGAGCAAAGCCATCGAAATCATGCGCCGCACCGGCCGCATCAACAGCGATATCAGCGGTCTGAAGATCACGCAGGAAAGCTACGCCAACCAGCGGCAGCGCCTGCAGGTCCGCAAGGAACAACTCGACCAGCAGGTCAAGGAACTCAAAGCCAAAGTCAAGGAATTGGAAGCCCGGCGCACAGAACTGGAAACCCAGTCCACCACGCACAAGGCCAAATCCGACGAACTCCGCACCCAGCAGCAGGCCAACAGCAGCCGGCAGGTGCAGATGTCACGCGAGTTGTCCACCGTGCGTGAACAGCGCAGCGGCCTGCTCAGTCGCCGTTCCGTCCTGCTGGATTTGCAGAACAAACGCGAAGGCCTTTCCCAGGCCACCCGCGATGTGATCAAACAGCGCGAAGCCGGCAAAGGCTTTGCCTATGTCACCGGTCTGGTGGCCGATGTCTTCACCACCGATGTCGCGCACGCCCCGCTGATCGAAGCCGCTCTGGGCGATGCCCAGAACGCCGTGCTGGTGGCCCAGGCCCAACAGTTGGTGGACGATCGCAAGAGTCTGGCCCAGTTGGCCGGGCGGTTGCAGGTTTTATGTCTGGATCAGTTGCCCGCGTTCAGTGATGGTTATGACTGGCAGACCCACGGCAAGCCCGTGGTCCGCGCTGTGGATGTGGTCCGCTTTGATCCGCGTTATGCCCCGCTGGCCTATCACCTGCTGGGCCGCACGCTGATTGTCGAAACGCTGCAGGATGCCCTCGAACTCAACCACGCCGGGGCCCGCGGTTACCGTTTTGTCGCCCGCACCGGCGAAGTGCTGGAAGCCGACGCCGGCATGGTGCAGGTGGGCGATGCCTCCCGCCGGGGTGGTTTCATCTCGCGGCGGTCGGAACTGACCCAGTTGGAAACCGAATTGGCGCAGGTGGAAGAACACGTGGCGGCTTTCACCGCCCAGATTGCCCAGTGCGATCAGGCCGCGCGCCAGCTCGATGCCCAGATTCAGGAAGTCCGCCAGCAAATCTATCAGGCCGATTCCGCCCGCGCGGAAGTCAACGCCCAATGCCAGCAGGCCCAGGCTCTGCAACAACGCACCCAGGCCGAAGCCCCCATGCTCGGCAGCGAAATGGAAAGTCTGGCCCGGCAGATCGAACAATGCCAGACCCGCCAGGCCGAAGGCCAGGCCCAACTCGCTGGTCTGGAAACCGAACAGAAGAATGTCGAAGCCACCATCCACGAAATTGGCTCGCAGGTAATCCTGCGGCAGCACGAAGTCTCCGAACTCTCCGAAGCCGCCACGCAGGCCCGTATCGCCATGACCAAGGTGCAGGAACAGCGTTCCAGCCTGGCCCGGGCCCTGGCCATGAGCCGTCAGGCCGTGGAACAGAGCAAGCTCGAATGGCAGCGCGTCCAGCAGGATGCCGAAAGCCTCACCGGCCGCATCCGTGAAGCCCACGAATCCGTGGCCAAAGCCGATGCCCAGATCGCACATCTCACGCAGGTCGCCACCCAACTGGCCACCGCACTGGAAGCCGCCACCGCAGTTCTGCAACGACTGCGGCAGGAATCGGTCACCCTCAATGCCGGTCTGACCGCCGTCCAACAACAACACGATACCCACAGCCGGCGCGAGCATGAACTGTCGTTGCAGGTCAATGAACTCAATGTCCGTCTGGAGACCCTGATCTCCGGCGTGCAGCAGGAATTGGGCATCAATCTGGTCGAGGCCATTACCGACTATCAGCCCGCCGAGATGGATTGGGATGCCGTCGCCGAGGAGATCGGCGATCTGCGCGGCAAGATTTCGCGGCTGGGCAATGTCAATCTCGACGCCATCACCGAACAGAGCAGTCTGGAAGAACGCCAGCAGTTCCTGCATGCCCAGTTGGCTGATATCACCCAGGCCAAACAGGAATTGGAAACCCTAATTGGCAAGATCAACGAGGATTCCAAGGTCCGCTTTATCGAAACCTTCAACGCCGTCCGCGAACATTTCCAGGATATGTTCCGCAAACTCTTCGGCGGTGGCAAGGCCGATCTGGTTCTGGAAAACCCCGACGATGTGCTGGAATCCGGCATCGAAGTGCTGGCCCGGCCCCCCGGCAAGGAATTGCAGTCCATCTCGCTGCTGTCCGGCGGTGAGAAGACCATGACCGCCGTGGCCATGGTGATGAGTATCTTCAAGAGCAAGCCTTCGCCGTTCTGTATTCTCGACGAAGTTGACGCCGCGCTCGACGAGGCCAATACGGCCCGCTTCGCGTCGATTGTCCAGGAATTTTTACATCAGAGTCAGTTCATTGTCATCACGCATAATAAACGCACGATGAGCGTCACCGACGTACTCTACGGCGTCACCATGCAAGAGCAGGGTGTCAGCAAGCGCGTGGCCGTGAAATTCGATCCTAAGGGCACGCCTGTTCTCGGGTCCACCGAGAGTGGTAAGGAAACCGCGGCGGCCTGAGACGGGCCCCGGCATGGAATGGCCGGGGCTTCAATATTTTTATTGTTGGGTTCGTGCCTACGCGGATTTACGTATCATCGTCCGGAACTTGTGCGTCTGAGATTGGCGCTGCGGGTGCCGTTGGCTCCCCGCAAATCTCCGCATGAAT
>Ga0194061_1000406_pt1 | contig 26399 bp, 15 predicted proteins | sample SepL2221m_MetaG_FD_163423 | JGI IMG/M metagenome (GOLD analysis project Ga0194061, IMG submission 163423) | Anoxic zone freshwater microbial communities from boreal shield lake in IISD Experimental Lakes Area, Ontario, Canada - Sep2016-L224-21m | ecosystem: Environmental > Aquatic > Freshwater >... | reverse complement strand
CATGGATTCCGCCGCTTTGGCTTCATCCACGGTTTCCGGGGTATCCAATGGGGTATCCACCAAGGAACGTGTGACGTTGATCGAAGATAATGCATAACTGGTAATGCCAGCCAAATAGGTGGCATTACCTTCGGTGACCGTATTCACGGTTGAGAGCCCACGAATTTCACCCGCTTCAATCGAAAAGGCATCTTCCAAGGGGATAGCTTGTTTCAGCCCGATTAGCTTGGCCAATTCGGCCACGCCATCACGCTGCACTCCCATCATATCGCGGAAAAAATCCGCCCGACGATTAAAGCCATAACCTTTGACCGTGTCCCAACTCAGTTGATCCGCACCGGCGGATAATTCCAGTGACAGGCTCCAAACCCGTCCCCCGGCGCTGGCTTTAACCAATCTTTGTAATAACGCCTGCCCCTGTTGGGCAGAAACAGTTTTGACCACCTGTTCCTGGGCGAGATTTTCAAGTTTTTTCTGCAAACCTTCAATACTTATCAATAGTTGCCGGTACGGCTCCGGATTGCTGGTCGTCAGCCACTCCGGCCCTTGCCGTACAATCCCCACCCGCTTGACGATATCCGCCCGGTTATCGCCCCGGTCGATAAGTTGATACCAATCACGAATTTTGGACAACTGGGCCAATTCGTCGGCCTTGGTGGGATCTTTTTTAGTGATGGGCTGGATCACGCGCGCGGTCTTGATCCGACCCCGTTGGGAAAGATCATCAATTTGCGTTTTCAATTCCTGTGTGGCCCGGGTCATCACATCGGCAGCCGTCTGCATGGATAACAGGGGCAGAGTTCGACCAAACAGGCGTTCCGCATTGCTGCCCGCCATGGGTAAACCCTCGAGCAGCATGAAAACCCGAGCTTCATCGTCATTTTTAGCCAATAATTGCTCGGTCCAAATGTTCACCGCATCGAGATACGCTTGTTGGGCCGCCACCTCATCTTGGGCACTACCGGCTGCTTTGATCTGTTTATCCAGATTCGCAATTTTTGGGGTGCTGGCACTGACGTCACGCCGCAGGGGTGAAGTTACTTTGACGATTTCATCCAGTTTGAGATCTAACTCGGTAACCCGCTTGGTCAACTCATCAATGCGCGGATTAGTTGTGGTTTGGCCTTCCGTTTCTGCCCGCAGTGTACGCAAAGTACGCTGTGCCTCACGGCGTTGGGATTCCAAATCCAAGCGTTGATCATCCAGCTTATTCAGTTGCGGCAGTAGTTCCTGGCCCAACTTGGCCTTGATTTTTTCGATTTCCACCTGACCATCAGCGATGGTTTTCAAACGGTCAGCTTCATTTTTCTCCGCCTGCACCCGGGCATTCTTGATGGCTTCAGGATACAGCTTTAAACCAGAACGGATAATGTCCATGCTCTGAGGATCAAGCAGCAGCTTGCTGGCATCCATCCCCTGCCCGTAGACATCACGGCTGGCAATCAGGCCCGCAGCGCTATCGGAACCGATAAAACGCAGCGCCAAGTCCAAGGCCCGGGCGGATCCCTGCATTCGCGCGGCTTCATCTTCCAGCGCCTGGACGCCAGTTTGGTTAAAACCCTGGCTTAGGAGATAACCAAACTCGTTGGCCCCGGCCAATCCTAAACAATGGCCATCACTAAAGACTACGGCCACAGCATGTCCCGGACGGGCACTGGGGTCCGCCATCATGCCTCGGATCAGGTTGAGTCCCGCGATCAATTGCAGACTGCTGTCCGCGCCATGCGGACCCGCCGGGGCAACCATCATCGAGTCCAGATAGCATTGAATCATCAGTAACCCGGCACTGGCATCATCCTGCTTGGCCGGGGGTATAATCGCCACGATATTGCTGGTTTGCACCTTCGTCCAACGCGCCCCACCTACCAAGTGGGCCGGTACCGCCGCTCCGGACTTCAAGGCCGTGTCAACCGCCAGCGTGGCAGTTGGGGAGAGTAGAAACCGTGGGATATTCAGAGGTACATTGAAAAACTTGCGGTTACTTTCGAAATTGCTCGTAGTTTTGGGATGCCGGAACAACACTGCGGCGGCCCCCAACTTGGCGGCATTTTCCCAATTTTTACCACTGTTAAAATTCAGCACCACAATGGCGTCTTGGATAACTTTGCCGTCCAAATCACTTAACTCACCATTGCCCCCCTCCACCAAGGGAGCATCGAGTCCGGGTGCGGGTATATACGAAGCCATTACCAGATTTGGCCATACCGCATAGACGCCATATTTCTGGCCAGCGATCTGCAGCGTGGCCCCGGCATTTTTGGCGTCAGGCAACGTGGTTGCCACGCCCGCTTGGGTGGGCTCATCCCCCCCCACATCCACTGGTACTGTCAAGGTGATCGGCTGTTCGAGTGTTTCTACGCCCAGACGTTTAAGTTCAGCCCGTACATAATCGCGAACCTTGGCATGTCCCGGTTGCCCGACCACGCGGGACCCCAAGGCATAGATGGTCTCGACCTCCCGGCGCACCGTGGCGGCATCAATATGTTGCCACAAGGCCGGAGACATGACGGGAATTTTGCTCTTGGATACGGGTTTGACCACAGGTGCGGTGGCTGGTTGGGTTTGGGTAGTGGGAGTTGTGGTCTGTGCCCAAACGTGCAAGCCGCCCGCCAAGACTAATACCACAACGGCCAAGATGCCACACCAAGGGGAATATTTATTATGATAGTTCATGGCCGACCGTTACCAAGTAAAGAACAAAGGAAGCGTTTGTCCGGAAGACAGCGCAGGGACCAACCCTCGGGCTATGGCCCAGCCTGCCAGAGCAATCAAGTAGCCGATAATCACACCCCGGAAGAGTGGCAGGAAGCGCACAAACAGCTCCATGCCCCCAATCCGGAAGATGATTGATTTGATAATCCAAGCCAACAAAGCCGGTCCCCAGAAAACGTTTACCGCAAACGTGGGGGAAAAATATTGCCCCGTGCCCATGGCCGTCACCAGCACCAGAAAACCTACGGGGTGCAACGGGAAGCCCGCGATATAGGTACGGCACAGCAGAAAGGCCAGCATGACAAATCCGCCCACCAGCATCGCATTGATCCGGACCCACTCAAAAGCCCCCTGGGTCAATTCCGCACCTGCAAAACGGTACAGGATATAGATGGAATCAGAACCGCCGGCAAAGGAGGTGTTTGGCCCCAAACCCTTGGCGTCGGAATATTGCCAGAATACCGCCATGGGCAGGCACACCAACAACGCTACTGCGGCGGCAATAAACATGCCCCACGCCATGCGTTTCAGACTGACTTTCTGCCGTTCTGCCAGAGCAATAATTTCCAACTGGTTGGGCAGCAACATCGAGATGGCCGAATTCGATAGAAAACTCATACTGCCCACGATGGCCGAAGCTTCCGCACCAAATACCTTGGGACCACCGAACATCAGGTTATAGCGGGACAGGTTCACCAGTGCTGGCACCATCGGTAAGCCGGTTTCCGCACGCAAGCGGGCGGCGGCAATGGTCATGGCGATAAAGAGCCCCAGAATAATCAGCAGCAAGAGTATGCTCTTGACCCCAATCAACCAGCCATAGAGCACCATACCCGCCGGCAACAAGACTAACAGGAACGGCAAAATCTGGGGATGAATCAGCCAATCGCCGATTTTCGCCCGGTCGCCAGGGACCGTGGCGCCGACAAATATCTCCCAAATTCGGCTACGCGAGGCCCACAGCATCCAAGCCGTCATGATCAGCATGGCACCCGCAGCCTGATCATCCCAGAAGGGAAACGGCCGGTAGGTAAAGTTGCGAATCATGTCAGGGAGCGGAATGGTATTGCTGGAAACCCCCATCACCCCGAGGACCAGCAGCGTAATCATCCCCAATACATACACCCCCCAGATCGAGCGCGATACTTCCAGACTCACCAGACAGAAGATGGCAATTAAAACCGGGCTCCAGTAAATCGCTGAGTAGCCAATGTAGCTGAAGGGTGGATTCTGCAACGCCGGGCTCAAATTGATCAACATGTATGCAGGGTCAATGCGGTCGAATAGCGGTAAGCGGAAGTGGGCGGCGGCGGGAATAGATACCCACACCAAGCCCAGGAACAATCCCAACAGCAATAATGGGGTGATACCCTCGCCACGCTTCTTGATGGAACCTGGGAGGGTACCCATCAAGCCATTGGACACTTCGACCAAAGGCATGGGTAAATTTTCGATCCGCAACCAAATCCGCCGTAACACTTCCGCCATGGTAATCAGAAACGTGATGACCAAGAAGGAAAAGCCACCCCAGACCAACAGAGGTTTTACCCATAAACTCCAGGGGATAGGCTTACTTTTAACCAGCGCCTTGCCGTCATCGGACAGGGGCGGATCAACGATGTATTTATCGGCCATGCGTGCAGCGGAACGGGTCCATAAACCACGTAAGCCTTCCCGTTCTTCCGGGGTGAAATCCTGATCCCCTTCCAGTCTGTACCCCCCCAGACTATCACGCATTAAGCGGTTACCAAACCACCATTGGACATTCAGGGCTACCGATTCAAAATAACCCAATCCCTGCGTCACCGGCGTAATATCGCGGGGATCACGCCCTAAGTGGGTAAAATATGTGGTCAAGGGACCATAGGTGTCGGCTTTTAACTTGGCATCCTTTTCCTGTTCCGGTGTCAGTAACGGGCCGGGCAACTTGGGATACACCACCGGGCTTTGTCGTTCATAACTGCTGCGGACCGTCTGCACGCCCCGGTTAAGCAATTCGTCCATGACCCCAGTAATATGCCCCAACAGGGGACGAACCAGACCGGTGGAACAGATCGTAACCCCCACCACCAGCATGGCATACAGCAGTACAAAATTGGCCCGCGGTGAAAACCGTTTGACTAAACCTGCCGTCAAGGCCGCCAAGACCATACCGGTAAGCACAATGATCGCCACTGGCGGAATACCAAAGGACACCAACGAACCGACTTCTCCAGACCCCATTTCCAGCCATTGCACCAACAAACACAGTGGGATTAACGCCAAGGCGCCCACAAGTATGGTCCACCAACTAGCGACCTGTAATTCTACCGTTTGGGAGGACTCGGTCGGTTTAACCGGGGCGGATTCGGTATGCGTATTCTCGTCTGTCATATGGGTAGCGTCACCTAAGCAAAGCAATGCTTCGTAAACCATTCCGCTCTAACGCGAAAAACGTGCCAGAGACCAGAGGGCGTTGCAGGCAATATTGAACCTGTAGCTCAGTATCACAGACCCGAGAAAATACTCGTTTATTGCCTTCTTGGCAACCGATTCAGGGGGGCTAAAAATCATTTTGTTGCCGGGACTCCGGTTTGTACTGCGACTAAGGCACAACTGAGTATCTCCGCACCATTACCGGTGGCGCTGGCTTTGAGTTCAACCACGCCTGTGGCCTCGGTGCCGGGGATGGTAACCATTTGGATGATTGCGCATCCTTCATTGGCCGTAGACTCGGGCAAAGTCAGGGTTTGTCCGTTAAGCGCAACGGTAACCTCTCCAGCCTGCACATCCCGGGTAACCAGCCGTAAATACAGTTTTTCACCCTTGATCCCGGCTGCCGGAAGTGTCGCAGTAATGCTTTCCCCCGCTTTAACCGACTGCAACACCCAGGGCAGATACCACTTTCGATGATCTTCGGTCTGCCGGGGGGACGATTGCTTATAAACGTCGTGAATACGCCAGGAACTCAGCATGCGCGAACCAATGGGCGCTACCGCCAATGTGCCCCATGCACCCTTTTGGGTATTTAGTTGGGTCCCGGCAGCATAAGTCAGGTCCGTCCGGGTCACGGGTGTGTTGTCGGTCACACCGGGGAATGCAATTTGCACATTTTGGACCCAGCGGGTGTCATTCAAGGCTACCACCACCACATCTGTCCCCTGCCGGGTGGCGACGGCGCGGACACCGGGTTGGTCCACCGCGAGTTTCAACATCGTTCCGCGTAAATCCGCCAAAAGGGTATAAACATCTGTTTCCCCCTTATTGGTGCAGTACCCCGCCCGTAACGCATGGGTAGCGCGACCATTGGCAATATCGGGAACCCATTGGGCCATACTCAGGATATCCAACGCGTTGTAGTAGGCCCGGTTCAGTTGGTCGGCACCGTCATCAAAAGGCTTGTCTTCGAGTTTCTCACCCTTATTTGGGGTATCAATCAGATCATTGGTTTCGGTATTAAAGATGGGCCAACGCTTCTGGAACTTGTTCTGGGTATACGCTGTGGTTACCTCATACCCAGCGGCAAACGATTTGGGTTCGCCCTGATAGTGATGTTCGGTGAGGAAATCCATCTGTGCGTGACAATCCTCTAACACCCGGCCCACAAAGCCGGTCAGATTGCTGAAATAATCATCGCTGAAGCTGGAACTGCACGGTCCGCCCAGTTGCACATGCGGATTGGAACTGCGTGCACCTTTGACCGCAGCCAGAAATATCTGGCTGTATACCTTGGAAATATATTCTGCGGGAATATCCGAGAACTGGGTGGGGTCCATCATCTTGGGATCATATTTATTCATGTACCGCGCCCACATAAACGGCTCGTTCCATACCTCTAAATAGCGTGGCAATCCCTGTTCCGGGTCACCGGGCATCCACGCCCCTCGTGCCCAAGTCTGATAAGACGCCTCCACCTTGGGCAGGAAACTGCCCATGTCTTCCGTCATCCACGACGGTTTGGCCCAAAGATTTTGGGTATAGCCCATCATCACCATATCACTGGCATCTGCGGCGATGGCCCGTTCGGCGGCGATATTCAGGGTGGCGGGAATCACCCGGGGTAATGCCTGTAATTCATCTGGCGTCTTGACTGTACCGCCAAAACCTGTATGTTCGATCCGACGCAGAAACGATGGCCGCAACTGTTTGGTATAGGCCAATACCGCATCACGATCTTTGGCATCATTTGGATTGACATCATGGAAACCAAACAATCCCTTGGGCAGTTCCGACTGACCTTCATGGGCCAGAATCGTATTGGGATCGATCGTAACCTTCACCTGAGCCGGCGCCGGGGTCGCCTGCCAGCCGTCTGCGGTCCACTTCACGGCTTCGATGCTATGGATAGTGAAATTTACCTCTCCTGCACCAAAGGGGTTTTGCACGCCCACACGTAACGCCCGCACCTGCCGGGTATCAATCCAACGCGAATCATCAAAACCACCTGCAGGGAGCAGCGCGTCAAACGGCACGATAAAACTTTGTTTGGTGCCGGGAAAATAACCCGCACCATCCGCCTGATACCAAGCTTTATTGGCTTTCTGTAGTCCCACGCCGATGAGTATATCCGGACGCTTGGCAGCGCTGGAGACTGTGATGCGAATCCCATCAAAGGCGGATAAATCCACAGTTTTGGCCATGGGCAATACCATATACGCCCCGGCCATGGAACTATTCACCCGTTGGGTTCCCAAATCTGCGTTCAGGGTCACCCCGCCATCGGCAGCGGGACGTAGTAGCAAATGCCCCTCGGTGCCCATCACCCCGGGTTCCGCCATCCGAACCATTCCGGCCTGCAGATCGCCGGTAATGCCCTCTTCCAATTTGCCCCCCCGGCTACGGGTCGCGGTAAAAGTGCCCGACCACATTTCACCCATGGGACGCATGGCACTTTTGCGCCAGACGGGCGTGGTCGGATCTGGATCCGTTAACGGGACAGGTTTCCCGGTGGCTTTCAAGTCAACATTGATGGTATAAGTGGCATCAAAGTAGAGCTTTTTCTTACGGTAATCCAAGCTCTTCAAGCTTACCAGCAACTTACCGCCTAGCTTCCCCTCGGTGTTAACCAGTGTCACCTCCTGTACGGTCCCCTTCTGGGGGGGAGCGGGTGGTCCGGAGTCGACTTGCAATGGGATAAAGCGTCCACTCACCCCGGCCGGGCCAACCTCCCAGACGCCATCCTTTTGATAGACCGTGGCCACCAGATCAACATTCTTGTCCACCAGATCAGGGAAACGCAGTGTAAGCGCGTGCTTGGCGGTATTCACGGTCAGGGTGTCCGCCAAGGTGCCTTGCAGTGGTAAGGCCTGCTGGGCTGTGGGCACAGGTGTCTGTCCCATTACAGGCCAAGCCAGCCCCAAACAACATAGAACCACAACCCCGAGTAACTGTTTATTCATGGCAACCCGCGTCTTTCGTGTTTGCGAAGTTAATTGGTCTAACAAGAATAATGAACATAGCTTCATACTAACTCAAAACGTTGGGATGTCGGCTCTATTGCCGATCGGCAAATATTGTGTGGCGGTCAGAAAAGTTATACACAGCACTTGAAACAGCATACCAAAGGTGTAGATTGGTGGAAAGTTTTGAAAACTATATTTCTTACGGGATGGAGCCCGAACATGAGCCTCGCTGTGTCCGCACGTGGTCGCTTTTGGTTTACGATTTTTGTTTTTGCTCTGGCCAATCTGGGAGCCTGGTTATGGTTCCTGTCAGGTTATGCGCCAGCGCAAAAGAATTTGTTGCGCGTGGAACAGTGCTCGGTGGCACTGGGCGGCCCGCAAGTACCCCAAAATATCCCGGCCATTGAATTGGAATTTAATGCCCCGGTCCAGCCCCGGCGTGCGGGCTTGGCCCCGGCAGTGTTTCAACCTGACATTCGTGGCACTTGGGCGCAGACCAATGCACTAAGTTGGATATTCAAGCCCGATGCTCCCCTGCCCAAAGCAACCGAGTATCGGCTGACCGTACTCGCTGACCGGCTCTTGAATAATGATGGTTTGCGTTTGCGGGAAGACTTTGTACGTACCTTCCGCACCCAGCCGCTAACCGTGCGCAATGTCCGGCAGGTGGACTTTCAAGCCAACGACCGCCTGCTGATCGAAGCGGAGTTCGACGATGTCGTCAGCCCCAGCGAAGCGCTGGAATTTATGAATGTTTATGCGTCCACCGACAGTAATACGAACCGCAGCCAACGGCAGGTGTTGAATCTTTCCACATGGTCAATCACCGCGGGTTCAACGCTGCGTTTTCTTACCGCACCTTTGACCAATTTACGGCATCAGGATATGAACCTGACCGTAGCCTTCAACCCCGGCCTGCGCGGAAATGCCGGCCCTTTGGGCTTGACCACTCAACGGGAATTCTCCGTGCCCATTTCGCGGACCCTGTGCGTCGAGTCGCTGGAATACCAACATGAATCGGCGAGTACGTTCAGCATCCGCGTGAACTGCAATCGCGAGATCACGCCCGAAGCGCTCGCCCAGGTATTAACCATTGATCCCCCGGTAACATACACCACAACGCGCTACTATTATGGTAATACCTTGCAGGTCCACGGCGATTTCAAACCTGCCACCCGTTATGTCTTCACAATTGCCCCGGCCCCGGTCAGCGCTGGAGATAAATATCCCCGCGCCACCACGTTGGCGATTACCACGCCGGACCTGAATACGCGGTTATGGTTCGAATATTCCCGCGGCTATATGGGCACGCAGGGCAATCGCACCGTGGTATTAAAATCCACCAATGCGACGCTGGCCAAAGTTAAGTTACACCGCGTGCATGAAAACAACATGCTGTGGTGGCTCAATCGCGAAAGTTATAATCAGGCCCATGATGTCGGCAAACCTTTGGGCGAAAAGATCGTCAAGCTGGGGAATACCCGCAATGAAGTCCAGGAGTATAAGATTGCGCTAGATGAGCTGGCGGGAGAACCGCTGAATGGTGTATATAGCCTCAGTGTCACCCGCGCGGAAAACGAGCCCGAAATCGGCATGCGTGATTATCGAGACTACTACTACGGCGCTGGCGACCACATGCTGGTGACCTTTTCTGATATTGGACTATCCAGTCGCTGGTCCGACACTTCCGTGACCATCTGGGCCACGAGTTTGAAAACTGCCCAACCACTGAACCAGATTCCGGTGCGGGTGTATTCCCAGAAGTATCAGCTATTGGGCGAAGGCCAAACCAATGCCGAGGGGCTGGTCACCATCACCAAATTACGGCAGATTCCTGATGAAACACCGGCATTTTTGGTGGCCAGTCGTACAGATGGCACCGACCTGACCTGGTTGGATATGCGCAGCAGCAATCTGTCGCCCTTGGATGGAGGCGGACAAATTGGTGGTGATACCTACCTGCGTAAAGGTTACGAGGCCTTCGTCTTTACCAGCCGGGATATGTTCCGCCCCGGCGAGACGATTCCCGTCAGCGCGGTGGTTCGTGGGCCGGGTTATGACACCGATGCGGCCCCCCAACAAGCCTTCCCCGTGGAATGGCAACTGGTCAACCCCGCCAATCGCGTCATTACCCGCGTCACCCAGATGGTACAACCCGGCGGTTGGACCCAGTGGCAATGCCCGATGACCGCCGATCTGCCCACGGGGCGCTGGTCATTGCGGGTGGTTTTACCCGGTAGCGAAAAGCTGCTCGGTGAAACTCAGGTCCGCATCGAAGAATTCATGCCCGAACGCATGCAGGTCAAATTGGCCCTGAATGATACCGAAGGCAAACCGGTCGCGGAATACTGGACCGGCCAAAAGCCCCTCTCTGCCAAAGTGCAGTCGGATTATCTCTTCGGTCAGCCCGCCGCTGAATTAACGGCCAACGCGAATGTACGTATCATGACCCGCAGTTATCCCGGCACCGCGTGGGAAAACTGGCAGATCGGCGATACCGCCAATGTGGCCAGCATCAAACACAAACCCAGCAATCCCGGCCAAGTGCAGGAGTTAGACAAACAACGCACCGACGATCAAGGCCAGGCAGTGTTCACACTCTTGCCCGAGAAACTACTCCCCAAGCTTGATCCCAAAGACCCTTGGGCCTATCGCGGGCCATTACAGATGGTAGTACAAGCCTCGGTGCTGGAAAGTGGTGGCCGGGCCGTGACCGCCACCCAAAGCCTGCCGGTGTTGCGTGAATCCATGTATCTGGCCTTGAAGAATGTAAGCCAAAAACTCACCAAGGTCGGTCATGAAGCCCGTTTTGACCTGCGCCAGGCCCGGCCCGATGGTACTGCGGAAGCATGGCCCGCTACACCGCCGGTGCAACTGGAACTGTATGCGGAACGATGGGACAGTAATGTGGTGTATCAGAATAACACTTATCGTTATGTATCCACCCGCAAGCTGGATTTGATCGAAAATGCTCCCTGCAAACTCGAAACCACCAGTACCGGACTCCAGATTGTGGCGCGTCCCCCCACCACCGGCAATTTTGTGCTGGTGGCCCGCTGGCAGCCTACCGGCGTGTATACGTCCACCTCGTTTTATGTCGGTGCCGATCAGGACTGGAGCGATTCCATCACCCGTGAAGACCCCGAAGGTCTAAAAGTAACCTTCACCAACGCGGCAGATTGGACTGGTCAGTTATTGCCCACTTATGACTTGGGTGCTACGCCCGAAGTTATGATTCGCAGTCCCTTTGCCGGGACCTTGTTATTGACGGTCGAAACCGATCATGTGCTGTGGAGTCAGGTCGTGATGATGAAGGAGTCGGTAACCACCATCAAATTACCGGCCATTGATGCCACGTGGCGTCCCAATGTGCATATTTCCGCCGCCGTCGTGCGTGGGATTGACCCGGAAGTGAAATGGCGTGTGCACCGTGCCCTTGGTGGTGCGGGGCTGGCCGTTGCACCTGGCACCCATGCACTCAAAGTCAAACTCACCACCCCGGCCGAACTGCGGCCGCAGCGTGAACTCAAAGTATCCGCTGACGTATTGCAGGCCAATGACCGGCCCGCAGCCGGAGCCCAAGTGATGGTCATGGCCGTGGATGAAGGTGTCCTTGCGCTAAGCAAGTTTGAATCCCCTGATCCGCTGGCCTATTTCCATCGGCCGCGCCGCCGGGGCACATCGTGGTCTGATCTTTATTCGCAATTGCTGCCCGAAGTTGCCCGGCCCACGGTGACCAGCAACACCGGTGGCGGTGGCGATAGTGATGAAGCGAAACAATATTTCTCCGCCGGCGCGCGGTACATCTCGCCCATGCAGGCCCGCCGGGTGCGTCCGGTGGCGTTGGCCACCTCCCTGCTGACCGCCGATGCCGAGGGTCACATCGAGGGCACCTTGATGGTGCCGCAGTTCAGCGGACAACTGCGCGTAATGTTGGTGGCCACGACGGCTAACCAATACGGCCATACGCAGGGGCCTGTGTTGATTAAACAACCTCTGATGATTCAGGCTAGCGCGCCGCGTTTCGCCGCGCCGGGGGATCGCTTCACGCTACCGTTACGGCTGTTCAACAATACCGATCAGGCCGGTGAGGTGAACTGGAAAGTTGCCGTGGTCAATCCCACCGATGCCCCAACTTTGGCCCAGGTCACCGTGCCCGCCAATACCAAGCTGAATTTGACCCCGCGGCAACAATGCGAGCTGGCCGCCCAGGTGCAGATCGGCGCGGGGATTGGGGTTATCAAACTGATCTTCACTGCCGAAGGTCTGGATGACAGCTACCGTGAGGAAATCGAACTCCCGATTCGACCCGCAGCGCCGATGCTTACGCTGGGTGGGAGTCAGACCGTGGCCGGAGGCCGTAATTTGGAACTCGCCGTGCCCACAGAACTGGTCGCAGGGAACCGTACATTCCAAATCATGATTTCACCCCGGCCCAAGCTCAATATCCCCGCCGGTCTGTCTTATCTGAACCATTACCCCTACGGCTGTGCCGAACAGACCATTAGTGCCACCCTGCCGTTGCTCTATCTCAAGGACCTCGCGGTCGAGATTGACCCACTGCTGCTGGATTCTGCCAGTATTGACTCCAATGTCAAAGCAGGCTTGCTGCGTCTGGCGTCTATGCAGCGTCCCGATGGAGGGATTGGTATGTGGCAGCGGGATGATTCCTGGCCATGGGCCAGCATCTATGCGGCTCATCTCATGGTCGAAGCCGACAAGGCGGGTTACAAAATCGACCCGGATTTCAAACGGAATTTGATTGAGTACCTGCGACGCCAGGTCCTGCGCGAAACCAATCCCGAAGAGGATTGGTCTGCGCATCAGGCCTACGCATGCTGGGTACTGGCCCGTTTGGACCTGCCCGACCGCGCGATGGTCAGCCGGCTGGCGGATGTGCTTACCGAACGCAGAAAGAGCAACACCATCACGGCTTCTGATAGCACCGCCGAATGTTATATCGCCGCCACTTATCTGCTGCTGGGCCAGCGTGAGAAGGCCCAGCAGTGGCTCCCGCGTGATCTACCCGCGGTGGACCAGCCGCGCAGTCAATCGGGCAGCCTGTCGAGCCCCAGTCGCGATTTGGCCATCCTGGTCAGCACCCTGATTGATGTGAATCCCACCGATCCGCGCATTGCCAATCTGACCCAACGCATTGGCCAGGCCCAAGGCCGCTACGCCTGGTATTGCACGCAGGATCGCGCAATGGGGCTGATTGCCATGGGTAAATATCTGCGTCTGGTCAAGAATCAGAAACCCTATACGTCTGCAGAGTTGTGGGTGAATGAGCAACGTGTGGCCGTCACCTTTGATGGCAAACCGTTGCATCATCGCTTTGCCCAGTGGCCCGCTGACCAGCGCATTAATATCAAGATCGAAGGCGCTGCCGATGCCGTGGCCCACGTGGGCTGGCTGGCGGATGGGGTGCCCCTCAAACCACCTGCCGATCAGGATTCAGGCCTGAAAGTACGGCGCGAGTTCCTAGACCGCACCGGCAAGCCCGTGGACCTGACCAAGCTGCAACGCGGACAGGAAATATGGATTCGCTTAACCACGCATAGCCTGAATAACATCGCCAACGTGGCCATCGAAGACCTGCTGCCTGCAGGTCTGGAAATCGAGCAGACGTTTACGGCATCCAATACGGATACGCCGTCGGACCTGGCCCGCGATGGCTATGCCGCATTGGGCCAACGCACCGATAAACGCGACGACCGCATGGTATTATTCGGTGGCGTCCCCGCCGGTTATGGCCAATATGTCTATCAAGTCCGGGCCGTCACGCCGGGGACTTACTTTGCCGGTCCCGTACGTGCCGAAGCCATGTACGATGCCGCAATTACCAGTTCCCATGGCAGTGAGACCAAAGTGGTCATCCAAGCGGAGCCTTGATCATGGGTGGGTTTAGGCCTTGGTGGCAACACCGCAGCCGTTACGTCCGCTGGGGTATGATGCTCCTGAGCATCCCCCTGGCGGCGTGGGTGGCTACGTGGCTGGTACCCTATCATCCCCCGGGCCCGCCACAACCCACGGCCACGTGGTACACCGATCGTCAGGGCCAACCACTGGCCGCAGTGCTAGGACCACAAGAGCAATGGTGCCAACCATTGACCAGTGCCCAAATCCCCCGGCACGTCAAACAAGCCCTCGTGGCCGCCGAGGATCACCGCTTCTATGACCATAGCGGGATTGACGTCTGGTCCGCCTTCGGGGCGTTGTATGCCAATGTCACCACCGGCGGGATTCGGCGCGGCGGCAGCACCATCACGATGCAGCTCTACCGCCTGCGGCATCCCGAGATGCGGAGCTGGGTCTACAAGGGGACGCAGGTGTTCCGGGCCATCCAGATGGAACGGCAGGACGACAAGGATACGCTGCTGGTCGAGTACCTGAATCGCGCTCCGTTCGGAGCCAACCTGACCGGCATCGAAGCTGCTGCACGTCGGTATTTTGATATATCCACCCAACAACTATCCCTCGCGCAGGCGGCACTGTTGGCAGGCCTGCCCCAGAATCCCGAACGGCTGCGCCCTGATCGGAATTTGATACCGGCCCAAGCCCGGCGGGACCGTATTCTGCAACGCATGGCCGATCTGGACTATATCACCACCAAGCAACTCACTGAGGCGCTCGCAGAGCCAATTGTTATTCAGGATGCCACGTTACCCCAAATCCGTCACCCCGACGGTAGCCTACCCAGTTTATTGGCCCATCAGGCCACCGGCGTGTTACGTACCACGCTGGATACCCGTATCCAGCGTCTGGTTAATTCCAAGCTGCAAACCCAGCTTGAAACCCTGCACGATGACACACTGGCGGGCGCCGTGGTCGTACTGGATCAGCAAACGTCTGAATATCTGGCTCTATGCAGTCAAAGCTCCACCGCTTCCGCACTCGACCTGACTCAAACCCAGCGTTCCACCGGCTCCACGCTGAAGCCGTTTATTTATGCGCTGGCTTTCGAACGTGAACTCATCAGCCCCACTTCCATACTCGATGACAATCCCGCTGCCTGGATCGGCTTTGCGCCTCGTAACGCCGACCGAACCTTTACCGGCCGGGTCACCGCCGCGCATGCGCTGGCATACAGCCGCAACCTCCCGGCCATGTTGGTGTTGTCTAAAGTGGGTGTCCCCAGTGTGGTGGGCCTCATGGATGAATTGCATGCGCCCATCGCCCCGGCCGAACAATTAGGCCTGACCCTCGCCATCGGTGGTGCCGAACTTTCCCCCCGCCAGATTGCCAATGCCTACGCCTGTCTCGCCCGCGATGGTGAATACCGCCCGGCCCAATGGCTGCAAGGTGAAACCTCCAACCCGCAAACCAACCACCGGGTGTTACTGGCCCAGGCCTGCCAGCAAACCCTCGCGGCCTTGCGGATTCCTGAGCGTACTCAGGCCATGTGCCCCTCGGCCGTCCGTCACGACCCGGCCTGGAAGACCGGCACCAGCAATGGCTATCGCGATGGCTGGTGCGTGGCGGTCACGCCCCGGTATACCGTGGTGGTCTGGCTGGGACGCATTCGGGGCCGGGGCGATCAAAGACTGCAGGGGTCTGATGTAGCCGCACCCTTGGCCCTGGACATCATTGCCAATTTGGGACCAGTTTTGCCCTGGCCCAATACACCGGTGCCCAGCACGCCCGAAGCCCCAAAAGAATTGCTCTTGCACCGCCCGCTGGCCATTATCAGCCCTTCGGCCCATCAGACCATCTGTCTCGATCCCGACCAACCCGCGGCCCGGCAGAATATTGTGGTAACCTCCGCCGGTGGGCAGGGCACCCGGCGTTTCTGGTTTGTAGACGACCAATTGCAACCCCAAGCCAACGGTGCCACCATGTCTCTGGCACTGACCGCAGGTGTGCGCTTTATTCGCGTCGTGGACGAATCGGGTACGGCCGCAACGTTGGCTTTACACATCCAACAGTAGCCCGCAGGGGGGTTTTCCAGTACAACATAGCCCAGAGGAGTTACACCATGCAAGCGTCGAAACCCCTGCGCGTCGCGTTATATGGCAATTACGGCCATCAACTGCATCATCATCTGGCCCACCATGCCCGGGCCCGGGTCACGGCCGTATGTGCCTGTGATAATGCCATGCTGGCCAAAGTGTTGCCGGATTTTGCTGCTGTTAAAAAATACGCCACACTGGGAGAAATGCTGGCCGATCCCGAGGTGGATGTGGTCTCCATGTGTGCGCCGCGGCGGCTAGAACAGGGGCAGGAAATCCTCGCAGCGCTGCGTGCGGGCAAACATGTCTACGCCGAAAAACCCGCTGCGATGCTCGAGACAGAATTGGATGCCATTATGGCCCTGAGCCGCGAACGCAAACGCAGCTTTCATGAAATGGCGGGAACCACTTTTGAACAGCCCTATCTGGCGATACGCGAGGTGGTGGCCAGCGGTCAACTGGGGACCATCACCCAGATTCTCGTCCAAAAGTCGTATCCTTATCATGCTGGTCGGCCTCAGGATGAAACTCTCGATTCTGGGTTGCTGATGCAGGTGGGTATCCATGCAGTGCGGATGGTGGAGCACATTACCAAAATTCCGATTACCCAGATTCAGGCTTGGGAAACGACCTTGGGTAATCCCATCGCCAAGGGTGAGTTGCGGATGGCCAGCACGATGGTGTGCCAACTCGAAAATGGTGGTTTGGCCACCATCATTGCCAATTATCTCAATCAGCCGGGACTGGGGACATGGGGGCATGAAGAATTGCGTATCTTCGGCACCAAGGGTCTGGTGGAATCCATCCGCGGCGGTCAATCCACCGCCGTACTAATCGGTTCCAATCCTCCCCGCCCCTTGGCGATGGGCAAGCCGGATCAGAACTATTTCGATTTTATGATTGCGGAGATTTTGGATGCCCAGCCCATGCCCATGACGCTGGCAGAGGAACTCCACCCCACGCGCATGGTCATACGCGCCAAACAGAATGTCACACGCGTAACAGAAAAAGCTGATTAGGGGAAATCTCGGGAAGAGGCTGCCGGAGGAGGGACTTGAACCCACACACCTTTAAAGGGTACCGGATTTTGAGTCCGGCGCGTCTGCCAATTCCGCCACTCCGGCGTAGGCCCGATAAGTTACCAGATTTTACGTCAATGTACAAGCCCGCTTAGCCACGCATACCCACCGTTTCCGGACGGGCCGTGGTTTCACTTTCCAGCAAAATAGGAATCCCATATTGTCCGCTACGCGTCACCCGGGGCAGGGTGGTAGCGGTCGGATGCGCTTCGACGGCCCCTTCTTCATAAACGCCGTGGCCCAGGCCCAGATCGCGGACCATCTGATGATCCGCTTCCGGCTTGCGGCCATACGTGGTCAGATAATTGCCGATCATGGTACTGTCCGCACCGGCGTAGAAAATCCAGCTCTGCAAATCGCGCAGACACACTTCCCGACCACCGGCCACCTTTAACTCGGCCGTGGGTGCCAGGAAACGGAACAGGCTGATAATCTTCAGACATTCCATCGGGGCCAGTTGCGGCAGGTCGCCTAGGGGCGTGCCTGCAATCGCATTCAAGAAGTTGAGGGGAATAACATCCACCCCCAATTCCCGCAACGTCAGGGCCATGTCAATACGGTCTTCCCAATCTTCGCCCATGCCGAAAATCCCGCCGCTGCACAGCGAAAGTCCAGCCGCTTTGGCAATTTTCAAAGTGCGCAATCGCTCCGAGAATGGATGGCTGGTTACGATCTGGGGATAATGCCGGGCACTGGTTTCGATATTGTGGTTGATCCGCCGAACCCCGTTATCGTAAAGGAACTTGGCGGTTTCCGGTGTCAACGCGCCCAAGGTGGCGCAGGCCCGGGTCTTGCCATCTTTAGCAATCTTCCGCAGTAGTGGAGCCAGCCATTCTTCCAATTCCTTACGGGTCGGTGCCCGGCCCGAATTCACAATTCCAAAACTGTCGGCCCCCACGTCAGCAGCATGTTCCGCCGAACGCAAAACCTCTTCATCCGTCAGTTTTACCTGCCCTTGTACCGTAGTAGCATAATGGCTGGACTGGGCGCAGAATTTACAATCCTCGGAACAGCCACCGGCCTTCGCCGCTACGATGGCGCAGAAACGTACATCCCGGCCTTTGAACTGAATCCGGATTTTATTAGCCCAATAGAAGAGATCATAGACATCATCGCCGGTGACGCCGGCCAATTGTCGGGCATCCTCCCGGGTAAGTTGCTGTCCTGCTAAAACCTTATGGGCCAATTGCGTAACAAAATCGCGCACGCGTCACCTCAAAAAAACACCATACATCCCAGGCAACTATGCCTATGGGACCAAATTATAAGACCTTCGAGGGCCATTAGCCAAGCTAAATAACCCTCGAAGGTCTAGTTTGTAAACTATGCAGACGTCAAAACTTAGGGCTGCTTGACAAAAGCGCTCGAGACATCTCCACCAGCCACCGGAACCAACCGGCTCGATTTCAATTCATAGACCACGATTTTGTTGGTTCTTTGGTCCATTACGCTCAGGTATACTTCCTTCGTGTCCACCTTCTTGGGGACCGTAAACAAGATGTAGTCCTGCGATGTGCTGGGGTTGTTGTTGGCCAAGGCGTCATTGCCGGGCAAGAACACCACCAAAGCCGCCAAGACCAAAGCCGATACCGATAAGCCACCGATCAATGCGGTATATTTATTCATGGATTCACCTTCTAGTTAGTCGTTAAGTTCATGGGTCCACAATCAACGGAAACGTGCCAAGTCAGCTTCTACATTCTGGGACGTCAACGGACGAACCGTTTGGCCCACGACTTCCATAACGGTGAGGACCCCCGTGCGGGTTTCCATCATGGCAATTACCGGAGTACCGACCGGATCATTGGTGGGAACAATCAAGTATTCGCCCCGGAGCATCCGCGCACTCACTTGTGCGGTGGCCTTGGGTTCCATGCCCAAACGGTGTACCACGCCAAAGGCCAGCACGGCATTGAGAGTTACCAAGCCGGCTACCAACCAACGTTTGGTGGTCATTGCTAGACTCCTAAAAGAGACACGAACCAGTCACATCACTTTATACCAGACAACGCCCGCTATGGGACGTTAATCGTCAAATTAATCCAAATGCGTTCGCCGGGGGTCTTTGAAGGCCACCAGGACAATGCCCAAAACCAGGACAATCGTCAGGAGATAAGCCGGGGCGGTACTCGCTTCCGGCGGCGCCGGCACCTCGGTGGGTAACGTCTTGATATCCACTTGAGCCCAGAGCTGCACAGGTACAGCGCCACAGGTTAGCGCCATCAGGGAAAACCACACGATATTGAGCTTTTGCAGTGATAACATAATTGCGATGATAAATCCTCTCACGTACAAGTCAAGCCCGCTGGCAATATTCTATTCGGAACCGATACGTTGTGCCGACCATTTTATCGGCCATTGGCCCAGACTGATCACCCGCCGGTGGGGTAAATAAAGATCTATGTCCAACTTATCCGTGCCTAACGGGGTCACTACCACCCCATTAAACCGCTGTCGGTCCACCGCGTCAAGGTCCCCTTCGCCCGGGCCCGCATGCAATTGATTGTCTGCGATGGCCGCATGGTAATGGAATAGTGCTATCCCCCCCGCCAAGGCGCGAAACATCGCATCCGAGGGTAGAAAGTTAATATCACTTCCGCTGGCGAAGGGGGGAAAGCCCACCAGCTTGATATTCCCCCGGTCGTCGCAGCCTAATACCGCACCGTGTTCACTGGTGGTATCGGCATAATCCTGCGCGATTTGCCGGGCCAGTTCCGTTTGGACCCAGGGCTGGGTCAAGGCATCATTGATGAGCTTAAGTACGACCCAGTCTCCATAACACAAATGCTGCCCCACCACTTCAATCCGGTCTGGAACATCATCGCGTGATCCAGGATAGGCTGGCGTCCGAGTCACATGCGTTCGCGCCTGTAGGATGGGGGTCAATTCTCCCCGCAACGCTTCAAGAGTTGGGAGTGGCCCGGCTAGAGCCATCGTAACCAATGCAGGCACTTGAGCCAGTCGCAACCCCTCCCGCTGCTGGGCGGTCAGTCGGCCCACCACCAAGGGGGCTTGTTGGTGAATCCAGGCATATGCGTGGGTATGCCATTGGGCCAGCCACTGATACTCACCACTGCCGTAGGGAACACACCCCAGTTCGCTCACCGACCAGCGTAATCGCACCAGAAAGGCATCGCCAGGCTGGTCAGTCATCAACCATGCTTTGATCTCTGCCAAGGTTTGTTGCTGCGAGAGAATATCCAACGCCGCAATTCGAACCCGCGCCTGCGCTCCCGTTAGGACCGAAGTCTGTAACACCTCCGCAGCGGGGCAAGCCCATAATTTCCCCAGTGCCAGATACTCAGGACGTGCTGACAGGAGCATGCCAGAGTCATCGCGCCGGAGGGATAACACCATTGTGGGGGTCAGATCACGCCACTGCTGCGCCACCACCATGTCACAGGCCTGCTGTAATACCGGGCCAATCGCCATGACTGCCAGGGCTTGAGCCACGGCTTTTTTCGCAGCGATGGGGTCGAGGGCGCATAATTCCTGCAAGGCCCAGATCTGCATATCTTCAGATTGACCATATTCGCGAATAATTTGTTGGAGTATTTGCTTGCGTTGCTCACGGTTAAAATCTGGCCTTTGCCGCCATTGCACATCCGCCGCCAGCCGTTCGGGCATGCCTAAACCTTTGTCCCCCAAGCGCTGGGCAAAGTCCTCGGACCCTAACGGCTGACAGCCCCACCCAGCAAACATCAGCACCAAACCCAGCAGATTTAAGCCGTAAAAGCGAAAAAAACATGAAATCATCGGGCGCATAGGGTATATTCAGTATATGGACTTTTTACGGGACAACCTACTCCATCTGATCGCAATAAGTATATTGCTTGTACTCTCGGCTGTCTTTGCCGGCAGTGAAACAATCTTTTTTTCCCTCTCCCGCTCCGAACGCGCCCACATGAAGAAATCCGGGCATGCCTGGGAGCGGCTGGCCGCCAGCTTGCTGGATAACTCCAAGGCCCTGCTGACTACGATCCTCATTGGCAACATGGTGTGCAACATCCTGATTTTCGTAACCAGCGCGATATTGATTGGCGAAGCCACCACGGCTTCAGGTTCGCTTTGGCTGAGTCTGCTGGGTTTCATCCCTCCGCTGCTGGTTACATATCTCAGTGATATCCTGCCCAAGGTTCTGGGACGCGTCAATAACCGGCGCCTGGCGCCGTTATTGGCCATCCCGATGTTGACCTTGATGCGTCTGCTCTGGCCAATCTATCGGATTATTAACGGTCTGATATTACAACCCGTGCATAACTTTTTCGCACTCAGTCACCGGGGCGAGAATTTATCGCCGGACGAAATCCGCGAAATGCTGACCATGTCCCGGCAAGAAGGACTCATCGACATATCCGAGCACGAACTCTTGCAGTCTGTGGTCAGGCTGCGGGATTTGCGGGTGCGCGAAATTATGACTCCCCGGCCTGACGTTTTGGCCTTGGAACTACACAGCAGCCCCGAACTCATCCGCAAGACCATTAGCGCCGCGCACTTGAGCAAACTTCCGGTGTATGACAATCAAATTGACAATATTTTGGGCATCCTCTATTGCCGTAATTATCTTTTGGAATCTCTTGTTAACCCCGCCGACATCAGCAAGATGCTCCAAACGCCCCATTATATTCCCGATTTCTTCACTGTGGACCGGTTATTGGATACCTTCCGCGCCAGCAAATCGCAGATGGCGGTCGTGGTAGACGAATATGGTGCCATGGTTGGCGTGGTGGCATTGGAAGACGTACTGGAACAATTGGTGGGCGACATCAGTAACGGCGATGAAGAGCATACTCCGCTGGTCCAACAAGTCTCTCCCAACGAATTCCTACTGGCCGGCCACCTGCCGGTGACGGATTGGGCGCGGTCATTTGGTAAAAACGTGGATCTGGCCCAAGCCAGTACCATCGCCGGACTAGTCATCGGAAAATTGGGCCGGGTTCCAGCATTGGGCGATACCGTGCGTTTGGGGGACACCCTGATTCACGTGGAGAAAATGCAAGGGCGGCGCATTATTCAGGTCCGTCTGCACCTCAGTGTGGAGGTGCCCCCAACATGATGCTGCTGGCACAAACCCTATCCAGCACGGCTCCCGATCACGCGCTTCTGGCAACGTCTGAGGCCTGGAGTATCGTGGCCTGGCTGCTGATCGCCATAATTACCTTTCTCCTGACCGGACTATACTGTGGCGCGGAGACAGGCTTATACAGTATCTCGCGTTTACGCTTGCATATTCGCGAACACCACGGCCAAAAGTCCGCCAAAGTCGTAGCCAATTGGCTGGAACATCCCACCTACCCGCTGGAAGGTTTGTTGGTACTACAGAATATCGCAACCTTCAGTTTTTCCACTGCGGTGACCCACATCTTCATGCTCTTTGGCTATTCACCGGCCATGGAAGCCACGCTTTCCACCCTGTTGATTGCCCCGATTATCATTGTGTTTGCCGAAATTATGCCCAAAGACCTGTTCCGCCACAAAGCCGATACTTGGGTTTACCGCACGGTACCTTGGTTACAATTTTCCTTCATTCTCATTACGATTATCCCGATATTGCCTTTGATACGCCTGCTCGGTTACCTGACGCAATCCATCCTGCGGTTGCAGCACACCACAGAGTCCCAAACACTGGGCCACCGTCAGGAATTTGCCCAACACTTTGATGAATCCGAAGCCAGCGGCGCCATCACCGGGGCCCAGCGTGATCTGGTCCAGCATGCCCTGCGTATGGTGCGCACCAAAGTCGGGGACGTCATGGTCCCATGGAGCCGTGTGATTGGGATTCCGGCCAAAATCAGCACGCCGGGTTTCATCGCTATAGTCAAACATTACCCTATTTCCCGGATGCCGGTTTTGGGTAATCATATTGGGGAAGTTATCGGGGTCGTGGAAGTGCTGCAAGTGCTGGCCGATACGGAAATCAATCTCAAACGACACACGCGGCCGGTCATGACGCTGATTACCGAACAGCCGGTGCGTTCGGCCATCACCCTGATGCAAAGCGCCCGCCAGACGATTGCCGTGGTGGTCAATCACAAAGGGGACGCGGTGGGTTTGGTGACAATGAAAGATTTGGCCGAGGAATTGGTGGGCGAGTTGGAAAACTGGTAAGGTCAGGGTGCATGCAACGCGGCATACATCTGGGCGACCGTAGTACCGAATATGGGATGTTTCACTGCCGGGGCGATTTGTTGCAGGGGCTTTAGTACAAAGCCGCGCTCGTGCATACGCGGATGCGGGATCGTCAGATGCGGGACATGCAGCACCAAATCCCCATACAGCAGAATATCCAGATCGAGTTTGCGCGGGCCGAAACGTACTTCCTGGCTTCGTTCACGCCCGGCTTGGCGTTCTAGTTCCAATAACACCCGCAGTAATTCGGTGGGGCTCAGGGTCACGTTCAACGCCGCCGCCGCGTTGAGATAATCGGGCTGGGCGGCCGGGCCACCAACGGGATGAGTCGTGATAAAATCAGACACCCGTACCACCGCTATGCCGGGCGTGGCACGCAGGGTCGCAAGGGCCCATTGCAGGGTCGCTTCACGCGGCCCCAAATTTGCACCCAGACCAATATAGGCGGTTACGGGCATACGACTCCACACGGCCCGCAGGCCGGTTTATTAGCCCGGGTACTCGTTGCACAGCAGACGCAGCGGAGCCACATCTTCTTCGATCGTCGGGAAACGTCCCACCGGCTTGAAGAAGCGGTTATCGGTGGCATCATCATTCACACTCGATACTTCGCCCACCAAGGCCATCCCCGCCCCCGGCTGAGCATAAAATTCGTGATACAGCCCCGGCGTCAGGGTAATGCTGTCGCCCGGTTCCAATACGACCAACCCGCCGGGCTTGACGTTACGGGTGACCCCGTCGCAATTAACGACAATGGGGGTATCGGCCAATTCGCCGGTGGCGGTGGAATTAAACAGTTTGCAGACCAGTTTGCCAGCCCCGCGATTGATAATGTCTTCGGTCTTCTGGAAGTGAAAGTGCAAGGGGGTAACCTGCCCTTCCCGCACCAGCAGCAATTTCTCGGCATAAATCTTGCAGTTTTTGGGGTCATCCGCCCGGCCATTACGCATGGTGAATAGGGTCAGACCACACTTATCGAATTGACCGGACCCAAAGTCCGTCAAATCCCACCCCAAATGCCGGGAACGAATCTCATGGGCTTCCGGACCCATCTGCCGCCACTGCTCCGGGGTCCAATGGGCAAAGGGCGGGAGCCAGAATTGATGTTTGGCCAGAAATTCAAGCGCATCCGCGATCACCGCATTCAATTCCGAGCGTTTCATGGTCTGAGTCCTTTTTGTCAACGATTTCGGTTATAGTCCAAGCAATTAACGGGCGCAAGTTATAGACGTTGTCCGATATTTTTGCCAGTTGCCAGAGAATATTGTAATCTGAAGCCCTTTACCGCGTTGTAACAGGCACATTGAGGTAGATTTTGTATGACCGAGCAACCATCGCCAACCAACCCGACCAAGGCCAATAAGCCCAAAGCCAAGCCCAAAATTCACAAATGGGTGGTCGTTCTGGCCGTGTTGGGCCTACTTGGAGGCACGGGCTACTGGGCCATGGGGGGCTTTTCTAATTCCAGCCAGTTGTCTGACGCCCAAATCATCAAACACACCGTAGCTTTGCAGTCGTTTGATGTCAGTGTCAAACTCAGCGGTGAACTGAAAGCCAATCGCACCATCGAAGTCAAGAACGACGTTGAAGGCCAAACCACGATCCTGTGGATCGTGCCCGAAGGTAAAAGAGTCAAGCAGGGAGAAGTGATTGTGCGCCTGGCGCAGGACTCCATCCGCGAACGCGTCGAAGATTTTCGCATCAAAGTAACCAATGATGATGCCGCCCGGATAAATGCCGCCGAACAGCTCAAAATCCAAGAAAATCAGAATGAATCCGATATCCAAGGCTCGGAGATTAATGCCGAGATGGCCAAAATGGAGTATCAGCAGTACAGTAGCGCCGATACGATCAACCAGCGGACGAATCTGATGGTAGCCTACGAAAATGCCCAGGTGAAATTAGAGCGCCGCACCGCCGATCTGCAGCACACCAAAGATCTCGCCAAAGACGGTTTTGTAAACGGCAATGACATTCTGGACGCGGAAATTCAATTCCGTGATGCCGATAACGAACTCCGCGCCAGCAAACTGGCGCTCAAGGCGTTCGACGAATATAGCAACCCTCGGCAGCTACGGCAGTTGGAACGCAAGCAAGCCGAATCCGCGCGCGAAGCCGAACGGGTAAAGCGGCGCACCGCGGCCAATATTCTGCTCAAAGAGGCGGACTTGCGGGCCAAGGAAGCGCAACTCCGCGTCAACGCCTCGCGCTTGGCCCAATTGGAAAAACAGCTCGAAGCCACGATCATCACCGCCCCACAAGACGGCATGATTGTCTATCAATCCTCGGTTGGCCAACAGAACCAGAGTGGTGGCGTCATCGAAGAAGGCGCCACGGTCCGGCAAAACCAAACCCTCATCCAACTGCCCGATACCACCGAGATGCTGGTGGAAGTACGGCTGGCGGAACAGCTGATTGACCGGGTGGAAGTGGGCCAGCGGGCCACGGTGACGATTGACGCGGTTCCGGGCATGGTCCTGACGGGCAATGTCCGCAGTATCAGTGTACTGCCAGACAATACCAATCGCTGGCAGAACCCCATCAAAGAATATCCCATGATGATCGAATTGGACCAAACTCCATCAGGGGTGAAACCGGGCATGTCCACCCGGGTCGAAGTCTTGGTCCGGCGATTGGATGATGTGATGGCCGTGCCGGTGACGGCAGTCTTTGCCGGGGCACGCCGTTCGTATGTCGTCGTCCCCACTGCGCTGGGCTATGAACGTCGGACCGTGGAAACCGGACTGGCCAGTTCCGACTGGATTGAAATCAAGAGTGGCCTGAAAGTTGACGATGTGGTCTTGCTCAGTAAGCCCAAGGATTTGCCCGATGAAGTCGCGGTGGGTGCGGAATCTCAGCCCGGCAAGCGACGCAAACGTCCCGATCTGGGAATCACAACATATGGCAGCACACAACCGGCTACCACACGGTCGCGCCGGCACACCACCACTGCGGAAGCTACCACCCAACCCGTTACGACCCAACCAACGCCCTGAGCAGGATCATTCCCGGGAGCAGTCATGCGTGTTTGGCTCATCAAGCAAATCGGTCGCGCAGCGCTGGGAGTGTTATTATTCACCAGCGGTGTAAACACCTTTGCCCAAACCACGCCGGCCAGCGTGACAACCACCAAGGCAGCGCCAACCACC
>Ga0194061_1000405_pt1 | contig 26456 bp, 27 predicted proteins | sample SepL2221m_MetaG_FD_163423 | JGI IMG/M metagenome (GOLD analysis project Ga0194061, IMG submission 163423) | Anoxic zone freshwater microbial communities from boreal shield lake in IISD Experimental Lakes Area, Ontario, Canada - Sep2016-L224-21m | ecosystem: Environmental > Aquatic > Freshwater >... | reverse complement strand
CGGTGAGAATACCCTGGTTCCGTAACGGACATGGGACACGACGCTGCCGCCACGCTGGGACATGCCGTGAATTTCGCTCTTCTTGACGTCAAACCCGGCCTGCATGGCCGCCTCAGAGAGAATCTCGGAGGCCAGCAAAATCCCCTGACCGCCGACGCCTACCAGCAGGATGTTGGTTATCTGGCCGCTCATGCCACACTCCCGATCGCATCGAATTTGCACAACTGGCGGCAGACATCACACCCGGTGCAAAGTAGCGGGTCGATGCGGGCTTTACCCTTTTTGCTGCCGTCTCCGGCCGGCAGCCATTCGATGGCTGGACAGCCGATTTTCAGACAGGCCCGGCAACCGGTGCAGCTGTTTGAATCTACCGCAAGCAGAGCCCCCCTGGTAAAGACGTCATCACGTTTGATCAGCACACACGGCTTGTTGGTGATCACCACCGATGTTTCGGGACGCTCCATCTCCTCTGAAATGACCCGGGTGGTTTCCTCAAGATCGAGCGGATTAACGATCCGGACGTGCTTCACACCCAGAGCTCTGCAGAGCAGTGGTATGTCCACGGCATGGGACGGTTCGTCCATCAGGGTGAAGCCGGAGGCCGGATTATCCTGGCGGCCGGTCATGGCTGTGATGCTGTTGTCGAGGATCACCACCGTGGCCGGCGAATTGTTGTAGACCATGTCCATCAAACCGTTCACACCGGTGTGCAGAAAGGTGGAATCGCCGATCACCGCCACCACCTTTTTCTTTTCCTCCGGCGATACGACCTTGGTCACTCCGGTGGCCATTCCGATCGAGGCCCCCATGCAGACGCAGGTGTCCATCGCCGAGAGTGGCGGCATAAAGCCGAGCGTGTAACAGCCGATGTCACCGGTCACGTACGCCTTCAACTTGTTGAGTGCGTAGAATACGCCACGGTGAGGGCAGCCGGGACACATATTAGGGGGGCGGCCGGGGAGTTTTTCCGCAGCTGCCGCGACTGTCTGCGGTAGTCCGAAGGCACTGCGCAGGCTGCCGGGGGTCAGTTCACCGCAGAGGGAGGTGAGATCCTTACCGGTGACAGCTATCCCCATCGCCCTGACCTGCTCTTCGATAAACGGATCAAGTTCCTCAATGACGTAGAGCTTGCTGACTTTTGAAGCAAACTCTCGGATCAGTTCGCGTGGGAGCGGATTCACCAGTCCGAGCTTGAGCATCGAAGCGTCCGGCAGAACCTCGCGAACGTACTGGTAGCAGATACCGGCGGTTATGATGCCGATTGACGTATCACGGATTTCCGTGCGATTGATCGGCATCGTTGCCGCTTCAGCGGCCAGGGATTCGAGACTTTTTTCGACCAGTGGATGGCGTACCCGGGCGTTGCCGGGAAGCATGACCAGCTTGGCCGGATTTTTTTCGAGCTGAGGCTGCGGTAGGCCGGCGACGCGTTCACCCAACTCGACAATCGACTTGCCGTGGGAAATGCGGGTGCAGCTTTTCAGCATAACCGGAGCGTCAAACCGTTCGGACAGTTCGAAGGCCAGTCGGGTGAAATCCTTGCATTCCTGTGAATCGGACGGCTCAAGCATAGGCACCTTGGCAAAGCGGGCGTAATTTCGGCTGTCCTGCTCGTTTTGCGAGGAATGCATACCCGGATCGTCGGCCACCACCAGTACCAGGCCGCCGCGAACGCCGGTGTAAGCGAGCGTGAAGAGCGGGTCGGCGGCCACGTTGACTCCGACGTGTTTCATCGTGCAAAGCGCCCGACCTCCGCCGAACGAAGCCCCGATGGCAACTTCAAGCGCGACCTTCTCGTTGGGAGCCCAGGAAGAGTCTATCTCGGAGTACTTGATGGTGTTTTCAAGTATTTCTGTCGACGGTGTGCCGGGGTAGGCAGACGCCACGAGACAGCCGGCCTCGTATGCTCCACGAGCAATCGCCTCGTTTCCGGAAAGTATTTCTTTCATCAGTCAGATCCTTGCAGCGATATGATTCACTCTGAAAAAAGTCAGGCGGAAGACTATACTAAAAGAGCGCGGATAATGCAATTTGTTTCCATTTGTTTCCATGAAGCTCTATCATGGTCGTCACCTTCGGAAGGGTGAGTGAACTGTCACCATATTTCAATTGATGCCTTGAATAAATTGATTGACAGCACGGATTTAACCCCATTATTTTTATAACTGAACGAAGGATCATACCAAAAAGGAGCATTGTCATGAAAAGAATCATCGTATCAATCAGCACTATAATCGCACTTGCACTTCCGTCTTTTGCAACTGCATCCACTTGGACCATCGACCCTGACCACTCTAATGTCGGTTTCAAAGTCCGTCACCTCATGGTGAGCAATGTCAAAGGCAGCTTCGAAAAACATACCGGAACCGTCGAAATCGATGACAAGGATTTAACAAAATCGAAGGTGGAAATCAGCATCGATACCAATTCCATCACTACCAACGTCCAGAAGCGTGATGAACACCTGCGCGGCGCCGACTTCTTTGATGTGGTCAAATTCCCGACAATGACCTTTGTGTCAAAGAAAGTCATCAAAGCCGGCAAAGACAAGCTGAAGGTCACCGGCGATCTGACCCTGCATGGCGTAACCAGACAGGTCGTACTCGATGTTGAAGGTCCTTCCAAAGAAAGCAAGGACCCCTGGGGGAGCATCCGTCGCGGTGCAACCGCCACCACCAAAATAAACCGCAAGGACTATGGCCTGGTGTGGAACGCTGCCCTTGAAACCGGAGGGGTAGTAGTTGGAGAAGAAGTAACGATTACCCTGGAAATTGAGATGATCAGGAAATAACCGGAGAAAATACGGCCAGGGCGGGATTAACGCCCCGTTCTGGCCGGGTTTGTCGTACGGTAAATGTCAGAATGCTCGTACACATGTCTCCGCTAACGTAAAAGCAGTCCGATGAGGCTGTAACGCCTCTTTTCCTCACGTCTTTTCTTCACGCTTGACCTGACAGACTAATTGTTATAGCTTCCTGCTTCATTTGCTCGGGGCAGGCTATTCATGCGCGTCATCGCCGGACAGAGTCGCGGAACAAAACTGACGGCTCCGCCGGGGCTGTTAACACGGCCAACGTCCGACCGCGTCAAGGAAGCGCTCTTCAGCATCCTGACCAGTCGATCATCTTTCGGAGGGCTTCGGGTTCTTGATATTTGTGCCGGCAGCGGCGCCCTTGGAATCGAGGCTCTTTCGCGGGGTGCCGCGTTCTGCACGTTTGTTGAACACGACCGTTTGCTAAAGGGGATTCTGGCTAAAAACATCTCGTCCGCACGGGTCGAAAGCTGCACTGAGGTGCTGATTCAGGATGCCCGTCAGGCGCTTGCCACTCTATCCGCTGGCGGCAGGATGTTTGATCTCGTTTTTTTTGACCCCCCCTACAGCTCCGGACTCTACGCAACCATTCCGGGAAAGCTCTGTTCGTGCGGTCTGCTGGCACCCGGTTCGCTGCTTGTCATAGAATGCTCTGCGCGTGCGCCTCTGCCGATGCCTGCAGCACCCCTTATGCAATGCGACCGTCGCGTGTACGGCGACACGGCACTTGAATTGTTTACCCTGGAGGCCCCATGAAGAAAATTGCGGTGTATCCCGGCTCCTTTGACCCAATAACCTACGGGCACATGGATATAATCAAGCGCGGCTTGACGATCTTCGATGAAATTATTGTTGCTGTGGCAAGAAACTCTCAAAAAAATTCATTATTTACAACCGAGGAACGAGTTTCCCTGATCCAGGATGTCGTTCACCAGGAAGGGCGAGTCACAGTTGACACCTTTACCGGACTTCTGATAGATTATGTGGCCTCGCGCGGAGCCCACGTCATCATTAGAGGTCTGCGGGCCATATCCGATTTTGAGTACGAATTCCAGATTGCCCAGATGAACAGCAGCATCGGACGTGAAATTGAAACCCTGTTCATGATGACTTCCCTGCAGTACGGCTACCTGTCGTCATCTATTGTCAAGGAAGTCTGCTCGCTGAATGGAAATATTGACAATTTTGTTCCGGCTGAAGTCAAAAGTGCCCTGTTGCAGAAGTACGGCCTGGCTGACCGACATACCGGTTAACAGTTTGCAGTGACCGTTGAAACATGAAGGCAACCACATTCAAGGAGGAATCAGCTACATGAAACTTGCAGACCGCGTAAACAAGATTCAACCATCTCCGACTCTGGCGATTGATGCCAAAGCCAAGGCACTTAAGGCCCAGGGAGTTGATGTTATCGGATTCGGTGCCGGCGAACCGGACTTCGATACCCCTGCAAATATTCGCGAAGCGGGCAAAAAAGCCATCGATGCCGGCTTTACCCGTTATATGCCGGTTGGCGGGGCCGATGACCTGAAGGATGCCATCATCGCCAAGATGAAGCGTGACCATAACCTTGAGTACACCCGTGACGAAATATCAGTCGCCTGCGGTGCGAAACACACCCTTTACAACATTTCTCAGGCACTGGTTCAGGAAGGTGATGAAGTCATTATCCCTGCCCCGTACTGGGTATCATACCCCGATCAGGTTGTACTGGCGGGCGGCACACCTGTGTTTATAGAAACCGGAGAAGAAACAGCTTTCAAAATTACGCCGGCTCAGCTTGAAAAAGCTGTTACTGCCAATACAAAAGCGCTGATTCTCAACTCCCCTTGCAACCCTACCGGTACCAGCTACACTGTCGATGAGCTGAAAGCCCTGGGACAGGTCTGCCTTAAACACAATTTCCTGATCATTTCGGACGATATCTACGAACGCCTGATTTATGACGGTTTGGAGTTTGCAAATATCGTACAGGTGGTTCCGGAGCTGAAGTCGCGCACCGTAGTTGTGAACGGGGTTTCAAAGACCTATGCCATGACCGGCTGGAGGATCGGCTATGCCTGCGGTCCGAAGGAATTGATGGGTGCCATGACCAAAATGCAGTCACAATCAACTTCCAACGCTACATCAATCGCCCAGAAGGCTTCGGTTGAGGCGCTGAACGGCTCCCAGGACGCCGTCGCCGCAATGTGCGTCGAATTCGAAAAACGCCGTACGTACATCGTGGACCGGCTCAACGCCATGTCGGGTGTTTCCTGTTTCAAATCTACCGGCGCGTTCTACGTATTCCCCAATTTTTCCGCCGTCTATGGCAGGAAAACACCGTCCGGCACTCTGATATCCAATTCCAGCGACTTTGCAGCCTACCTGCTGGAGGATGCTAAAGTTGCCCTGGTACCGGGGGTCGCGTTCGGTGCCGACAAATACGCCCGTCTTTCCTATGCCATCAGCATGGAAAATATCACAAAAGGCATGGATCGCATCGAAGAAGCTATAAAGAATCTCACGTAGGCATCAGGTCAGCGGGGCGCTGCAAAGCGCCCCTTTTTTGTTACAAAGGAGCGCCGCCATGATCACCAGAGAAATGATAATCGCCGATATCATTATGCAGCATCCCGAAACGCTGACGGTGTTTAAGGCCTATAACCTGGAGTGTTATGAATGCCAGATTGCCGACCTGGAAACCATCGAACATGGCGCCGGTGTTCACAACATATCCATCGATGTTCTGCTCAATTCCCTGAATAATGCTGTCAACCGCTGACTCAAATATGGAATCGACCGCATGAGCGACGTAGACCAGTACGCCAGGTTTTTTCCGGTTGGTATCAAAGTTGGTGTCGGAATTCCGATGCCCAACGCCAGAGTTTTTAATGACTGGGCCTTTGTCAAAAACGTTGACGAAGATCTCATGACATTGCAGCTTTCCCGTGATGTACTGCCGTCCGGCGTATCGCTACGCTACGGCCAGATCCTTGAGATACGCGGTGGAACCAAAGGCAACAGTTACTGCTGCCGGGCAATTATTGCCTCCTGGGGCGCCGAAGGGATACTGTTTCTTCGGCTGATCGGCGAAATCGTTTCCGACGAGTTGCGGGAATTTTATCGCATCGACGCCTTCCTGCCGATCAAATATTATGTCAGCCAGGACCAGAACATCGACCGGCTCCGCGTGCAACGGGAGGAGCGCAGACTCCTCCGTCAGCGCCTCGAAATTGAAAAGAACGATGCCCGCTGGGATGGTGGACTTATCCCCCACGACGAAGATACCCTGCCTCACGAAATGGTTCAGGATCAGGACGGGAGCAGCGCTCCCCATCTGTACGTCCAGGAAGAAGATACCCTTTCTTCCTGGGACGACATTATTCCTCTAGCCGCCAATATCAGCGGTGGTGGCGTACGGATGATAACCCATCAGGGCTTTGAATCCGGAGAGTACGTCCTGCTGGAACTACTGGTACCCCAACCACAGCGGCTGGTTGATGTAATTGCACGTGTCGTCTTTGCCAATAGAATTAATACTGCCAGTGACGATCACAACTCATTCAGCACCGGTATGCAGTACGTATACATCGACGAATCGGACCGGGATGCAATCGTTAATTACGTCTCCTCCATTCAGCAGAAAAGAATTCGCCAGATGCGCGAAAGCTACCTGTACCGGAACAGCAATGACAACACAGGTCAACAATTGACTGATGACTCCGGCAACAACTCCAGAAAAATGATAATTTTATCAATCACCATCCTGGTTGTATTCATGCTAGCGGCCATTACTATCAATTATTTCTGGAAATACATGCAGAAACGCCCGAAAGGGGAGATCGAAAAAACCTTCGAGGAAGAGATCAAGAAGAAGATTGAAATGAGTAAGTAGTATTTCTGTTCCAAACGTTCGATTCCGACTTTTCTGGAGCTGCTCTTTGGATCACATGGTTACGATAATAACACTTTGCTGTTCAATAGTTGCTTTCCATTTGTTACTTTCATCATCCTTACGCTGCAGTAGTTTTTCGGCCAATTTCATCTCCAAATCCCTTTCTACTACCCGCCGCAGCTCACGTGCTCCGTATTCTGGTTTGTAGCCCCTTTTTCACCAATATTTTGGAATTTCACCAGCACCACAGAAATATTGTCAAGCCCACCGTTTGCATTGGCTGCACCAATCAGGTTCGCGGCCAGGCCATCAAGGGTGGTTGCATTATTGGTGAGGACAGTTTCGATATCTTTATCCGTCAGCATGTCGGTCAGCCCATCGGAACAGAGCAGCAGTATATCGCCCTGATTGAGTTCGACTGTGTTGCGGTGCATCACCGCAGCCAACAGACCGGGTGAGAGTATGAAATTGTTTCTCCGGTATCTGCTCTCTCCTGACACCATTCAACAGAAGTGAGTCACCCATAGTGTGATCGTTAGTGATGCGGTGCAACAAAGTATCTTCACCTTCAGGGTTGGAGTGTTTTGTCAGCAAATGATACGCCCGGCTATCCCCGGCATGAGCGATATACGCTCTATTCTCCCATAGTACTGCAACTACCAACGTTGTACCCATTCCCATAAACGACAGGCTTGTTCGTGCCGTGGTGTCGGTTTGTAGTCCAACGTGATAAGGCAAACCGGCTCGGCGGGGGCTTTTTCCCGCTGACCGGTGCTGCCGTTGGTTGAATATTTCTCTTGCCGTGGTTTTCTAACTTGACAAGGCGCATGCTGTACGCATAACATGACATTCAGGAGGTGCGCTATGCAAAAATCTAGAATCAATCTTACTCTTGACGCCGACTTAATTGACTTTATCAAAGAATATGCTGAAACCCAGCGAACAACGGTTTCTGAAGTCTTTACCCAATTTGCTTTAAAGCTGAAGCGGGTTAAAGAGAATGACCCTACTGAAACAATACTGGCAGATCCTGATTTTTCTGATTCGCTTTTAAGTACAATTGAGCGTGTTAAAGCAGGTACAGTCAGTTGGCTCAGTTATGATGAGGTCTTTAAATGAATCTTGTTTTTAGCGATGATTTCGCCGCTTCTCTCAAAAAACACAGTTCAATAAAAGAGGCTGTTCGAAAAAAAGTGAATATGATCTGCGAAAGCCCTGTAACTCTGGGTGAACCGCTCAAAGGAAACTTTCGCGGTTTCTACAGTTGCCCCGTCAAACGCAATTTTCTGATTATTTTCCTTTATTGCGCAACTTGCAGAAAGAAGGGGGACGATGCAATTGTCCTCTGTGCAGATTGTCCTGACTGCCTCAACGATACCATCAAGTTTATCGCCCTTGGTCCCCACGATAAAGCCTACTGAGGGTGAACTTGAATCGCCCCTTGTCTTTAACTCTGTTTACCAATTTTCTTTCTTGCTGGACTACCGCTCTTAACCATATCAAGCTTGAGGTTATCAATTAGCAATCCTAATTTATCGGCAGAATAAGTTTAGTGGACCTTCACAATCGCCCCACCTGAAAATCTGGATCCCGGATAGAAAATTTCCGGGATGACAACCTTTTTGCAAGAGGCTCATATATATCCCATTAGCTGATGTTTACGCAGCCCTCGGCAGATAGCGCTCCTTTTCGCTGTAGATGCAGCCACAGTACTGTTGCCGGTAAAGTCCCAACTCTTTTGAAAGTCGAATACCCTCCTGCCAGCCTGGGCGGAAGTCTTCGTAGTGGAAAGCAACGCCGAATTTCCGTCCGATCTGATCACCCAGTTCCCTGATTTCATCATGCTTCTGATATCGGCTGTAGAGCAGTGCGGCGGTGAAGGCATCAAAGCCTTCTTCGGCTGCGACCCGGGCAGTGGCCTGCAGACGTGAGGCGTAGCAATAGCTGCAGCGCTTTTCAGGAGCGTCAGCTACGTTGGCCAGAAATCCCTCCAGATCGTAGTCGTCCCTCATAATCAGAGGCAGCGCCTCCTGTTCCGCCATCCGCACGACGGCATCGCGGCGCAGACAATATTCCTGGTAGGGATGGATGTTGTGGTTATAGAAAAAGCCGGCCACATCGTGGCCGGCAGTTCGCAGGGTGCGCAGGGGATAGAGAGCGCAGGGGCCGCAGCAGGCGTGCAGCAGGATTCGCATTACAGGTTCTCCAGCAGGTGTCCCATCTTGTCCCGTTTTGTCTTGAGATAGCCTTTGTTGGTGGTGGTTGCCTTTGCTTCAATGGCAACCCGTTCGACAATGTCAATACCGTACCCTTGCAAACCGATCAATTTTTTGGGATTATTGGTCAGCAGGCGGATTTTGGTAATTCCCAGCGCCAGCAGTATCTGGGCCCCGAGGCCGTATTCCCGCAGATCGGCCTTGAAGCCAAGTTCCAGGTTGGCTTCCACCGTATCGCGGCCATTGTCCTGCAGTTCGTAGGCCTTAAGCTTGTTGATCAGGCCGATGCCGCGCCCTTCCTGGCGCATATAGAGGATTACACCGCTCCCTTCGGCTGCGATCTGCTCCATGGCATGATGCAGCTGAGCGCCGCAGTCACAACGCTGGCTGCCAAGCACATCCCCGGTCAGACATTCCGAATGCACCCTCACCAGCACCGGGCACTCATTTTTCAGCTCCCCTTTTACCAGGGCGATATGTTCAAGCTTGTCGATGTCGTTTTCGAAACCGATGGCGCGCCATTCGCCGCCAAATGAGGAAGGGAGCCGCGCTTCGGCAACTGTCCGCACCAACCGCTCATTCTTGAGGCGATACGCTACCAGGTCGGCAATGGTGCAGATCTTGATATTGTGCTCCCGGGCAAACACTTTCAACTCCGGCATGCGCGCCATACTGCCATCGTCGTTCATGATTTCGCAGATGACGCCGGCCGGCTTCAGCCCTGCCAGTCGGGAGAGATCGACAGAGCCCTCGGTCTGTCCCAGGCGGACAAGAACGCCGCCCTTGCGGGCCCTGAGCGGAAACACGTGGCCGGGACTGACCAGATCCCTGGCAGTTGCACCGTCAGCAACGGCAGTCAGAATAGTGTGGGCACGGTCAGCAGCCGAAATACCGGTGGTGACTCCTCGCCTTGCCTCTATCGACACGGTGAAAGCGGTCTCGAAGGGGGAGGTGTTATCGCGCACCATCGGGCGCAGCCCCAATTCATCGCATTTATCTGACGTCAGTGTCAGACAGATCAACCCTCGGCCGTACTTGGCCATGAAATTAATGTTTTCCGGAGTAGCGGCCTCGGCTGCCAGGGTCAGATCACCCTCATTTTCACGGTCTTCATCATCCACCAGAATAACCATCTTCCCCTGGCGAATATCGACGAGTGCCTCTTCTATCGTAGCTACGGACATAATCGTGGGTACCTTTCTGTTACATGAAGCCGTTTTCCACCAATGTTTTTAAAGTTACGCCACTGCCACTCTTCCAGGGGGAGGCTAGCCGCTCCACGTACTTTCCGATGATATCGGTTTCAATGTTGACTCGATCGCCGACCCTCAGACTTTTCAGCGTAGTGGCACTGTACGTGTGCGGGATGATATTGACGGCAAATCCATCGACCGAAACGGAATTGACCGTCAAACTGATGCCGTCGATCGCCACGGAACCTTTCTCTATCAGGTAGCGGCACTGTTCGGCGGGCAGAGTGAAATGGAGCTGGCAATTTCCGGAGCGTAGCTCCAGTTTTTTCAAATGCCCGCAACAGTCAACATGTCCGCTGACGATATGCCCGCCAAAGCGGTCACCAAGCCTGAGCGCCCGTTCAAGATTGACCCGCTGGCCATTTTTCAGGGATCCGATAGTCGTCCGACTGAGGCTTTCCGGCGAGACATCAACAGTCACCCTCGCTCCATCATGAGCCGTTACGGTCAGACAGACCCCGTTTACCGCCAGTGAATCGCCAATGGCAATCCCGGCAGACGGAATAGATGTCTCCACTGTCAGAATGCCGGCTTCGCCGCGATGGACGAACGAAGCGACCTTTCCGGTATCCTCGATCAGTCCAGTGAACACACGAGCTCCGGACGGGCGGTGATCATGACATCTTTCCCGACTCTTTTTACGCTGATGTCTCTGAACGTCACGGCACGTGACATATTGGTAATGCCGGTTATGGCAAAGGGAGAAAATCCGTCACTGCCTACCACCCGCGGCGCGTAGAAGAAGACACACTCGTCGATCAGGCCGTGTTTAAGGGCTTCACCCGCCAGACGGCTGCCACCTTCGAGAAGCAGCGACTGTATGCCGAGCCCGCCGAGTTTGCCCCAGAGATCGAACAGATCAACTTTACCGTCTGATAACCTGCACACCAGAATGGTAGCGCCGGTCTTCTGGTAGCGCCGGTGAATGCCAATATTTTTTTCGGTTGTGGCAATCAGCGTCCCTTTCGCCATCCCTCCCCCCAGCACCACAACACTTTCAGGAGTCCGCAGGTGGGTGTCCACAATCACCCGCAACGGATTCTTTCCCTTGACGTGTCGCACGGTCAACCGTGGGTTGTCTGTAATAATGGTATCAACACCTACCATGATGGCATCACTGCGTGCCCGCATACGATGGACTATCGTTCGCGACTCTTCGCAGCTGATCCAGCGCGATTCGCCGGTTGCACTGGCAATCTTGCCGTCAAGAGTCATGGCGCATTTGTAAGTGACGTATGGATGACCGGTTGTTACCTGCTTCAGGAAGGGGCGATTGATTTCCCGGCAGGAATCCTCCAGAAGTCCGCTAATCGTACGGATACCGGCGTTCTCCAGAGTGGAAAGTCCACCGCCTGCAACGTTGGGATTCGGATCGTTCATACCAACGATGACCCGCCTGACCCCTGCACGGATGAGTGATTCGGAACAAGGAGGAGTTTTTCCCCGGTGATTGCACGGCTCCAGCGTCACGTACACATCCGCCCCCGCCGCGCCGCCCCCCGCCATCTGCAGGGCGTGGACCTCGGCATGGTGGCCGCCGGCCCGTTTGTGCCACCCTTCTCCGATGATGGTACCGTTCTTGACGATAACGCAGCCAACCGCCGGATTGGGAGACGTTTTCCCGATACCCCTTTTGGCGAGGAGCAGCGCGCGCCGCATGTATTTAAGCTCCACCGGCTTCATTTTTTCAACAGCTCCTGCAGTTCCTTCATGAATTCACTGATATCTCGGAACGAGCGGTATACAGAGGCGAAGCGGACGTATGCAACCTCGTCCATCCCGTGCAGTTCCTTCATGACCCATTCGCCGATAACCGTCGTTGAAATTTCACGATCAGTCGCCTCCTGCAGCCTCATCTCCAGGCGATCGACCAGCGCTTCGATGTCAGATTTGGGAATCGGGCGCTTCTCGCAGGCCTTGACAATACCGTTGATAATTTTGATCCGATCGAATGGCTCCCGGCGGCCGTCCTTCTTGCACACCTGAGGCAGCATCTCTTCGATCCGCTCATGGGTCGTAAAACGCTTTGAGCACTGTTCACACTCCCGCCGGCGGCGGATTGCCGAGCCCCCCTTGTCAGGTCGCGAATCGACCACCTTGCTGTCAAGATTATTGCAGAAAGGGCATTTCACGAAACGGCTCCGGTATTTTCAGACTCAAATTTGATGACTATGATACCGCTTTCACTGATCATTTCACGCGCCAGTTCGTCAGCATACCCTTCGGCATAGATTACCGTGGTGATGCCGGCGTTAATCAGCATCTTTGAGCAGATGATGCAGGGCATGGTCGTACAGTACAAAACCGCCCCGTCAATATTGATACCGTGCCGGGCAGCCTGGATAATGGCATTCTGCTCAGCGTGCAGACCGCGACAGAGTTCATGACGTTCGCCGGAGGGAACCTTGAGCCGCTCCCGCAGGCAGCCGCTTTCATCGCAGTGACTGATCCCTGAAGGGACGCCGTTGTAGCCGGTGGCCAGGATGTTGCGATCCTTGACCAGCAGTGCGCCGACCTGCCTGCGCAGACAGGTTGATCGTGTCGCCACCAGGCGGGTAATGTCCATAAAATACTGATCCCAGGTTGGGCGTATCATGCTGACAGGTTCCTTTGCGTTTGTTGTTACTGCAAACTACTCCACTTCATACGCTCCCGTCAAAAAAAACAGCGAGGACTTACGAAAACTGCATCATGAATCACTCATCCCATTGCCCGTCCCAGATCTTCAATCAGGTCATCCGGGTCCTCCAGGCCAACCGAAAGCCGCACCAGGCTGTCGGTTATCCCCTTCCGTTCTCGCTCATCCTTTGGTACCGAGGCGTGCGACATTTTTGCCGGATAGGAGATAATGCTCTCCACGCCCCCCAGACTGACGGCAAAGGCCGCCAGGTGGCAGTTTTCCAAAAGACGCTTCGTTGTTTCATAGCTGTCCAGTTCAAACGAAAAAACCGCACCGGGTCCATCGGCCTGAGCGGAATGGATCGCGTAACCCGGATGTTCAGGCAGGCCGGGGTAGTGTACGGCGGCGACGCGAGTATGCGCCTTAAGCCAGGTAACAATTGCCAGAGTATTCTTCTGGCTTTGATCCATTCTGACCTTGAGTGTCTTGATCCCCCGCAGAGTCAGGAAGGAATCCTGCGGGCCGAGGCCGGTTCCGAATGCATTCTGGATGTAACGGATCCGTTTCCCCAATTCGGCGTCCCTGACGACAGCGAAACCGCACAGCACGTCGCTGTGCCCGTTCAGAAACTTGGTGCCGCTGTGCAGCACGATATCGCACCCCAATTCCAGCGGCCGCTGCAGGTAAGGGGTCATAAAGGTGTTGTCCACCAGCGTAATGATGCCGTGACGGCGGGCGATTTCGGCCGCACCACGCAGGTCGGTGACCTTAAGTAGTGGATTTGACGGCGTTTCAAGGTAAATCCCTTTCGTCGCAGGTAATATGGCAGCTTCAATAGCATTCAGGTCGGTGGCATCCACAAAGGTAGAGATGATTCCCATCCGACTGAATATGGTTGAAAGCACTCGGTAGGCGCCCCCATAAACATCATCACAAACCACCAAGTGGTCACCAGGGGAAAAAATCATCAGAGTTGTGGAGATGGCGGCCATGCCGGAGGCAAAGGCCAGACAGCGGTTTCCCCCCTCCAGGACAGCAATCGTATCCTCCACTGCTTCACGGGTTGGATTGTCCCCCCGGGCATAATCGTATTTGCTGAAGTGATCAACCGAAGTCTGGCGATAGGTCGATATCTGATAGATCGGAACTCCCAGCGCACCTGTCTGCTGATCGACCGTCGGGCCTCCGTGAATCATCTGCGTAGCACGTTTCATATACTCCAGCTTCCTCCGTAGTTTATTCAGACCACCGCACCAAGCCCTGCCGCAATGCCGCGCACTGCCTCGCTCAGACAGTCTTCGGCATGATCATCCCGCAGTTCATCCTTGATCTTCACGAATTGGTCGATATTGGCGACAAACAGGTCAAACAGTTGCGGATCAAAGCAGCTGCCGCTCCCTTCCTTCATGATCGCCAGCGTCTTCTCAAGGTTATACGCTTCCTTGTAGGGGCGTTCCGATGTGAGTGCATCGAATACATCAACAATAGTCACGATGCGAGCATAAATGTGGATATCGTTTCCACAAAATCTGCCGGGATAGCCGCTGCCGTCCCATTTTTCGTGGTGCTGGGTGGCGATAATTCTGCCGGCGCTTATCAACGGGTAATCTTCGCTGTCGGTCAGGATTTTACCACCGATATCGGTATGCATTTTCATGATCTCAAACTCGTCATGATCAAGTTTCCCCGGTTTGAGCAGGATACGGTCGGGTATGCCTATTTTTCCCACGTCATGGAGCGGAGATGCATGGCGCAAAACCTCAGCGGCTTCTTCGGAGAGACCAGCCAGGGTGGCCAGAGCACGCGACAGGGAGCTGATTCGGCGGGTATGCAGTCCGGTTTCCAGATCGCGGAATTCAGCCGCCATGCCGAGACGCAGCGAAATTTCGTGCTCAGCGGCCTTTGACTTCGCCAGAGCTTCGCGCAGGGCAGCGGTTTTCCTGATAACTTCCTGCTCAAGAAAGTTGTTCATGTCTTTGGCAATGTCGCTCAACTTCTTACTGCGGACATGGTTCATGACGCGCAGCCGAAGTTCATCCGGGTTGTACGGCTTTGCCAGAAAATCATTGGCCCCCAGCGCCAGAGTCTTGACAACTTCGCTCTTGTCAGCGGTAATCACAATGACGGGAATATCGCGGTAGACATCGCTCTTCTTGAGAATTTTGAGAGTCTCGAAACCATCCAGTACCGGCATCTGGAGATCCAGCAGAATCGCATCCACATCAGGGGTAGTTTCCAGGAGATCCAGCGCTTCACGACCGTTGAAAACCTTGAACAGTTCTACGTCAAGATCTTCAAGCATGACGCCCAGCATCTCAAGATTCATTGGAACATCATCAACCGCAAGAATTCTGACCTCTGACATCATGTCGGCTGGACCTCGCTTCTGAATCTTTCGCACTCGGCCACAAGCTGTGCCATCGCCGGGTCCACTTCCCGAAGATCATTCGCCTTGGCCATTTCATCCACGCGCGTTGCGTATTCCCTGATGCGGTGGGCGCCGATATTGGCCGCCGCCCCCTTGATGGTGTGGGCCTGGCGGTGGACATCCTCGGCATCCCGTGCGGCCACCGCACTGACAAGCTGTTTCATGGTTTCGTCAACGCTCCCGACAAACATGGCGGTAAATCGTGGAATCAGATCGGCGTTCCCCCCCAGTCTCTCAATAAGTTCAGCCCGATCCAGAACCGGCAGCCCAGAGTCTTCTTCACAGGCGGCCAATGCCTGGCCGGAAGCCTGTTCTGACGATGAAGTGGGAATGGCATCGACAAATACCTCAGGAGCGGTATCGCCGGAAACGCAGCGGTTAAGCGCCCCCCTGATAGCTTCAGTGCGAACCGGTTTGGTAATGAAGTCATCCATACCGGCATCGTAGCAGCGCTGACGGTCAGCCTCCATTACGTTGGCCGTCATGGCAACAATCGGCACCCTTCGTCCGGCACGTTCCTTTTCATATTCCCTGATGGCGACAGTGGCCTGAACTCCGTCCATCTCAGGCATCTGCATATCCATGAAAACAAAATCAAACGTTTCGGCCCGGAACGCATCTAACGCTTCGACTCCGTTTGAAGCCAGCGTCACGCGGTGCCCCATCTTTTCGAGGACGATACGGGCCAGTTCCTGGTTGATTGGCACGTCTTCGGCAAGCAATATCGAAAGGGGCCCGCACTCCGTATGTGTAATCTCAGCGGACGGGGAAACAGTCTGCAAATCACCGTTCTGCCTGACGCCGAATGGCAACATAACGGAAAAAGTGCTCCCCTCCCCCGGCTCGCTCTGTACTGAGACCTCCCCCCCCATCAAGCGGGCCAGCTTGAGGGTGATCGACAGTCCGAGTCCGGTCCCGCCGTAGGAACGGCTGGTCGAGGAATCAGCCTGGGTGAACGGTTGAAATATTCGTTGACAGACTTCCGGCGACATGCCGATGCCGGTGTCGATGATGATTAATTTCAGCCGTACTCCGTCGTCGGTCGTAGCGTCTACCGTGGTTTCAATTGTGATACTCCCGCTGCGGGTGAACTTGACTGAGTTGCCCACCAGATTGACCAGGATCTGCCTGAATTTGGCGCTATCGCCAAACAGGGTCTTCGGGCAGCTTGCGTCAAAATTGACGATCAGCCCGACACCGTTGGATTCGGCTTTAAGGCGAAGAGGAAGCAGGGCGTGTTCAAATATCTCGCGGGGGGCAAACTGGTGCGGGGCAAGATCCATCCGACCGGCCTCAATCTTGGAGAAATCGAGGATGTCGTTGATGATTTCCAGTAGGTTTTCTGCAGAGACGGAGATGTTTTTCAGATAACGCTGCTGCACATCAGACAGTGTAGTTCCGGTCATCAGCTCGGCCATCCCGATGATGCCGTTCATCGGCGTGCGGATCTCGTGACTCATGGTCGCCAGAAATTCACTCTTTGCCTGGGTAGCTTCTTCAGCCTGTATCCGGGCTGCCTCCAATTCTGCCGTTCTTTCACGAACCTTCTGCTCAAGGTTGTGCATATGGTCACGCAGCATGTCGTACAATGCTGAATTTTCAAGTGCAAACGTCGTGTAGGTAATAACGATTGAGAGGGCGTTAAGCGTTGAAACTTCGATGGAGCCGTGGGCCTGGTGGAGCATCCCCACAAACATGCCGCGAATGCGGGAATGGGTTGCCATGACATGCAGTACAAGGGTTTTGTCCGGTTCGCACGCCGGATTGATGACCGGGTGGTTCTGGTTTATTGCCCAAGCAAAGCTTCCGTTTGCAATGGCGGCATCTACTTCGCCCTGAATGCGTCCCCCGGCGTCGTCAGGATCACACGAGGAGAGGCTGAACGATCCCTCTTCATCAATCGTGAACAGTGCCAGCGACTCAAAAGGTATCAGCCGTCGTGCCTGGGCAAATGAGGTTTGAACGATATGCTCGCTCCCCTGAACATCACCTGCCCCGGATGAAAAATCGCTGCAGGCCGCCACGATGTCGAGCAGGGTTACGTAGTGAAGATTGGTCTCTTCAAGAAAAATGACCCGTTCGCTGAGTGATGCGGCATCCCGCTGGTCAAGATGCCTGGTCACGCGACAGCCCCCTGCAGGGAACTGGCGATAACCTCAAACTGGCTTTCAATCTGGGAAACGAGCGCCGGAAGCTCCAGGTGCGAAATAGCAAGTCGTTCCCACGCGCCGCTGGAAAGCACCGGAACGAGAGCGTCCCCGCTGCTGCCGTACTGCAGGGCATGCGCAATCAGATCCGCACAATGCATGATGGCCGTCTCACGGGGGAACTGGTTTGCCTGATTACAGCAATGATGATACTCAACCGGTTCGGTTACCCGCTGCGGCAGTTTCCACATCCGGAGCAACCCGCCTCCAACTGCTGAATGGTCGAATCCAAGCCGCTGCTGCTCCACTTCATACAGGCAGCGGCGCTCGTTTTTGGCAATAACGATCATCTCTCGGCAAAGATCAGGGATGCGCAGAAACATGACCAGCCTGCCGATATCGTGCAGAATTCCGGCCACAAAAAACCGCTCCAGGTTTGATTCCCGCTGGCTGGTGGCAAGCACTCGCGCAGCCAGTGCGCAGGCAATGCTGTGACGCCAGAACAACTCCATAGTTATCAGCTCTTCCGGAATCCCCTTAAAAAGACCCATCACCGAAATGGCCAATGCCAAGTCGCGAACCTGCTGGACACCGATAATGGTTACCGCCTGAGTAATAGTGTCAATTTTGGAGAAATAGCCGAACAGCGGGCTGTTCGCCAGTTTAAGGACGCGGGCCGCCAGTCCCTGGTCTTCCGAGAGGATTTTGGCAATATCGGCAATCGAACTGCGGGGATGATTGATAGTTTCGTCCAGCCGGTTATACAATAGCGGCAACGATGGGAGGGCAGAGACATCCCTGAGCAGCATATCGACGGAAACAGCCCCGTAATTAAGCGCCACTGTTCACCTGCCGTAACGCGCAAATCCGCATCAGTTCCTGAATGAACGGGTTCTGTGAGTCATTATGGATAAAAAAGGAAGCTACGACGCGCTGGGCTTCTGCCAATCGTTCAGGATCCACATCATCACTTGTTGCAACCGGAGCTACGACTTCCTCCTCCCCTTCCCTCTCGACATCAGCTCCGCTGATTCCCCAGGTGCGGAAAATATTCAGGTGCTTATCGGTCAGTTCCGCTCCTGCAGGGAGTAACAGACGACCACTCCGATCGGTGACCTCCGACTTCAGCACCATTCCGCTTTCCAGCAGGTCGGTTGCAATAATTGCCATCAGAATTCACCATCTGCAGGCGAAAGGGTTTCAGCAACGACCCTGTCACGACCGTTCTGCTTTGCCTGATACAGACAGATGTCGGCGCGCTGAATCAGGTCCGCCACCGTGGAGCGGGTGCAGTCACTGGCCGGATCCAGAGTCACGGCACCAAAACTGGCCGTAATCCTGATCATGGTATCCGGACTGTCAGTCGGGTCGCTTGCGATCTGCTGTCGCATCCGTTCCGCTACAATACTGCATCCGGCTGCGTCCGTCTCCGGGAGAGCAATCAGAAATTCTTCGCCGCCGTAGCGCGCCACCCAGTCAATCTTGTTGCGAATGGATGAGCTGATGCTGGCGACACACCGTTTGAGAACTTCATCTCCTGTCTGATGGCCGTAGGTATCATTAAGCTTTTTGAAGTGATCGAGGTCGCACATGACCAGCGACAATGGATGCCGGTAGCGGTAGGCACGCTGAATTTCATGTTCTAGCTGATGGTCGAGATACCCCCGATTAAATGCCCCCGTCAAGGGGTCACGAACTGAAAGCTCACGGATTTCAGTAAGACTGCGTTGCAACGATGCTTCGAGATTCAGAATGCGGCAGGCGCCCTTAAGCCGCACGTATAGTTCTGCCGGATTGAGCGGCTTGACGATATAGTCGTCGGCACCGGCCTCCAGACCTTCAACAATGGCATCGGGAGAATTTCGGGACGTCAGAAGAAACAGAAAGGTATAACGGTCTGAACTCATGCTGCGGATGGCACGGCAGAGGGCGGTTCCGTCCATTTCTGGCATTAACCAGTCGGTAATCACAATCTGAAATGATTCCCTCTGATACGCTTCGAGGGCTTCGCGCCCATTACAGACGGAAAGAAACGGGTATCCCTCCTTGGTGAGATGGCGCTCCAGCATGGAACGTGATACCGGCTCATCATCAGCCAACAGTATTCGTGGAAGAGGATGCACCTCCGGATGGGTCGCTTCTGTATCCGGAGATTCGTCAGATTGAATTATGTTCGTTTCGTGAATCATGCATACCACTCAGGAGATACATCGATATTCAAAGCTTTGACTGCCTGTACGCTCAGCCGGGTTTCTGTTATACCATCAAGTCAAGCGCTTGTCATCATTCAGAATCAAATAATTGCACGATGAAAGCGTTGACAAATCCGGGTAGTTTGCTATTAACAATCAACGGAACCATAAGAACGGAGGGTCGATTCAACCGGCACTGTTCTGCATGAAAGGAGATTCAGATGAAAAAACAGTTTGCAATACTGCTGGCGCTGCTCGGGGCAATGGCATCGGAATCAGGCGCAGCAACCGCTGCCGGACAGACAAAAACAAATCCCTACCCCCACTACTGGATGAGTTTGGCAACCAGCAGTCAGAGCATGCCCGGCATGTCATCAGAAATGGCCGGCATGGCAGCCATGTTCGGTGGAGCCTCCGCTTTCGGCCCCCGACGCGACCTCAAGCTGCAACTGGAATCCCCCAGGACTGTCAGTGCACCTGAAGCTTTTCATGATATTCCTCCCGTGCTGAACATGGGGAATAACCTGCCGCTGAAGACACCCCGGCAGGAAAAAAGTTCACACAGAGAAAGGGAGTTGCCGGGGAAACCTGAGCAGCACGAAAAAACGCGGATCCGCATGCTGTATTATTGGGGGTGCGGTGACAACATCGGGCCGGGACAGCCACGCGTATTCGATTCAGAAAAATCGAAACCGGAAGATATGGCCACTATTTTCAAGGGTGCAGCGCCGTCACTGCAGACTCCTCCCGCTCCTCACAATGGGTGGACATTTGGCGAGTGGCCTTCTGCAGAAGATCGTACCGCCATCCCGAAAGAAGCTTCACTTGTCGGCGAACACCGGATTCGTGGAAACTATACGGTCGATATTCCGTTCAGGCTCGATACTCGGCGGGATTTCATGGAGCCGGTCAAATTTTCATCATTCCAGCAGACAGCATCAGGGGGGACAAAATTCGAATGGCAGAGCATTCCCACCGCTATCGGCTATTTTGCAACGGCTGTGGGCAGCAATGGTGCCAATGGCGATATTATCATGTGGTCGGCAAGTGAAATTCCGGAAAACGGCATGGCCCTGATGGACTACCTGACGCCGGGAGATGTAAGCCGCTTTATACGGGATAAAATCATTATTGACCCCTCACGTACCAGTTGTACAGTGCCCCCCATATTCAAGGACTCTGCCGGTGCGATGCTGCAATTCATCGCCTACGGTGAACAGCTTGACATCGTTCACCCCCCCAGACCGAAAGACCCCAAAGTAGTCTGGCAGCCCGAGTGGTCAGTTAAAGTGCGCCTTAAATCAACCTCTATGGCTCCTCTGGGCGTGAATGCCGGTGACGGCGAAAAGCGCAAACCGAAGTCATCTTCCCGCCGGAACAGAGTAGAACAGCAGGGGGAAAATCCACCGGAGGAGCCTCAGGCTGACAGAGATGAACCGGCAGAGAGAAGGCCTCGCGGAGAGGGTGTGGGGAATGCTCTACGGGGTATATTCGGTTTCTGAAAAGACTCTCCGTGGACTGCGTGGACTGACAGGCCTGATACCCCGACAAATCAGGGGTATCAGGCCGAATCTGCTACTGCAACCGCGAAGGTCAATGCTTCCGACTGAAATCCTGAAATGTACCTTTGCGGGGTGTGGGAAGAGTTTTGGGCTGTTTCTGAGCAGCACTCTCCCAGATTATCTTCGAGAGTCCCTTTTCAACGGGAAACATGGCAATGGCCAGAAGGTAAACCAGAAAGAATCCCACGGAAAAAATCAGCATCATTACGGCGGAAACAACAATAGCTTCGATCACGACTGGCATGACACCACCCTCCCTCCTGTACCTAGTTAAGATTGTACTCTTATCCCGAACCAATTGTCTACTTATTGAATCTCTATGGGTAAATTCCCCGACACTTGGGGCGATTTAAGAATCAATTAAACTTACAGATACCCCGTCCGCTTGCGGCGGGGTGATTCATTAGCAATAGACAGAGTTAATTACACCCCGTGATCGCAATTCAACGTTTGAAACTGTTATCCTTCCCAAAGGTGAAACCCGCTTCACCGGTTTGATGACAAAATCATTTCAATGTATGCCCGATGCATGACCACCCGTGACATCCAGGGGCATCTGCAAGAGATTTACGGGGTAGATGTATCACCCGCCCTGATCTCCCAAGCTACCGATGCAATCGTGAAGAGGTAATCCTTTGGTCTCACACCATTAGGTTTTTTGGCGTTCAACTGTTATTACAGCATTTATGATTGTAATTTGCTGGATTAACGATATAGTTGCAGCTTGAAAATCCTGTTTCAGAAGGTGTCGCTGGTGACAGATATCGCACAGGCAGGCAGGCAGGCAGGCAGGCAGGCAGGCAGGCAGGCAGGCAAAAAAACTCCTCCTGAAAAACACCACTGTCAACAATTATTTTGATTTATGCCCATATAAACCGGCGTTACGGCCTTCCGTGCGCCGGTTTCTGCATCTAATAATGCATAACACTTGTCAGATGGGGATAAACTAAATGACGCCGATTATTGAAGCACGTCTTCAGTTCTCATTGACCGGTTCGAGACCAGCTCTCTCCGTCAGCGATGGTATCACCCGGTTACTCGGCTACACTCCCGATACTTTTTTGGATGGCAGCGTCTCGCTCAAAGAGCGGATTCATGCTGACGACCAAGACATTGCCGATGTTCTGTTTTCAGCAGAGTCAACAGTGCTTTCCGGCACGTTTAATATGCGACTGAGGGATTCAGAAGGACGTGTCCGCTGCGTCAAGGGAGAATATGTCAAACTTCCAGAGCCGTCTGCTCATGGTCTTGTTCTTGACCTGACACTTTGGGATGCCAAAAGTCTCTGGCAGAATGTGGGTGCCCAGCCACTGCTGGACGCAATGATGGATAACACTCAGGATTTTATTTACTTCAAGGATCCCAATCATGTCTTTACCGGTGCCAGTCAGACACTGGTAGCCATAACAAACCCCTCGGAACATTGGTCCGATCTGCTTGGACTAACCGATTACGATGTGTTTCCCGAGCACCTTGCCGATGTCTATTACAGGTTGGAAAAGCAGGTGTTTTCCGGTATTGCGGTTGCGCACGAAATCCAGAAAACGCTTGATAATGATGGTGTTGCCGGCTGGGTTGATAACCGTAAATACCCGCTTAAGAATTCTCAGGGCGAAATCACCGGCCTCTTCGGCATTGCCAGAATTATCACCCCGGAGAAGCAAGCCGAAACTTCCTTGCTGGAATCCAATGCCTATCTTGAAAATCTGATCAACTATGCCAATGCGCCGATAATTGTATGGGATCCGCAATTCCGTATCACACGCTTCAATCACGCCTTTGAATCCATAACCGGCCGGAGTGAAGCGGAAGTCCTCGGACAATCCCTTGATATACTTTTCCCGCCGGAGCTTGTTTCGCAGTCGATGGGACAGATTAGTAAAACCTTGACCGGAGAGCGGTGGGAAACAGTTGAGATCAAAATTCTGCATCGGGATGAATCAGTGAGAACGGTGCTGTGGAATTCGGCAACCCTGTTTGCACTGGATGGTCAAACACCGATAGCCACTATTGCTCAGGGGCAGGACATCACCGAGCGGAAGCAGATCTTGGATGTTCAGTCGTATCTACTTGAGCTCAGCTCTCTCAACACAGGCGAGGATTTTTTTGAATCATTGGCCCGCTATCTTGCCACTATTCTTGGCATGGACTACGTCTGCATTGATACCCTTCATGGAGATTGTCTCTCAGCCCGCACACTCGCAATTTACCATGATGGCAAATTCGAGGATAACGTCGAGTATACCCTGAAGGATACCCCCTGCGGCGATGTTGTTGGCAAAAAAGTTTGTATCTTCCCCCAAGGAGTATGCAGCTTATTCCCTCATGATGCGGCTTTACAGGATTTACAGGCTGAGAGTTATGTCGGCACCACCCTCTGGAGTTTCGACATGAAGCCGATCGGCCTGATCGCTGTCATCGGGCGAAAAGAGTTGAACCGCTATTATTTTGTAGAAACAGTATTGAAGCTGGTGGCTATCCGGGCGGCAGGTGAACTGGAACGGAGGCAGGCCGAGGCGGAAAAGCTGATTATCCAGCAGCAGTTTCAGCAGACCCAGAAGCTCGAAAGCCTCGGCGTACTCTCCGGCGGCATTGCCCATGACTTCAACAACATTCTGGCGGTTATCATGGGATATTGCGGCCTGACAAAGATGGACTACAATACCGCCGAGAAGCACATTCCTCAAATAGAAAATGCCGTAGAACGTGCTGCTGCTTTGTGTCGCCAGATGCTGGCTTACGCTGGAAAAGCTACACTTACACAGACGGTGGTTGTTATGTGGGTGTTGGTAGATGAAGTGGTATCAATGCTTAAAGCGACCATCAAGCAGAATGCAGTGATCAAGACTCATTATTCAGCAGATATTTCGTCATTTACCGGAGACGCCAGTCAGCTCCGGCAGGTTGTCATGAACCTGATCATCAATGCAGCAGAGGCTATTGGCGATGTAGAGGGTGAAATTGACGTTTCATTGTCAAAAGTAGAAATCAAGGCCGATCAATCAGAGAAAGATCATCTCGGCATGATCATACCAGCGGGACGTTATATCTGCTTTGAAGTGAACGACAACGGATGCGGCATGGATGACGACACCAGACGCAAAATCTTCGAGCCGTTCTACACCACCAAATTCACCGGGCGTGGCCTCGGCATGTCGGCAGCACTTGGCATCATCAAGGCTCATAAGGGTTCTTTACAGCTTGAAAGTCGATTGGGGCATGGTACGACCTTCAAAGTCTATCTGCCTGTTCCTATCAGCGAATTTGAATCAGAAGAAGCGAACCAGAAAACCGCTTCAGCAGCATGGCAGGGCAGCGGCACTATCCTACTGGCAGAGGATGAAGTGCAGGTTAAGTCCATTGCAATAGAACTGTTACAGATACTTGGATTCAACGTTCTTGATGCCGCAAACGGCAAAGAGGCGTTGGAACTGTATCAGCAGAACGCCGCTGACATTACTCTGGTTGTTACCGACATTGGTATGCCAGTTATGAACGGCTATGAACTGTTCTACAAACTGAAACAGTTCGACCCGCAGCTGCCGATAATCATCTCCAGCGGTTTTGGTGAAGGTGATATTGCCTCAAAGATTCCTCGTGAAGCGATGGCCGGGTTGATCAACAAACCGTATAAATTTGAACAACTGCGGGAAGTGCTGAAGGGGGTTATGGAGGGGGCATAGAAAACACGAAATTGAATTAACGGCTTTTCAGAGCGGGTGGTATTGTCGCAATCATCATCAGCATATCCTTTTTTATATTCTTGAAGCAGTTGTCACGGAGGTAATATGGCAAAGACAGCGAGTATGAGAGATATTGAGCATGCCATAGAAACACTTCCACAGGCAGATCAGTTAAAGCTTTTGGAAAAGCTGGTACAACATCTCAAAATCACTTTACTTGGCAACAAGACGGCCGTGTCGGCGGTTGTACCGCTCACACAACCTGTGAGTACCCTTCGAAGCGCACTGAGGCTATATGGAAATCCTGCTCAACGGGACAATGAAGGCACTGCTTTTGCCAAGGCAATGACTGAGAAACATGCGCATCGTTGACGCAAATACCATACTCCGTTAACCGCATCAAATGGCAGCGAAGCACTTGAAATATACCGCGAACGCGGCAGTGAAATCGACGTGATCCTGATGGATCTGATCATGCCGGTGATGGGCGGCATCGAAGCCTATCACGAACTGCGCAAAATCAACCCTTCGGTACCGATTATCATCTGCAGTGGTTACGGCGTGGAGTCGGTCGAGGATGTCATCAAGAACGATCCGCATGCCGGATTTGTTCATAAGCCTTACAAACCGGACGAATTGCGGGATGTGGTGGTGAAGATGATCGGGTAATCGGAGGATGTTTTGAATAGTCTGGATTGTCATCAAGCTGTTCAGCTATGATCAGTTACAGGAGTTTTGTAAAGATTTATCAACCGCAGAATCCTAAACCAACGCGTTGTATTAGGTCAGTCGTAATAGCGACTATGCAGCTTTGCGTGTAATCGATATCACCTTGCACTCACTGCCTGTGATAATTTTTCAGCTTACGGCCCCATGCATCTAAACGCCTGTTACGTAGCCGTGGCTGTTATAATAGGTGCGGATTATATGCGACACTCGCTCCAGCCGCGTACAGAGTTGACAAGCCAGCACCGGTCGGCTGCCTGCAGATCTTTGAGAGTCAGGATCGCCTCGCTGACCGCGCCGATTTCCACCAGTTCCTCCCGCAATACGCCCGGCAGAAGGCCGCAGCGCAGCCGGGGCGTCAGCAACTCACCTCTCAGGGAGATTACAATGTTGTTGAAACTCCCCTCCGTTATCTGATCAAGTTCGTTGAGGAAGATGACGTCGTAGCACCCGGGATAGGCTTTCAACTGGTTGTCATACAGGGTGCGGCGGGTCGTTTTATGATAGAGAAACGGATCGGATGAATCGACGCGTTGGTCTGAGATGGTTACCAGAACAGACGGAGACGTATCGTAGGGATCCGTTATAGGATGGGATTCGACGGCGATGCAACCGTCACGGGCCAGCAGCACCCGTACCTTCCGGACGCCGGAAAGATGGTGTTTCAATTCGTTCAGACGTTTAAGCAGTGCAAACTCATCAAAGCGGAAATCGAAATAGCGGGCCGAGGCCGCCAGGCGTCTGAGGTGCCGTACCAGTAGCAGATACCCCTGCCGGTCGAACCTCACTGTTTCTATCAAACTGAAGTCACTGCTGTCCTTAACCAGAAAGGCCCCCTTGGCCAGACACTCCTGCAGCTCGCTCTGCGGGTCGGAATCCCAGGTGATGCCGCTGCCGACACCCAACTCAGCAGCACCGGTGGCGGTGTTGATGACGGCGGTGC
>Ga0194061_1000402_pt1 | contig 26506 bp, 30 predicted proteins | sample SepL2221m_MetaG_FD_163423 | JGI IMG/M metagenome (GOLD analysis project Ga0194061, IMG submission 163423) | Anoxic zone freshwater microbial communities from boreal shield lake in IISD Experimental Lakes Area, Ontario, Canada - Sep2016-L224-21m | ecosystem: Environmental > Aquatic > Freshwater >... | reverse complement strand
GTCGGATCCACGATTCCCTGCTCGACGAATATGTTCAGTGTCTGCCTTGCGTTCATGGGTGAAAAATGGTGGTCAGCGCCGTGCCTCGCGTCCGGCGAGAAGCTGCGCGACGAGTTCGGGATCCTGTGCCTTTCCAAAAATCTCCTCACGCGCGATCACGCCCGCGAGGTAGAGGTCCACGAGCGACTGCTCGATCGTGTTCATGCCGTATTTCGCGCCGGTCTGGATTTCCGTCGCAAGGCGGAACGTCTTGTTGTCGCGGATGAGCGCGGCGACGGACGGCGTGTTCACCATCACCTCGAAGACCGCGATGCGTCCCGGCCGATCGATCCGCGGGATGAGGAGCTGCGAGATCACCGCCTTGAGATTCGTCGAGAGCTGCACGCGGATCTGCTCCTGCTGCCCCTCGGGAAATGAATCCACGATGCGATCCACCGTGCGGCCCGCACCCGTCGTGTGCAGCGTGGAAAAGACAAGGTGCCCCGTCTCCGCCGCGCGGATCGCCGTCTCCATCGTCTCCAAATCACGCATTTCTCCGACGAGAATCACATCGGGATCCTGCCGCAGCGCGCGGCGCAGCCCTTCGGCAAATGATCCCACGTCCGTCCCGACTTCGCGCTGGTTCACCATGCCCTCCTGATGCTCGTGGATGTATTCGATCGGATCCTCGATCGTCACGATGTGATGCCCGAGGTGCAGGTTGATGTCGTTCAGCATCGCCGCGAGCGAAGTCGTCTTCCCCGAGCCCGTCGGGCCCGTCACGAGCACGAGGCCGCGCGGCAGGCGGATGAGTTCATCCGCGATCCGGGGAAGGCCGATTTCCTTCGACGAGAGCATCTGCCGCGGCAGCAGGCGCAGCGCGACCGCCGTCGTGCGCTTCTGGCGGTAGAGGCTGATGCGAAAACGGTTCCTCCCCGCACTCGTGACCGCAAAGTCCACGCTGCCATCGGTGCGCAGCTTGTGGATCTGGTCGCCGTTGGCGAGTTCCGTCGCGATGTTGTCCGTGTCCTCGGGAAAAAGTGCGCGCGTGTCGAGCCTCACGAGTTTCCCATTGATGCGCAGCACCGGCGCGGTGCCGACGGTGAGATGGAGATCCGAAGCGCCCGAATCCACCGTGAGACGCAGGATGTCCTCGATCGGCGCAAACGCCCCGCGGCCTCCCGCAGCAATCGCGGGCGCAGCCGCCACGGGTGCCGCAGGCGCGGGAGTTTCGTCCGCCGGATTTTTTCCAAATCGAAAGATGCCCATGATGTCTCCTTATCCTTCGTCGGACATCGTCGCGCTGATGACCTCCTCCGCCGTCGTCATGCCCGAGAGCACCTTGCGGATTCCGTCCTCGCGCAGCGTGCGCATTCCCATTTCGCGCGCCCGTTTGCGCAGGTCCACCGTCGTCGCGCGCGTGTTCACCATGTGGCGCACCTCGTCGTCCACCACGAACATTTCAAAGATTCCCATGCGTCCTTTCGCCCCCATGCCCTTGCATTTTTCGCAGCCGACCCCCTGCATCACCGTCGCGCCGGCGAGTTGCGTTGGATCGATGCCGAGCGACTTGACCTCCGCCACGGTGAGTTCCACGGGAGCCTTGCAGTTTGGGCACACCTTTCGCACGAGGCGCTGCGCGATCATCGCACGCACGGCGGACGAGACGAGGAACGGCTGCACGCCGATATCCACGAGACGCGCGATGGCGCTCGGCGCGTCGTTCGTGTGCAACGTCGAGAAAACGAGATGGCCCGTGAGCGCCGCGTTGATCGCGATGTTCGCCGTCTCCGGATCGCGGATTTCGCCGACCATGATGATGTTCGGCGCCTGGCGCAGCATCGCGCGCAGCGCCGCGGGAAAAGTCATACCCACCTCGGCATTCACCTGCACCTGGTTGATGCCGCTCATCTGATACTCCACGGGATCCTCCACGGTGATCAGCTTCCTGTCCGGCTTATTGATGTAATTCAGGCACGCATACAGCGTCGTCGTCTTCCCCGATCCCGTCGGCCCCGTCACGAGCAGGATTCCATCCGGCAGCCTCAGCAGCTTCTCGAAGGTCTCCTGATCGTCGCTCAAAAATCCGAGCTGCGGCAGGCCGAGCGACAGCGACGATTTGTCCAGGATACGCATGACCACCGATTCGCCGTGCGCCGTCGGGATCGTCGAGACGCGCAAATCCAGGCTCTTCTTCCCCATCTTCACCTGGATGCGCCCGTCTTGCGGCAGCCGCTTCTCGGCGATGGACATCGTCCCCGTCATGATCTTCAGGCGCGATACGATCGCCGCCTGCAATTTCTTCGGCGGGTTCTGCATCTCATGCAGCACGCCATCAATCCGGAACCGGATGCGCAGCCGCTTTTCCAACGGCTCCACATGGATGTCCGAAGTGCGCGAATTGTACGCCTCCACGAGCATCATCGTGACCAGCTTGATGATCGGTGCATCGCCCACCTCGCCCGCCACACCCTCGACATCCACCGTCTGCCCGCCGATCTGGATGCTGCCCGACATGCCCTCCATCGCGGACACCGCATCCTCCGCAGTGCCGTAATATTTCATCAGCGCCGCCTTCATCGAGGCCGGCGTCGTGCAGAGGAATTCCACCTCGCGCCCGAGCAGCGCCTGGATCCCGTCGAGCGTGTCGAAATTCAGCGGATCATCCACCGCTACCACCACGCCGCCCAGTTCCGTGAGCGCCACGGGCACCGCGCGGTACCGCCGCGCCGCCTCCCCGGAAATGAGCGCGAGCACATCGCCGGAAACGATGATCCCGTCGAGGCTCACGAAGTCCATCGCCGCATTCGACGCCACCGCGCGCGACACATCCTCCTGCGTGATCAGGTTCTGATCGATCAGCGCCTGCATCACGGTCTTGCCGGGCTTCGCTTCCTTCCGCGCATCATCCACCTGGCTCTTCGTGATCAGCGAATTTTCGATCAGGATCTCAAGGATGTAGTCGTCGTTTGCAGCCACAAGTCGGGGTTGGTTCTTGGGAAAATTTTACGGGCAGTTCTGGGCCGCCTTCGCTCAGACGGGGAATCCATTTCTGCCAAGACGCGAAACCAATCAATCACTGAATCATGAATTCGCGTTTTTTCACCGTGCGCGGCGAGCGCCGTGCGTCCCCGCCGGCCACATGCACAACGCGAAGCGCCACGCTCATTGGCACTTCATCTTTGGTTTGAAATTCACTGCCACCGGGGAGGGGCTGCCCGGTTCGATAGCTTGCACCGATCGTTTCCGCCGCTACGCTGCGCCCGAACCACTTCATGAGCCGATTCGCCGCGTTCCTTTTTTCCCTCGCACTGCTGCTCGCTCCCGCCTCCGCGGCGACGAAGAAAACTTCGACCCAAAAGACGCCCTCGCGATCTTCCTCAAAGTCGAAGCCGGAGTCGCCGGGCATCGCGCGTCCGTTCGCGATGGACGACAACGATCCGAGCGTCTTCCCCGTCATCTCTGCCGAAGCCGTGGTCCTCTGCGACGCCGCAACAGGCCGCGTGCTCTACGAAAAAAACGCCGACCAGCTCCGGGCCGTCGCCAGCACGCAGAAGCTGCTCACCGCGCTCATCGTCGCCGAGGCCGGCGATCTTTCAGCGAAGGTGCATTGCGAAAAATCCGACGGCATGTGCGAGCCCACGAAGCTCGGAATCAAGGGAGGCGAGACCTACCAGCGCTACGACCTGCTGAAAATCCTCCTCATCAAAAGCATGAACGATGTCGCCCGCTGCCTCGCGCGCGACAACGCCGGGAGCCTCGAAGCGTTTGCGGCCAAGATGAACGCGAAGGCGGGCGAAATCGGCATGAAGAGCTCGCACTTCGTCACGCCGAACGGGCTCAACGCGGAGGGCCAGCACTCGACGGCGCGCGACATGGCGAGGCTCGCGCTCTTCGCGTATCGCAGCCGCGTCATCCGTGGCATCGTGAACCAGAAAACGATCACCTGGAAGTACCCCAACGGCCACACGGACGTTTTTGAAAACACCAACAAGCTGATGAAATACCTCGGCCTCTGCAACGGCATGAAGACCGGCTACACCGGACCGGCGGGCCACTGCCTCGTGTCGAGTGCCGCGGATGGCAACCGGCAGATCATCTGTGTCGTGCTCGGCGAGCGCGAACGCGACCACCTCTGGGCGGACAGCTACCGGCTTTTCAACTGGGGCTTTTACCAGATGAAAAACGCGCCCAGGGGCGAAAACTGATCGCGCATGGCCGCGAGCATCGAGGACCAGCTTGCGGATTTGCGATCGCGCTCACTGTTGCGGCGGCTGCGCACATTCGACACCCCACAGCAGCCCGAGATGGAGGCGGATGGAAAAAGCCTGATCAGCTTTGCATCGAACGACTACCTCGGTCTCGCCACTGAGCCCGCGCTGAAGGAAGCCGCGAAGGCCGCGATCGATCGCTACGGCGTCGGCAGCGGCGCGGCGCGCCTCATCTCCGGCAGCCTCGCGCCGCACGCGCAGCTCGAAAGCGCGATCGCAAATTTCAAGGGCACGGAAGCCGCGCTCACATTTTCCAGCGGCTACGCCACCGCGCTCGGGACGCTCGGCGCGCTGTGCGGCGAGGATGATGTGATCATCCTGGACAAGCTCAGCCACGCCTCGCTCATTGACGGCGCACGCCTCAGCCGCGCGACGGTGCGCGTCTTCCCGCACAACCATCTCGGCAGGCTCGAAAGCCATCTCGAATGGGCCGCGGAAAATCACCCCGACGCGCGCGTGATCATCGTCACCGAGGCGGTGTTCAGCATGGACGGCGACCGCGCGCCGCTCGCGGAAATCGTCGCGTTGAAAAATGAATTCGGCGCGATGCTGCTTGTGGACGAAGCGCACGCAGTCGGCGTCCTCGGGCGCAATGGCCGCGGCCTCGCAGACGCGCTGCGGCTCGAGGGCGAGGTGGACATCCAGATGGGCACGCTCAGCAAGGCGCTCGGCGTCGCCGGTGGCTACATCGCCGGATCACGCCGGCTCATCGAGCTGCTCGTGAACCGCGCGCGCAGCTTCATCTACTCCACCGCTCCGCCGCCCGCGATCAGCGCCGCGGCGTGCGCCGCGATTGAATTCATGGAATCGGAAGCCGGCGAAAAGCGGCGCGAGAAACTCTGGGAAAACCTCGGATCCTTCGGCGAGGAGATGCCGCAGCTTTTTTCCGAAGGCAGGAGAATCCAGAGCGCCATCATCCCGCTGATCCTAGGCGACAATGGCCGCGCGCTCGAAGCCGCCGACCGTCTCGCCGAGCGCGGATTCTACGTCCCGGCGATCCGCCATCCCACGGTGCCGCGCGATTCCGCGCGATTGCGCATCACCATCTCCGCACGACATACGCGCCAGCAAATCGCCGCGCTCTGCGGCGTCCTGCGTTCCCTCTGAACAGCCGGCGTAACGCGGACAATCCTGTCCGCGCCAGTGAGAGGCTCAGGAAGAGTTTTGAGAATAGCCCAGCACTTCAGTGCTGGGTCAACGGATGGGAAAACGAACCAAGTCCCGCCATGGACGACAGAACGGTCCTTCCGTCCCTGGCGGGACTTTATTTTTTACCGTGCGCAGCTCCCAGTGCTGAAGCACTGGGCTATTTTCAGAGCAGCACACTTTCCGTACGCTTTCCGTACGCGCGTTGTCAAACAACCGAATAGGCCTAAATCCGGCGATGGGAAGAGCGGATGTCGCGCAAAGGCGCAAAGAAGAAATAGATACCTACAAGCAGGCATTCACCCACCGGGTGAGTGTGAACCAATGCGCATCTCTTTGCGTCTCTGCGCCCTTGCGCGACATCCGCTCCTCTTATCGCAGGATTTAGGGTTATCCCGTCCGCCCGCGTCATCCGGTCCGCCCGCGTTACCCCGTCCGCCCGCGTTATCCCGTCCGCCCGCGTCATCCCGTCCACCCGCGTTATCCCGTCCGCCTGCGTTACCCCGTCCGCCTGCGGTCCGCGAATCCCAACGGGATTCCATCATCCAGCCCAGGGTTGCCCGCTTCGGGCTACCCTGGGAACCCGCCCATTCCAAAAGCATCAACCCTGAAAGGGTTGAATCAATCCCACACATACCGCTCGTCAAAGGCGATGTCGTAGCGCCCCAGGAGGCGGCGAAACTCATCCTGAAACGAAACCTTCCTGTGATGCTCCTCCTGCCCGGCAATGTAGGCGCGCACGTCATCCACCTGCGATTGCCCAATGGAGAAAACGCCGTAGCCGGTCTGCCATGCAAAATCGGCCAGATCCGATGCCTTCGCCTTCACCCAAGCGGACGAACTGCGCTTTAGTTCCCTCACCACATCCGCCACGGTGGCCGTGCGGGAATGGGTGAAAAGCAGATGCACGTGATCCTCCACGCCGCCGATGATGAGCGACTGGCAGTCGAGGTTCCCGAGGATGCCGCCGAGGTAGCGGTGGAGTTCGTCGCGGAGGGATTTGTCCCGGAGGAATGGCCGCCGTTCCTTGGTCGAGAAGACCGTGTGCAAAAGAATCTTTGCGAGCGATTGCGCCATGGTGGGAGGATGAAGATTCGCGCGGCGGGGTTCAACCCTTTCAGGGTTGATGCCTGTTTGTGGATGCGATCCCAGGATAGCCCGAAGCGGGCAACCCTGGGCTGGATGATTCAATCCCTTTGGGATTGGATGGCGCGTTCTTGCCGGGCATCGGATGGCGCGATCCGGTTGGGACTGGATGGCGTGATCCCGCTACGATTGGATGGCGCGATCCCGTTACGATTGGAATCTCATGGCCTTTCTGAATCCCAACGGGATTCCATCCTCCAGCCCAGGGTTGCTCGGCACGAGCTACCCTGGGGAACCAACCGCCATCGCGCATCAACCCTGCAAGAGTTGAATCGCACGGGGAAACACGCAGTGAACACACCGCGACTCAAAAACCTCCCCCAGCTCCGCCTTCTCAAAGTCATCCGAAAAAAGCAGCTCCTTCTTCTGCGCAATCGGCTGTTCGGGAATCGAAGGAAGCTTCGGCGCATCCGCGGCGAAGGTGGTGGCGGTGACGAGACAGGCGAGGGCGAGGAGGCGGGTGTGCATGGTGGAGATGAGGTTGGGAGTTAAAAGTGGATCAGCGGGAGCTTGTTATACTCGCCTTTTTCGAGTCCTCAAACTGTCGTCCTGTGAATTCTTCGCATCTTTCAATTGCCGTGAGAACATCGTTCAAATCCTGAGGCAACTCGGAAGAGGTCATATGGTAAGCAATCAGCAATCCGCTAACGGAGACCTTATACCTCGCCTGAACCCAGCGAGAAATTTGGGAAAGAGCTTCTTTTCCAGGAATGATCCCCATTCGTTCATCATGAGTAGTCCAACGACTGAAAACAATTTGGCGTGCCCGCTGGTTTGCTGTGGCGACAGACAGTTTCCGATCCGCGCTTTGTATGTGAGTCGCGACACAATCAATGACATCCTGCTTGAGTGCTTCGGCAATCTCTTCGAGTTTTTTCTCAATCTCATTCAGAGTTGGCGACGCAGCCGGTTTCGTGAACTGGCTGTGGATCGCACGATGTATTGCGCTTCCGACGAGAAGGTAGTTTTCCAATTCCTTCCGGTGCCAGACGTGCAAAGAAATCCCGCGCTGTTTTGCTTCTGCATACCGAGCACGGATCGCCTCGATACAATGGTAGTCCGAGTCGAAAATGCTATAGGTGACAATTCCATCTCCACCAGCGTTCTTTAACAGGACGTCTGAGCCAACGGCCTGATTCCAACCGCCCCATCCTCCAAGCGACGTTGCTGGAATTGTATCGATGGGAATTGATGTATTTGGAAAGAGTGCGTTTTGAAATTGTTTGAGTAACGCGACATCCTCCCCTTCTACCATCAGAAATCGGTGAGCAGTCCAAAGTCGCGATAACTGTAAATTGTGCACGCTGCCGAACCCGGTCAGCACCTTTTGAACGGCAGGCAATGAAGATGCGAAATCAGAGCGTTTCTTTGAACGGTCGACTACCAGAATATTGTCTGGAAGCACCTCTGCCATGATTTCCGAAGAATGTGTCGCAATAATCACCTGCTGATGGCGTTTTCGCACAAATCGCACGAGTCTTCTTTGTAAGTCAGCGTGCATATAAACATCAGGCTCGTCCAAGATGACCGTCTCATGATGGCGAGCGCGACTCAAAAACCAGATCATCTGGAGCCACATTTGAAGACCGTGCCCCATCCAAGCGATTTCCGCGGGGAAATGATTGTCTTCAACATACAACGACAGGGAAATCGGGTCAGGCAATTGACCACTCGTCTCCAAACTGCGGATTCTTAGCTTAGGCCAAGTTTGCTCAGCAGCGTCCTTGAAATTCTGAAAATGCTCTTTCAGCAAATACAGCTGATTGCGAAAATGCATGGGGGCTAACGCAGATGAGAGAGCGCCGCGCACGTAATCATCAGTGAGCACCTTTTCTTCGCGAGCAACAGGAGCAACCTGGGGCAAAATACTAACTCGCGATAAGGCTGATGTCGTGGCGCTACGAGGGATGTTAGATCGCGTCCGATGTGCGACAATATCCTCTCCTGTAAGAGTTATTTCGATTTCCTCGCCGCTGGAAAACTTTGCGCGCACAAAAGCCGGAGGATCTCCGTAGCGGTGAAACACGCTTTGAAGATTGATCTCCAGATTCTTAAATGGATGCGGACCCCGGCGATTTTTTGGAAATTCCCACCGCGCAGGGATACTCGCCAAATCTCCCTTAAAGCGGCTTACGACAATCGAGACTAAGCGGAGAGCTTCAGCAATCGTCGACTTACCGGCGTTGTTTCGTCCGACGATAATCGTGAACGGTTTCAGAGGGACGACATGATCCTCGAAACCGCGGAAGTTCGTAAGGTGCAATTCCGTGATCACCGTATTTTAGGTCATTCCTTCGATTAAACTTCCGCGCCCTTGCCCACGAACTGGCATCGGCTGCTCCCGCAGCCCTGGCCTTCGGCCATTTGCTTCGCAAGCTCCTTCCCGCCCGCCTCCCGGCGGCCCGAATCCCCGGCGCATGGGCGGACGTCTTCGGCGAATTCGGGCGGGGTGTTGGTCATGGCTGGAGTTCCTGCCGCACGCTAGGCAGCGCGAGTCTCCCCGTCCAGCGCACACTACGGGGATTCCAAGGTGCGATATTCGCCCGGTTGGACGGACTCGGCGGCGGCACGGATGAGCGGGAAGTGCCTTTCCAAAGTCGGGCGGTGGTTGGTCCAGAGTTCGAGAATGGCCATCCTGCGCCCGGCGAGATTCTGCTGATAGCGGAGGTTCTTGTCGGCAAGGATGAAGAGGGCAAACCCGGCTGCTTCAGCGGCTGCAAGCAGCTCGCCATTTTGAATCCCCTTCCATCCCTGCGCCTGGACGGTGCTGACGTCGTGACCGATGAGGGCATGGCGCACCTGCACGGGAACGCACTCGTCGAGCAGGATCTTCACGCGGCAGCCTGATGCTCGATGTCCTCCTGACTGCAACGCAAGACCGACACCGCCAGTTCGCGGGAGACGGACGGGAATGATTCAAGGAAGTAGTCCAGCGTCAGATTGTCGGCGAGGTAGTCGAAGAGCGTCTTCACCGGGACGCGGGTGCCCTTGAAGACCGGCGTGCCGCCGAGAATATCGGGGTCAATGGTGATCAGGTTTGCTGGCTTCATAACTCAAATATAGGCATCTTGCGCCTTCGCGTAAAGCTCTGCGCCCTTCTCCGCGATGAAGGTGAAATTTCACCCGTCCGCCTGTCCGCGCGCGAAGCGGAAGCCGGTGAGCGGCGTTGCGGCGGCGAGGCCCTTGGAAAAGCCCGCCGCCTTGAACGCCGTGCCCATGAATTGCGGGTGCATGAGCGTCTGGAATGCGCGGCGCTCGGCGGCATGGGCTCCGTCTGCGAAATGCTCGACGCCGAGGGCGACCATGAAGTGATGCTGGTCGGTGAAGCCTTCCAGCCGCAGCCCGGCGGCAGCGGCGGATTCGATGAGGCTGTCGAAGTCCACATGCGCGGTGAGATCGATCTCGCCGGGGCGCGCGAGCGGGTCGGGCTCGCGGCGGTGGGCCGCGTATGCGGAGAGCGTGCCTGCGGTGCGGGTGGGCGCGTAGTATTCGTGGCGCGGATAGCCGTAGTCCACGGTGAGCACAAAGCCGCGCTGCATGGTGGCGGCGACTTCGCGGATCCACGCCGCGGCGGCGAGATTCACCTCGGTCGTGTAGCCCTCCGGCAGCGGGCCGGGGATGCGCGCACAGGCGTCGCGCAATTCGCCCGACGAAATTTCGCCGTCCGCAAACACAAGCAGCCCGTCCTGCGCGGCGACCATGCATTCGCACCACGCGCTGCCCGTCCATTTCACGAGATGCACGGGAAACGCATCCGGCAGCTCATTTGAAATATGCACGCCTGCCGCAACACGCACTTCATCAAGGCTGCGCGACCACTCCACTTTTCCGGCCATCGCACGAAGCCGCTCCTGCTGCCGTGCGGCGAGATTCAGGAATGGCTCGACGATCCGGTACCGCACCGCCTCGTGGCACTCAGGGAGCATCTCGCGCAACCCACCCAGCACATCGGCCGCGAGTTCGCCGCCATGCGCGCCCTGCTCGATGATCGTGAAATCTGCCGGCCCGCCGAGCACGCGCCACATCTCCGCGATCTGCCGCGCCAGCAGCCGCCCGAAGAGCGGCCCGACGCTCACGTTTGTAAAAAAATCCCCGCGCCGCCCGATGCTCGCGCGCCCCGACGCGTAGTAGCCGTGCTCCGCGTGATACAGCGCCAGCTCCATGAATCGCCGGAAGGGCATCGGCCCGCGCGCGGCGATCTCGGAAAGGATGATCTCGGTGAGCGGTGCGGACATTCGGCGTGCCTTTGCGCGCAGGTAGCCGAATGGCGCAACACAAAAGTAGCCGACGACGGCAGGAGGCGGGCTGATCAAAAACGGGACGTGGCAAGCCTGCCGAAAAAAAGATCAGCCCGCGTTCTCACGAGCGCGGCTACGGTTCAGGTCGCGCCATCGATCGCCTAAGAACCGCGCCGCCAGCGGGCTTGTTCACGCGACACACCCACGCCAAAATCTTTCGCAATGCCCATCCGCATCATCCTTCCCCTCGCCCTCATCTCATCCGCCGCATTCGCCGAGGACTGGCCCGTGTGGCGCGGCCCGCGCAATGACGGACGCAGCACCGAGACCTCGTTCCCGACCTCGTGGAGCAAGAGCGACAACATCCTCTGGCGCACCGAACTCCCCGGCGAAGGCCACGCTTCGCCCGTCATCTTTGGCGGAAAACTTTTCACCGTCGCGGCGACACCCGAGACTGGCGAACGCACGCTCATCTGCCTCGATCGCACCACCGGCAAGAAGCTCTGGGAGCAGACCGTCGTGAAGGCCCCGAGCGAACGCGTTCACAAGGAAAACAGCCACGCCTCCTCCACGCCCGCATGTGATGGCGAGCGCGTCTTCTGCACCTTCCTCGATGGCAAGGAAGTCGTCGTCTCCGCCTATTCGCTCGATGGCAAACTGCTCTGGCAAAAGCGCCCCGGCATTTTCAGCAGCGTCCACGGCTTTTGCAGCACGCCGATCCCTTACAATGACAAAGTCATCGTGAACTGCGACCACGACGGCCCCGGCTACATCGTCGCCCTGTCCCGCGCCGACGGCCGCGAACTCTGGCGCATCACGCGCCCGAACAACACACGCAGCTACTGCACGCCCATCATCCGCGAAGCCGCGGGCCGCATGCAGATGGTCCTCAGCGGATCGAAGTGCATCGCCAGCTACGATCCCGACACGGGCAAGCAGCTCTGGATCGTGGACGGCCCCACCGAGCAGTTCGTCGCGTCGCCCGTCTTCTCGGAAAAGACCGGCCTCTTCTACATCACCGGCGGCTTCCCCGATCACCACATCATGGCCATCCGCCCCGACGGCAGCGGCAACGTCACCAAAACCCACATCGCCTGGCATCATCATAACGGTGCCGGCGTGAGCTACGTCCCCTCGCCCATCATCGAAGGCGACTGGTTCCTCGTCACCGACGACCGCGGCGTCGCGCACGCCTTCGACGTGAAGAACGGCGACATCGTGTGGAATGAAAAATTCGGACGCAGCCACGCCAGCATCGTCAGCGCCGCCGGCCTGCTCTATTTCACAAATGACGCCGGCGTCTGCCGCGTCGTGAAGCCCGCGGAAAAATTTGCCACCGTCGCCACGAACGATCTCGGCGAGCCCACCTACGCCTCCCCCGCCCTGAGCAACGGCCAGATTTTCATCCGCACCGGCAAGGCGATCTACTGCATCGGGCAGAAAAATCACGCCGCCCGGTAACGCGGACAATCCTGTCCGCAGCTTTCTTCCGCAGCTCTCCTCACCGCTTGCAGTCACCTTGAAAAGTGCCGAGGAGGGGACTCGAACCCCTACTCCTTGCGGAACCAGATCCTAAGTCTGGCGCGTCTGCCAATTTCGCCACCTCGGCTTCTCTGTTACGGATGATTTTCGCGTTGCGTGTGCAAGTGCTTGTGCATCCCGTCGCGCAGGTTATCGCTGGGAACGATTCACGCAACGGCGGAATTTCCGACAGCCAGACAACTGCGCCACCCGACACCGCCGCTCACGACACCGCCGGTGTGCGCATTGATGTCCACAAGCGAAACCGTGTGCCCCTGCCGCGCCGCCGCCGCCGCGGCGATCACGCCCGCGGGCGTGCCGCCATAGAGGCACACTTCGGATTCGATCGGCGGCTCCGCATTCGCCGTGCTGGCGACCAGGAAAAACGGGAGCACACGGAGGATTTTCATCATGTGCGAATGTGCCGGAGCGCGTGAAGTGGAAGCAACCGCGGAGGATTGCGCCGCGTCCGTGCGTCCGTCACCGGCGCTGGACGTCGCCGGGCTTGTCCCCGCACGCCTGCCGGTGCGTGATCAGCCGTGCGCCGCGCCCGTAAGTCACGTAGGCGTATGCCCAGTTGAAAAGAACCGAGAGCCGGTTCCGGAATCCGACGAGGAAGATGATGTGGATGAACAGCCACGCGAGCCACGCGAGGAATCCGCTCATGCGCAGCGATCCCATCTCGGCCACCGCGGCGTGACGCCCGATCGTGGCCATGATGCCCTTGTCGCGATATGTGAAGCGCGACGTGCTCCCGCCGCGCAACAGTGCGACGATATTCTTCGCGACATGCCGCCCCTGCTGCATGGCCACCGGCGAAAGTCCCGGCAGCGGCCCTTCGCCCGTGGCAAAGTGCGCTTGGTCGCCAATGACGAACACCTCGCCGCGACCGGGGATCGAACAGTCCTCGCACACGATCACGCGCCCCTGCCGATCGAGCGGCACGCCGAGGCTCGCGCCGAGCGGCGACGCGGCATTGCCCGCCGCCCACACTACGGTCTTCGCGCCGATTTTTTCGCCGCCGGTCAAACTGACGCCCGCCTCCGAGATCGCCTCGACCTTCGTGTTCAGCCGCACGTCCACGCCGAGGGCGGTGAGCTGCTTGAGCGCGCTTTTCGGAAGGTCGCCGGAAAATGCCTGCAAGACCTCCGGCCCGCTCTCGATGAGAAAGACGCGCGCCTGCGACGAATCAATATGCCGGAAATCCTTGATCAGAGTCACACGCGCGATCTCCGCGACGGCGCCCGCCATTTCCACGCCCGTCGGCCCGCCGCCGACGACGACGAAGGTCATCGCCGCCTCGCGCTCGGCGGCGTCGTTTGTCTTCTCCGCGATTTCAAATGCCATGAGCATCCGGCGGCGGATGTCCAGCGCGTCGTCGAGCGTCTTCAGGCCGGGCGCGAACTGCTCCCACTCGTCGCGTCCGAAATACGAATGGCGCGCGCCCGCGGCGACGATGAGGAAGTCGTATTCCACCGGCCCGTCCGACGTGATCACGCGCCTGCCCGCGACATCAATGCTCTTCGCCTCGGTCAAAATCACCTCGGTGTTTTCCTGATGGCGCAGGATGTGGCGCAGCGGTTCCGCGATATCCGCCGGCGAGAGCGCCGCGGTCGCCACCTGGTAGAGCAGCGGCTGGAAGAGGTGATGATTCTGCCGGTCGAGCAACGTGATGCGCACGCCGGCCTTGCGGAGCGCCTTCGCGGCCTCCAGTCCGCCGAAGCCGCCGCCGATGATGACGACGCGGCGCAGATTGCGATGATGAACGTTCATGAGTGCTCTTGTCGGCGTGCGATGTAGCAGAGGCGCGCAACTTTGGGAACCAATCAGGCTGGAACGATCGAAAGGATTGCTCTCAGCCGGGTACCCGCGCCATCAGCGATAGACCTCGCGACGGTGCCCGATCGTGATGACGATCACTTGCAGAACCCGGTCGTGAATTTCGTAAATCACACGGTAATCACCAACACGAATCCGCCACGCATCCCGGCCCTTGAGCTTCTTTGCGCCTGCCTGTCGCGGATTGGATTCAAGAGCGCCCAAGTGTTCCAAAAGCCGATCCGCAATTTCGTCCGGCAGCCGGTCGAGAACCTTGCGGACGCTTCGGGGCAGAATAACCTCATACTTCATTTTGCCCGCGAGCGCCGGGCGCGATAATCGTCCAGCGACGCAACCTGCCCGGCCTTGACCTCAGCCATCGCTTTGGGCCGCGCGTCATCGTAGGCACGAATGTCGGCAAGGCTTTCCTCGGCTTCGCGCAGACGCTCGTAAGTTTTCACATCGAGCAACACGCCGACCGTCCTGCCTTTCGAGTCAGTCACAAATCGGCCGTCCTTGATAGAGGATGTCTTCATGGCGCGCACGATAGCCGTCGCTACAGCGCGGGCAAGCCCGCCTCATCACAAACGCAGATGCTTCGCCGCCTACTTCGCCGCGCCGAGCTGGATGCACGCGGCTTCCTTCGTCGAGCGCACGAAGATGCGGCCTCCGCTGAGCACGGGTGTCGTCCAGCATTTGCCTTCGATGGCCTTGAAGCGGCCGAGTTCCTTGTAGGCTGTGGGCGAGGCCTTGATGCCGACGATTTCGCCGGCATCCGTCAGCGCGAGAAGATTGCCGCCCGCGGTGAGGATGAGATTGCCGGGGCCGAAGCCGGGCTGCTCTCATTTGATGTCGCCATCGGGGAGCTTCACGGCCTTCACGGGGCCTTTGCCGTATTCCTTGAACTGGAACATGCCGTAGAGGTGGCCCTCGAAATGCACTGGCGTGCTCCAGTGGTTCGCGAGCGGCTTCTGCGGGACGCGCATGACCTGCTCGGCTTTCCATGCACTGTCGCTCTTGCTGATCTTGAATCCCACCGCACCGACGCCGTAGCCGGCGCTCGCATACACGTAGTCACCCGCGACGACCGGGCTCGCGGCGGTCGAGATGCTGTATTTGAAATCGGCGTGCCAGAGCTGCTGGAGCGTCTTCGGGTCGAGCGAAGTGAGGCCGTCCTGCATGTAGAAAATGATCTGCCGCGTGCCGAGGATCGTCGTCGCGATCGGCGTGGCGTGCGTGATCGTCCCGTCGCCGGATTTCGCGAGCACCGCGCCGGTCGCGGGGTTCAGCGCGAGATACGTCTGGCCCGCACCGCCGCCGCCGACGTAGAGCACGCCGTTTTCAAAAAGCGGGCTGGCGGCATTCTGCCAGCGGATGTTGTGGCCCGCGTTTTCCTTGATGAGATCGCGCTTCCAGAGCGGCTTGCCGGTCACGGCGTCGAACGCGTGCAGCACGAGGTCGCTGTGCATCGCCACGATGATATCGCCCGCGAGCGTCGGCGTGCTGCGCGGCCCGTCGCCGCCCTTGTTGTCGCTCGTGCCGTCGCCGCCGCCGCCGTCGTATTTCGCCGGGCCGAGATTTGCCGTCCACCTGTCCTTGCCGGTTGCTGCATCGCGCGCGACGAGCACTTCGCCTTCGCTTTTTCCCTCGATGGCAAAGCACCACGCGCCGCTCACCGTGAACGATCCGAAGCCGGTTCCCGCGGGAACTTTCCACAGCACCTTCGGCGCGGCCTGCCACTGTGCGGGCAGCGCCTCTGGCGTGGAGCCGTCGCCATTCGGCCCGCGATACTGCGTCCACGGGACGCCGGCGGCGGATACCGTGGCGGTCGTGGCGACGGTGGCAGTGACGGCATTCGCGGCATTTGCGGCGGCGGAAAGTGTGAGTGCGGCGAGAGGAATGAGGGCGCGGATTTTCATGGAGGGGCGGCTGTATGGGTTTCGAGGCGTGAAGTCAAAGCCGCGCGCCGTGGAAAATCTTAGCGGCAGCGATCTGCCCTCCTTTGGATGTTGAGTGTTGGACGTTGAGCGTTGGACGTTGAGCCCGCCGCAGGCGCGTTACGAATTTTGGACGGCCTTCATCAATCCTTTGCGCCGCTGCGCGGGGCTCAACGCCCAACGTCCAACGTCCAACGCCCAACGTCCAACGAAGCGGCCTCCGCGCATTTGTTTCGTTTCCCGTCTTGCTCCCGCACGGCATCCCGGTTCACCGTCGCGCAGCCTGCGAGAACGGGCGCCATTTTTCCATGCCACCAAAGCCAGCAGCCGCGCCACGCCACGTTCAGAAACACTACATCCTCGACACAAACGTCCTGATCCACGACCCCGGCTCGCCGTTTCAATTCAAGGACAACTTTGTCTGGATCCCCGTCGAAGTCTTCGAGGAGCTGGACCGGTTCAAAAGCGAGAGCTCCACGCGCGGCGCGAATGCGCGCGAGGTGCATCGCCGGCTGAGCGAGCGCTTCATGAACCCGAGCGACATGCAGGCGGGCGTGAAGCTGGAGAATGGCGGCCTGCTGCGCGTGTGCATCAATCCCACCGCGCGCTTCAGCGGTGACGGCTGGCAGCTCGTGAGCGACTCGCCGCGCTTCCAGTCGCTGCGCGATCTCTTCGCCGACCTCACTCTGCCGGATAACCGCATCCTCGCCGCCGCGTGCGGAGTCGCGGACGGGGAGAAGGGCGCCGTCATCCTCGTCACGAAGGATCTGAACATGATGCTGAAGGCCCGCGCACTCGGCATGGAGGCGCAGGACTACCGCACGGATCGGGTCGAGGATGTGGACATCCGCCTCACGATGCGCCGCAGCGAGGAGGAATACGAGACGATGGACGTGTCGCCGCACACCGTGCAGGCGTACGCGAGCCAGGAGACGATCGTCATCCCGGAGGCGAAAACTTTCGTCCCCAACCACTACCTCCTGCTCCGCAACGAGGAGGAGCCCACGCACGCGATCCCCGCGCGCCATGTCGCCGGCGGCGAACTCCACAAGCTGCGCCGCGACCGCATCGTCATCCGCAACGGCCGCACCCTCAACGCGCTGAACCTCGGCCAGCGATTCCTCCTCGATGCGCTCTACGATCCGGCCATCTCGCTCGTGACCGTCTATGGAAAAGCGGGCACCGGCAAGACACTGCTCACCGTCGGCGCGGCGCTGGAGCAGGTGCAGGTCGGCGTCTTTGAGAAAATGCTGATCACCCGCGTGATCATGCCCACCGGCCGCGACATCGGCTACCTCCCCGGCAAGCTGGAGGAAAAAATGCAGCCCTGGGTGCAGCCCGCATTCGACGCGCTCGAACTCCTGCTCACGCGCCCGCGCCGGCCCGAGCAATTCGAGAACAAGCGCCAGAGCCAGCGCAAGTCCGACGACCACCAGCCGCCGCAGCAGCATTCTTCCCAGCAAAGCGGCCCGACGAAACCGATGCGCCCGTGGGAACCGCTCACCGCGAGCGGACGGCTGGAAATCGAAGCCATCACGCACATCCGCGGACGCAGCATCCCGAACGCGATTTTCATCGTGGACGAGTCGCAGCAGCTCACGCCGCACGAGGCGAAGACGCTCATCACCCGCATGGGCAAGGGCAGCAAAATGGTCCTCATCGGCGACCTTGGGCAGATTGATAATCCCTACGTGGACGCCCACACGAACGGCCTCGTCTATGCGCGCAACCGCCTGCAAGGCCAGCCGTGGATGGCGCACATCAATCTCTTCAAGGGCGAGCGCAGTGAGATGGCCGAGGTCGCGGCGAACCTCATGTAGCAATGGCGGAGGAAATCTCCACGCAAGCGCCGCGCATCCTCGCCATCCGCGGCGGCGCGATCGGCGACTTCGTCCTCACGCTGCCCGCGCTCGCCGCGCTGCACCGCGCATTTCCCGGCTGCCACATGGAGATCCTCGGCTACAAGCACATCGCCGAACTCGGCCTGCACGGCGGCCCGGTCGCGGGCTCCACGTATGCGCGCGCCGTCCGCTGTATCGAATACGGCGCGCTCGCCGCGTTCTTCGCGCGCTCCTTCGATCTCGACGCCGAGCTGTGCCGGTATTTTTCCGGCTTCGACCGCGTCGTGAGCTGGCTGTTCGATCCGGACAAGGTGTTCGAGACGAACCTCGGACGCGCGGGTGTTAAAAATTTCACACCTGCCTACACGCCGATCGATAACGGCAGCCACGCCAGCCTCCAACTCGCCGCAGAACTCGCGAAGATTCCCGTCCGGATCGACGATCCCGTCGCGCACCTTGTCCTCGCAGAATCTGCGCTGGAAAGTGCCTGCGCGTGGCTCGCAGAGCGCGACGGCGACGTCGGGACTCGTCCCCTCATCGCTATCCATCCCGGCTCCGGCAGCTCCCGGAAAAACTGGCCCGTCGGAAACTGGCGTTCGCTCGGAGACCGCGCGGCGGCGGCGGGCGCACGGCTGCTGATCATCGGCGGCGAGGCCGACACCGCATCGCTCGACTACCTCGAAAAAAAGCTCGAACTGCACACACCGCTCCTCGCGCGAAACCTCCCGCTGCACCTCGTCGCCGCGCTGCTCACGCGCTGCGTCGCCTATTTCGGAAACGACACCGGCATCTCGCACATCGCCGCCGCCGTCGGCGCAAAATGCACGCTGCTCTTCGGCCCGAGCGGCCCGTCCGTGTGGGCTCCCGCAGGCCCGAACGTCACGACCATCCGCGCACCCGGCGGCAACCTTTCCATCCTCCCGCTCGACTCCGTGCCGCTTCCGACGCTGTGAAGCACGCCGCCCTCGCCATTTTCCTCGCGCTCGCCACGACGGCCCGGAAGCGCGCGTCGTCTCCGCGGCTCGCAGGCACTCACAGCGAGCCGCCCTTGATGCCGTGAAGCAGCCTCGCTAAGAATGCGCCCACGATGAAGACCCCGGTCCATTTGCGAATCGCAATGCTCATTGCCGCACTCTTCTCCGGACTGGCGCTGGCCGGGAGCGCTCTCGCAGCCGATGCCGCCGGCGCGTCCGGCAAGGCCGTCGCAGTCGAAACTCACGAGGGCTATTTTGTTTCCAACAAGTTCGAGCCGGATGCGCCGATGTCGTTTGTCATCGCGACGGATCAGGCGGCGTTCGACAAGGTGTTCGGCGTCGCGATGGTGATGCGAGATCGCTCGCACCGGCTCGAGCCCGACGTGTTCGGGAAAAAGATCGTCGTCGCGGCGATCCATCGCGGCAAGGCGATGGTGACTTACAAGGTCGAGAGCGTGAACCTCGACGGGAAGACGCTCATCATCCGCTACACGACGAAATCTGAGCCGAGCACAAGCGCCGAATTTTCCTGCCCGCTCATCCTCTCGCTGCCGAAGGGCGCCTACGATGCGGTCCGATTCATCGAGAATGGAAAAGCGATCAAGACGGTGAAGACGGCGCCCGGCACCGCGTTTCAGATCCACGGAAAAAATCCCGGCGCGCTCATGGTGACCGGCGACGACCTGCGGACCGTCTTCACAATCCAGGACGCACGGGGAATCGGCAGCGCGACGATCCGGCGCGAAGACGGGCAATGGCCGCAGAAGGTCATTGTGAATGCGCAGCTCCGCGGCTTGGAACATTTCGCGATCACGAGCGGAGACGTGAAGCTCGCCGCCTCGGTGCTCAGTCACAGTGGGGACCGGCAATTGCTCCACCTCTGGCGCGGCGACAAGGAAGGGCCGCAACTGACACGCGAGAGCGGGCACTGGATGGAAATCCGCACGCTCGACGCGGACCGAAAACCGATCGCCGGCCTGCCGCCAGCGGGCGGCTGCTTCGAGATGAGCATCCCGAATGCACTGCTCGCCGAGACGAAGGAAGTGCGGCTGGACTGGATTGATTTTTACCGCTGACGGAGCGGGTGCCAGGGAAGGACAGAGCGAACAACGCACAACGCGGACAAGGATGAACAATCCCCCAGCGCAACGGCGATCACATCGCGCGAATCCCCATGAAAAAATTCGTCCTCTCCCGGTGCGCGCTCGGTTCCACGATGGACGACGCCCGCACGGTCCTTGCAGGATTCCTCCGCGACGAAGCGTCCGCGTTCATCCCCTGCGATCGCCGCGTGCTGGACAGCACGGCCATCACTTTCCCGCGCAAGTCCGCCGACATCTACCTTGCCGATCTCGCCACCGCGCGCGGCTGGCAACTGGCCACGCTGGATGCAGGCATCGCGCACCCAGCCGCCGACCTCATTCCGGAATTCGCGGTCCAGCCATGAGCAGGATGTGGGCGGCGGGGTTCACGCCCGCGCTACAAATGCCGCAGGATGTCTTCTTTCTCCACACCCTTCACAGTTGCGATCGCCCGCAGAATTGCGTTTAGCGTCCCAATGCGAAGCGGAGCATGATCGGGGACGGAGATTCGATGCTGTCGGGGCTCACCCGTTTCGAGAATGACGTGGCTGCCTTCCTGATTCACGCGCCGATAGCCGAAATGCTTACAGAGAAGCTTGATCAGTTCCGCCCCGCTCAAATCACGCGGCAGCTTCATGCCACCGCCAGCACTTCGTCACGCACCAGATGCAGGCGGATGGACGCGGGCTTGGGCTGGTCGAAAAAATACGCGTCAACGGCTTCCTTGACGTTGGCACGCAGTTCATCCCACGAATCGCCCTGGGTGAAAATATCGTGCGAAAGACACTCGCCCACGAACCCTCCGTCGGCTTCCTGAGTGATGCTGAAAACAACTTCCATGGCCGGACTCTGGCAGAAAAAAGGACTGGAAACAAGCTGCCCTTTCATTGGCGGCACGGTGAGGGTTTTGCGCAGCGCGCACTGGCCGAATTCACGCGCCGCCGCACTGGCGCGGTGCATTGTCGCCTGCGGAGATGCAAAAAGCGGACGATGCGCTCCGGTCGCGGCTGGGTCTTTGGATTTGCTCACCAATCACCAGTCACCAGTCACCAGTCACGCTCCCCGCTCTGGCCGTTGCACGGTCACCCTGGGGGCTGCCTGCTCAAGGCCCGGAGCTTGCCGAGGGGCGGCAGGCGATGTCGCTCCGCACCGTTCCCCGCACAAAACCGCGTTGCCGAGACTTGCCAAGTCTTACCAAGTCTTCGCCTTGGCAACGAGCGCGAAGCCCGCTGGTGTCCCACCCGTGAGCACCATCACCGCCATTCTCGAACCGCATGCCGATGGCAGCCTGCATCTGCCGTTGCCGGCGGAATTGCGGCACCGCAGGGTGCGCGTCGAGGCGACGCTGGAGGCGGCGGATGAATCGGAATCCGCCCCGAGGCTCGCGACCCCGGAGATGCTCGGCCAGCGCAGGGAAGCCCTCGCCGCGCTGCGGGCGATGGGCGGGCTGAAGGACGTGATCCCCGATCCCGCCGCATGGCAGCGCGAGCAGCGCGAAGACCGTCCCCTGCCGGGCCAGGAATGATCCCGCGGGCGATCCTCCACCACGGCGATGCTCCTCGATTCGAATATCCTCATCTACGCCGCGGAGCCCGAGGGCGCATTTCTGAGCCGGTGGGTGGAAGACGCCGCCGCCTGCCTCGCCACCGTGAGCCGCATCGAAGTCCTCGGCTTTCCCCGCTGGCACCTGCTGGAGGAAATGCGGCGCGCCCGTCTGGAATTGCTCGTCGGCGCGCTGCCGGAGTTGCCGCTCGATGACCGCATCGCCGCCCGCGCCATCGCACTGCGACGGCAGAAAAAGATGAGCCTGGCCGACTCGATCCTCGCCGCGACGGCCCTGCTCCACCGCCTGCCGCTGGTCACGCGGAACGAAGCGGTTGCCAATCGCCACCTGATCCTGACAAACACGCCGTATGGCGAAGCCTCAAAAACCGAAGTTCCGAAACAGATACTCCATCGGTGAGTGGTATGGAGCAGGGTTTGAAACACTCGCTCCAGCCGACCGATCTCAGCGGGCGCGCATCGAATGCAATGCGAATGAAATCATTGGCGCGGCCTGCCCTTTTCAACACGACGCTAAGTGCAACAAGAAAGGCGGCGTGTGCTCGCTCCGTCAGTATCAGCAATTTGGTGACGGCCCGGTTACTGGCACCGGTCCAGTTATCACCACTTGCCCGCAACGGTTTCTCGAAGCTGATACGATTTTCCAGTGGGTCGGCGAAACACTGCTCCAGACCAAGGAGCCGGTTATTCTCAGCGAGGTTGGCTTTCTCGACCGCCTTCGCCCCGAGCAATCGCAGCAGGAAGAAGATGAAGACAGCCGCGATTTCATCGGTCGAATTGACAACGTGCTCGTTCATCCCTCGCGTCAGCCGATGGATTGGTGCGCACTCGAACTTCAGGCGGTTTATTTCTCGGGTAAGAGCATGGCGAATGAATTCAAGATGCTCTCTGAAAAAGAAGCGGACTTCATGCCGTTTCCCGCGAAACACCGTCGGCCAGATTGGCGAAGCTCCGGCCCCAAACGTCTGCTTCCTCAACTTCAGACCAAAGTTCCCACGATTCGCACCTGGGGAAAAAAGCTGGCGGTGGTAATTGATGAAGCCTTCTTCGGTTCACTCGTTGGATTGGATCGGGAGCGGCACTTGTCGAACGCCGAAATCGCTTGGTTCATTGTCGGCTACGATCCCCAGCCGGGCGGCTGGACACTCGTTCCGCGTGAAGTGGTTTTCACCAAACTTGATGCGTCGGTGAAATCGCTCACAGGCGGCGTTCCACTTTCGCGTGAAAGATTCGAGGAGCAGTTGCGGCTAAAGCTCGGCAATATCGCACCATCGCATCCCTTGGCCGCAGACAAAACAAAGTAGCCCAGCCGCTCAGTCGCCAAGCCAGGAAAGATCTCTGCCGATCAACAACTCGGTCATCTTTTCGTGGTGCGTATTCTTCATCGCAACTGGCCGGGTCACGAATCCAAAACGTGCGGCCAATTCCCGCACCTCAGCAGTGTTGTCGTAGCTCATCAAAAAATCGCCCCGGACTCGCTGCATCTGCGCAAAAAGCGCCTCGTGGTCCACTTGCCAACACGTATAAAGGCGCTTGGCCGCCACGGTGTAAGGTGGGTCCACATAGAAGACGGTTTCCTGATCCTCAGCGTGCTCCGCGATCAATGCGAAGCCATCGCTCTGCGTGAAAACAAGTCGCTCCTTCTGCGTGTTAATCTCACGAATCCGCCTTGCGAGCGTCTCGGGATACCAACGTGCTCCCAACCCGCGGTTTGCCTCCCCCGTCTTTATCAATCCCGCACCCACAGCCATGATTCCGCCTCGCTGCACCCGGTTGCGGAGAAGGGTCTGGAACGCAAGCTCCGGCACGCTTGTAGCCGCTCGGCCCAAGACCGCGCGAACGCGTTTCTCGCTGAGATCAAAGCGTTCAATCTCTTTCGCTAGCCATTCCGCGCGTCCATTCAAGACCACCTTCCACACCGCAGCGACACCGCCGTCCATCTCGGAGAATAAGACTTGCCCGGCGAGTGATTCAAATGCCGCTGTGAGGCTGACAATCGCCCCGCCCGCAAACGGTTCGACCAAGCGTGCCGGGCGGCGCGGACGCGCCAGAAGCCAGCGACGCACGTAAGGCACCAGCCATGTCTTTCCACCGGGATAGCGAAAAGGACTTCTCTGCGGGATGCTCGACACATTCACCGGGCGAGTGACCGAATATTTCACGCTCTCCAGCGGAGCGGCTTCCAATTCCAAAGTGCCTTCCAGTTCCTGCACCACGCTGGAATCACCGGCATCCCAACGGCGGGCAAGTTCCAACAAACGCGGTGCGAATTCTCGCGGCACTCGTATTACCGTTGTATCGCCCGCTTGCCATTTCTTTCGGTAGGACGTGGAGGAGTTCGCCATGCGCCGTTGCTATGCTCAATCCAGATGCATGGCAAGATTTTGTTACAAGGGTTCAAGTTTTGTTACAATTTTCACCCGCGGACCTTGCGGCGCGGGCGTGGCTGGCGGAATTGGAGGCCGCCTACACGATTGAAAAGTCGAAGACGGATGCAGTGCAGGCGGCCCTTTTCAAAACGCTGGCGGAGCACTACCGGAAACGCGACGCTTTGCGGCTCGTAGTGAGCTACCGGAAGAAGTTCCTCGATTCGCTGCTCCGCGGCGGCGAGGAGGAGGCGGAGCAAGCGGGCGGGGAGTTCCGGCAGGCGAAGGCGCAGACGGAGCGGGAATACGACGAGACCGCCGCGGCGATGGAGAACAAGCGCGAGCTTTCCGAGGCCGAGGCCGGTGAGATGAGCGCGCTCTGGCGCAAGCTCGTGAGGCTCCATCATCCCGACCGTTTCGCCCATGAGCCGGGGAAGCTCGCAACGTATGAGAAGCTGACCAGCGCGATCAATCATGCGCGGGACACCGGCGACCTCGCCACGCTGCGCGAGATCGCCAACGACCCGGACGGTTTCATTTTCCGGCAAGGCTGGGGCAGCCTCGACTTCCGCGACGGGCAGCAGATCGCGCAGTTGAAACGGCTGTGGGAGAGTCTGGAGCTGGAGATCGTCCGCGTGCTCGAATCTACGAACCGCCTGCGGGAAAGCGCCGAGTACGAGCTGGCGCAGTGGGTGGAGAAACAGCCCGGCCTGCTCGATGCCGTGGCGGCGAGGCGAATCGCGGCGATCGATGCGGAACTGGCGGGACTGAAGACCGAAGCCGCACGGCTGGCGGTGGAGATCGGGGAACTGACGGGTGACGGCGGTGCGGGGATTGTGTGAAGCGAGCAGAGAAATCGGGCTGGTTTTTCCTCGAAACCGCCAGACAATTTCCCGCATGAGCCTGATCCTCCCCACCAGCGACATGTCCCCCTTCACGCGCCGTGACGTCTCCCGGCGCGATGTCCTCCGCGCACTCGGCGCGACAGCCATCGGCACTGCACTCGGCGGTTTCCAAAACCTGCGCGCGGCGGCGGCGCAGAAGGATTCGCTGCCGATGCAGTTTTACAAGAGCCTCACCGAGGAGCAGCACAAGGCGATTTGCCTGCCGGTGGATCATCCGAAGCGGGCCTTCGTGAGCAACTGGTGGTATATCTGCCCGGAGCAGCGGCTGCACACTTTCTACACGAAGGATCAGCAGGAACTCGTGAAGCAGATTTTCGAGTCGCTGCATTCGCCGGAGTATCGCGAGAAGATGGACTGGCAGGTGCAGAAGGACCTCATGGGCGACATCAAGAACACGCCCTCGGTCGGCTTCTTCGGCACGCCGGCGGACAAGGACTTCGAGTTCATCTACACCGGCCACCACGTCACGCGGCGCTGCCATGCGATGTCGGAGAAAGGGCTCGGCTTCGGCGGGAGGCCGATTTTCTACGGGAACTTCGCGAAGGCGTTCCGAGAGACGAAGGATCACGAGGGGAATCCGTTCTGGTATCAGGGGCTGCTCTTCAATGAATTTTACAGCGCGCTCGACGGCAAGCAGCAGGAGAAAGTGCTGGTCGCCCGCGAGCCGCGCGGGGAGAAGCCGGCGGAAGTGATCGCGAAGCGAAAGACGGATATCCCCGGCCTCTGCGGCGCGGACCTGAGCAAGGACCAGCAGGCAAAGCTGCACGACACGATGCGCCGGATGCTCGCGTGCTTCCGCCCTGACGACGTGGCGGCGACGATGAAGACGATCGAGGACGCAAAGCTGGTCGAGAAGCTCTTCATCTCGTGCTACGGCGGCGCCTACGACATCGGCAACGACAAGGTGTGGGACACCTGGCAGATCGAAGGCCCGGACATGGTGTGGTATTTCCGCGGCGTGCCGCACATCCACGGGTATTTTCATTTGGCGGTGTGACGGTGCAGGTCGCTGGCGCACTGGGAATCGCAGGCTTGGCAATGGCTCGGCGGCGTTTCATTTTTCCCGCATGAGTCTCAGTGAAATGCAAAGCGAAGTGATCGCGCTCAGTGCGGAGGAACGACGCAAGCTGGCCGCTTTTCTGACGGCGTTGCGCATGAAGGATACGGGCGAATGGGAGCAGGCGACGCGGGTAAGCGCATCAGATCGCGCCGGATGGGTGTCGCTCGACGAAGCAAAGCAACGGCTCCTCGGCGGAAACTGACGGTGCCCCTGCCCTACCAAGTCTGGCTGAGACAGGCGAGGCGACCTACGATTACCTCGACTCGCTGGAGATTGCGGAGCGGCAGCGATTGCTGGCGTGGATGGAACGCCTCGCGGAACGCCCATCCCGCAACGGGGATTTTACCAAGCGCGGAACCGATGGACGGGCATGGCAGGTGGCGGTAGTCGCCGCTCACGCAGTGGTGTGGTGGATAGATGATGCAGTCTGCGAGGTGAAGGTGGTGGCTGTTCGTCCGGCAGACACTTAACAGTCCTCGCCTTGCTCGCGCAGGTGCTGCCGGAAGCAGAACGCGATTGGGATCGGGGCTTGTCCTTTGGCAGGCGCACATCTTCCATCCGAGCCCGTTAATTTCCCGTCCATGAATCGAATCTTCCTCTCCTCGCTCGCGGCATCGTTCCTCTTGCTGTGCTGCTTCATGCCAAGCGCGGCTGCGGAA
>Ga0194061_1000396_pt1 | contig 26689 bp, 25 predicted proteins | sample SepL2221m_MetaG_FD_163423 | JGI IMG/M metagenome (GOLD analysis project Ga0194061, IMG submission 163423) | Anoxic zone freshwater microbial communities from boreal shield lake in IISD Experimental Lakes Area, Ontario, Canada - Sep2016-L224-21m | ecosystem: Environmental > Aquatic > Freshwater >... | reverse complement strand
GCGGTGGTGTCTCCCCATCACTTCGCATCCCACGCCTCCCCCCAGAGTCTGCAAATCCGCTCATTACGGCGGTGATTTCCGCCAATCGACGATTGAAACGACTCCATTTTGGCAAAGACATTCAGGAGAACTCGCTCGACCTCGTAGATTCTCCGCCGGAGAAATGCGACGAGATTGTCGACTAGCCGCACTGCTACCCGATTTTCATAGAGATCCCATTGTTCCTCGCGGATCTGCGCCAGGATGCGGCGCGGCTGCACGCCAGCGATCTTGCGATGTTCCCAGTCCTCGGTATGTGCGCTGAGCCACTCCGCCGCGCGGGAATCTAGCCTCCTAGCCCGCGAAACGAGCACGCGCTCGGTCTCCGTCTTTATATGGGTTCTCGGGTCTCTGCATACAGCCGCCAGATGTTCGAACTCACGTTCGATCGCTCTTTCTAAAGGGTGTGGCTGCAGCGCCTTATCCAAACCCGGGGCCAAGGGACTTCGCATAGCCCAATGTCCCCAGTTGTTGCCGGTTGCATGTTCGCCATCGAGGATCGCGCCGAGCTGTACGAGCGCGGAAATGTCCTGCTCATCAGGTAATGCACCGGTCGCGAAGCGCCCCTTGGCAGGAGCATCGGCGCCAACGGGCGATATAGCCCAGTGCCCAGTTGGGCCGGGAACAACTGCGGCATATGAATCCAGAACACAGCCGTTCTGGCGCCAGCCCGCTGTCTCACCGGCAGATGCCGCAATCCACTGCCCCAGGACCACCTGGTCGGGGAGTGCATCGCTGTCGCGACCCGAGATTCTGTCAATGAATCTCACAGGTCAGCCTAAGAAGACCGCCCAAGACGCCGAAGCTCCGACTGCAGGATGGCGACGGATTTCCGGGCGCTCTTGCCTTTTTCCAGAGTTCCCCATGCTTGCTCAATCTTCTCCTGCAGGTCCTCGACGTGCTCTGGCCGATTGTCGTGTCGGTTCTTGATCTTTCTCAGCAACCGCATCGCCAGGACGTGGTCGATGGCCTCCCCGAGCGACCCGCCGGCCGCCACCACGACGGGAACATAACGCTTGATCTGTCGCTCCAGCCGAGGCCCCCAGCCGATCTCGAAGTACTCGCGGAGTGGGTTCCGAATGGTCTTTCCAAGGAATTCCAATGCTTGCTGGCCCGCCTTGGCTTGGCTCTTCTCAGCCAGGTCGAACGCGCGCTGAAGCGCTTGAAACGATACCGGGTCGCGTGGTGATGGGCGCTTTACCGGGAACGTCTGCGGCACATGAGGAAACTCCATGACATTCGCCCGGTCGTACGTTTTGTCGGCGAAATCCTTTGTCGTCTCATCGTGGTTCGCGGTTCCAATGAACCAAACATTGGAAGGTATCTGGAGCTGACTGCCTCCCACAAACAGCCCAGGCGCTGCACTGACTGCGTGCGTCATGAGGACCAAGCGTCGATCCTCCGGACGTAGCTCGAGCGCCGAGAGCAGGTCAGAGAAATACTGTTCGGGGTGCGATAGGTTCATCTCGTCCAGCACGACGATGTGAACCGCCTCTTTCCACCGAGGCGTCTGCGCCCTGTAGATAGCCTTCAGAAACTCCTTCTCGTAGAAGCGCTTTTCGAACACGTTGTAGTGACCGACAAGGTCTTGAGGATCGCGCCATCCCGCCTGGACCTCGACTACAGTGGGGCTGGTTCCTACAGCGCGCGCAAATGCGATTGGCAGGCTGGTCTTTCCGGTGCCGCTGATGCCCTGCAAGAGAGTCAGCGGGCCCATGGCAAGCCCACCGAGAAAGCTTCGGAGATCCTCGAGCGTGTAGAACAGTTGTCGTCCGGGATGCGACGGATCAAATGCGATTCGCTGCTGGAGGTCTTCCACGAATCCCCTCAGATCGCCAACATCCTCGTACATCACCGCTGCACGTTGCATCTCCGGGTCGGCATCCATCGCACTGCACGCCGGGAACGGCGTCTTGGCATCCGAACGGCTTATCAGCGAGTCGACCTCCGCACGCAAGTCGGATAGGGCTTGCTGCAATGCGGCGCGCCCCGATTCCAGGGCGGCTTTCTGGTCGCGAAGCGTTTCGAGTTCAACTACAGCGATCGTCGTTCGGGCAATACGACTCTCCAGTTCAGATGTGCGTCGAAGCAATTCGACGCGCTCGCTTTCCCAGCTCTCGCGCTCCGATTCGAGTCTCTGAAGACGAGTGGTAGCCGCTGCATCAGGCCTCTCATCAAGCGTCTTAACAAGGCGGCTCTTTTCCGTGCGGAGCGTGTCGAGTTCCTTCAGTACCTCTTCCGGAGTGCGACGGCCGAAACTCCTGTCGGCGTCCTCGCGCGCGCGTAGCACCGCGTCTAGCTGATCACGGTCCTTTCGAGCTTGCTCGAGTTGCGCCGTAAGCGATGCCACTTTGTGCTCGAATTCTTCGCGAATGTGGGACACGTTGGTTTCCATGCGCGAATCAAGGTGCTCCCTGTACTCCTTAAGTTCCTCGCGTTCGAAGGCAATCGCAGCTCGCTCCTTCCGAATCTCGGTGTTAAGGGCCGATAGCCGATCCTCCGCGTCCCGGAGCTCTTTCTCTCGGATGGCGCATCTTCCTGCGAACTGGCGCTCCTCTTCCTCACGCAACCCTTGTAGCTCTCTGGTAAACACCAGGCGCTTTTCGCGGAGTTCCTTCTCGCACTCTGCTCGGGTGGTGGCGGCCGTTTGTTCGGCTGCGGTGAGGTCCTGGTGCAGGGCCGCATACGCCTTTTCCACCTCGGCCAGCATTGCCTTCCGCTCCGATACGAACCCCGCTTCGGCATTCAGTTCTCTTGCGCGCAACTGTTGCTCTTTCAGGGTCCGATCGGCCGCCGCCTCTGCCTCTTTTGTCTCGAAGGCACGTTGCTCCTCAGCCAAGTCTTGCTTCCCTTTGGCCAAGGCAGCCTGATCTTGCCTAAGTTCGCTGCGCTGATCGTCCAGACGCTGTTGCGCATCCTCCAACTCTTTGCGCTCTGCTTCAGCCCTCTTGCGAGCCGCTTCCGCTTTGCGGGTTTCCTCGTCCAATCGCTTTGTGGCGGCATTAAAAATGTCGCGCGCTTCTTTGGCGACCGTCCACATCTGATCGAGTCCCGCAGTCTCGGGACGTTTGTCCTCCGACACGGACGTCAGATCCTCCTCCTTGGCTATGGCAAATGCCTCCTGGTTCAATTGCTTTATCGCCTCGGCTCGCGGGCTATCTGCAGGCGTAGGAACGTTGGCAGTGGGTGACTGCGGAGAACCTCCGGGCCCTTGTCTGTGTCCCTTGTGCTTTTTACTCATTGGTTCGAGGCTCCAAAATGGATTTGACCGGCAGGCCCAGGAGAACGCCGGTAATGTTCAGAACGCTTTGCAGTACAGCTTGCAGTTCATCGAGCGACGATGTACCTGGCTGGGCTATCACATCGTGCGCGGCTTCACCACTCATGGATGCTATGGCGTCTATCCTGGTGAGTATCGTGGGATCGGCCTTGCTGGCAAGCCACAGGGGATGGTCGGTCTTGTCCCTCGCCGCCAGCAGAGTCGCGACGACGAGCGGGCGCAGACGCCAGCTATTGTCGTAGTCGGTCACGGCACGCAGCTGGCCCCAAGTTACGTTTAGGAGAGCGGAGGGGACCTCGGAGATACCGAGTTCGCTCGCCGCGGCTTGAAGGCGACTCGCGTTTAGCGCCTTATCTTCACGGGAATACTGCTTGTAAAGGCCCGTGAGAGGAAACATCTGCGCGATTTCTCGGAACAGTCGTTCGAGTGCTCGTCGGCACGCATTGAGTGCGGTTCGGGATCGCCAGTCGCCGGCCTGGTCGCCAAGGGCTTTGATTTCTACGTACGCTTCTAAGGCCTCGGCAAGGGGTGCCTGTACACCAAATCGTCTGATATCGATTGTCATGCAGTGCTCAAGCAACTGACGTGCGTCGTCCCGAGAGCGAGCAACGGCCTGTTGGAAACTTGCATATCCTCCATAGATGGTGGGGCGAAGAAACCTGTCAAACTCATCCGCTAGGCCTGTATCACTATCCGCCACCTTGGCAATCAGGCGACGGAGCGCCGGGCTGCTGCCCCGCCCGAAGAAATCGCATACATGCCAATCGAGGTCTTTTTCCGGGCCATCCTTGGGTACATAGAGGAAGGTCACCAGATAAACGTGTTCGGGTACGGGCTCTATCGTATTTACGCGGTCAAGATTTGCGAAATCCTCGCCCGATTGTTGGCGTTCTTCCTCCCAGATTCCCACGCTCTTCGCGCGTCGGCCGAGCCTCCTGCCGCGCCGGCTGGCGTCGATGATTTCTCGCGGCTCCGGAACCTGGGAGGAAGCGTCATTGGGGGGTGATTGAATCCAGGCTCGTTGCCTCCAGGGCTTACCCGTGGTGCCCAACTCAAGAACAGGGAACCCTGCGTCATTCAAATCGGTGCGAGCCATCTGCAGCGTGCGCGCGAGGAAAGGCCAGAGCGACATGTTCCACGGGTCGCGAAAAACCCATCCCGTAACTAGATTGGCCGCGGCCTCTTCCTCCTCCATTAGCAGCGTCCTACCACGGTCGGTTAGCCGAGCCCCCGCATCGATATACCCTCGCCCTTGCAGTTCTGTAACTACGAAGCCTACGAGCTCTGGATGCACCCCAAGGCGCTCCGCCATTTCTCCTGCGGTGAGTCGACTGGCCCGCAAGATGGCGAGAACTGCCCGCTGGAGAGCATTGACAGATTTTTCCCTTTGTTCCGGCGCGATGACGCGGTACGCCCAGGCCGGCCAGAATAGCCAAAGGCGCTCTTTCCACCCTCCCGGATTGATGTGAGCCCGAGGGCCGTACGACAAGACCGGGGACTCAGCTGCGGACAACCAGGCCATCGCCGCTCCCACAAAGTCTCGCAAATGCCACCAAACTAGGCACGGACGCGTCGGCGGTTGGGCCGCTCGCCATCGCAAGATCTCCTATCACGATGAGAAGGCGATGTTGGCGGCTCATCGCGACACAGAGCCGGTTCTCCAGCAGCAGAAAGCCGTACTTTCGCCTGCGTGAGGCCTCATCTGTGACCTCCACGCTGTTCGAGCGCGTTAGCGACAAGAGTACGACATCGAATTCCTTCCCCTGAAAGGCGTCCACCGTACCCACTCGCAGGCGCTCGCGGCCGTCTATAGTGCGCCGCCATTGATCTCTGACCCGGTACCCCCCCTCATCGTCAAGCTCTGTCAAACCAACATCATCGAGCTGCTCAAATATTGCGTCCCGCTGCGCGGAATAGAAGGTGATGATCCCGACGCTGAGATCTTGGTGCCTGGAAACAATCGCGAGCGCCTCGTTCGCAACGCGACGTGCCTCGGGTTCTCTACTCTTGCTGCGACCACTGCTCTCAGCCCCCTTCAAGGCGGGAACGTCCACCCAAGCGGCGACCCTTCCGCCGAGCATCGTGCCGTCGCCGAGGGTCACCTTGTGTACAAACTCTTCATCAGGACGTGCAGATGAAAATCCCTCGCCATGGGGTTCGTAAAACTGGGCGCTGACGAAATCTCCGAGTAGGCGATGCATACGGTATTGGACATTGAGCGTGACGGTTCGCTTGACACCATCTTGCTGCTCGCGCGCCTTGAGCTCGGCAAAGAGTCGTTCGAACAGGCTGCGCTTTAGGGCGGAACGGGTTTCCTCCTTGATGGATTTCTGTACTTCACGCTCTATTTCTGGCTCCAGGATGTGGGGTAGTTGGCGATGATCCCCGACTAGAATGATCCGGCGTTCTGCGACCGCCATCGGAATCAGCAGATCGAGGGGGTTCGCGCGCGCCGCCTCGTCGATTACGACAGATCGGAATACTGTGTCGTCGCCGCCCTTGATGCTCTCCATTTCCCTGCTCACGGATTGCTGGCAAGTGGCTGCCAGGACCATGGAATAGTGCTGAACCGTGGCCCTCAGGCCGGTCGGATCGTTTTCGAGCGTCGATATCCAATCGTTCACGGCCTCCGGAACTCCTGAGGCCGAAGCGCTAGCCCGGTGGTGCATCTCGTCAATGATCCGTGCAAGGACTCCTTCGACGTCGGCATGAGCCGTGACGACGCTGGGCGGGGCGAGGAGCGCCTCGATCCGATCAATGAGCGAGCCCTGAACCTCTTTCAGGCCCGCGAGCAGCCGATGGCCCGGCGGAGAGTTGGAATCATGCTGCGCGGCCTCTTCGAGCAACATCTTCATGTCGGACCCGAGCGAGAACCCCTCCAGGCGGTCGATACGGCGGAGGGCTTTCAGGGCGTTCTGTGGGCCATCGTCGGAAAATGCGATGTCGTCAGTTCGCAAAGCGCGCACCGCCTTTAGGGCGAATTCGAGATCTTCCCTTGGTGCCCCCCCTTTGGCTTCCGATGCGATTCGGATTTGAAGATCGGCAATTTCCGCGATGAGCGAAGAAGGCAGCCATTGCGCCGCACAGCTAACGGTCTGCAGAAGAATGTCCGCAGACTGGTCACGGGTACGCGGCGATCGGGTATAGGCGATTGCCTGCTCCCGGAGCCTGTTGAGCGCGCCATGCAGGGAATCCTCAGGGGCCGAGGCCGCAAGACCTGCACGCGCCAGCTGAGCCGTTTCAGCAGCCCAAGCCTCGACTTCATCTCGCGACACTTCGGAGCCCCTGCGGTATCCGATCTTTACCGCGGGCAATCCCATTACGCGCGTTGCTGCGGCCGCATTTTCGACGGCGTCGTGTTGCGCGCTGGTCAGTAGCGTGCTTCCGGAGAGACCATCTGGATCCGCCCCCTCGTCCTTGGCGGCAAGCCTCGCTTGAAGTGCTGCTATCACTCTCGTCTTGCCCGTTCCAGGCGGCCCTTGGATAAGCGCGATGTCCGGCGTATTAAGCGCGACGTCCAGCGCAATGCGTTGCCGATCGTTTGGGTTCTTGAACACATCGCGCACTGCGCGATTGAGGGGCTCCCTATGGGGACGCTTGGCCGTGGACACGGGACCGGCACCTTCGATAAGCAGACCAAGCTGGGGCATGGGATTCTCGCAACTCCGAATACGGTTCCACGCTCGGCGCCGACGCTCAAGACGGACCGTATCGCCGACCAGGCTCAGAAACAGATACCCTTGCTCTGGCGGAACTTTCGAATCATCTGGCGGCGGCCGCAGCGTCACCGTAGGCGGCGACACCCCATCGGCAATCAGCTCGCCCATGAACGCTTCGGTTGTGGCATTAGCCTCCTCGCCTAGCTGGGCACCTTGAATCGCACTCGGGACATCCTGCCCCGCCGCAAGATATGCGCCCTCGAATGATCTGAGGCGTTGCCTCACCTCCGATGATTCATTCTGTTTTAGGGAGAGGCGGAATCTCCAAGCCCCGTCTGGCAACTGAGCGCGCGACTCATACCTGATCCATTTGAACTGCTTTGCGCGCCCCACGACCGCTTCGAGTTCGAGGCGGTTGTATTCCCTCCATAACCCGAGATAGCTATCGGAATGCGCAACCAAATTGTCCAGTTCGGATTGCGCAATGCCACGGAAGGCTCCGGCAATGGTTGCATCCACAAAGCTGATTCGGCCGGTGACCAGGTAGATGGGCGTCGCTTCATCACCCTCTACTGCCTTTCTCGACTCGACGATTCGAGTTACCAACAACCGGCCGTCAACACCGCGTTCGATATCGGCGGCATACAGATGTCCGTAGACGCGAAATGCAGTCTTCTTCGAGTCCCGGTTCGGGCTCCCGGAGAGAAGCACGCGAGAGCCACCGCCTTGGGCCTGTGGAGGAAGTAGCAGACGATCTGTAAGCCAAGCGCGAACAGCCTCAGGAGACACGAGTCGCTCCCGCCGCTTGCGCATGGATTCGATGATCTTGTCGTCGACACCGAACTCGAATGGATCGCTCCAGTCATAGGAGGCGGGAAATTCGTGTGTCTGCAGTAGCAGACGAGACCTCATTCCGTCTTTGCCAGGCTGCTGCGCCACCCAAGCCAGTCGCGGTAGCGCCCGTCCCGCTATCTTGCTTAGCACGTCTTCGTCTTGCGGATCAGCCCCGGCGACGTCGACGATTTCCTCTCCCAGATGCAATCGGCAACCAAGCCCGTCCTCGAAGAACAGCCGAACTTCGGATTTCCATGAAACGCCCTCCGGGAACTCTCCGCCATCGGGACGTTTCAAGGAAATCGTGGCAATGCGGCCGTGGATAACGTCGGACACCTTCACGGCTGACCCTCCGATCGGAGGTCGAAGCGAATGCGCCGATGCAGTTTGTCCGCAGATCCGGATTGCAGTACCCACGCGGCGCCAGTCTTGCCAATTGCGATCGCCTTGGTGCCGCGCGTCAGATCTTGGCGAGTTTTGCCATCCACCGATAAGATAGAAAAAGTGTGGCCATTTAGAGGTTCGATGTTCAGCCTGCCCCCGGCGAACTCCAGCCGAAGCGCCGGATCGCGCGAGGCGGTTCCGTGCGTGAAGGCCTCGACAAGCTCGATAGGTTCTCCGTCTGCGATAACCATCGAATCTACGATCCTCGGTCTTCCCTTCTCGTTGAGCACGTTCCCTGTCACGAGTGCTCGGCGATCCTCGCCTTCCGATCGATCATCAACTTGGGGATCCCAGAGCATTGCGGCAGCGATGAGGTATGGTGGTGCGGCAGCCTCGCACCACGGACAACTTGCGCGGTTCGAGTAGAACGTACCGGGACACTTCCTGCAACGCATGGTCCTGTCAGCGGCACGGTGAAATAGCTCTGCCCAGTGCGCCATGCCGGGTCGGGCCTGAGGATTCTCCATGCCCTGCTCGAAGGACTTGGCGAAGTTCCTGGTCAAGAGTTCCGAGAGGACAATGCTCCGCGGTATGCCGCTGCTCGCGCGATTGCGGGCATCCTCGCCGTGATCGATCCAGGGGAGCTTGCCCTCGAATGCTTGCTCCTCAAGTTCCGGCGGACCTCCTTCCACAAGATCGCCGAGCATGGGATGGGTGATGGCCAGGAGTTCGAAGGCCATCACAGCGAAGGCGTGGCAGTCTGTCAATGAACACACAAGGCCGGTTTGCCGGATCAACTCCGGGGCCCCGTAGCCGGGCGTAAAAAACGCCGCGCCAGCGATGGTAGTGGTTCGCACATTGTCCGTGTCGATCAGTTGGACTTCGCATGCCGATATGTCCTCTGAAACGAAAACGTTATTGGGAGACGGATCGACATAGATAAGTCCCCTGCCATGCAAAGCCGCCAGAATGTCGGCCGTACGCGCTAGCAATCTAAGGCGCCGTCGCAAGCCCCCTGTCCTGATATACCAGTCTCTGACCGACGTCTCTCCCTTGTCGGGGTGCATCAACGACTTCATTGGCACCATGCCAGTGAAGAGCTCCATCACGTAGCCGACGTGAGGGGGTCGGAGCTGATCGATCGGGCGCGCGAGGGCTAGATCCCCGAGGGGCAAGCGCGCGAGCATGGCAAGTTGATTGCGTAGCCGCTCTTCCGCGGATTTGGATTTTTCCGACAGCAGCTTGACGGCGAACTTCCCGCCCTTCACCTCGTATACGGCCCCCTGGCCGCCTCGACCGATTTCGCGGACCAGCTGAAGGCGAGTTCCCTTGATCGTGGTAACGGCAGGGGCGCTGCTCACGTGAGCGCCCCCGAGTTCTCTGCAAGTATTGCGATCGTCTTGTCGTCTGTGTGGTTGGGGACCGGCCATTTCTGCAGCGTGCTTCTCAACGCCCTGGAACGCTCGGGCGCGGGCAAGCCGCCAAATTGGGTCAACAGCCAATCGACAAACCCGCCAATTCGCTCGAAAGTTAAGTCATCGGAGACACCGTCGCTCGCAAGCAATATGGCGCGACCATCGGCTGGTGCAATGGTGTGAGTCCACCAGTCGCTTATTTGGTGCGGCATGCCAAGCGCGAGCGTCTCACTGCCGAAAGAGCTGTCGGGACGCCCCCCCTTCATCTCGATTCGCCCGTCTTGAAATCGACAAATGGCGACGCTGTCGCCCAGCCCAGCGAGAAGCATTTGGCCGTCCGGATCTCTCAGGGCAAGGGTGCAGGTTGTCGCGCAATCGCCAACGGTGTTCGAACCCAATTCGAGTCTCCAGAGAATCTCGATCAGCCGGATGACGTGCTTGGGATCGTTGACGATTGCCAGTCCGGGCCAATGCCGCGCCGCATGACAAACGGCCTTGCAGGCTGCCCTCGCCCCCAGGCGCGAGTTCGATCTCGAGCCCAATCCGTCGCAAACTGCGATGAGGTTCCCGAATCTGCCGCTCGCTTGAACCCATGCGTCCTGATTGGGTCGCTTGTCTTCACGGCTGCGCGGTCCTCGTACCGTTGCGCCAAAGGAGAGGATCGCCTGGTCTCGCATGCTTAGAAGGATCCGTAATCATCGATATCGAGAGGGTCAAGGTTTATCGTCACGTTGGGCTGCGCGCTTCGAGAGCGTGCGGCCACGCTCATCGTGACCCACTTGAAAAACTTGCGAATCTCTCGAGCCTGCTGCGCTTCAAAAACCCGCGACTCGGGGTCCGCGAGAAACGCGCGCATCACGTCATGGTCTGCGTCGGCGCCGATCGCCATCGCGAACCGTTGCGCCTTCGAAGCGCGTTCTGAGGCAAGAAGCGAGCTAAGCGGCTTCTCCCAGCCTGGGTCTGGCTGGCCGTCGCTTACTAGGATGATGGTCGGACGGTACGCTCGACTGGGGATGACGTACTTGTCTTCTACAAGCGCCGTGACCAGATCCAGTGCCGGACCTAGCGGGGTCTTCCCCTTGGCCGTGAGTGCCTGGAAGGATATGTTGGCGGCCGGTTGGAGCGGCAGATGCAACTTTGTTTCGTGACCGAAAGTCACAACGGCAACGTGAATCTCCGCTCTCGTCGAGTCTTCCTCCGAGAAGGCCGAGAGCATCTCGCTCAACGCCGTATTCAGAGCGTCGATCTTGCCGTCCGTGGCCATGCTGCCGCTCACATCGGCGAGGACAATGACCGGCAACGGCCTCGCGGAGGCAACCGTGAAGTCTTTCAACGTTTTCGTCGGCTCGCCTTGCGCAGGCGACTGCGGTGCTGGCGGTTTCGCAGCGGCAGCCTTGCTGCGAACTGCCAGCTTCACGGGTTTGACGGGGCGAGGCGACCGATCGGAGTCGGCGGCCCTCGCACCAAAATACCTGCTTTCAATATCCTCTTGATAACTTGCCCATCCCATATGCTTCTCCGTTCCTATATTTCGGGTTCGAGGGCCATCAATGCCATTTCCGCCCGCCGCGCGCTTTCAGCCCGCGGAAGTCGCGATTGCGATATGCCGTCAGTACAGCGGCGTCATCGGGAGTGCACACCACCTGAACGCCCTCGTAAGCCTCCAGATCCAGGCCGGCACGGGACAGTCGTTCGACCTCCTTGCGGCCAATCACGTGAATTGCCGCGCCGCGCACGTGCACGACACGCCCATAGGTCAGGGCCGCGTTGATCGCGTCGTTGCTCAATCGCCGGGCATTCATCCGATTCCATGCATGTTGGGTAATCCTGGTTCCTGTCGTGCTTGATTCCTGGTCCATTTGGCAGCCCCCGAAGTTGGTTGACGCCGGGCCAATCCCGATCGTCTTGCCAACATCTAGAGCGAACGCCGTGCCACCCTTACCGCCCCGATCTCTAGGGCGTTTGTTTTATCAATAAATACAACCTGTTAAAGAACAAATCCAGAGCAAACCGCCTCGCTCTGCCGGTTCACAACCGATGATAATCGGAAATTTTATTCCGGTCATCGGATCATTTCTTCCCATCTTTTGGAGACAACCACTCCCTCAACGCCCTATCCGTGACATCGCAGATCTTTTCCACCTCGACCCCGCGCACTTTTGCTATGCGGCGAAGCTCTTGGGCAAGGTATGCCTTCAGGGTTCGCTCGACGTCCTTGGTCCTCAGCGCACCCTCGGGCGGGATGAGTGCGTCGAGCGCTTGCGAGTCGGCAAATGCGCGCGCCACGGCCTTGGGCAATTCGCCGGAAACTTGGTCGCTTTGATCGGGAGCCAAGCACGCGAGACCGTAGTCAACCGCCGCTTCAGGGGTAAGCGGCTCGTGCCGATCTGCTCGAGCGGCGATGATTCTGTACGCCACGCGAAACAGATCCCTCAAGTTGCCTGGGAGGGGATGCCGCGATAGCTGCCCCACTATCGAGCGATGATGGGATTGGGCTAGACGAAGGCGGCCCGTGCCCGCCCGTCGGGCCGCCTGGTTGAACACCATCTCCCATAGCCAAGGGATCTCCTCCCGGACATCCCTGAGCGCCGGCAATCGCAGCTTCAGCATGCTGACCCGGTCGAGGAAATCGGGGTCAAGCCGCGCGCGCAGGTCATCGTCGGCAAGGTTTGTCGCCGCTATGAGCCTGAAGTCGCTGTCCCGCGTTCGATCATCGCCGAGCCTCATGTAGCGCTTCTCCTCCAGCGCCTTGATCAATAGTCGCTGCAGATCGCGACTTACGTCCCCAATCTCGTCCAGGAATAGACTGTCCTTGTGCGCCATCGCGAGAAGGCCCTCGTGGTCCTTCATCGCACCGGTGAATGCTCCTCGCTTGTAGCCGAAGAGTTCGGCCCTCATCGTTTCGGGGGTGTACTGCCCGCAGGCGACCGCCGGCCAATGGCTGTCTCTGTCCGGAACGCGGTAGGGACTATGCGACCTCACCCAGCCAGCCAGCGTTGTCTTGCCGGTCCCGCGTTCACCGAGCAGCAGGATCGGAACATTCAATTGGGCGAAGCGTCGCGCCTCCAGGAACACAGTGCGCATGCGTTCGGTCCGAAATTTCGCGGGGTCCCAAACGACCGCCTCCTCTTCGGAAGCGACCTCTACGGGCCGCGCTGCCCTGTAGGCCTTGTAGAAGGTATCGATGCCAAGGCGCACGGGAACAACGGCCGGGCGCCCTCGCCGTTCTTCCTTGCGATACGACTTGACCAGAGCGAAAGGCGGGTCGATGAAACCCGTCTCGCCCATCAACACCAGGACCGTCTGCATCGACGGTGTTCCCGGGCTAACGTGCACGACAAGCTCCTTGCCGAGAAACTTGCGCCTGATCTCCGGTATCTTCAGTCGCAAAAAATCGAGAATCTGGCCATGGTCGGTAGGGTCGTCGCCGTCCCATGGTTCGAGATGGACGCGCAAACGCGGATCGCGAGCTTTCAACTCCTTCAACGTTTCGCTCACAGCTCGCGCCTGTCGGCTATCCTCCCCGGCGGATTGCCCGCCGTGCAATAGGACAAAGTCGGAGATGTTCCCCGAATAAGGAGAGTCAGGGTCGAACAGCAGCGTGAACGTAGGCCCCGCTAGCGGCTTGCCTCCAACAAGGCGATATGCCCCACCTGACCGGTCCCGCTCGAACGGATCATTGTTTACTGCTATCCAAGAGACCAGGACGCTGGAAGGCATGATTGATGGTTACTGTTATCGCTTCAGCAAGTTGGACTACTTTGCCCTATTTTCACAGAGTATGATACTCGGACCGGAGAGCGAGTCCATGCCCCCCAAAGCCAACCAAGCACTGACGGTTCGAGACGTCGCCGCGTACCTGAACGTCGACGAAAAGACGATCTATCGCCTCGCCCAGCGCGGAGAGTTGCCCGGATTCAAGGTGGCAGGCGCTTGGCGGTTCCAGAGTGCGGACCTGCAGCGTTGGATTGCTCAACGGAAGCGGCTGTCGGCAAAGCGGAAGGGAAAAGGTGTCAAAGCCAAGAGGTGAGACGGCCTGCAAAGGCTGCTCCGTTTATCGTGCGGATTGCAGTCTGTTATTGCGCAAGGGCGTGTTGCTGGGTCCGCCCGAAAGGTTCAAGTGAAGGCAAAACTTCAGCGTTGGAAGTGCGGACCCACAGCCCCTGAATTGTCATGAGAGAGTGGCCGTCGCCACGGTCCACGATCCTGTGCAACGTTCAGCACCAGTGTATGCGGCCATTGCGAAGCCAGAAATGGGAGCGGCACCCCTTCTGCAGGTAGACTGAGGGCGATAGCGTCGGTCTGCCCTTGGCATCGACAGCGACGTCCCAACGCGGCTTCGCCTCTGCCACGACGAGGAGTTCGATCACGTGGCCGCATCCGCACGGACAGCGCATTCCGACGCACCAGTCTTCACCATCGTCGCGCGCGAGTACAACATCGCGCCTGGGCATACAAGACGGCAGGCTGTCACCGCCTATGATGCGCAACCTGCGACGCGGGCCGAGCCGCGCCAAGACGTTGCGCCACCACCGCATAACACCGAGTGCGATATTCATCGCGCAGGCACCTTGAGCGACGGCAATCCGAGCAGTGGCTCGCTGTCGCCACGCGCAAGAAGGAGATTCGACGTGCACGCAAAGGCGTCCTCGGGAAAGTATTCCTCCTCGCATGCGGCCAGGCTGAACTGCGTACGCGCATAGAAGCGGTTGGAGTCGAGACGGAAAGGATAGGCGCGCGCGACGAACTCATTTACGCAGGCCGCCGCTGCGCGCATGTTTAGAGAAATCACCGCCGGCGCTTCCTCGACGATGCCTTTGAGGTAACCGGCCTTGAGTTCTTCCTGATGAGCCTCCGGCGCCACCTTACGCAGGTATTCGCCGCGCAGGCTCTCCGGCGTGTAGACGCCGCGGTCCTGCAAGGTCGAGCCACCGGGATGAACGTAGTCAATGCGACCGCATACGTCGGCGATCGCGAATGTATCCCCCTCCTTGCGAACCGGGATGACCACGCCTACATCGAACAGCGGCAGCAGAAACGTCGCCGCGATCAGATCGGCAATATGGCGGGCTTCGAGCGTGTCAACACAGCAGAAGATGACGTCGCACTGGGCAGCCGCCAGAACCGCGTCCCGCGTGGCGATGGAGGTCGGCACCGGAATGACGACACCCTCGCCGCGATAAGTGGTCACGGCTTCGGCGAACGCATCAACCTTCAGGCGATTCACTTCGGCATCTGCACGCTTGGAATTGAGGATACGGTTGAGATTCTTCAATTCGAGGCGGTCGAAATCAACGACCGAGACTCGACCGAAGCCTAATCGGACGAGTTGCTCCCCGACGATCGAGCCTGTTCCGGAGACGCCGATCACCAATGCCGAGAGGCAGCCGAGTTCGGCGGTCATGGGGCCGGTGAAGGCGACCGGCCGGTTTCCGGGGCCGGCGGGTGTGGCTTTGTCGTCCCACCAATAACTCAGATCGTCGCCGGCGACCGTAACCAAGTCTACCGGTCGGTCGCGGATGCTTTGATCACAAAGGCGGGCACGAACCGCACCGTCAATCGTCATGATGGCCGAGCCGTGTAGTGCGCCGAAGGCCTGGAACAGGCTTGGGATCACTGCGCGGTCGCTTTCATCGTCTGCTTGGGAAAACGCGAATAGACCGCCAGGGTGCGAGTGGATGAGGACGATCGTAGCGCCGCTCGGCTCCGCCAGGTCGATCGCCTGTTCGAGGTATTCGCCGGGCCAAGTGATGGCATCACGCTCTCGGCGCTTGCAGGCCGCGTACGGCACGAGGATGACGTTCCGGACCAGTAGGCGGAGCCGAGGACCGGGCGTGCGCGTGCAGACAAGGATAGCGGCCGCTTCCAATCCGTCCGGCGGAAAGAGGTGGCGTTTTATCTGCCCATGAACGGCGCCGCTGAAGGCCAGGGTTGTCTGGGGAATCACTCGCCGACCTCCTTGGCGAGCGCGGCGTCGACCAGAGCGAACTGGGTCACGACGTTGTCGGTGGTGGGATTCCAAGGCGCCCCGGCGCCGCGGTTCCGAGACCAGCCGTGGAACTCGACACCGAGCAGGACACCGCGAAGCTGGGTGCTCTCGATCGTCCGTCCGGAGGACAAGGCAAGCGGCGGGTAAGCGTAGAAGCCGTAGATCTGCGCGCCCGGATAGTTGGGCGGGATCTCCAGCGCGATCTTCGTGTGCGCGACGGCGTAGCCCGCAGGGAGCGGATAGTCGTGAAGTAAAAGCCAGCGCCGATTGACCTCGACGATGGTCTCCCAGCGGAGGCCGAGGCGATTGAGATGCGCCTCATCGATGTCGAGCAGCGCGAAGTCCCGGCAAGGCGCCGTCGGTGCCTCGCCGTTGTTGACGTCCTTCGGCGTGAGCCGAAGTTTCTCGATGCCGGGCGTGCGCAGGTCGATCTCGGTGGTGAGCTCGACCGGCTGCTTCGGCTGGCCGGCGACCTTGAGGAAAATCTGCCAGCCCTGATCGGGGTTGAACCCCGCCTGGACTAGCGCCTCGCGCACCACGATGGTCGGTGCGGTGAGCTCCAGCACGACGCCCTGCACATTGAGTTTCCAAACGGGCTTGCGGCTAGTGAACGATTCGACACCAGTGCCGTCGAGGTCGACGAGCTCCTGGCCGTCCACAAGACGATCCGGCTTATCCTGCTGTTCGAAGTAAATCGCCTTGTCGGCCAGCACCGCGCCGAGTTTGCGCAGCAGTCCGCCGGAAACAATGCGGCATGGCCAGTCAAAACGCTGGCCGTCGATCGTCAGACGGTAAGCGCGGTCGCTCTCGGCGATAACGAAGCGACGCTCGTCCCGGCGCAGGTCAACCGTCTCAGTGGGGCGAACGTCTTCCAGATCGCCGTTCGGGAGAACCTCAAGCACGCTGACACCGTTGACGGACTTGAAGCCGGCAGCGATCGCAAGCTGGGCACCGGTTGGGGTGAAGTCGTCTATACCAACCTGCCGATAGGTCAGAGTGTGATCCGCCACCTCTATCGTGAGGCGGGTTGCGTGACCGGGACTTTCGAGTGTGATGCGGCTACGGCTAGTGCTTGCTTGATTTTCCATCGCAGTTCCTTCAGAGTCTATTGCAAGTTGGACAGGAGATTGCTAAAGTGCAATTGCTACCACGAAAGGTAGCAGTTCCTATTTAGACTGTCAATTGCTACTTTGCAATTCTCTGGAGGATGAATGGACCATGCGACAAAAGGCTTTGATTCTACGTCGTTTTATGCTGCGATCGCGACCACTGTGGAGGCCCGAAAGATCACCTGGAAGCAGGTAAGCAGCGAAACTGGTGTGGGCGCATCCACATTAACGCGCATGGCGCAGGGGCGGCATCCGGACGCATCAAGCTTGGCGGCTCTTTCGGCCTGGGCGGGAATCAACCCGGGCGACTTCGTTGATGTTCCACGAAAGAAAGACAGCCCCGAGGCGCTGACGGCAATCACGACCCTGCTTCGTGCCGACCCACGATTGAAGCCCGAGGCGGCCGAAGCCCTAGAAGTGATCGTTCGTGCTGCCTATGGCAAGTTCACGGAAAAGTCCGACGGCAAATGAGCTTCCCGAGGGGTTTCAAGACACGCGCAAACCAGATAGCGCTTGAGGTACGCGACGGGCTCGGCCTCGAACACGCGTCGCCACTTTGTCCTTGGAGCCTCGCCGAATTTCTCGGCGTACCTATCGTCTCCCTTCGCTCGCTTAAGCAAGGGGCTCCCGCGATAGCGGGGCATGTCGATTATCTCGCGACGCGTGGTTCGCAATTTTTCTCCGCACTAACCGTATTCCGTGAGCACAGGAGACTAATTGTTCACAACGATTCACACGCGCCTACCCGCCAGCGGAGTAATTTGGCACATGAACTTGCCCACGCCCTGCTCCTCCACCCTCCTCACCCCCCCTTCTGTGAGGACGGCAAAAGGGTCTACGACCGCATTCTCGAGAATGAGGCAGGGTGGCTGGGTCCCGTACTTCTCGTCCCGAACGAAGCGGCCCGGTGGGCCGCTGCGCGTCAGCTACCTGAAACGGAAGCAGCTCGGCACTATGGTGTAAGCGGCGACCTCATGAGATTTCGCCTGCGCATGAGCGGAGCCGCTCGCATCGCCACATATAAGAGCAATCGTTAAATTCCAGCGACAGAGCATGCGGGGCGCTCACGAGTGCGTGCGCAGATCAAGCGGCCTCTCGCAGAAGAAGAGACTCGGCAATCTGTCTCGGCGAAAACATGGCGCGGCATCGGATGTCCACTTTGTCGGCTTCCGTTTCAAGTTCAAGTACTGCTGCGTCAACCGCTTTGAGTTGTTGCGACGAGTACTGCGGTGCATCCTGCTCGACACGATGCACCAAGAGTTCGAATGTCATATGCGAGTTACCGGCGAACATCCCCGTGTTTGTTCCGGTCCTCAGCTGCTCTAAGTCCCACAGCTTTGCCTTCGCGTTGTTCACTAACGTCGAGAGCGGACCAGGAATAAGGAGGCTAAAATTTGCAGCCAATTTCTGACCAACAAATCCGAGCCGCATAGGACGTGCCTCCGGAGTAACTTGAAATGTCTTCCTGAAGGCACTCGCCAGGTCTGGACGCGCATTTACCACAACATCTTGTACAAGCTGCTCGAGACGCCGAGTCGATAGTGTGGTGCGTTCCACAACTTCAGGCGTTTCTTCCTCCTCAATCGCCTTTTCCACCAAGGATGCGGATTGCAGCAATGCAGTCCGCGCAACATCCGCAAGTGATTCTCCGGCTCCTCTTCGCACAGGTCCGAAAAAAATTCCGTCAACGGGCACACGGAGAGCGTTAATTGCTTTCTCACCTTCGCGCGCCATCTGACTACCAAGCGCGTGGAGTGCCAGGGCAGCACCGTGCGACAAGCTCGTAGCAGCGTCACCATATAAGCACGAGAGTCTCTCAAGAGCAGGCACTGGTACCACTAAGTGCTCAGTTTCGCCTGCAACGACAACGCCGACACAGAGACGCTCGCCGGAACCAACGACAGGCTCTATGTAGACAGGCGACCATAAAGCTCGCCGATTGCTTCTTCGTTCTGGAAACCCGATCTGCTCAATGGGATCGTTTGGCATGTTCGTACCTCAACTTAGTAAGACCGGAAGCCCAAGCCGCACCGACGTGAGCCGTACTAGTTCGCCTACTCGCTTTGCAATAAATGCTCGAAGTGCCTCAATCTCCTCCTGAGACACGAAGGCAGCCACGAAGCTCTCCTTGATTACATCTTCGGTATCCAACTTTCCACAATCAACCGAGAATGCTTGAGATCGATGGAGGGCTCGATATCGATCCGGAAGCCCGAGCCGAGGAACCACCACTCTGGCGATTTCGTTTTGGACGGCAACCGAGGGGTCAAGATCCAACGGCACCCAATTTGGACCGGTGAAGGCATTGCCATGATCAATTAACCAGACTTCTCCGGGTCCTCCTACCAGAACGTTGCCGGCATTCCGGTCGCCATTCGCGATCCACTCATCAAAGAGCATTGCTTCGCACCACCCGGCCCAAGTTCTGAGAAGTTCCTCCACCGCCAAATCTCCCGACACCTTCATCCGACGTTTCAAGTCGGGGTAACCTACAGATTCGACGCCGAAAGCGAGAACCTTATCCAATCCGTGCGTCGCCAGAAAGGCAGAATCTGGATAATCGTCGCGACTTACAAGAACGATGAACGCTGTCGGCATAAGCAGCCCCAGTGTCCTACCGAGTACTGAGGACACCAACTCATTGATTAGCTGCTTCGCATCGAGGAGCTTTACGTAGGCGAACGTCTTCCCCGTCCGCGTCTCCAGCGCGCCTCGGTAGGTCTCGTTAATGCCCTTCTCATCCTCCGGCAACAATGCCGCACCGGGCAGGAGCAGCGCCGGAACAATTGTGCTCACCATGATTGCTGCACTCGTGCTGCAGGGGTCCACCGCCAGACACCTGCGTCATTGAAAAAACAGGCCGCCAGCGCCCCTACTTCGACCTATGGAGCGCAATGGCATGTCCGTAAGAGTTCAGATTACCCCTAACATGGCATTTACGCACCCCTCAAACATCGGCCGCCGCAGACCTGGTCCATGATCTCCGAATGATTCAAGGCACGCGATGATCGCAATTCCCACTGTACAGTGATTATCAGCGAGGCGTTACAAGTCACCTAACGCCAGATCGAACGCGGGGTGTGCATTCGGTACATCGGTAGCTGAATCACAGATGCTTCTTGTAGTACGCCCACTGCAGTCGGGTGAGAATTCCCAAGGCTGCCGCGAGCGGCAGTCCAATCCAACGGACGTCAACGGACGCCGGCCAGAACAGGCCAATCAGCAAGCCGGTTGCCATCAACGCGACCTGAAGGTGCTTGGCGCGGTGGTAGAGGCTCGCCGATTCCCGCCCGCCGGAGGCTCGGCGTATCGCACGCTGCGTCAGCCCATCCGCCCCCGCGACGATGTAGGTGAGCACGAGAATCGGCACAACCATTGCCAGCGTCACAAGACGTACACCGAGCAGCTGCGTTCCGATCATCGCCACCTCGATTGCTTCGATGTTGGCCATATAGGTGTTGCGCACGATCGTGTCCGGGATGGAAAGTGCCGCGCCCTCCGCGAATCGCATTCCCATGTCGTGGATTCCCGTGAACCGGAAGACCACCCCATAAAGAAAGTTCGCCGTTCCGGCCACGACGTCCGGCACCGCGCCCTGCCACGCAGCGAGGTCGCGCCCGCGCGCGAGGTCTGCGGCCAGGATGCTCTTCAACCGGTCGATGCCGTCCGGCCAAACCTTGAACACGAATGTCCAATCGACAATCCAGGCCACAAAGATGATCCCGACGAAGGTCAGCGTGAGCGCGAAGACGAGCTTGAGCGGCGCAAGCAGAGCGCCGGCAATGCCACCCTCGTGAAACGATGCATTCCTAGAGGCCAACCGTCACCTCCGATCCTGTTTCGTCGTGCCGCGCCCAGTGCGAACGACTGTCCATCCGGCCCCTCACCTCGCTGCCAATCACTTCGAGGCTCGCCGGCATCAGCGGGTCGTGGCTGGCGTCCGGCAGCGGCATGCGGATCTTGTGAAGCTGCCCGCCGTGGATGAGCGCGAAGGCTTGCCCCTTGGGTAGTTGAACCAGATCGCTCGGGGAAAGCATCTGCGCGCTTTCCGTCGTGATGCGGTCCTCGTTGCGGCTGGCGAAATCGGCGAAGTCACCGGGATCGTTGGTGTCGGAAACCGAGGATGAAACGAGCGTCGAGACGACGCGCACTTCCGGGAGTTGGTTGGTCAGCAGTTCCGCGGTGGCGACTTCCTTGACGCGCAGCATGATGAGGGTATTGAAGTTGCCGGCGATCTGCCCCGCCTTCGCCCGGGACCCGATGCGCGCCTCCACGTCGGACCAGGTCTGGGTGTACGCCGTCACCTGGAAACCCGCCCCGCCCGCCTTGTTCAGGAGCGGGATGAATTCGTCGCCGATCAGTTCGTTGAACTCGTCGGCATGGATCGCTATGCGCCGCGCCACCGTTTCGCCAGGAAGCCCCCTACCCGTGCCGAACTTGTAGAGACTCCCCGCTACGCTGGTGAGGTCCGCGAACATCGAGTTGCCCACCGCGGCGGCCACCTCGTAGTCGGACAGGGAATCCAGGCCGATATAGACGATGCCGCCCAGATTGATCACGGACGCCCAGTCGAACACGGGCCGCCAGTCGCTGGGATCGTCGAGATCCGGCGAGAGCAGCGACGCGGTGCGGCCGGTGGTGAGCTTTTCCATCAGGGGAAGAAGGGATGCCACCAGCTTGTCGAAGTAGCTCTTCTCGTAATTGAGCGTCGAGGCGAGCGCGTGCGCGATCGGGTCGTAGAACTTCTTGCGCCGCGCGTATTCGACCAGCGTCACCGCGCGGAACCCGCGCGTCTGCAGCCCCTTGTCGAGAGCCTTCTTGTCGATCGCCATCGATTCGACTTCCTCGCGCCAGCCAGCGGCGCCCTGCTCCCGGTCGAGCCAGTGCTCGAAGTAGTCGATCAAGAGCGGTTCGACGTTCGAGGCGTAGCGATTGATCTGCTCATAGTCAGGCTTGCGGCCCAGGGCGACTAATGCGCGAGCCATGACGTTCACGAATCTCCAGACGAACTCCTTGAATGCCGCGGACTGACCCTCGGAGGGAAGCTGCCCGGCGATGCGTGTTGCCACCTCGGTGATTCGCGAGAAATTCCCCACCGGGTTGTAGCGTGCTGATAGCTCGGGATGTCCCAGGTGAAACATGAAGAACTCGTTTTCTCGTCCCGCGCGCTTGGCCTCGGCGTATACGCGGCGCAGCAGGTCGATGTCGCCCTTGGGGTCGAACACGATCACGACCTCGCCACGGCGTATGTCCTGCGTGAGGAGTACTTCGGCGAGCCGCGTTTTTCCGACACGGGTTGTGCCCAAGACCAGGGTATGTCCGACACGGTCGCGGATGTCCATCCAGATGTCCGACTCCGCCGGCTCGACACCGTGGATGGCGGGATCTCCACCGACGGCGGATTGCTCGGGCAACGGAGGGCGCAGGAAATCTGCGATCCGTCCGATGAGCCCGGGCTGCAGCATGTCCCTCTTTTCTGGGAGTCTCGTTTCATGCAGCCGCTGCGTGTGTCGCTGGTCCCAGTGGAAGCCCCTGCCAAGAAACAATCGCTCGGCCGACCACGGGATCTCTTCGGAAGCCACCACATAGAGGCGCTGGCGACGCAGGTTCGCGCGATACCGGACGATTGCCAATCCGGCGTAGCCTCGCCAGCCCGCATGGCAGGCCAGAATGCCGGCGAGCCCCCATGCCAGCCCCGGCGGTAGGAGGAAGGTCGATGGGCTTGTCAGCACCGCCGCCGCGCCAAGGCATGAGACAGCCGACGCGCGTAGTTCGTAGGCGGGCCGCAGCAAGGATTCGAGCGGGTAGGCCATGGGCTCAGGCGTCTGCCTGCTCGTCGCGCAAGCGGACGAGCAACGGATTGCTGGGGGGAACCGGATCGACGAATCGCACCGGATTTCGGATGACTACGCCCGACAGTCGTGACGCCGCGCGATTCCCTCGCATCACCTGATAGGTCAGGATGTTGACGCCTTTGTCGGCACGCAGATGCCAGCCTTCCCGCAGGACCTGGCGCTGGATCGATTTCCCAATGTCCGGCTCGCCGGGCGCGTTCGCCGGATTGCCGCCGTCGTCGCCCAAGTGCCTGGCAAACTCCCGGAAGATGCGTGGTGACACGAGCAGCATGCCCTCGTCCACGAAATGCACGAGCGCGCCGGCCTGATTGACCCGGAGAGTTCCATCGGACAGTCCTTGCTGCAGCCAACCGATGAAGCGACGTGCCGAATCGGGCGCTTGCGCGAACGCGGGATTGGTCGTCAGCGCTTTCTGGTGTGGCACCGGTTGCTCTTGCTCGACATCTTCGAGGTACTCCGGCTCCTCGTCCTCAAGTGTCAATTCAGTCGTAGCCACGGTCGCGGCGCCGGCATCGGCATTCACATCGCAACGATTGGTGGGCGGCGGAACCTGCTGCACGGTTAAGTCACCTTCGCCGCGCGACAGAAGATCGCGCTCCTCCGATTCGGCGGAAGCTCGCAGTACCAACTCGCTTATCGCGCCAGACTGCGCCGAATTCACTCCGGAGAGGAACGCCAGAAGCTCTCGCATGAGCGCGGGGTCCGCTGCCAACCATTCCATAACCGATGACGGCACGAGCCGCTCAAGCAACGGCGCCGCATGGCTTTCGCGCACGTCCGACCTTTTTTTGCCAAACCCGCAAAGCAAGGCGGCGACGAACACTGCGTAGGTCCAACGATGCGCCTGCGCTCCGATCACTTCCGGCGCAGCGCCTCGCGGCAGAATCTGGCCACGACGGTAATCGAGCGCGCGACTGGCGACGTCCAGGGCGCGTGTGAAGTGATCGTCCGGATTCCCATGCCGTTGCGATTCCGGTACCGGCGACAGTTGCACGAACGCCGCATAGCCTTCGATGACAGGGCTCACGGCGCGCTCGAACACTTCCCTGGGAAACCCCATTTTGATACGCAGGAGTTGGACGACGGCATTGGTGCGCGTGCGGTCAATGAGCGCCTGGAAATCAAGTACCCGAAGTTCCACATTGGGCGCGACGACGGCCTCCTGCCTCTGCTCCTGAGATGCCTTCGCAGGGAACCGCTTGCGCAGCAGTAACGTGCCGGCGCTCGCGAGCATGCTTCCCAGCGCCGATTTTCCGCGGCGCTTCATCACCGTTGCAATCATCATCGGGTGAGTATTGCTGGTCCCATCCGGGACATCCGGCGCAATCGTGGCCTTGGCGAGGCACCGAAAACCGGTTGACGCGCGGAGCACTCTTCGTTCTCTCGCTCATGTCGCCCCGTGCGCGCAATGCCGCGCGCGAACCGCGACCCGATTGCAAGCGGATTCGTGGCCTCATCGAGGCTCCGATTCGGGCAGATGCTCGTGTTCTCCGTGATTACGATGCTCTCGAAGTTTTGCGCGATCACTGCGATGCGCGCAGACACAAGAACGGGAGAACAGCGTGCGAAAACAGCGGAGGCAAACGTTATCGGTGCGATTGAGCGTCGCACTCGCGTTTTGCACCGCCCTTCCGGCCTACGCCTGCTGGGAAGATGCGGCACAGCGCTACCAGGTCAGTAGCGCGCTGCTCTACGCCATCGCGCGCACCGAATCCGGCCTCAATCCGCAAGCCATCGGCCGCAATGGCAACGGCTCGCGCGACATCGGTCTGATGCAGATCAATTCCGCCTGGCTGCCCGCGCTGGCTTCCCATGGCATTGGCGAGCGCGATCTATTCGAGCCCTGCACCAACATTCATGTCGGCGCGTGGATTCTTGCCGGCAACGTCTCCCGCCTCGGCTACACCTGGGAAGCGGTCGGCGCCTACAACGCCGCGAGCCCCGCCTTGAGGCGCTCCTATGTTGAAAAAGTGCGTCGTCATCTTCCTGCCGATGCCCCCGCGTCCCGGCCGTCCGCACGGGCTGCGACCTTGGCTGCGGCGCGATAGACCGGCTCGCCTCGAACACAAATGAACTCCTGTCCCGATGAAGTCCCGTCGTTTTACCCCCACCCCAACCACTGGAGATCCAAGAAATGAGTAAGACCCGCAGCACCGCCCTTCTCAGCACCACCGCCGCAATCGTCCTGACGCTCGCCGCCGGCTCAGCGCTCGCCGGCACCACCGGCACCGAGTTCCAGACGATGTACACCACGCTTCTCAACTGGGCGACCGGCTTTCTCGGCAAGTCGATCGCGATCGCCGCCTTCATCCTGGGCGCCGGCATCGGCATCGCACGCTCCTCGCCGATCCCGGCGCTGGCCGGCGTGGTGTTCGCGCTGTTCATGGTCTATGTGCCGGCCATCATCGACAGCATCATGACGGCCGTCATTTGATCGCCATCAGGATCACCGATGACTGACGTTTCGCTTGAGATCCCGCGGCGGTTGAACGATCCCCCGCGCATGTTCTGGTGGGATATCGACGTGTCGCTTCTCGTGCTCGCCGCTGCCCTCGCCGGGATGATCTCGGGGTTCTTCGTGAGTGGATGTGCGTTGGGGTTGCTGCTCGCCTCGGCCTACGGCCGCGCCAAGGCCGGGAAACATCCCGCCTTCGCGCTGCACCTCCTCTACTGGCACGTGCCAGCCTCCGTCACGGGACTCAAGCGAACGCCACCCTCGCACCTGCGGGAGTTGGTGGGATGAAGCTCGCTTGGATGCGCGAGGACATCGCGAGCGCCCGCCGGGCAACGACATTCCTCGTCGTCCTGCTGGTGGGTTCGATGCTCGTGAATCTCGTGCTCGCGGTCTTCGCGGCGCGGCTCTCCGGTCACGAGCGGATCGTCGTCGTGCCGCCCACTATTAACAAGACCTTCTGGGTCGAGTCCGACCGGGTGAGCAGCGAGTACCTCGAACAAATGGGGTATTTCCTTATGCAGCTCACGCTCAATGTCACACCACAGAGCGTCGACCATCAAGCAAAGGTGCTGTTGCAGTACGCGGCGCCGGCTTCGTTTGGCGAACTGCGTACCGCGCTTCTGGGCGCCGCCGAGCGTCTGAAACGCGACGGCGCATCGACCGTTTTCAGCGCGCGGGACCTGACCGTAGATGAGCGCACTCTCAGAGTCGGTGTGCGCGGCCAGCTCACCACCTTTATCAGCGACCGGCGCGTATCTGAAATTTCGAAGGGTTACGCCATCGAACTCCAGTACTCGGGCGGTCGTATTTTCCTCAAGGCATTCCGCGAGACCAATCCCAATGACCCTCTCGAAAACCAGCCTCGTCCTTCTCCCGCTGCTGCTGTCGCTCAGTAACCCCGCCTCCGCGCTCCAGATTCTGGATGCGAAGGACGGGGAAACGGTGCTCGGCAAGATCTCGCAGAAGGAGGTCACCCGCATCAGCTTCGAACGCAGCCGCATCCGCAAAGTCACCGGCAATGCCGGCGAGTTCGTGCTGGAGAAGGACGAGGAGAAAGGACAGATCTTCATCCGTCCCGCGTCACCGGACAGCACGAAGCCGATCAATCTCTTCGTCACCTCCGAGCGCAGCACCGTCGCCTTGCTCCTGCAGCCGGTCGATACCCCGAGCGACACCATCGTGATCCGGGAGGGACGCGATCCCCTGAAGAGCGCTTCCCGCATGGAGAGGATCGGCTTGCACGTGCGCACGATCAAGAACCTGTTGCTCGCGATGGCAGGCGACGCGCTGCCCGATGACATGGAAGTGCGGGAATCGGGACGGCAGCTCACGCTGTGGCCGGGCGTTCGCCTGACGTTGCAGCGCGCGTGGCTGGGTGGCGGAATCGTCGGCGAGAAGTACCAGCTCGCCAATATCGGAAGCGCTTTGGTGAACCTCGCCGAACGCGACCTCTACAAGCCCGGCGTCATGGCGGTGAGCCTGGAACAAGGCAACCTGCGCCCGGGCGAATCGACCAACCTTTTCGTGATCCGGGAGCGGCGATCCAATGACTGAGTCCTCTCCGCTGAACGCTGCCGCCGTGAAACGGCGTCAGTACCTGCTCTTGGCGGGTATCGCCGCGGTCATCGCCGGTGCGGCGCTTCTTTCCGTGTCGCTGACCGGCTCTCGCG
>Ga0194061_1000395_pt1 | contig 26709 bp, 21 predicted proteins | sample SepL2221m_MetaG_FD_163423 | JGI IMG/M metagenome (GOLD analysis project Ga0194061, IMG submission 163423) | Anoxic zone freshwater microbial communities from boreal shield lake in IISD Experimental Lakes Area, Ontario, Canada - Sep2016-L224-21m | ecosystem: Environmental > Aquatic > Freshwater >... | reverse complement strand
GAACCCGAAGCCCTGCTGAACTTTAGCAAAGCCCTCCAGTCCGGCGGTGATAACCGGCTGGTGGTGGATAATGTAGCCGACTTCCTCGGTTCCTATTCAGGCTCCAAGACGCTGCCCAGTTATATCAACCTGACCGCCACGTATGCCCAGGCGGAAACGCGCATGATGGCCCTGATGGCCAAACAAGGGCTGTACCGTTACGGCTCCAGTTGGGTGACCAAGGAAGAGCGCAATAATCTCGATGCCACCGCGCAATTGCTCTTCAGCAAGATGCGCGAACTGGACCTGCAGTATCGCCAGAATCAACTCGCGTACGACTCCACCGTGGGGCAGATTGAAAGTGCCACCCGGGACTGGAATACCACCGTGGCCAACATCAACTATTATGATGTGCTCATCGCCCAACAGCGCCAACAGACCGGCGTCATTGATGTGATTCTGTTGGCCCGGCGCGATGCTTTCGCTATGGACCTGCAAACCATCCAACAACGGCGCAATGATCTGATTCTAAAACGGGATCAGATTTCCGATGCGCTGAAACTAATGCAGGTGGAAGCCCAGCAGTTGAAAGCCGATGCCGAGGCATTTGAAAAGGTCCGGCTGACCGGGGCCAAGCGTTATCTGGAACCGGGCGAAGAAACCAGCCCACCGCCCCCGTTGCCCGTAACCTTGCCCCCCGGTTACACCAAACTGCTCGACCCCGGCAGCGGTACCCCTGCGCCGGCCCCGACTCCCGCGCCGGTACGCACCGGCAATCCACGCAACCCGCCTTGAGGTATGCATTGACTTACGGCTTAAGCAGGGTGGTCATGATCTGCCGGGCAGTTTCCGGCGTATAACCCCATACCCCATCCACCGCCTGTCCGACCAGCGCCGTGGAAATGTCGTGGGCGGAATAATACACCTGACCCGATCCTACTTTCACATAGCGCATTTGCAGGCCCTTCAGCGGCTCGGTTTTATCCGGGAGATATTTCCGCCAGACAATTTTAGACAGTTGTGCCAACGGTAGTTCCGCCGGCAGGGCGGTCAACTGCTCGGGTTTGATTTGCAGTGCATCGGCCAATTCGCCCGGGGCGCTGCCCGCAAAGGCGCTCTGCCCGCCGCAGGCGTCCACTAGCAGCGTGCCCCCTTCGCTGACAAATTTCAGCAGTGCCGCTTTCTGTTCCGGGCTTAATTTCAACGTGGCCGTGCCCGTGAGATGGGCCAGTTTCACCTCGCCCAGCGGGGCTTTGCCCAATTCCACCGGGGTGACCGTGAGTTTGAGATTCTGCTGGTTGCTCAGGTAGTTGGTCAGCAATTGCCACCCGGCAGGTTCGGGATCGCTGTTGCCGGGGTAGGTCAGCCGCGCCACCGTCACGCTCTGGCTGGGATTCTTGTTCGGGTCGAGTTTGATCCAGTGCGAGTCACCACGGGTAGGCAGGTTACGGATATCCGCCACATACATAAACGCATTGGCCATGAATTTCACATAGGCTTGGCGCTCGGGTTGGGCGAAGGCACGTTCCTGCCAACCCCGGCCGGGGTCACCCGTCGGAAACAGCAGCATAAGTTCGCGGGCGCCATTGCTCAGCCCCTGAACCCGTACCGAGGCTTTGAATTCTTTACCCAAAAATTGTTGCCGGGTATAGATCGGGTGATCGGCGGGCAGTTCGCGCATGACGGCCTGCGGAAACCACCGCTTGCCCATTTGTTGAAAACTCGTGGCAAAGGTATCGGCGCTGCCGTCCGCATGACCAACCAGTAGTCCGCCGCGCAGCACATAATCGCGCAGCGCCTGTTCATGCTCCGGGCTCAGGCGCAGGGCTTGATTCCCGTCCATCAGCAGGACCGGTGTTTCCAGCAGTTCTTCCACCGGGGCCTGCAGGTTGATGATCTGCCAATTCAGTTCCCGTTCCAATTGATAACCCAAATAGCGGGTGAGATTGGCCACATCGCGCGGTCGTTGATTCCAATTGGCCGGGGCGGATTTGCCATCGGCACCTTTGAGCTCATACTGCAATTTTCCCATGGCCAGCGGGGTCCGTCCCCGGGCCAGAAACAGCAGGGCCATGCAGCTGTCGGCTATGTCACCGCGCCGGGCGGTGGAGCTGTCGGTCCAACTGCCGTCGCCGCGCTGTTTTTTGATGATCCACTGGGCCCCCTGGGCGAACCAGTTGGTCTTGCCGATGTATTTGTAACCACCCGCCACACCCATGCGTTCAACGGCGTACAGCGTGGCATAGGGATAATCACGGGCATACGAGGTGTCGCTGGCGACCTTGTCCATGTTATCGCCCAGCCACTTCAGACCCCGTTCGATGGCGGGATGCCGAAAGTTCCCCTGCGGCTGCAGGCCCCAAGTGGCATAGTTATAGTCCAGCGCGATGAAGAGGCTGGCCAGTCCCGCGGCGGTCATCCCGGGCGTAACGGCATGCTCGTTGTCTTTCTGATGCTTATACGACCATCCGCCGGAGGCATCCTGATTGTGCACCCAGCCGTCCTCGGCGCGTTTCCAATATTGTTCGGGCACGCTGGCGCCGCGTTGCTGGGCGAACCAGGCGCCCAGAATGCCATATTGACTGCGCGAGTGGCTGTAGGTGGTACCCTCGGCCAGATAATCATAATGCCCTGCCGCATTGCCGGCGGTCTTCTGCAGTTTGACCAGCATCTGGCCGTCTTTGAAAATCTGATCGCGGTTTTCTTTGATCTGGGGCAGCAGGCTGAACGCCAGCACGCGCATGGCCAGCGCGTAGGTTCCGGGAATCTCCGCCGTGCGCAGGAATTGTACCCCTTTGGCCAGCCGCGGTTCGGTGGCTGGTTCACCCGCCGCCAGCAGGGTATAGACGGTGAGGGCGGACTGTCCGCCCCATTGCCCGCCGGTGATCTTACCATCCCAGGCTTTGGGATCGCGTTGTTGTTCGCGTTCCCAATTTCCCTGGGTGGTATGTTGGCTGTAGAGCCACTGCTTGCCTTTGACAATGGCTTGATCAATGGCTTCGGGGGTGGGGGCGGAATCGGGCGCAGTGGTTTGGGCCCTTGCTCCGGACGTGATCAGGAGCCCGGTCAGGATAACGGTGGCACACATCCGGATACACATAACACACCTCGACAAGTGACATTATGCTAGCGGGTGATTGTTAACCTGACGTTAGGCGGTCAGAAAAGGGTGATTTAGAACATATCACCCAAACCGACCAGGTCCATATCCCCGCCCTTGGTGGCGAGGATCAGAGCCTTGGTGGGTTCAATCTTGCCGGTGGCCAGCTCCTGCCACTCTTCCGGGGTCAGAATGGCGACCAGAACTTTACCCGTGACCTCGGCGGGCAGCGGGGCGGTCAGTTGGCCTTGGGCCACTTCGGCTTCGATAATGCGTGGCATAGTCAGCTCCCGGTAAACGGGTGGGGTGAATACAACATCTTCACACGACGCAAGTGCTTACCAATTCTTGCAGGCATGGATGATGTCGGCCAACTGGCCCACCGCCACGCACTGATAGGTATCGGCCCCGCCGTAATACAGCTTCACCGAGTTGTCATCTTCCACGATCATGCTGCACGGGAAGCAGACGTGCTCCACCAGGCCGCGCATTTCGTATTCGGCTTCGGGGAAGAGGATCGGGTGCTTGGTGACGTGCTTGACGATCCAGGGCTTGTCCAGGTCCAGAATGGCCGCACCCACCGAGTATTCGCGCGTGGTGCAGTTATTCATAATGGCGTGGAAAATGATGACCCAGCCTTCGGGCGTGCGGTGCGGGACGGTTGATGGGCCCAAGCCGCTGATGGCATAGTTCCACAGTTCGCTGGTGCTCAGGACTTCATGGCTATCACCCCAGTGGATCAGGTCGGGCGAGTGGTTCAGCCACACGTTGCCCTTGCCGCCGGCGGAGCCCAGATTCGGGCGTTCCAACCGCATATACCGGCCATCTTTGCTCTTCTCGGGGAAGATGACCATATTGCGATTGTCGGGGGCGGTGATGAAGTGGGAATATTTCAGGCTTTGCAGATCTTTGCTGGTGAAGATGGCCACGCGGCTGCCGAAGCCGGCTTCGGTGGCCATCAGGACCTTGTATTCGCCATCAATGAAGGTGATGCGGGGATCGTAATAGACGCTGGCGGTCCACTTCAACCACTCGGCATCGTTGCCCAGATCAAAGGGTTCCGGCCGGAGCTTCCATTGGATGCCATCGGTGGAATCCGCGCCCCAGAGCAGGGTACGGTGATTGAGTTGGTTCACCCGGCAGAGCATGACATAACTGTTGGGACCGGTCTTGATGGCCGAGGAGTTATACACGGCGCGCATTTTGGTGGGGAAATCTTTGCTGGTCAGCACCGGATTGCGGGGGTGACGGGTCAACACATCTTTGGTGATTTTGGCATAATTCACGGCCATGACGATACACTCCTGTTATCGAATCGAAACACCAGCACAAATATCCCGGCGGCACCACACCAGCCGTTAATTAGCGGCGATTGTAGGGGCATTATCCCAAAACTGCAAAACGCCGGGGTGGGAATACGCTCCCGGCGGGTTGGCGGGGCAAATTTGGGTTTATTTCTTCTTGGCCGGGGGGGTGGCCAGCTGTTTGTTAAGGTCGGCCTCGGAGGCGTTGGGGTCAAAAGTAAAACTCCCACCCTTGTTGCCACCATCGCCGAGGGTCACTTGGCCGTCTGCCACTTTGGGAGCGCTGTTAATGAAGGCGTGATCGATAATTTGTACGCGCCCGCCACCGGGGGGGACGATATTGGGGGGTAGATAGATGTTTTTACGCCAAGTGGCTTGCCCGGTGACTGGGTCGAGCAGTGCGACACTAACCCCACCACCAATGGCGGTATGGGTGCCGGCGGAAGTGATAATCTTATTCCCCAGCAAAGCCACGCCATACACCGGCCAGGCACTTTCGAGTTGCCCGTTGCTGACGATCAGTCGTTGACTGGGGGCGACCAGATATTTCCATTTCAGGGCGCCATCTTTGGCGCTGACGGCATATACCCAACCGGTGTGATCGCCAAAGATCACGCTATCGCCCTGGACCAATGGTACGCCAGACACGCGACCATCGGCCAGAAATGACCACACCACCTGCGCCCCGCGCCGCCCATCCACACGCTGCTGATGACAGTATACGATTACATCTATATCACCGACTTTGACGGCCGCGGCTTCCGGGGTTTCGCTGCGCCATTGCTTGGTCCAGTCGATGGCGATCTCGCCCGTGGGGATTTTCTCCTCGGCGGGGAGTTTGGTGGCGGGGGTGGCCCCCAGCAAACGCTGGGCATCGGCCATGGGCTTGGGCAGTTCGTCGCCGGTCATGGCATTGAAGCCGCGTACTTGCGTAATGCAACCACAGGCATTGGCAGTGGAATAGACCATACCATTGGCCGGGAAGCTGCCGATGGCACAACCCGAACGCGCGGCGGTGATCTGTTCGCCGGAATAATCGGTGGGGGTATAGAACCCCATTTGCCCGAACAATAGGAAGTTATTGGTCGCGGTGAAGCGGGTGCAGCGCTGATTCCAACTATATGTCACCACGGTGCTGGTCTTACCGCTGGCCGGGTCGTAATTCCAGATATTCATAAACGCCCCGGCAAAGAAAACTTTGCCATTTTGGCGCAGGACGTTATAGGCCGCCACGTTGTAGTTGCGCTTGAATGGTGTGTCATCGCTGTGCAGCGTGCGGCCGGTCTTGGCGTCGAGGGTGGCGATGAATGGGCGTTCACCGCCGGAGATCGCTGCTGAACCCCATACAACCAACTTATCCCCGACCGGTAGCAGTTGCCCGATGCCCCGTTGGGCAACCTCAGCTTTAGCCTCGGTCGGTTGCAGCGTGACACTGACCATTTCGGGGTTTTCCCAGAGCATTTTGCCGGTGGCTAAATCCAGGGCCAACACCATTTGCACCTTAGTGCTGACCGGCCAACGACCGGTAAATGTCCGGTAGTCACTGGGTTTGGCCAACAGCGCATAGACCCGTCCGCCGGGCACATCCACGCTGGGGGCCAGCAGTAGCAGATCGGGCCGGGCATAGCTCCAGAGTTCTTTACCGGTCTGGGTTTGGAAGCATTTCAGTGTGCCCATGGCCGCGACGATGGTTTTATCGCCCGCCACCCGCACGCAGTGCGTTTCTTCTATCAGGCCTTTTCCCTCAGCGCTGGCAGTACCGGGGAAGGAATGTTTCACCTGACCGGTGGCGATATCCAGCGCCACCAGATCGGCGCCCACTTTCAGATAGGTGAACACCATCCCCTGATCCGCCACCAGCGACCAGCGGCGGGTGCCGACTTTGCGATCGCGCCGGATGGTCCAGAGCGGTATGCCATTGAAGGCATCGCGGCATTGCAGCGACCAGGTGTCTTCCTTGCTGGCGGGGTCTTTCATGGCGTAGCGGTCTTCGATATCCAGCACGGTATATCGGCCCCAGATCCGCACCCCGCCCCCGGGGTTATATCCGGCAGGATTGCCTGACCATGGATTGGGCTGGGCCAGGGTGATCCATTGCAGTTGCCGGATCGGTTTGACGGCTTGATCCTGCGAGCAGGCGGCACCATCGGGACCGTAATCAAAATGGGTCCAGTCGTCCATGGTGGTGGGGCGAGGTTTGCGGGTGACTTTCCACGCACCGCCGGTCTTTTCATATAGCGCGCCGAACGGGGCAATCACGCGCATAAGTTCCCCGGCAGGGGGTGCGGCAGCGCCCAGTACATCGCGATCCACCACCAGCAGGTTAATCAGATTGGACGCGTAGGGGAGTTGGGATTTATCCTGCCAAGTCAGGGCGCTGGCCAGTGGATACACCCCGCGCGTCAGCAGCGTGGCCCGGACCTGATCGCGCCCGGCATCATTAAGGGCGAGATTCTGCACCAGAATCTTGCCCCCGGCTGTAAGATCCGCCTCAAACGTGCCCTCGGAGGCGCCGACATGCACAACCAAGCCGACAGGATTTTCCATGGCTTTGAGTGCATCGGCTACCGGCGGTGTGGCCGCCAGACCCAAGGTTGGCGTTAGTATACATGTATACAGCAGCAATCCGCGGAGTAATTTCATCGCATACCTCAACTGTTATGATCCGGCACGATGGGCATCATACACGCAGCCCATTTTGACATGTTCGGGCCTCACCAATCTATTTATTGTACAAATGCCCGCGCTGGGGAGCAACCCGGGGACGTGCCGTGGGTGCGGTGGGAATGGCTGTAACTACGTGGTTACCCGGCATAACGACGTCGGGCGAATCTCGGCCAAGTGGGAGTTTTATCCCGCTGCGCGTTGACAATTTTCGGATAATGCAAAATGATACGCATTCATATACGTGTTCGAGCGTTATAGTGGCAGTTTATTGGTGTGCAGTTGGTGGATGCTTCGGGGATGCCCCGAGATGGGATTGCGTTATGGCCCGGGTTACGTTAGAAAAAGTTTCCAAGGTGTACCAAGGTGGCATCCGTGCGGTCAACAGCATTGATTTGGACATCAAGGACCGGGAATTTGTCGTACTGGTAGGCCCTTCGGGCTGCGGCAAGTCCACCACCCTGCGTATGATCGCGGGTCTGGAAGAGATTTCCGAAGGCAATATCAGCATCGGAGACAAACTGGTCAATAACGTCCCTCCCAAGGACCGCGATATCGCCATGGTGTTCCAGAATTACGCCCTCTACCCGCACATGACGGTATATAAGAACATGGCCTTCGGCCTGATGCTCCGGCGGCGGGAACTGGGCCTGACCCGGGAAGAAATTGACCAGCGCGTGCAGGAAGCCGCCAAGATTCTGGGCATTACCCCCTATCTGGAACGTAAACCCAAGGCCCTCTCCGGCGGGCAGCGCCAGCGCGTGGCCGTGGGGAGGGCCATTGTGCGGAACCCCAAAGCCTTCCTGTTTGATGAACCTCTGTCCAATTTGGATGCCAAGTTGCGGGTGGAAACCCGCGCGGAAATCAAGAAATTGCACCTGCGGCTGAAAACCACCACCATTTATGTCACCCACGATCAGGAGGAAGCCATGACTCTGGGCGACCGGATCGTGGTCATGAAGGATGGACTGATCCAACAGGCCGAGCCCCCACTGGTGGTGTATGAAAAGCCCGTGAACCGGTTTGTGGCGGGTTTTGTGGGCACGCCCCCGATGAACTTCATAAATGTGAAAATTGCCGAGGGTAATTACGCGGTTTTCGGCAATCAGAAGTTGCGTTTGCCGGAGGCCACGGCGGAGGTATTGAAAAAATATATTGGCAAGGAAATGGTCCTCGGACTGCGTCCGGAGGCATTAAGTCCGGTATCCGAGGGGCGTTTTGTGCACCCGGAGAACAGTTTTGAGGTGAAAATCAACGTTTTGGAGCCCTTGGGCAACGATGTGGACGTTTACCTGTCCACGGATGGCCACGACCACTTGATTTGCCGAACCGAGGCGCAACTGTTTGGCAAATTGCAGATTGGCGGTATAATCCCTCTTTATGTGGACCTACGGAAGGCCCACGTGTTTGAGCCGGGAGACAATGGCGTGAATGTCACGTTAGGAACACAGGCTAAGCATGCGGCTGAATAAGGCGCATCTTCGTACTCGGCGTAGGAGTGTCCGTCCGGACCTACGCGGGTTGTTTGTGACCGGCACAAGGGAGTCAGACAGGGTGTAACCTTTGGCCTGACAATTTCCTGTAGTTGGCGTAAGCCAATTGCAAATCGGGTGTGAGCACCCGGTTTTTTCGACGGACGGTGGAGTTGTCTCCGCCGTTTTTAATTTTTGCACCGGTTAACGTGCCGGGCGGATACTAAAGCAGAGGGCCGCGCTGTGAACCAAGATCTCATTCGTCTGATTGACTCCATCGCCCGCGACAAAAATGTGGATAAGGAGTTGCTGTTTCAGGATATCGAAGCCGCTCTGCTCTCCGCCGCACGTAAGTTTTACGGCGAAGTGGACGACGTGACATGCGTCATTGACCGCATGACCGGCGAAATCCAGGTCCGCAAGGCCCTGCAACTGATTGATTACCGCGAATTTGGCCGCATTGCCGCCCAAACCGCCAAGCAGGTTTTGATCCAGAAAATCCGCGACAATGAACGCGCCAGTGTGTTTGAAGAATTTGTCGAACAGAAGGGCATGATTGTCACCGGCGCGGTGACGCGCGTGGAAGGCAACAAACTTATCGTGACCATGGGCCGCGCCGAAGCGCTGCTCCCCAAGAGCGAACAAATCCCCGGCGAAACGCACAATGCCGGCGACCGTATCCGCTGCCTGCTGCTGGATGTCCGCGATGAAGGCAACGCCGTTAAACTGGTCCTGTCGCGCAGCCATCCCGATTTCATCAAGCGGCTTTTCGAGGTGGAAGTCCCCGAAGTGCAGGAAAAAGTCATCGAAATCCGGGCCCTGGCCCGTGAAGCTGGCTACCGCACCAAGATTGCGGTCTCCTCGATTGATACCAAGGTGGACGCCGTGGGTGCCTGCGTGGGTATGCGCGGCAGCCGCATCAAGAATATTGTGGACGAACTGGGTGGCGAAAAGATTGATATCGTGCGCTGGAACGAATCCAGCCAGATTTTGATCACCAACGCGCTCAAGCCCGCCGAAGTGGTGGACATTGTACTGAATTTTGAATTGAACCGCGCCACGATTGTGGTGAATGAAGATCAGCTCTCGCTGGCCATCGGCAAGCGGGGGCAGAATGTGCGTCTGGCGGCCCGGCTGACGGGTTGGGATTTGGACATCCTCACCCCGGCGGAACACAAGAAGGCACTGGAAGACATGGAACGCGTATTCAAGAGCATCCCCGGCGTGGAAGATACCGTGCTCGATCGCATCGTGGCGATGGGCCTGATCAATCTGATGGATATCGAAGAAGTCGGCGTGGAGCCGCTGGTCAAGGAATTGGGCATGGCGCCGGAAGTGGCCGCCCAGGTCCACAAACTGGCCAGCGAAGAAGCCGCGCGGATTCAGGTCGAAGACGAAGCCCGCAAGGCACAGGCGGACATCCAACGCCGGGCCCAGCAGGCTTCCGGCGTACCGGCTCCGTCCGATGCCCCGGCCCCGATCCGTTCGCCCTTTGCCGGTATCAAGTCCGATGTTACATCCGACACCCCGCGGCTGTCGCCCTTTGCGGGCATTGACGCGGCCAAGGATGATGAATGATGTGTGTCCTGAAGGTAGGAAGCGATCCCAGAGGGCGTTAGACCTAACTGGGCTTTAACCCGGAGTTCCCGTTGGCCAAGAAAATCAGCATTAAAAACGTCGCGAAAGACCTCAGCACCAAGCTGGGCCGGGAAATTGATTTCCACGCTATTGTCGAGTGGATCAAACAGGACCCGGATCTGGCCAGCGTGTATCCGCACCCAGTGCACCAGACCCCGTTGGATATCGGTCTGGTCGAGTCCATCGAGGACCCCGGTCATCCTGACCATCAGAAAATCATCGCCATCAATGACGCACTGCACAAGGCTCCGGCCGGTGCGGATGATGCCAAGTCCGAAGCGGGCAAAGCCAAAGGCAAGGCCACCAAGGGCAAAGCCAAAGGTAAAACCAAGGCCGGTGAAACCGAATCTGATCCCGAAGCGGCTGCCCAGGACGCACCCGAGGCGGGGACCGAATCTGAGGATGAAACCGTTCCGGCAGTAGTGCCCCCGGACGTGGAAACGCCCGTGACCGAACCGGTCGCTCCGGTCCTCGAAGCGTCGGCTCATGTGGTGGTTGAACCCGGCGATGTGCCGGTAACCCCGGAAGCCGTTGTGGTATCCGCACCAGTGGCCCATACGGGTCATCATGAAGTGGCCCCCGAAGCCCATCCCGCGCCCGCCAGCGAAGCCCCGGCCGTGGAAGTACCGGCCAAACCGATCCGTCCGCTGGAAAAACCCAAGAAGCCCGTCGCGGCCCGCGGCAAGCCCAACGTGGTGAATAAACCCACGGTGGTGCCGGTCAGCAATATGGTCCAACCCAAGCCCGCGCAAATGAAGGGCCCGCAGGTAGTTCGCATCGAAGAAGCCGATCGCCTGCCCGCCCCCCGGCCGCGGCCGCGGCCGATGGGCTCCGATAATCGTAGCAGCAGCAGCGGTCCCAATCGCGGTCCCAACAACGGTCCCGGTGGCCCGCAATCCATCCCCATGCCCGCCAGTACCGGGCGCAGCGGTTCCACGCACAAGAAGAGTGCCGCCGCCATCGAAAAGGATGAGGAAGAATCGCGCAAGGCCCGGGCCCGGCTGGCCCGGCGCAAGGGCGGCCGCAGTGCGGACGCCGGGGTGGCAGCCATCCGCGAATGGCGCGAACAGGATTTGGCGGACCGGGCCGAGCGCATTGCCACGGCCGTGGGTACGGTCAAGGAACGCAAGCGCGAAATGTCCAAGAGCGAACGCGCTCAGGTGACCGCGCAGGCGGTCCAGCACAAGCCCGAAATGATCGAAATCGAACTGCCCATTTCGCTGCGTGATCTGGCGGAGTTGATGGGCGTGAAGGTGGCGGATTTGATTCGCAAGCTCATGGCCCAGGGGGTCATGGCGACCGCCAATCAGGCCATCGAGGCCGACACCGCGCAACTGATGTGTATGGAATACGGCATCGAACTGCATATCAAGCAGAAGCGCACCGCCAGCGAAATGCTGCGGGAAGATTATGACGCCCATGCCATGCAGGTAGAACAGGTGCCGCGCCAGGCCATTGTGACCATTCTCGGCCACGTGGATCACGGCAAGACCAGTCTGCTGGACAAGATCCGCACCGCCAATGTGGCGGCGGGTGAAGCCGGTGGCATCACCCAGCACGTCGGCGCGTATGTCGTCGAAGTGATGGGCGGCGACGGCAAGCCCAAGCGCGTCACCTTCCTCGATACGCCCGGGCACCAGGCCTTCACGGCCATGCGGGCGCGCGGGGCCACGATGACGGATGTGGTGGTGTTGGTGGTGGCGGCCGACGACGGCGTGATGCCCCAGACCATCGAATCCATCGCCCACGCCAAGGCGGCGGGCGTGCCCATCGTGGTGGCCATGAACAAAATTGACAAGGCCGAAGCCAATCCCATGAAGGTCATGGGCCAGTTGGCCGAACACGGTTTGAATCCCACCGAATGGGGCGGCGATACCGAAGTGGTCAAGACTTCGGCCCTCACCGGGCAGGGCATCAAGGAATTGATCGAATATCTGGATTACACTGCGACCTTGCGTGATCTGAAGGCGGCGCCCAGCCTGCCCGCCCGCGGGTCGGTGGTGGAAGCCTTTGTGGATCCCAATCGCGGCGTGATCGTGCGTTTGCTGGTCCAGAACGGTACCCTGCGTACCGGCGATTATCTGGTTTGCGGTCCTGCCCATGGACGCGTGCGGTCACTGACCGATGACCTGGGTCGGACGATCAAGGAAGCCGGGCCTTCGTTGCCGGTGGAAGTGGTCGGGCTGAGTTCCGTACCCACGGCGGGCGAACAGTTCTATGTCACACCCACGCCGGAAATGGCGCGGACCGTGGCCGATGACCGGGCCCAGCAGGATCGCCTCGGTGAGATTGCCAAACGGCACACCATCACGCTGGAAAATCTTTACAGCACGCTGCAGGACAACCAGATCAAGGAACTGCGCGTGATTCTGAAGGCCGATGTGCAGGGCTCGCTGGACGCCATCAAGAGCCTGCTCAATCAGGAATTCGGCGGCGCGGAAGTCAAGATCCACATGCTGCATGCGGCGGTGGGCGGGATTTCCGAAAGCGACGTGCTGCTGGCGGATGCCTCCAAGGCCATTATTGTCGGCTTCTCGGTGGTGCCGGACGAATCGGCCCGCAAACTGGCCGAAAGCACCGGCGTAGAAATCCGGGCCTACCGGATCATCTACGAAATCGCCGACGACATCCGCAAGGCCATGTCGGGTCTGCTGAGTCCGGAAAAACAGGAACATGTGCTCGGTCATGCCGAAGTGCGTCTGGTCTACAAGATCAGCCGGATCGGCAATGTCGCGGGTTGCGCCGTCACCGACGGGGTGTTGCAGCGGGCGTGCAAGTACCGCCTGATCCGCGATGGCGCGGTGCTGGTGGACAACCTGCTGCTGGATTCGCTGAAACGCGGCAAAGAAGACGCCAAGGAAGTCCGCGGCGGTTTCGAATGCGGCGTGAAGGTCGCCGGTTACGACGATCTCAAGGAAGGCGACCGTCTGGAAGCCTACAAGACCGTCGAAGTGGCCCGGACGCTGTAAACCTTATACCTCTCATGGAGAGGTGGTTTTATGCTGATTGGTTTGTTGCAGGTGGATTTGCGGCTGCAGGACGCGGTGAGCATAAGCTCGAAACGCGGCCTGCTGCGGAGTCTGCAGGACCGCTGGCGGCATGACTTCGGGGCCACGGTGGCCGAGGTGGACCGGGCCGAAAATCCGGTGGCCAGTGTGCTGGCCGCGGCTTTGATCGGCAATGACGCCCGCTGGCTGGAGACGCAGTTGGCGCGGATGGTGGAAACCGCCAAACGGCAGCGGGATATTGATCTGGTGGACTATCGCATCGAGTTACTGGAAGGCCACGGGGCCTGAGTGACCACGGCGGGAAATATCGCGAGCACGCATGCATGTACCGCAGCAAAAACTAGCCGCCCAAATCCAACGGGCGATGAGCATCCTGATCGCCCGCGAGGTGACCGACCCGCGCGTGGACGGCATGATCAGCATCACGAAAGTGGAACTGACCCCCGACCAGCGCGAGGCCAAAATCTTTGTCAGCCTCATGGGCAACAAAAATACGCCCAGCACGGTGGTGGCGGGCTTGCAGGCCGCGGCCATGCGGTTGCGCAAGGCACTGGGCAAGAATGTGCAGCAACGCACGCTGCCGCAGTTGCGTTTTGTCCTGGATGAAACCCTGAAACGGCAGGCCATTGTATTACAGAAGATCGCCGAAGCGACGGCTCATCCCGCGCCCGTACCGCCGGTCGCGGATGAGCCAACGAATTAGCCCTAACTGGATGTCGAGAATAGCGAGAGGAATTGGGTCATGAAGAAAAATGCCATCAATCTGGAAGTGCTCAAAAAAATCGTGGCGCGCTTCATCAAGGCCGCCCCCGAAACCCCCGCGCCCACCGAGGCGCCCAATCCCATCGCCCGCATCGTGCAGGCGTTCCTGGAATTCGACTGCGACAAGATCCGCTCGGAAGCCGCCGAAAAGCGTCTGCTGTCCAGTGTGGTGGACTACAACGAGTTACGCGTCACCCCGGCCATCGAACTGGCCGCGACCATCGGCACCCGTTATCCCTACGCCGAGTACCGCTGCACGGCGCTGCATTACACGCTGCATGCGTTGTATGACACCGAGAACGCCATGACGCTGGCCCGCTTGCACGAAATGAAAAAGCCGGAAATCCGGCCCTTCCTGCGCAGCCTCGCCGGGATGACCGCATATATCGAAGCCGCCGTGGCCATGGATTGCTTTGATGTGCCCGCCGTGCCGATTGATACCAAGCTGCTGCTGTATCTACAGGCCAAAGGCGCCATCACCGATGATGCCCCGGTGGATCAGGTGCAGACCGCGCTGGAGAAACTGGCCAAAGGTGAGAACGCCGCGAAATTCTTCGCGGGCAGCCGCGTGGAACTGGATACCTGGCAACCCAAAACCTGGCCCGCTTCGCCCAAGGTGGGCAGTGCGATCCTCCCGAGCAATATGGACCAGGCGCGCGAAGGCGTGGTGGTGGAATTGGCCAAGACCGGCAGCATGGCCCAGAACGTGAAAGCCGAAGTGGACAAAGCCCGCGCGGCCAAAGCGGTGAAGTCGGGCAAAGAAGTGAAAGTCGAAAAGGCGCCGGTGAAAACTACGGCTAAACCCGTGGCCAAAACTGCGGGCAAATCCGAGGCCAAATCCGAGGCCAAGACCTCGGCCAAACCCGCCAAGGTTGTCCCCGCGCCCAAGAGTGCCAAGCCCGCCAAAGGCAAAGGCAAGTAACGTCCCATGAGCCCCAATTATCCGCGTTGATAAAGGAAGTCCGGATGAAGACCACCAAACCCAATGTTCTGCGCCTCGGCATCCCCAAGGGTTCGCTGGAAAACAGCACCGTGGACCTGTTCGCCAAGGCGGGTTACCGCATCAATATTTCTGAACGCTCCTATTTCCCGAGCATTGATGATCCGGAAATGGAAGCCGTGCTCTTTCGCGCCCAGGAAATGTCGCGCTATGTCGAACAGGGTGTGATTGATGTCGGCCTGACCGGTTCGGACTGGGTGCAGGAAAATCATTCCGATGTGGTCGAAGTATGCGAGCTGGTGTACTCCAAGGCCACCAGCCGCCCCGCCCGCTGGGTGCTGGCGGTGCCCAACGAATCATCCGTGCAGAAGCCCGAAGACCTCAACGGCGGCGTGATCGCCACCGAACTGGTCAAGTGTACCGAGCAATATTTCGCCCAGCGCGGCATCAAAGTGACCGTGGAATTCTCCTGGGGTGCCACCGAAGTGAAGGCCCGGTTGCTCGATGCGATTGTGGACATCACCGAAACCGGTTCGTCGCTGCGGGCCAACAACCTGCGCATCATTGATACCATTCTGACCTCGACCACGCGCTTGATCGCCAATAAGGCCGCGTGGGCCATTCCGGCCAAGCGCGAAAAAATCGAAAATATCGCGCTGTTACTGCGTGGGGCCATCAATGCCCGCGAAAAGGTGGGCCTGAAGCTCAACGCCCCCAAAGATCAGCTTCAGACTATTCTGGGTCTGCTGCCTTCGGAAAAGTCGCCCACCGTGTCGGCGCTGGCCGACGGCACCTGGGTGGCGGTGGAAGTGATCGTGGAAGAGCGGCTGGAGCGGGAACTGATTCCCAAGCTCAAACGCGCCGGCGCCACGGGCCTGATCAGTTATCCGCTGAACAAAGTTATTCCCTGAGTTGACCTCTTAGGCCGGACAGGCTCCGCACATGCTACGGTACCGCCTCTTACTCGGCATCCTTTTCGCCGTCCTGCTGATCGGGCTGGTGGCGCTGGATCGGCACATGGCGGTGGACTGGCCGCGCGGCATGAGTTGGCCGCCGGGGCTGATCGTGGCGCTGATCGCCATCCCGCTGATTATCATCGCCGTACGCGAAATGCGCGGTCTGCTGTCCAAGGTGGGCGTGGACATCTCCGTGCGGCTGTGCACCACCATGGCGCTCTTGTGTATGCTCTGGCCCTGGGCGGAACAGATTTCCCAGAAAAAATTGCAGGACGTGCCGGGTTTCTGGGGCCATTGGATCACCACGGTCAAACCACACTATCTCACCCCGACCATTCTGGCCTTCACGCTGGTGGCGGCCATGGTCATGCACTCACGCAAACAGCGGATTGACGGCACCATCGGCAGCACCGGCGGCGCTTTGCTGGCGGTGGTGTATCTGGGCGTACTGCCGGGGTTTTACCTGCCGATTTGTCTGTCGTATTCCGCGTGGATGCTGCTGTTGATTATTGCCATCGTCAAATCCGCCGACATCGGCGCGTATGTCACGGGCCATCTGCTGGGCCGACATAAACTGATTCCCTGGCTTTCCCCGGGCAAGACCGTGGAAGGCTTCTTTGGCGGGCTGCTCTTTTCTACCTGTGTGGGGATGCTTTTGGCGTGGTGGTATCCACCCACCGTGTGGTGGCAGGGTGGTGCGGCGGGCTTGCTGCTGGGCGCGGTGGGCCAAATGGGCGATCTGCTTGAATCGCTTTTGAAACGCGATGCCGGGGTCAAAGACTCCGGGGTCGTGCCCGGCTTCGGCGGGGTGCTGGATATTCTGGATTCACCCCTGCTGGCGGCGCCGTTGGCGTACTGGCTGCTCAAGATCATGGTGGTGGTCCCGGCGTAACGATGTTGTGTTTTGCTTCCGCTTACCTCTGAGTGTAACTTTGTCTCTAGCCTACAGTCTTATTCATGTGGACCCATGTCTGGTGGCGGTGGACAAGCCTTCGGGCTTGGCGGTGCTGCCGGGCCGGGGCCGCACGGATTGTTTGCTGGAGCAGTTGCGCGTGGACTCCGCGCTGGCGGGGTCGCCGGTGCTGCCGGTCCATCGGCTGGATGCGGATACCAGCGGAGTGTTGGTATTTGCCCGTAGTACCGCGGCCCAGCGTAGTCTGTCGGAACAATTCCGCCTGCGCAGCGTGAACAAAGAATATCTGGCCCTCGTGCGTGGCAGTCCGCTGCAGGAATCGGGCAGTATCGTCCGGCCCATCGGCATTGATCCGCGCCATCCCAAACAGATGATTATCGGCGGGCGCGATCCGCGTCCGGCGGAAACGCGCTTCACCATCGAGCAACGCTTCCGCGATGTGACCTTGCTGCGGGTACAGCCTCTCAGTGGCCGCCGGCATCAAATCCGCGTGCATCTGAAGGCCTGGGGCTATCCGCTGGTCTACGATGCCCTCTATGGCGGGACGGAACTGCTGCTGTCGGAATTCAAACGCAGCTTCAAGGCCGGCAAATATCAGACGGAAAAATCGCTGGTCAAACGCCTCACCCTGCACGCCCACCGGCTGACGCTCCAGCATCCCGATGACGGGCGCGAAGTCACCTACTGTGCGGAAATCCCCAAAGATTTGGCCGGTCTGCTCAAGACCCTGACGCGCTGGGCGCCGCCGCGTCTGTAACCGGCACCACTTCCCACACCGCCACGATATTCCAATACCGGTACAGCGGCACTACGCGCACGGTGGGACCGAGCTTGGTCTGGGTTTCACGCATGAAACCATCCCAATCCCGCAGATCAAAATAGCTGGCGACAAAAACATGGCCGGCGGATTTTTGTGTGGCCTGAGCCCGGCGGATCATGTCAGGCACGGACTCCCAACGGCCATTCTCATCCCGGCGGGGGTTGAACTGCTGCATGTGGGTGTAATAACGCATGGTGAAAGGCTCAAAGGAGCAGACGGCATTATTGGCAGTGCCCCCGGCCTTACGCATCGCCGCCGCGCCATTCGCCAGCGCATCGCTGACCAGATTGATACGACGCTGATAGCCTTGCAGCCGGGTCAACGCGTCCTGACCATGCAATACCAGCAGGCTCCCCAGCAGCACCAGCGTCAGCGCCACTCGCCGGGGGCGGATACCGCCGCGACTGCCGTACCCGCATGTGACCAGCGTCAGATAGGCCAGCAGCACCGGGAGCAGCGGAATCCAAAAGCGCACAAAATCAAACGGCCACACCAGATAGAGGCTGATATATAACGCCACCGCCAGCTCGGGCATGCGGCTGTCGCCAGCCCGCCAGAGCCGCCAGATATACCCCAGCAGCGCCAGCAGTAGCCCGAGTTTGGCAATGATATTGAATACGCCGAACTTGGGACTTTCGCGCGGTGGCGGGACGAACACCAGACTCAGGCTCGTGGCATGGGGCAACATCATCTGGCCCGCGGCCACGGTGATTTTGTCCACTTTATACCACGGGGTCCGGAAGCCATCGGTCAGACCGGCAAGTAATTGCCGGGTGTAGCTGTTGCGTGACTGGGCGCCGCTGAACAGGCTGCGCTCCGGCGATAGACGATGCAGGCCGACATAATAGACGGCCGCCACCAGTAGAATCAGGCCCCCGGCGCGGCACACCGTACGCAAGGGCAGCGTAGGCGTAGAATTCCGCCACCAAACCCCAATCCAGACCAGCCCGGGATACGCCAGCGTGGTGGCGATACAGACAATACCCGCCGAGCGCACCGCAGTCACCGCCACTGCCAGCGCGGCCATGGCCAGCGTCCAGCCGATATGGGTATACCAGCGCGGCCGGCGCAGGGCCAACAAAATCCAGCCCAGGAGCAGGGCCGTGAACAGTGGTTCGGAAAAAATCGCAGTGACATTTTCCAGCACATGGCCGGAAAGGCCATAGAGCAGCGTCAGTATGGCCGCCAGCCAGGCCCGCAGCCGCGGACACTCCACCGGGGCCAATAAGGAGCCAATGACCAGCCACGCCATGATAATGGCCACGCACTGCTGCAAGCCCACCGCAATGTGCAGGCCACGAATGTCAAAACCGGCAACTTTCCCCCACACGGCCAGCACGCCGGAGAAACCGGGGGGATAAAACGTATCGTCCGACATTCCCTGAAGGCGAATTCCCTGGCCATTGGCGAGGCTTTCCGCGGTCAGTACATAGCTGAATTCGTCCGGCGAGATGAACAGCGAACGATTAAGCGTCCAAAGTCCGCGTTCATCAATGTGTATGATGGCCAGTAATGGGGTGAGTAGCGCCAAACCCAGCAATAAGCGGGGGCCCCAAGGGGAACGGAAAATGCGTCGCAAAAGCGCCAGCATGGGTGCTCATGGTAACTCAGACGGCGGGTATGTGCGAGTTTAAATGAAGTTACCGTGGCGCAGGGTTGACGCTGTCGGCATCCCTCGCTAGCCTATGGTAAGTGCAGCGGGTATGCTTCGACATGTGCCGATGACCCTCTGTGCCAGATAGGAGTAACTGATGATCGTAACTATTAGCGGCCGTCATATGGAAATCACCCCGGCGATTCATAAGTATGCCGAGGAAAAGGCCTTGCGTCTGACCAAGTATTATGACCTGATCCAGGAAATCGAAGTGGTTTTGGACACCCATTCGGACAAGACCATGAAGGTCGAATTCATCGTGAATGCGGAACATAAGAATATGTTCATCGCCACCGTGTCCGGCAGCGATTTGTACGGCTGCATTGATCAGGTCGTGCACAAACTCGAACGGCAGTTGACCGACCATAAAGAAAAACACCGTAACCGTAAGCACCCGGCCTAACCGGGTTTGATTCCAAGTTGTTGCTAGAAGGACCATCATGAAACTGGCTGATTTTATTGTCACCGAAGCGATCATTCCCCAACTTAAAAATGCCTCCCGCGATGAAGTGATCCGCGAGTTGGTGGAATCTCTGGCGAACGCCAAAGCGATCGCCAAGGCTGATGTGGATGAGGTAATTGATGCGATTATTGCCCGCGAGAAAAAAGGCAGCACCGGTTTTGGCAAAGGCGTGGCCGTGCCGCACGTCAAACTGGCCAAGATTAAAAAGCGCGTCAGCGTGATCGGGTGTTCAGCGGGCGGGGTGGATTTCTCCGCCTTGGACAAACAGCCCGTCTATTCGATTTTCCTGCTCCTGAGCCCCGAGAATGAGCCCGATGGTCATTTGCAGGCCATGGAGAATATTTTTAACCACTTGAATCAGGACAAGTTCCGCCGCTTCTTGCGGCAGGCCACCACGCAGGCTGCGGTGGTGGATTTGATTCAGGAAGCCGATGCCGCCCGCTGATCCGCGGGGACATCCCAACGCCTTGCAACAGGTTTTTGTATGGACCGCATCGTCGTCATCCAGAACACATTAGGCTTGCACGCCCGCCCGGCGATGCAATTCGTGGACGTGGCCAACGGCTTCAAAGCCTCGGTTCGCGTCTGCAAGGGCGATCAGTGCGTGGATGGCAAGTCCATCATGCAGATGATGATGCTGGCTGCTACCGAGGGCACCCGCCTGACTTTGCAGGTGGAGGGCGAGGACGCTTTGGCGCTGCTCGATGCCTTGGAAAAGCTGGTAAACGAAAAGTTTGGCGAAGAATAAACGCTCCTAAGTCCTTACTGGTTCTATTGATACCAAACCGGGGCAACCCGTTTTTTTTTATGCTGCCCAGCCGTCGTGGGGCAACAATAAGCTTCCCCCGGCGTTGGTATCCTGTCGGGCAGTCGTTTACGCTGCCGTGAATTTCATTATCGGAGCTGGTCATGATCAAATCTCTGCGTACGTTGGCGTGTCTGGCAGTTCTGGGTCTGGCGGCCACATGGGTCTCGGCCCAAGCCGTGGTCTTCCAGTACAGCCAGTTCCCCATGTGTAATCCATCGGCCAAGAATCCCGAGGGCGTGCCGGTGGGGGTGTATCTGTGGTTGCCCGCGGAAGCCAAGCAAATTCGTGGCCTGATTGTTTCCGGGCAGACTCTGATCGAACGCGAGATGTCCAAAGACCCCATCATCCGCAAGGCCTGTGCGGAACAGTCGCTGGGGATTCTGCATGTCCGTAGCGGTTTGAATTCGGTCAAGCTTCAGGAATTGCTCGATGGCTTTGCCGCCCAGTCCGGGTACGCGGAGTTGTCCACGACCCCGCTCTTTTTTGTCGGCCACTCGGCCGGTGGTCCCCAAGCCCGGCAGGCCGCGGCGGTCATGGCGGACCGGTGTTTTGGTTTGATGCAGTATCGCGGTGGTGGGCCGTGGGCGGGTCCGCCGGTGACCCAGCCGGCCACACAACCGACCACCAATCCCGCGCTCATGTATGTGCCGGCGTATATTCCCAGTCTGATGATGACGGGGCAATTTGACGAGTTTGGCGGTACCCGTGATGCCGCAGGCGGAGAGCCCGCATGGCAAAATCCGCGCAAAGACCTGGCCGATCAACGTGCAGCGCAACCCGACGCATTGTGGTCCATGATTGTGGAACCGGGCGCCGGTCACTTTGCCTGGTCAGAGCAAAACGCCCGGTATTTGGCGTTGTTTATCAAGTATGCCGCTGCCCAGATTCCCGCCACCCTGCCGGCGGATGGCAGCGCGCCGAAATTGACCCGGCTGGATTATAAAAAAGGTTGGTTGAGTGATCTGAGCCTCAAACCCGCCAGCACCGTTCCCGCTGCGGTGTATACCGAATACACCGGCGACAAGACGCTGGCGAGTTGGCACATGGATGAAGCACTGGCCAAAGCTGCGGCTGTATACCATACGGGCTTGAGTCGCAAGGATCAATTTATCAAATGGGAAGACCCGTACAATGTTGATGCGGGGGTGCGGTTCTTCTTCTCCAAGCCGGTGTGGGTGGATGATGGTATGACGCTGGAAGTGCATCCGGCGTACTGGGACAAGGTCCCGGCCCGCTGGCCCAATGTCGGCGAACCGGCCACCAACGGCGGGACGCCCATCAAGGTGAGAACGGTTGCGGGCATCCTCAAACCTATCGGCGACCGCAAGTTCCGGATTGTGTATGATGCGCTATCCCCCGCCACCGAAGGTGGACGCAATACTTTCATGGCATACAGCGATGGCAACGACGAATATCGGCACTGCGAGCAGGTCGGGATGCTGCCCAAGAATTTTGGCCCAGGCACGAAGGGCAAGGATAACACCATCACGTTCCCGCCGATCGGGAACCTGAAGACCACTGGCGCACCGGTGACGCTGAATGCCACTGCGGATTCCGGGCTCAAGGTGCAATACTATGTGGCCGACGGGCCTGCGACGGTGGTGGAGGGCAAACTGGTGATCAGCGAAGTCCCGGTTCGCGCCAAATTCCCCATCAAGATTCGGGTGGTCGCCTGGCAGTTTGGTTCACTGGTCGAACCGCTGGTCAAAGGCGCCACACCGGTGGAGCAGGAAATCCAGCTCGAAAAATAACCCTACTCGGACGGTCTTAGGTGACCAAAATGACTCCAACAGACCGTGCCCCTAACCCGGGTGGACCGCCAGCCCAGTTTGCGGTTACCCGCTGGAGCATGGTACTGGCGGCGGGAAATTGGCGGGCGGGTTCGACCGCCCGGCGGGCCATGGATGAGTTGGCCCGGCTCTACTGGTTTCCGCTCTATGCATACCTGCGTCGCCGGGGCAATAGTCCGGTGGCGGCGGAAGATTTGGTTCAGGGGTTCTTCACGCATCTATTGGATAAAGACGCGCTGGCCGCAGTGGATCGGACCAAAGGGAAGTTTCGGTCTTTTCTGCTGGCCTCGTTACAAAATTATCTGGCCAATGTGTGGGATCAGCAGCACACCGCCAAACGCGGTGGGGATCAAACTATCTTGGCCTTGGACACGATGGATGCCGAAGCGCGGTATGCGGTCGAGCCGGTGGATACCATGACTCCGGAACGGGTGTATGAACGGCGTTGGGCCCTGGCGGTGCTCGAACAGGTGTTGGAGCGTTTGCGCGGGGATTATCAGCAGCGTGGGCAGGGGGAGTTATTTACGGTGTTGGAACCGGTTCTGGTGGGTGGTGCCGGAACGAGGTATGCGGGTCTGGCGACTCAATTGAATATGACCGAGGCTGCGGTGAAAGTGGCGGCGCATCGCTTGCGGCGACGTTATCGCGAATTATTACGCGCTGAGATCGCCCAGACCGTGGCGGAACCGGATTTGGTGGAGGAAGAACTCCGGGAATTATTGGCCAGTCTGTAACCTTTCGGGGTATTTGCTTTTGTAAGCAGTGGAAGCAAGTATCCTTACGGAGTTTATACGATGAGTGAAATCCAGCAATGTCCGGAATGTGGGACCGCACTATCGGCCAGTGCCCCGCGCGGGTTGTGCCCGGCGTGTCTGCTGAAACGCGGATTGGAGACCAATACCGGCGTAGCCAGCGCGGCGGAAGCCACGGCGTGGGTCCCGCCCCAGGTGGAAGAACTGGCGGAGCGCTTTCCGGAACTGGAGTTGACGCGGTTGCTAGGACGCGGCGGGATGGGGGCGGTCTATCTGGCGCGGCACCGGCATCTGGGCCGGGAGGTGGCGCTGAAGATTCTGCCCCCGGAGATCAGTCACGACCCGGCCTTTACCCGGCGCTTTGCCCAGGAAGCACAGGCCATGGCCCGGCTCAATCACCCCAATATTGTCACCATTTATGATTTCGGACAGCGCGCGGGGCTGTACTTTTTCGCCATGGAATATATTGATGGCCTGAGTCTGCGCCAGTTGCTCGACGGCGGGCGCGTATCGGCTAAGGAAGCGCTGGCGATTGTGCCGCAGATTTGCGCCGCCCTGCAATACGCCCATGACCGGGGGATTGTGCACCGGGATATCAAGCCGGAAAATATTCTGCTTAACCGGGACGGGCAGGTGAAGATCGCGGATTTCGGTCTGGCCAAACTCATGGGCCACACTGCGGATGACACCGGACCCGAGCGGGTGGTGGGCACCCCACAGTACATGGCCCCGGAACAAACTTCACATCCTGAAACAGTGGATCATCGCGCGGATATTTATGCGCTGGGGGTGGTGTTTTATCAGATGCTGACCGGGGAATTGCCGGTGGGGCGGTTTGCCGCGCCCTCGCAGAAAGTTGGCGTGGATGTGCGTTTGGATGAAGTGGTGCTGCGCACACTGGAGCAAAATCCCGCCCGGCGTTATCAACAGGCCAGCGAAGTGAAAACGCAGGTCGAGACGATTGTGGCCACGGGACTGCCGGTGCCGGCAGCCGTGGTGCCTCTGCCGTCCGCCGCGCCTGCTATCGCCGGAGCACGGCTATCCCGCACGGCGCTGCTCGGGGCACTGTGGGCGCCGTGGTTTCCGTTCTTATTGGTGCTGTTTCTGTGGACCGGCCGGGTAGAAAACGGTCAATATCACGGGCCAACGTGGTGGCAATATGTACTTTTGTTCACATTCTTGCTGCTGGGGTTGCTGGCGCCGTTTGGGACAACAATCCTCGGTGCGGTGGCCGTGCGGCAGATTCGCCATGCGGCAGGGCGGTTGTATGGTCTAACGCTGGCGGTGTTTGATTTGCTGGTGTATCCGTTATTGGTGATGACTGGGTTGCTGGCGTGGTTTTGGTGGTGGGTGTTTGCGGAATTGTTTTTTCCCTATCAGACGCTGGCCGCGCAGCGTCAGGATGCCACGGTGCGGTTGAATTGGTTTGAGAATGCGGTGTATCGCCATGGTACAGCGCTGATTATTCTGAGCACTCTGGTCACGGCAGGGCTGCTGGGCTTCTTTATCACCCGCCGGGTGTGGCGGAATTATAGCGGCTGGCAGGCTCCGCCCCGCAGCGCTGCGTCGCGCCCGGCCGGGATGGGGCCGGTTGCTACGGCGGTGGTGCTGCTGATCCATACGTTACTGGCGCTGGGTTTGTTGGGGTATTTTACGGTAATCGTGCCCCAGTATTGGGTTATTTTCCGGGATTTTCGCGTCGATCTGCCCCTGATCACGCAATGGGTGTTGCAGATTTCTGACTGGGCGATCCGGGGCTGGTTCATCACCTTACCGCTGGGGCTGGGCTTATTGGCGTTGGATGCGTTGGTGGGCTGGTGGCTGGGCACCAAAGCGGGCGTGTTCCGTTGGCTCTGGTGGGCGTGGGGGATATTGGTGGTCCTCCTGCTGCTGGCAGTATTGGGGGTGGGTATGCTCATTACCAAACTGCCGTTTGATAGACTGATCGAGTCGGTACGGTAAGTGGTTACAGTGCGCTTTTAGATATGAAGGTGGTTTTGTCTGCATAAATGCGTAGCTTGTGAAATGGAGTACGCGCGAACGGCAACGTCTTGTTGTGGCTAGTGAAAAACAAGGAGCGTGGTCCATGATAATACCCGCACTGAACCTGTCAAAGTTGCTGTCTGTGGTGGTCGCTGCGCTGGCGGTAGGAATAATCCTGGTGCCGCAGGCTTGTACCAAGTCGGGGGAGGTGTCCGAACCGCAGAACCTGAGCAGTCCAGAGAAAAATCACGCGTCCACCACCCAGCAAGCGACTTGGCAGGTAATCGCCAGTAACGAGCTGGCCAGTGTGCAGGTGTGTCAGCAATTGTATGAGCGGGGGCCGCAGACGCCATTTTTTGTCCGCTTCCGGGTGACCAATCGCAGTGCGCAGACCATCGGGGTGGATTTGCGAGATTACAATCATGTGATTTATCCCAATCAGTGGGGGGATTTGCCCACGCCACAGCGCGGGGAGATTGATGAACGCCGGATGCAGTTCACGGCTTTGACTCAGGCTGAACAAACGAAGCTGGTGGGAGAGTTTAAAGCTGGGGCCTTGACCCGGCTGCAGCCGGGCCAGCATATGGAGTATTATCGCGAGTTCAATAATTCCACGGCAGGCCGGCCCAAGGGGGCGGGGTATACGTTTGTAAGTATTGATGGTGCGTTGGCCCTGGCAGATGCCACTCATGCCGTCAAACTCTCGTGTGCGACCGATGGGGCGGGTAAGCCAGTGGCGGGTGCGGTGGCCACGGATATGATTCTTCCCTCGGGTTTGCGCTGGGCCCAGATTCCCGCCGGGGCGCTGATTCTGTCGCAGACGTATGATGCCGACTCGGCAGTATTGGTGAAGTTGGCGCTGCAGCAACTGACCGCCGATTTGACCTTTCTGGAACCGGGTGTGAGTGCATCTGATACAAAGCCGGAACTTAAGCTCGTCTGTCGTGTGCTGACGGATGACAAAAATCGGATTCACGGCGCTAGCGTGAGGATTGAATACAATCTGACCCCGGAGTCCATGACCGGCCCGGCCGTGCCCATCGTGGCGGATGCCCCGGCCATGCGGGTGTATGTGACCGTCTACCGTGATCAGGGGCAGTTGCAGCAGGCGGTGTTCGTGCCCGCGCCGCAGACGTTTGTCTTCACCGGTCCGTCCACCCATGCCGCCTATACGTTTCCCGATCCGAAGTGGTTGTGTGCGGTGACGGTGGTGGGCAACCGCCCCGAATTTATCGCTCAGACCCATACCGCGCTGGCGGCCACGCTGAACAAGTTGCGTTTGGTACTGGTGCCCCCGGTGCCGACCACGCAACCGGGGAAATAATGGTCGGCGCGGGCCACATCACCAGATTATCAACGGTTTTCGTCAGGATACAGTCGGGCGGTGCATTAGGTGTACCGGCGTGGGTTGTCCCGTGGGTGTCAACCTTTGTTGAACAACTCCAGCAGATCCGCCACTGTGCGGTGGCGTTCGACCGGATGGCGCAGCGGTTTTTGCGGGTGTATGGAGTAGGTATTATTGCGGCCCTGGCGCTGGCGCGTGATGAAGCCGGCGGTTTCCAGATCGGCGAGAATTTTCAGTACGGCGCGTTCGGTGATGCCCACGGCCAGCGCCACATCGCGCACACGCAGCATGGGTTGCCGATGCAGGCACACCAGCACATGGGTGTGATTGGTCATGAAGGTCCAGTCCACCACGGGGG
>Ga0194061_1000394_pt1 | contig 26717 bp, 21 predicted proteins | sample SepL2221m_MetaG_FD_163423 | JGI IMG/M metagenome (GOLD analysis project Ga0194061, IMG submission 163423) | Anoxic zone freshwater microbial communities from boreal shield lake in IISD Experimental Lakes Area, Ontario, Canada - Sep2016-L224-21m | ecosystem: Environmental > Aquatic > Freshwater >... | reverse complement strand
CTTCCAAGCCGAAGAACAACTCAAGAAAATTGAGAAGGAAATTAAAGAGGTCAAACACAATCTGAAGCACTTGATTCCGCACGCGATCAAGTGGTTCGAGATGCTCCAGGAAAAATACGGCAAGGGCCACAAGCGCCGAACGACGTACGACGAAATCGAGCAACTCAGCGCCGCGTCGGTGGTCTCAGCGAACCAGCGCTTGTATGTGAACCGCGAAGAAGGCTTCATCGGCCTCAACTGGCGGCAGCACGATTTCCTGACCGAATGCACGATTCTCGACGACGTCATCTGCTTTATGCAGAACGCCACGATGAAAGTCGCACGCGTCGCGGACAAAGTCTTCATGGGTCCGAACATCATCCACACCGCGATCCTGCCGAAGGACGGCGACACCGCGTTCTACACGCTAATTTATCAGGACAAAGAGAGCGGTCGCGCATTCGCAAAGCGCTTCCAAGTCGGCGGCGTGACGCGCGAGAAATTGTATCAACTCTCAGCCAGCGAAGGCTCGAACGTACTGTTCTTCGATGTCGCCAAATCAGAAGACACGATGCCGAAGAAAGTCGAGATCATCCTGAGCGGACGATCACAAGCGCGCGTAAAGGAATTCGAATTCGACCTGAAGCAGCTCGCCGTCGGCGGACGCGGCGCGAAAGGTGTGACGGTTACGAAATACGCGGTTCGACTGATCAAGCGGAGAGGATAAATTTATCAGCCTGAAAGGCCTCAACATACCAGCCCAGGGCGTTGCCCTGGGCTGGTATGTTGGGGCCTTTCAGGCAAAGAATTCGAACGCGTTCTATTTCCCCACCGCCCGCAACGTCGCCCCAATCACCACCGCCGTATACTTCACCAACTCATCAATCGTAATGCGCTCGTCGGCCATGTGTGGCATGTTGTGGTCGCCGGGACCAAACGCCGCCGCCGGGATGCCGGCCCAGATCAATTGTTTGCACAACGTCGCACCGCCAATCCCAACAAAGCGCGGCTCGGTTCCGGTAATTTCGTGAATCGCGCCGTACAACGCTTGCGCGACCGGTTGGTCCTGTTTCACTTCGGACGGCGCGAGTTCGGCGATGTTTTCGACTTCGACCGTAATGCCTTTGCGCCGAGACGCAATCTGCTCGGCGATGCGCCGCAATTCATGCGCGATGCCCGTGCCCGTCTGGTGCGGCAGGTAACGCAGATTGTAAACCGCCGACGCTTTTCCCGGGACGATGTTGTGTGCAATTCCTGCATCGGATTTCGTCACCACGCAGGTCGTCGGTGTCAGGAGCGGATGCTTGATGTCGCTGCCCGATGGACGCCACGCTTCGGTCAAATAAATCATCTCGGCCAACGCGCTCAACGCAGAGATGCCGTCCCAGGGCGTGCTCGAATGCGCCTGCTTGCCATGGAATGTGACGCGCAGATTAACGAGACCTTTTTCAGCGATTTCGACTTCCTGCAAATGGCTCGGAATGTCCGGCACAAATGCCATGTCGGCTTTGATGCCGCATTCTTTCAGCAGCCAGTCCAGACCTTTGTCGGAGCCGTGTTCTTCATCGGCAATCGCGCCGACCATCAACGTTCCTTTGAATTCACCTTCAACGGTCTTCAAATAATCTGCCGCTGCAAGCAATCCAGCCAGCGGGCCTTTGTCGTCCGTCGCACCGCGTCCCCACACGTACCCGTCTTTCACGATGCCGCCGAGTGGCGGGACGCTCCAACCTTCTCCAACAGGAACGACGTCCGTATGCGCCGGGATGAAGAGGCGCGGGCTATTTCCAGTGCCGATCTCGGCGATCAGACTTGTGCGGTTCTCGCCGGGGTCGTAGGTCTTGAACGGAATGTTGCGGGCCGTGCAGAATTTACCCACGTAATCCGCTGCAATCTTTTCATTGCCCGGCGGATTCACGGTGTCGAGCTGAATCAACTCGCTCAATAAAGTCGTCACCAATTCACGGCGTTCTTCTGCGGCTGCAACAATAGTTTCACGGGTGATCGGCATGAACGATTCCTTCAATCGGACGAGCGTTTTGGTGCAGAAAAGATCAGGAGGACTGAAAATGGAATCTAGTCAAAGCGGTGCCGCGCTGCAACTCACTTTTTGGGAGCGGTGCCCGTGGGCTTGGCGAATGTATAGCCCTGTGCTTTGAAATGCGTAAACGCCTCTGATCGGCGCTTCTCGTAGTGTTCTCTTACTTTGTCCGGAGACAATGTCCCGGCGAATTTCATGCTGCTGAAGGCCACCACCGTATTCGCCTCTTTTTCATACGTTTCAACCGTCACAGCGATGTACTTCGGCTCGAATCCGAGTGGCGCGCGGAGGTCCACTTGTTTGCTCGATGAACCGCTATACAACGTGAAGCGGTTGTCGCTGTAGATCATCTTCAACGGCACCTGCTCCTCCGGATTCTTTTGAAATGCAACTTCCTTGTCTTCTCCGAATCCTCTTCCGAAAAACTTCATTTTATTCTTACCATCACTCCGAACCGACGCCTTGACGAACGACTTTCCATCGGAGATCAGAATGCCAAATTCCGGGTTGATATCTTTGCGATCTTTTTGGTTCGTCCGCAACACGCCAGCCATCACCTCGAGTGTCCAAGCGGATTTTCCTTCAAAACAAAACGGCAGTTTGGCGAGCGGTGGAAACAGCAATGGTTTTTTGGGATTTGTCTCGCTTTTGTGTTCGCCACTCACTTTAAACTGCAACATCCGCCTGGATTCTTCATACGCCAATCCATATGCATCGGACTGCGGTGCGTCCGCTTCAAACTTCCAAGCATCCGCTTGCTCGCGCGAACTGAAATCGTAGAGCAACTCCTGCTTGCCGACGCCTCGCGTTTGCGGTGTGACACCAAACACAGTCCGCTCTTGACTCTGAGAAATGTTCACGTCGTAATACGCATTGAAGACTTTCTCGCCCAATTTCTCTTTCAAGTGCGCATTGCCCGCCATGCGTGATTGGATGTCGTTCACGAGTTCGATGGCCTTGGCTTTGGGCATGCTTGCTGGAGTGCGCTTCGCCAAAAGATCCAAGTCTTCTTCTATTTTCTTGATCGTCGAATCCGCGTCTTCAGCGATCCGTTTGCGCGCTTCGCAGATAGCTTTCAGGACTTCATCGGCCTTCTGTTTCGTCGTCCCGGGAATGCGACTTTTTGCTTCCCAAATCTTTGCAAGCGAATCCAACTCTGCAGGCGTCGTGATCGTAACAGTTTTTTCTACGGCTTCACGACTGCTCGCGATGAATTCATCCTTACGAGTCGTCAGCGTCATCTGCAACTGTGTCACGCGCTGCTTCTGCTCCGGCCACCATTCGGCCTTTGCAAATTTTAGTGACACGACTCTGAGCAATCGATCTGCGTCGGCGAACTTATCTTCTTTAAGAAGTGGATCGAACGCCACGAGTTGCGCTTCAAATGTTTCGATAGGAATGGCCGGTGCTGCGGCTACCGGTACGGTGGGCGCTCCGATGTTGGTCGTCGTGCGCAGCGTTTCTTGGGACTCACCAGGTTTTCGATTCGCCGCGTCAATTCCGTTCGCTCCGACAGCTTTGCGGTCCGTTGTTGCCGGAGACGGAATCGCAGTCGGGGAACCATTCGCGGGCACCGCTGTGCCTTGCTGCATCGTCGCAAACAACCCGCCTTGCTTGGGCGTTTCGACAACCTGTGCTTTGTCGGCAGTAACGCTGTCTTGACTGCCATCAATCACGATCGTCTTGACAACACTTGGCTGCTCACTGGTACTCTTGACCGTCACACCGGGCTTCGCTGGAGGCGCGGATGGCCGCATCAGTTTGATGCCGACAAAGAGGAGCGCCGCCGTCGCTGCGAGTCCCACGCCGATCCACAGCCTTGACGACTTTTTTCCTGTTGCAGCAGAATTTTGAGAGCGTGAATTGAATCGCGATGCAGCTGCTCCTGCGGTCTCCGGAACCATATCCGTAAATGTGCGATTCGGACCGATCGAATCAAATACGGCTGTTGAAGGAGGCATCTGAACTTCAAACGGTGCACACGTCGTACAATAGTGCTGCCCATCTTCAGCCATCTTGCCGCGCTCTCCCGGCGGGAGAATCAATGTCGTGCAGCGTTGGCAATACCAAAGGCGCACCATCGCAGGGCCAGACTCGGTTGTCGGGACGGGCGCGGGGGGGATGAGTTTGGTTTTGTCGTCCGAATCCGTTAGCATTCCTGCTCCACCGAATACGACATCATGGTTAAATCTTAACACAATCAAGGCACGTTGTGAACGTTATTTTTGATTGCTTTTTTGTTTATCTGCGACTATTTTAATCAAGCCTGACCATATACTGGTTTGTTTAATAATTTGTTAGGGTCAATAGCGCGTTTAGGCGAAACTGAATCTTATGTTATATTTGGTGTCGAATGTTTTTCGAAACCGGTGCAGTGATAAAATATAAATTCCGATTGCTTACCCTCTCTGGCACACTCTAAAGGACGCCACACGATGCCTGCAATTCAAAAAATCATGACACGAACCGCCGCTCTGTTTCTCTACGCCTTGTCTTATTTTCCGGGCGCTTTGACGCAAGCGGCAGACTGGCCGAATTTCCGTGGAACAGGTTATGACGGTTTTTCACCTGAAAAACTGCTCAATAAAGACTGGAAAACAAAACCGCCAAAAGAACTTTGGCGCATTGCGCTGGGAGACAAAGGCTACGCCGGCCCGTCCATCGCCGCCGGAAAACTGTTCATCATCGATCACGCTGAAGACCGCGACATCGTCCGAGCCGTAGACGTCAAGACCGGCAAAAACGTATGGACATATGCCTACGTTGATTCCGACAAAGACCAATATGGATTCGCGCACACAACGCCGACATACGACGCCGGTCGCCTCTACACGATCAGCCGCGAAGGTCGGTTGCATTGTCTCAAAGCTGATGACGGCACGTTGGTGTGGAAACGCGATCTGAAGTCGGAATACGGTGGGCGCTGGAAGGGCGACAATTGGGGCTACGCCGGGTCGCCATTCATTGATGGCGATCAGTTGATTGTCTCTCCAAGCGGTCCGGGCGCGATGGTCGCCGCGCTCGATAAAAACACTGGCAAGGAAATCTGGAAGGGCGGCGGAGACGAATCAATTGGCTACGCGACGCCGGTCAAAGCCGAGATCGCCGGTAAGCCGCAGTACATCATCTTCAGCGGTGTGAGCGTCTTGAGTCTGGACGTCAAATCCGGCGAAACGCTGTGGACATCGCCATGGCGCACAGCCTATGGCGTCAACGCCGCGACGCCGTTGGTGATCGGAAACAACGTCTTCATTTCAAGCAATTACGGCGTGGGCTGCGAACTGCTCGATGCCTCCGTGATTCCGCCCAAAGAACTCTGGCGCAACAAAGCCTTGAAAGCACATTTCAACTCGCCGCTGTTTTTCGAAGGCCATCTTTATGGCACCGGCGAACCAGACGATTTGAGCTGCATTGTCCTGGCCTCGGGTGACGTCAAATGGAAGCAGAAAGGGTTTCAAAAAGGTGGCATCCTCGGTATCGACGGCATGATCATTGCGATTGGCGGCAGCGACGGCGATGTCGTGTTGTGCAAGATGTCGCCGGAAGGTTACGTCGAATCGGGTCGGATCAAACCGCTGGCCGGCCAAAGCTGGACGGCCCCCATTGTCGCGGGCGGCAAGCTGTATGTCCGCAACAAGACCGAATTGATCTGCTTGGATTTGAATCCGTAACACATTCAGGCTTGTGGCGTAGGCAGGAAAACCATGACGTGGAACCAATCCTCTACCTTTCTACGCACGAGCATGAATTACCGCTGATTTACCATGGGCTACAGAGATTATAAAAAGGGGTATCGAGCGAAATTATTCTGCGCTTCGTTGCAGTTTTGGCCAGAAACGAAACAAGGCACTCCGTTTTCGGAAGTGCCTTGTTCTGCAATGCGTTGCGCTTCGTTGCGCGGTGTTTCTTGAGTGGAGGATACCGGGATCGAACCGGTGACCTTCAGACTGCCAGCCTGACGCTCTCCCAGCTGAGCTAATCCCCCTGGGAACAACTTTTCGTCGCGTTCGCTTCGTGTAAACACGATTTGAAGCACGTTGATGAAAAGTATTTTGCACAAGTCCGCGCGTTTGTCAAGCAAAGTTGAAGAAAAGTGCTATAATCTTTTTTAAGACGAGTCGTTTTTGGGGCTGCTTTTCAAGGAATTGTACATGGGCGATGTGTTACGTTCGAAAGTTTCGGGACTGCTTCAGAATTTCGAAAAAAAGCATGGGAAGATCGAATTCCCCCATGTCATGCCACCTCCGGCTTCGGCAGATGCCTCGGCTGCGGCAGTGGTTTCGTTGAATAATGCCCAGATCGTCGCGGGCGTGGTGCTCGGGTTGCATGGGCAGCCGAAAGAAGGTGTGGATGCTGCGAAAAAATTGCTCGCACATTTCGTTGATTGGAACGAAGTCCGCGTATCACGACCATCTGCTCTGGCTTCGTTGCTGGGACGGCAGTCGAATGCTGCGGCTCGCGTCGCGCTGTTGCAGCGCTTTCTGGAAGCATTTTTCTTGAGCCAACGCAGTTTGAATCTCGACTGGCTCTACACGTTGAAGTCGCATGAAGCCAAGCGCTACCTCGCTGATTTGGAAGTGTTTGATCGCGAAGAATTGGCTGCGGTGTATCTGACTGGTTTTAAGTTTCCGTTGTTTCCGCCATCAGAAGTGCTGCGCGATTTGTCGGAACAAATCGGGTTATTGAAGCCGAAAACAACACCGTTGCAGATGGCCAAGCGCTATGAAACCGTGCTGAGCGACGAGCAGATGTATGGATTGTATACATTCCTGTATGCCGTTCAGAAAGACCCTGATCAGCACGGTGACATTGGTAAAAAAGTTAAGAAAAAGTAAACTGAATGGCATTGCGTGTGAACACTTAATGCAAGTGCTTTCATATTCATGATTTAAAACTCGCCACAGGTGCTTTAATTTCTGTATTCCGATGCGGTTCAAACCGTGAATTACCATTGCGCGGATGAAATGGGATATTAAACTTACACGAAGCGGCCCATGCAATAACGGGTTTAACTTTAAAATTTGATAAACATGGTGTGTTCAGAGTCTGCGGGGAACTCTGAGCAATCTTAGGAGCGCACAAAAGATGGAATTGAAGACAAGTGTCCGAACCTTAGTGCCCGCAATGTGTGTGATCGCGTTGAGTTCGATGATCGTGTTCGGCGGTGAAGTCGCCAGTGTTGCGGCTTCGCATTCGGAAGCGCAACCGACGTATGAAAGCCCTTACAACAACGGTTTTTATTCGACAATCATCGGCAACACGACACTGAAAGATTTCAAAGTCTGCAACGCAACGGATTCTGGTTTGTGTGTTCCAGGATTCAAATCCTCGATGCCAATTCGGACCATGCTTCAGCCGGGGCAGGCTCCGCTTGTTGTGCTGTTGCTGGGATGCCAAGGCAAAATTGGCGATCCCGTTCCGAAATTGTGGGCGAACTGGTTACATGAAGCGGGCAATCATGTACTGGTGTTCAACTCAAGCTTGAGTCCTGAATTCATTGGTGCTGCCGGACGCGGCGTTGCTGGAAATATTGTCAACGAAGCCGAATGTTCGCGCGACATCATTGGCGCATTTATCAAGACGCCTGAAATGGCGGGACGCATTACGAAGTTGGGCATCGTCGGGATGAGTTACGGCGGGATTCAGGCGTTGTTGATCGGACAGATGATTGTTGACAAAAAAGTGGATTATAAAATCGATGCGATCCGCTCGTTCTCGCCGCCGATTGACATGATGCAATCCGCGCGCTTGATTGATCGTTGGTGGCGTGAGGACCGCTGGAATTACACGTTGCCGCAGATGTATTTCACGGTCGCGAAGAAAAAACCGATTGCTCCGGGCGCACCGATTCCTTTCTCCGATTCTCTGATGCGCGCTGGTGTCGCGGCATCGTTCCGACTGCCGTTCGGCGAAATCGTGGACGTAAACGATAGCGAATATGACTTGAAGATTCTTCCTGCAGCGGATTCAAACACCGCAGAAATACGCTCGCAATACGCCGCGACATACGGCTTTTCTCGCTTCATGCAACAGTGCACGTTCTCGTATTGGAAAGACAAGTTGGGCATTGGAAGCTTTGCGCAATTGAATGCTCCTGCTAAATTGACAAACGTGCTGCCGCACCAGCCGGAGTGTGTAGAGGCGTACATCTCGATTGACGACCCGCTGAACACACCGGAAGACTTGGCCAAGTTGAAAGAATGCACGACTTGCAACCACCTGACGATTCTCAATGGTGGCGGACATCTCGGATTCGTCAACGATCCGTGGACGAAGTCGAAGCTCCTGAGTCTCTTCAATAGTAAATAACGATCGTGACGTGATCGGATTTGTTAGGAGCGGCGGCAATCCTGCCGCCGTTTTGCATGCTCCATTTTGCCCAACGACAAATCCCCGCCGCCGATTAAAGTACGCATATGTTTCTCTCCACACTTCTCATCCTTCAGCTCTTCGTGCTGCTCAACCCGCTGTCGTCGGTGCCGTTTTTGATCAAACTTCAAAAGCACGGCATTGACGTGCGCGGCGTCGCGAAGCAGGCCGTGCTCACCGCATTCATTGTCGCGTTGACGATTTCCATCGCCGGCCCGACCCTCTTCCAATTGTTCGGCATCACTCAAAACTCGTTCCGTGTCGCGGGCGGAATTGTGATCATGTTGCTCGGCATCGAAACAATTCGCGGTGACGAAAGTGACATTCCGTCTGCGGGAGGGACCGACAATTTCATCGCGATCCTCGCCACACCCATTCTCACAGGCCCGGCGACGATGAGTTACATCACGCTGAAAACATACGAATTCGGCGTCCTGACTGTTGTCGCGAATTTGATCGTCGCATTCGTCGGCGTCGCGGCTGTAATGTATATACTGACGATGATGATCTCCCGCGTCAACGCGCGTTTGATCGGCATCCTCTCCCGCATCCTGGGATTATTTCTCACCGCGTTGGCCGTCGAAATGATGGCCAAAGGATTCGATGGTTTGATTCGGGAAGCGATGAAATAAATACGGCCAACACCGGAGCTTTCATGGACATTGACCACTTCGTAAAAGAGCGCAAACCCAACTGGGCGCGGTTGTCCGAATTACTGAACGAATTCGAACTGACCACCGAGGGTGACATGGGCCACGAGCGGGTCAAAGAAATGGTCGCGCTGTACCGCCAGGCCTGCACCGATCTCAACCAGGCGCGCTCGTACACCGCCAATCCCGAACTGCTCGACTCACTCAACCAGATCACCGGCCGCGCCTACCGACTCGTCTATTCCGAAGGCGGTCGCGCCACGCTGCGCGAATCGTTCTGGCATTTCGTCAGCGTCAGCATTCCCGAAACGTTTCGCAAAGAAGTCATCTACGTCATCGCCGCGCTGCTTCCGTTCCTCGCCGGCGCAATGTTTGGATTCGTTGCAGTCAAAATCGACCCGCGCAATGCCGAAGCCTTCATCGCCGAAGAATTCTTCACCGAAAGCCCGGCCCAGCGCGTCAAGGAGATTGAAACCGCTGACTCCGAACGCATCGACACGACCGGCAAAGCGTTGTCGTTCGGCGCTCAATTATACACGCACAACATCCAGGTCACGTTCCTCGCGTTCGCCGCCGGAGCGCTCACATTTGTCGGTGGAATCTATGTCCTGTTTTACAATGGCATCCAACTCGGCGCAGTCGCGTGTATGTACCACAACGACCACGTCGCCACGTTTTTTTACGCATGGGTCGGCCCACACGGCGCGCTCGAATTGCCCTCGATTATTTTCGGGGCCGCAGCCGGATTGCGCTGTGGCAAAGCTGTCTTGTTGCCGGGACGTCTGACGCGCCAAGCCGCTATCCGCGAAGCCTTCGGCCCCGTCTGGCGTATGATCTGCGCCACGATGATGATGCTGGTTCTGGCCGGTTTAATCGAAGGCTCGTTCTCCCAATTCTCCAGCAAAATCGTCTCATACAATGTCAAAATCAGCGTCGCCATTTGTCTGTTCATCTCGCTGATTACGTACCTGTTCATCGTCAAAAAAGAGCACCTCGGCGGCACGTCGACCGAGCTATAGTGGCCCGAGCTACACATCGTCCTTTGGAGACCGGTTGTGTTTAAAGAAAACGGCGTCCTCATTCTAACGCCCGAACACGTTCAAATCCGGTTGGTGCCCGCCGGAATGGGCAGCCGCTGTTTTGCGTGGTTCGTCGATGCGGTTATACAAGTCGGAGTGATCGCGCTGATCGTCGCCATCGGCAGCAGTCTGTTCGGTGAAGAGACCGGCGGCTTCGTGATCATGACCATGATGTTTATTCTGACGTGGTCGTATCACGTCTTTTTCGATCTGCGGGCCCAGGGCCGCTCGCCCGGAAAAATGCTGATGGGACTGCGCGTCGTCGACGAGCGCGGACTTCCGATCAGTCTGCAACAATCGTTCCTTCGTAACATCGTCCGAGTCTTGGACGCGCAGCCGATTTTCTTTTATGGCTTCGGTGGATTGGTCGCGTTGCTACATCCAGAACACCGCCGCCTCGGAGACATCGTTGCCGGGACGATGGTCGTCTCCGAAACGCAGACGCTCGATTACCCGGGCCGCATCGCCGAGGGCCGCCAATTCAACAGCCTCCGCACTCCGCGTGTGCAGCGCTTGATCAAACACAAGATTAGCCTCGACGAACGCGAGTTTCTGTTGGCGCTGTGCCTCCGAGCGCCCAAAATGGACGACACTCCGCGCTTCGATTTGATGGAGCAAGTCGGAGGCTTCTATCGCGAGAAATTAAAAATCGACGATGACCACCTCAGCAGCGAAAACCTCGTGCGAGGTTTGACAGCGATCATGTTTGAGAAGAAGAGCGACTAAGACCAATCGACCTTGTCCGTAAGTTCCGTCTCGTGATCCGGTAAGAACCACGCGAAAACCATCGCGGGAACAAACAGGAATCCGGAGTACAGCAACGTCATTCGGAAGTCGCCCACTTTGGCAAACAATCCGAAATACACGGTACCCGCCGCCGCTGCAATACGCCCGATGTTGTAGCAAAATCCCGCGCCCGTCGTCCGTAAAAGAACCGGAAACAACGGCGGCAGGTACATCGTGAACAACCCAAAGACGCCTGCGAAAAATCCGACAAACGGGATGCACCACAGCGTCGATGTATGATCGCGCGGAGTCAAAAACGACACGCATGTCGCAATGAAAAATCCAAGGCAGTTCAACGCGATCGCTCGTCGGTATCCCAACTTGGACGCCATCCATCCTGAGAAAAAGTTACCCAACGTAGATGCTGAAATCACCAGAAAAAACGCGGTGCTGGCCAACTGCTTTTTCTCCGCATCAGTCCAGCTTGCAATGTCGGGGAGGCTGCGCATGTGTTGGATGTGCCAAAACAAAAACGCCCACCACGCGGTCAATGAACACGCGCACACCAGAATTGTCAGCACCGTTGTACGCAGCACACTGCCCCGGAAAAGTTCAAGAACGCTTGGCCCTTTGCCGGTCGCGGCCAATTTCGCAGCGTGCCATTCTTCCGGCTCCGGAACGGCTTTTCGAATCCAAAACACGAGTAACGCGGGCAACAGTCCGACCAAGAACACGTAGCGTTCCGGATAGTCCGCGAGCACATACGTCGTCAGACACGCCAGCATCACGCCAATGTTCACGCCCGTTTGCAACACCGCCGCAATCCACGGCCCCCATTTCTTTGGCCATGTTTCCGACAACAACGCTGAACCCACCGCCCACTCGCCGCCGATACCCAGCGCAGCGATAAATCGGAAAATCATCAGCTGCCACCACGTTTGCGCGAAGAACGATAATCCCGTGAACATAGCGTACGCCAGAATCGTCATGCTCAGTGCACGGCTCCGGCCGATGATGTCACCCAAGCGTCCGAAGAATGCGCCGCCGAGTGCCCAGCCGACCAAAAACGCAGCTTGAATGATCGAACTTTTTTCGCGAACGTCAGGACTGGTCTGATCAGATGTGTGAAGAAGCTGGGCCACAAACGGCATCGCCACCAACCCATATAAGTGCATGTCCAAGCCGTCGAAGAGCCAACCCAGCCACGCCGCAATGCCTGATTTCCATTGGCTGGACGACAACTCGCTCAATGTTTTTGCTTCGATTTTCACGGACGCTTCAGATGCCATAAAATGGGTACCAGTTCAATCGCGGGTTGCGGTGATGAGGACGAATTCGTGGCGAAGCTTTTAACCACAATCTGAATTTTTCGCCACGCACTTTTTACACCGCGAAAATGAGTTATGATCAGAATTGTGTCTGACACCACCAATTGTTTTCAAAGACGCGAGCCGATGCCGGAACTCCATCCCAACACGACACCCCTGCCGCCTATCGAGCGGCTCAATATTCTCGGCACCCACATCGCTTCCGTCACCTACGTCGAAGCGGTCGAGGCCGTGCTGGCGCGCGCGTCCGAACGCAAACCCGGCGCGTACGTCTGCGCCGCGAATGTCCACTGCGTCTCCATGGCCCGCCACGATCCGTCGTATCGCGCCGTGTTAAACGAAGCGCTCCTGACCGTCCCCGACGGGATGCCGCTCGTCTGGGCGCACCATATTTTGGGCGGACGAAAACTGCCCGGTCGCGTCTACGGCCCGACACTCATGCTCGAACTCTGCGCCGCCGCCGCGCAACGCGGAGCGCCCATCTATCTGTACGGCGGAGCGCCCGGAGTTCCCGAGCAGCTCGCCAAAATATTGCAGCAAGGTCATCCCACTCTTCGCGTCGCCGGAGTCTGCGCTCCGCCGTTCGGAGAACGTCCCGCCGATGATCCAGGACTGCTGCGTGAAATAGAAACGATTAATGCAAGCGGTGCTCAGATCGTCTTCGTCGCGCTCGGAGCGCCCAAACAAGAGCGCTTCATGGCGCTTCATGCTCCCAATATCGTGCCCGTCCAAATCGGCGTCGGAGCCGCGTTTAATTTCCACACCGGCACTGTTCCGCAAGCGCCCGCGTGGATGCAGGGCGCGGGCCTCGAATGGCTCCACCGCTTCTGCTCCGAACCGCGCCGCCTGTGGAAACGCTACGTCTTTCACAACTCCCATTTCGTCGCGCGCCTCGCCCTGCAACGCGCCGGGCTAGACCGCACCGGAACGGAGGAGCGAGTCCGTGATTGATCGTGGCATGACCCTTTTGACGACCGCCGCGCGCGTCATCTTTCTCGTGCTGCTCGCAGGCCTATTGATCGCTCGCCGCGAATTCGCTCATTTGAATCTCGGCGACCCAGCGATTTGGAAATGGCTCAACTCCACCTCGCCCAAAGTTGCGTCGTATTTATTCGTGACCGAAACCACGCTCCTTGCACTCTTCCCCATCGCGCTACTCGAAGTCCGAGCGCAGTTCCGTTGCTCCTCTGAAATCTCGTGGAACAGAAAGTTCACTGAAACGTTCGGCCGAGAATTTTATCTCCCGCTCGCGCTGATCGCCTGGGGTGCTTTGCATGCGCTCGTCGCTGCATTCAACAGCGGTGACACGTACCTCATTTTCCGCCAAAGCGCGCTCGCGATGTATCCGATTTTCTTCATCTACGCGGTCATCTTTTTCGGTCAAAGTAAAACGCAAATTCGCGTCGCGATCTGGGGCGCCATCGCCGCTGCGATCCTTTGCGCTGCTGCCGATACGATGGGCTGGCTCGACCCGAGACTCGACGCCAATGGCCGCCCGGAATATGGCGAATGGATGCCAATCTATGGCCAGCAAACGCTGCCCATTGCGATCCTTGGATTAATATATTTTTGTGTCACAACGCGCTCGTGGATCGCACGCGATTTTGCAATCGTCGGTCTGTGCCTTGTCGGTTGGCGGCAGGGCGTTCGACCGATGCAATCCGTCGTTCCCGTCGGCATCCTCGGAGCGCTCGGCCTCGCGCTCTTCATGGGCCTCGTGCTTGCGTACTTCAAACAACGCGGCCCACTCAAACGCACCGCACTCGTCGTCGCGATCTTCGCCGTCCTTGGTCTCGGCTTCATCGTCCTGCGCACCGCTAATAAAAAACCGGAACAGCCCGGCACCGAAGCGTCCAGCGAAGTGAAGGCGTGGCGGCTCGGTCACTATGCCGATCTCTTCGCCCTGTATAACCGCACCGAAATGCCCACTGATCCTGCTCTGCGCCTGACCTCCACACGCCCGCCGATGACGCGCGTCGATGATCCCGAAGTCCACAAACTTCAAGCTGTTTTCGTCGCGACTTCGACTGTCAGCATCCGCAACAACATGTGGCGTTTTCTCGTGTGGAAGCGCATGGCCTCGGATTGGAGCGAAGGTCACCAGATCGTTGGAGCTGGCGTGGGAAAACCGTGGTTTTATCGAGCACTTTATTCGACAGGATTTCATTACGGCAACGACCGCGAAGGTCTCGACCCGCACAACAGTTTTTTGAACACGCTCTACCGCTACGGCATCATCGGATTCGTGCTGCTCGTCGCGATTCTCATCGCCACGTTACGTGCCACATTTAACGCGTTGAAATCCTCCGGTGGAGACCCGCTGCTGGAAGGACTCCTTCTATATTTCGGCTACACGCTGGTCTTCGCGTTTTTCACCGTGAGCCTCGAAGGCCCGCCATACTCAGCGCCGTATTGGATCACGCTTGGTTTAATGTACGCGCGCTCCCGGCAATTGGTGCGTAGCGTTGAATAAGAAAGTTCGTGCGTGTCAGCGTCAAACGATTTTCTCACACCCAATCCCAGCGCGATCATTCAGTATCAGCTTGGCCTTCTTGTCCAATTTCACGCTGCTAAATGGATCGTCCGCGATCAACACATTGCCATCCAAATCCGCGTAGTCCGCGAGCGGCGATAATTGCGCCGCAGCGCCGATCAACACACTCGATTCGATCATGCATCCCAACATAATTTTCAAACCGCACGCCCGCGCGATGTGGATCATTTTCAAGGCCTCGCGCAACCCGCCACATTTCACCAACTTGATGTTGATGCCATCCACGCAACCAGCTAACGCGGGAACGTCTCCGGGCACGAGACTCGATTCGTCGGTCATCAGCGAAATGCCAATCGAGTTCTTGATTTTTTTCAGCGCGGCATTGTTTCCAGAAGGAATCGGCTGCTCCAAAAACTCAACGCCGAGTTCCTCCAGCACCTTCGCATTTTGAATGGATTCTTTGACCGTCCATCCGCAATTTGCATCCACGCGCAGCACTTTTTTGGGAACAAGACGCCGGACTTCGCGCAGTATTTCCATGTCGCCCGCGACGCCCAATTTGATTTTCAGCACCGGATATTTCTGCGCTTCAGCCACTTTCGCGACGACCTTTTCCATAGAATCAATGCCGATGGTAAACGAGGTCTGCGGCGTCTTTTTTGGATCGAGTCCCCACCATTTCCACAGTGGCAGATTCAGCTTTTTTCCAAGCAAATCATGCAGCGCAATATCGACTGCGGCAATCGCGCTCGGCTCGCCCGGAAAGCGCGCGCGCAGATCGGCGAGTATTGTTTCGAGTTCAAATGGATCGCGAGTGACGAGTCGCTTAGCCATTGTCGTCAACGCGCGAATACAGCTCGCTTGTGTCTGATTATAGATGTGCACCGGCGACGCTTCGCCACGCCCGATCAGGTCGCCGTCGCGGATTTCCAGCAGCACATTCTCCGCGACATGCTGAGTAGAACGCGATGTCGAAAACGCGTGTCGGAGTGTCAAATTCAAAGGCGATGCAGTGGCAATCATGGTGTGCTTTCTACATTTAAAAAAGGTGAGCCGAAAAGGGTCGCGTCCATTTTAATGTGAATGAAACTGGAATGCGACACGAGTATAAGTGCTGCACCGAAAGGTTCAACGTGCCGAACTCAAGCCCAGGATGTTGATCGTGAATTCAACCCCCATTATTGGCCGCCTCGCCCCGTCGCCGACGGGATCTTTGCATCTCGGAAACATCCGCACCTTTATGTGGGCATGGCTCTCGATCCGCGCTCAAGGTGGCAAGATTTTAATGCGCATCGAAGACCTCGAAACGCCGCGCGTCAAACCCGGCGTCGCCGAGAAAATGCTTGATGATCTGCACTGGCTCGGCTTCGATTGGGACGGCGAAACGAGTGTTCAAACCCATCGTCGCGCGTATTACGAACATGTTTTCGCGCGCTTGAAATCCCAGGATGCACTCTACCCGTGCGCCTGCACACGCGGCGACATGCTCGCAGCATCGCAAGGCGCTCCGAACGAAGGCGATTACGAATTGCGTTACCCTGGAACGTGCCGAACTCGAAGCGAGTCTGAGATCCAAACACGCGCCACAGAAACCGGTCGCGAACCGGCGTGGCGGTTGAAGACCTCGCCCGGCGACATCGAATTCACTGACTTGCTCAGCGGCGTTCATCGCAATGATCCGCATATGGAAGTCGGCGATTTCATTGTCGCGCGTTCGCCCGGGAATCCAGCGTATCAGCTCGCGGTCGTTGCCGACGACATCGCGTCGAACGTGACCGAAGTTGTGCGCGGCGACGACCTGATTCCCAGCACTGCGCGACAATTGTTGATTTATAATTTACTCAATGCCCCTCCCCCGCTCTATGGGCACGTCCCACTCGTCGTCGGCCCGGATGGAAAGCGCTTGGCCAAACGCCACGGCGACGCCCGCATCGCATCGTTTCGTGAACAAGGAATTCGCCCTGAGCGTATCGTCGGTACACTGGCGAAATGGTCGGGCCTTATCATGGAAAACGAAGCGACGATGAGCGAGCTGATTTCGCAGTGGTCGTGGGAAAAATTGAATCGGGAGCGGGTGGTGTTGACGGGGGAGATGCTGAAAGCGTTAGAAGTAACGTAACCGTTATTTCTCCAAGAACGCTAGTATCTCCGCCACCATTTCTTCTCTCCACGCCTTGCCGTAAAAATTATGATTCGCTCCGGGTACCGTGTGAAACCGTACACGTCCCGGCGCACCCAATCCTGTGGCGTGTAGTTTCTCGTAATGCGTTCGCGCGGGTGGCGCTTCTTCGTCTCCCCCACCCCAAATGAAGAGCGCGGATCCTTTCCATTGTTGCAGTTCTTTTTCGATGTTGCGCGCGCTATCTTTCAAATTTCGGGTGCCAGCTGTTGCGTCCGTTGCGGCGACATTTTTCTTTACGCGATCCACGTTGATCTCGCCTTTGATCAAGCGCAACCATGTGGCCGGAGAAAGCGCTTTCGCGGCGTATCGTTTGAGATTGTTCCAGCGGCGCAGGCGATCGAAATTCTGTGTTCGCGCAGGTTGAAAGGGAAACGTCGAGATTGCGATAACCGTGTCGATGACTGCACAATTTTTTAACGGAGCGGCACCGAGTGCGACGTTGCCGCCTGAACAAATTCCCAGCAACACACGCCGCTTGGATTTGAATTCGGACACGCCACCGGACGCTGCTGCGATCATCCCGTCGAGATCAACCGGAGCGCTCGCTGGCGCGTCGCCTCGTCCGGGCAAATCCAATCGCGTGGCGGTCCATCCGTTTTCAGCGAGTCGCGTCGCGATAAAAACAAGCGCGTCAGCAGGACCTGTGCGCGGCCCGCTCCATCCCGGCAACAACAACACATCACCCTTCGATTCGCGACCGAACGGACGGTGGATCGTCACCGGACCAGCGGATGTAAACACGACGTCGCGGCGTTCAAGTTCAGAGAACTCGGCGGACGATGCCGGAGTGAAATTGTCGTCAAGTGTGCAATCCATCGCGAACCTATTTGCTCCTCTTATTGCCGCTCTTTGCGCCTCTGCGGAACTTTGCGTCTTTGCGAGGAAACCATTTTAACAATCCAATTGAAGCCGACAGCCAGCGCGATTATACTCAGTGTCTGTGCGGTCTCACATATTTTTGGAGGAAGTAATGAAGAACGTTGGCATTCTCACGGGCGGCGGCGATGCCCCTGGCTTGAACGCGGTGATTCGAGCGGTGGTGATCCGTTTGGCGCGCGAGAGCAAGGACTATAATGTTATTGGTTTGATCGACGGCTGGGCTGGTTTGCGCGACAAGAACACGCGCCCGTTGAACAAAGTGAACGTGGACGAAATTCTGCATCAAGGCGGCACGGTGCTCGGCACCTCCCGCACGAATCTGTACAAGGCCGGCAAGGAAGAGGACCTCAAAAAAGCGATCGCTTCATTCGAGCAACTGAACCTCGACGCTCTGGTTGCCATCGGCGGCGACGACACGCTCGAAATCGCGCACTACCTAAACCGCGATCACAAGCTCAACATCGTCGGCGTTCCGAAGACGATCGACAACGACGTCGAAGGCACGGACTTCACGTTCGGATTCTGGTCCAGCGTCGAACAGGCCACGAAGTGTATCGACGATTTGCGCGTCACCACGGCGAGCCATCACCGCGTCATGGTGATCGAGTGCATGGGCCGTCACGCAGGTTGGATCACGGCGTACACAGGTTTAGCCAGCGAAGCGGATTACATCGCCGTCCCGGAAAAGCCGGTCCATATCGACACGATTGCGAACGAAGTCAAAAACTGTCGCGCTCATGGCAAGCTCCACAGCATCGTCGTCGTCGCTGAAGGCGCGTCGATTCAAGGCATCGATTTGAAGCCGCGCTTGAAGAAAGGCCCGGCGGGCGAATGGGTCATGTCACAGGAAATCGAACGCGACGGATTCAACAATCCTGTGTTGCGCCCGGGCGAAGTCTGCGACGCGGTGGCGGAAGCCATCGAAAAGAAGACGGGTCTCGAATCGCGCGCGATTGCGCTGGGACACTTGCAACGCGGCGGTTCGCCGTGCGCGTATGACCGCATCCTCGGAACGCGCTATGGAGTCAAAGCCGCCGAAGCGGTCATCGCCAAGAACTACGGCCACATGGTTGTGCTCAATGGCTTGGACGTCACGACCCTTCCGATGGCCGGAAAAGTCCGCGACAACCAGACCCTCAAGAAGGTCTACAAGCTGCTGCCGAAATCGTTCCTGGAATTGGCGGAAGTGTTCTACGAATAAACGCGTTGTTCTTATCGAGTCTACAAAAGTGGGGCGGGCTTTTTAGCCCGCCCTGTTTTATTTTGTAACACCACCGCAGTTGCCCAAACGCGCTGCGTTGTCGTGGCCGAAGTACAGGATCAAATCCGCGCCGCCGTTGACCGCAGCCTTCAACGCGTCGGTCACTTCAGGCGAAGTCTGGTACGTGCGCAGTAAGAGCTACCCGAGCGCCGCACACGGCTTGGCAACGACGTGATCGTTGATGCCGTTTCACGGTGCGTGCGTGGTACGTGAACCTGAACGACGGCGTCCTAATTGCCACATTTTCGTTATCTCGAAACTGAGTGCTTTTCAATGCGCCATCTGTACCGAAAGTTCATTGACTTAAAATCCCTTTCTTAATTTATTCATGTGACTGCTGTTTTTTCGAGTTGTGCAATACTCGAACTCAGTATCATGCAAAAAATTTTAGCAACGTCGATTCTGACGATTCAAGACAATGATGTGAGAAGCGACTTCTAAAGAGGGGGGAACTTGGGTTCATTCTTAAAGATTTTGACGTTGAATCTCGTCATGATCGTTTCGATTGGAATTGCGGCGCGGGCCCTGTGTGGCGAAGGGGAGCGGGCAGAGATTCTGGTTGAGCAGACCAACTCGGCCGTTCAATCGGATCGCCAAGTGCGCCTGAAACACGCCATTGATAATCGCACGAGCCGACCGGAAGTGACGGTTAGTGCGTTAAAGGACGTCAAAGACCTCACCAAGCTTTCGCTCAGTGACGCCATTTCAATCGCGACGAAGTACAATCGCGACTACGCAGGCGAACGCGATAATAATACGCAAACGGCGCTGAGTTATATTCAAACGCGGCACCGCTACGATCCGCATTTGAGCGGCGTGTTGGGCGTGCTTGGAAGCAACACGCCTTCTGCCCGGGCACTCACCGCGACTGGATCGTTCGGCGTGGATGTCGAGACTGAACTTTCCACGCATTTGAATCTGACCTTGAATACATCCGGGAACGCGACGCTTCGTCCGGGCTCGGACTCGTATTCAAGTTCGGCGCTCTTCACGTTGACCCAGCCGCTGCTGAAAGGTTTTGGCAAAACCGTAGCGCGCGAACCGCTCACTCAGGCCGAACGGAACATGACGTATCGACTGCGCAGCTTCGAATTATTCCGCGAGGATTTTACAATCGAAGTAATTCGCCAATTCTACAATCTGCTCCGTGAGGTTCAGGTCGTCGAGAATAACAAGCAGCGATTTGCGCAGTCGGATTTCCAGTATCGTCGCGCGCAGGCGTTATTCAAAATCGGGCGTCAATCGGAGCTGGATGTGTTGAGCGCTGAGCAGGAGCGCTTGCAAGCTGAGAACGATTTTCGCGATGCGACCGAATCGCATAAAGACTCGTTGCTGACGTTCAAAACGTTTCTGGGTATTCCTGACAACGTACCCCTTGACATTCGGACTGACGAATTGCCGAAGCTCGTGCCAGCTCAGCTGAATGCCGAATTGGCGATCCGGTTGGCGGTGGAGAATCGTCTCGACTTGGCCAATCTTGAAGACCAATTAGCCGATGCGGAGCGCGGCATTGCGATCACGCAGAACAGCTTGTTGCCGGAATTGAATTTTCAATTGACCGCAGGGACTCAGGCTCAGTCGCGGCAGTTCGTGAATCAGCAATTCAAAGATCGCTCAGCAACGGCAGGACTGACCATGGTTTTGCCGCTGGATAAGGTGAACGAAAAAGTAAACGCGCGACAGGCCGAATTGAATCTCGACCGAGCGCGCCGCGTGACGTCCTTGTTCCGCGACAACCTTGCAGCAGAAGTGCGGCGACTGCTGCGCAATTTGACCCGCATCGAACAGTCGATGGAAGTTCAGAAGAAGATTCTGGTGACATCGGAGAAGCGTCTTGCGTATGCCGAAACACTTTTCCGCAAGGGCGTGAAAACGAGCCGCGATGTGACGGATGCGCAACAGGCGCTGTTGAAAGCGCGTAACGACAACATTCAATTCATTGTCGATCACGCCATCGCCGATCTGCAATTGCGCCGAAGTTTAGGCGTGTTGGATTTACAGGCGAATGGAATCCCGAAGGAACGCAACCTCGCGGACTTGACCGCCGACGAAACTGACGCCGCTCCAAAGGAGAATTAGCCCGTGAAGATATTTTTTGTGCTCGCGGCGCTTGTATGTGCGGCTGCGGCAGTTTGGTTTTATGGATTGGGCGGCAACAAACGCGATGCGGTGGTGAAACTGATTCCCAAAGAAGTCGTGGCCAACGTAACGCGGGGTGATATTCGCATCACACTGTCACGTACTGGCAGAATCGACGCCAAAGAATCGATCAAAATTTTCCACAAAGTTCAAGCCGAAAGTCTGATGATCGCCACGTTGGTATCGGAAGGTGCCTACGTGAAAAAAGGCGAAGAATTGGTCACGTTCAATAACACCAAGCAATTGACCGACCTCACCGCAGCGGAAGCGGAATGCAAATTCGCTGAGTCAGAAGTCGAAATCGCCCAGCAGGTCGTGGAGATTGCGAGGCGGGAAAACGCTGAGGCGCTGACGCAGGCCCAATTCAAATTTAAAGCCGCTCAAATGGAATACGAGAAAGCCGAGAACGGCGAATTGCCGCAATCAGAACGCAAGATGAAATTGGAAATCGAAAAGGCGGAATCCGAAGTCAAACAGGCCAAAGAATCGTATGAATTGATCACGGATAAAGACGTGATCGCCCAGGGCTTCGCGACACCAACGGACATTGAAAAAGAGCGCATTCGTTATCGTTCCTCACAGATTCAAATGGAAGTTGCGACAAGCGAGCTCGAGGTCTTCCGGAAGTACTCGCGACCGGTGATGTTGAATTCGAAAAAAGCGGACCTCGAAACAACTCGCGCCGCCGTGCTGATGATCGAAAATGTAAACGCCAATAAGTTGCGCCAGAAAACGGCAGAACTCGAATCCAAACAGGAGAAGCTAAGAGGACATAAGACACGCCTCGCCTTTGTCAGAGAGCAGCTCGATGGCACGACGCTCAAGGCTCCCAACGACGGACTCGTGCTCTATGGTGATTCGAGCAATGACGAAATGCGCTACTACCGAGGCGACGGCGCACCGATCCGCGTCGGCGGGCAGATCTACATGAATCAGACCGTGATCACGCTGCCGAAAATGGACGAATTGATCGTCAAGACAACGGTGCCGGAAGTGGACATCAATCGCGTCAAGAAGGGCCTGCGGGTCATCATCAGTTCCGACGCGTATCCCGAACTCCATGAAATCGGCACCGTTGAAAAAATCGGAAACGTGGCCAGTCGAAGCTATTTCGATGCCACAAACAATTACGAATTGGTCGTGCATCTCCGCAAAGGCGATTTGAAAATCAAGCCTGGCGTGAGTGCCAAACTGGAGATCGAAATCGCTGAGCTCAAGCAGGTCCTGCTGGTGCCTGTCAACGCCGTCTTCACGCACGAGGGCCGTAATTTCGCGTACGTCAATGGAGGCGTCATACAGATCCGTGAACTCAAACTCGGCAGCAACAACGACACGCACGCCGTCGTGCTGGAAGGCCTGAAAGAAGGCGAGTCCGTTCTGCTCTACGAGCCTGAGCACATCCCACTTCCTGCAAAACCGGATCAACCTGCAACGACGCCTGCGGCTTCGAACAAACCGGGAAAGGAATAGGTGGGCGCGATGATTCGTTTAGAAAACATCGAGAAAAGCTTCCCCATCTCCACCGGCAAGTTGACGGTCTTGAAGGGCATCAATCTGCGCATTTCCAAAGGCGAATTCGTGGCGATCACCGGTCCGTCAGGCTCAGGCAAATCCACGCTCATGGCGCTATTGGGTTGCCTCGATCGCCCCACGTCCGGGCAAGTGCTCATCAATGGCACCGACGTCAGCACGCTCTCGGATAATGACGAAGCCGATTTGCGTTCCCGGACCATCGGATTTGTGTTCCAGGCGTTTCATTTGATCCAGTCGTTGACGATTCTGGAGAACGTCGAAATCCCGCTTTTTTACGCCGGCGTTCCTCACCGTGAACGCCGTACACGCGCCTTGAAAGCTTTGGAAAAAGTCGGCCTCGGACCACGCTGCGGACACAAGCCCCCGGAATTATCCGGCGGTGAACAGCAGCGCGCGGCCATCGCTCGCGCGCTGATTCGCGAACCCGAGATTCTCCTGGCCGACGAGCCCACTGGAAATCTGGACTCTAAAACCTGCGCCCAAATCATGACGATTTTCGAAAGCGTGCGCGACGCTGGCAAGACAGTGCTGATCATCACACACGATCAGAGCATTGCGGCCAAAGCATCGCGCCAGATAAAACTCAACGACGGCCTGATCGAAAGCGATTCAACCCTCACCTTCCAACACGGTTCCTGAAAGGCACGATGTACCGATTTCTCGACTACCTGCTTGCCGGCATCATGGGCGTCTTGCGGCACAAGATGCGCAGCTTCCTCGCGGTCCTCGGCATCGTCCTGGCGATCTCCGCGTTGCTCAGCATGCTGGCGGTGGGCGAAGGCGCGCGACGCCAGCTCCTCAACGACATGGAGCATCTCGGACTTCGCAACATCATCGTCACGTCGCAAAAACCGCAGCCGAAGCCGAGCCCGAAATCGTCGGACAATTCGGACGCGTGGCGTATCGTCAGCTACGGCATCACACGCAAAGACGCGGCCCGCTGCAAAGCGCTGTTGCCCGGCGTCCAACGCGTCGTCACCGTTCACGAAGTCACCCGCCCCGTCGTCATACGAGGCCACAAAGTCAACGCCCGCGTGCTGGGCGTCAATCAGGACTATTTCAAGTTGCACTCCTTGGCCGTACAACGCGGTCGACTGCTGTGCGCGCTTGATGAATTGCCGCAGTCGCAAAGTTGCATGATGGCCGCGCCGCTTCCGCAGGATATCAATCAGGGCCGCGACCCGTACGGTTTGGAAGTCGACATCGGTGGGACCGTCTTTAAAGTTGTCGGAACGGTGACACCGGAGTCCAATCTCCTGGATACCGGAGCGTCAGGAAAGGACTCGAAATCGGGCGATTCAGCCACGAATGCCGTCGTCATCTACATCCCCTTCGATCTCGCCTTTTCCCGATTCGGTTCCGCGTCGATGAAACAGGAGGCCGGTTCGTACGAATACTACAAGCTCGAAATCAATCAGATGATTCTCGAATGCGAAGACCCCATCGCGTGCAAGAGACCGATCGAATCCATCATGCGCAAAGATCATAAAGAGGTGGACTACGAAGTGACCGTTCCGGTCGAATTGCTGGCGCAGCGACAGCACACGCAGGAAGTCTTCAATCTGGTGCTGCTCCTCGTCGCCGGAATCACGCTGCTGGTCGGCGGCGTCGGAATCGTGAACATCATGCTAGTCTCGGTCACGGAAAGAACTAAAGAAATCGGCATCCGCCGCGCACTCGGCGCCCGACGTTCCGACATCATGATCCAATTCCTGATCGAAACACTGGCACTGACAATGAGCGGCGGAATCATCGGCGTCCTGATGGGCTTCGGCGGAATTTACGCAGTCGAAGTCTACACCGGCTGGCCGGTAACCGTCACCGTCCCCGCTGTCATCGGCAGCTTTATGCTATCAATCATCTCCGGCGTCATCTTCGGCATGTACCCCGCACGAAAAGCCGCATCAGTCACTCCTATGATCGCATTGCGATACGAATGAGTGGCCGAATGCCACAGGATACTCTGTCGGATGAGTTCGATAATAGATAATCGACGTCTTCAAACGCGCTACTTCGGTCCTTCGTTTTTCAAGCGCTGAATGTATTCCGCGATCCCTTGTTCGATGTCGATCTGCGGGTTGTAGCCGAGGATGCGTTTGGCTTTCTCGATGCTGAGCGTCCCGCGTTCCGGGCGCGAGGTATCCGGTGGCTTCTCGACGAGTTCGGCGTTCGGGAAATACTTTTTCACTTCCATCGCAAAATCGAGGATGCTGCGTGCATTGCCGCGCGTGATGTTGAAGGTCTGATTCGCGGCTTCCGGGGTCATCAACGCGCGCGCGAAACCGTCCGCGACGTCGGTGATGTAGGTGAAATCGATGCGTGAGCGGCCACCGTCGTGAAGGATCAACGGCTTGCCCTTCATCGCGTTTTCGATCAGAATCTGCGTGACGCGGCGGTTGCAATCGCCGAATCCATAGACCGCTGACGGACGAATGACGACGTACTCGAAACCATGCTGCTTCGCGTAGGCTCGCGTCAAAATTTCGCCGGTCAATTTCGTCCCGCCGTACACATCAATCGGATCGGTCGGATGTTCTTCGTCGGCGATGGGGCGCTTGAAATTGCCGTAGACAAAACTGGAGCTGGTGAACACAAAGCGCTTGACGCTGCCGGCGGCTTTGACACCTTCGAGCAACGAGAGCGTTCCGTCCACGTTGATCTGCAACGCTTCGGTCGGATACATCGTCGATTCTTTGGCGCTCGGCAACGCGGCAAGATGGACCACGGCATCGGGTTTCCAGTCGCTGAGTAATTGCTGCATGCGCTTCTGGACGCGCAAATCGCCGCGCTCGATTTTGACCTGCCCCATGATGTCGGCCAAACGCGCTTTCAGGAAGTACTGGTAGTTGCTCGTGAACGGATCGATGTAATTCAAAAACGAATCGAACAGCATGATCTCGCAACCCTGCTTCAGCAGATGCCGGGCAAGGTAAGAGCCAATAAATCCGCAACCACCTGAGATGAATACCTTCTTGATTTGCACGTTTTTTACGATCTCCTCTAGCGTCGTTCGGCACATCGCCATTCTGTCGATTTAAAAGTCGAGCGGGTCATTTTAGCAACTTATCGGCGTTCGGCAATACGTCAGCCGACAACATGTCGCAAACGTCATTTATCGTTATAGAAACCTAGTTTAATACGCTTCTTACAGCGTAACAACTCCGGAAATCCGGTCAACGCTTTTCGGAAGGCGCTGTATTTTGACGAGCCATGTTTGCGGGCTTCGTGCCGGGTGCTGGCTTCGCCGATTCGCTTCGGGTCCATGCCGCGATGGACGAAGATCGGAATCACATAGCGGTGATCGTTTTCGACGAGTGTCAGGTTCTTGGCAAAACTGGATTTCAACGCCGTAAAATTGCTCGCCGCATCGCTGACGGGGCAGACCATCAACCAACGAATGAGGTAGTTGCCCAGTTTGGAAATCGCGATCAATGAACTCGCGTGCTGGCGACGCGTTCGGATGGCGTTGACCAGATCGAGCGAGCCTTCATCAATCGGCTTTAAAAGAAGCGGAATGTCTTCGGGTTGGTTCTGCAAGTCGGCGTCCATCGTCACGATAACATCGCCGGTCGCATGACGGAAACCGGTTTCAAAGCCGCCGGTCTGGCCTGAGCGTTTGGGATTCAAAACGGGGCGCAAACGAGGGTGCGACGCAACGAGCTTTTGCAGCAGTTCAAGGCTGCCGTCAGAAGAATGATCATCACACGCCACATGCTCCCACTCGCGCCCGGGTCTCTCGGTGCGCCAAGCCTCCATCGTCTTTTCGATGCGCTCAACCAACTCCGGGATGTTCGACGTCTCATTGTGGATCGGTGTGACAACGGATACTTTCGTTATGGACATGGCGGCGAATTATAAATATGAAACCGATTTACGCATGGACAGATTTTGAATTTGTGATGAAAAGAATACTGTGTGTGGTTGAAATCTTGACTCACTCACCTCCGGGGCCATCTGTGACGGGCTGAGCGATTTCGACGGCGGTCGGTTTTGTGATTCCACCCACTAAATAAACGATGCCACCGATCAGCGACGAGACCAGCACAATCCCAAAAAA